>Ga0209536_100015446_pt1 | contig 10902 bp, 6 predicted proteins | sample DeeMarSeWOR28_12_FD_187461 | JGI IMG/M metagenome (GOLD analysis project Ga0209536, IMG submission 187461) | Marine sediment microbial communities from White Oak River estuary, North Carolina - WOR-2-8_12 (SPAdes) (version 2) | ecosystem: Environmental > Aquatic > Marine > Intertidal zone >... | reverse complement strand
CTCATTATCGTCTGTTCGTCTTTGTTCCCGTTAAAAACAACGCTTGCTGATACCGCACGGGGTATACTGGTTCCAAATGAAGGATGGATTACAACCTGTATGCAAACAATTACCCACGGTTTGCTCGATCCATGTTCCCAATATCCCGTACCCGTATATTTCCTGGACGCCCCATCAATTGACCCGTTCTATCTTGGTCAGTATGTAGAGGTAACGGGTAGTAATGTAGGACTGACCTGTTATATCATAGCAGTTGAAACGATTGAAGCATTAGGAGATCCCGAAATAGATACGGAAGGAGACGGGGTAAAAGATCTCTGCGATAACTGTCCATCCAAACCAAATGGTCCAGACTTAGGCACCTGTATCGACAGCACCACAGGAATGGTGTATGATTACCAAAACTGTTTCCTTGACAGTGACTGTACCGTGGGAGACTTTTGTGAGAAGACGCAGGCGGATACCTATCCACCCCAGGGGAACGGTATAGGGGATGTGTGTGACTGTGAAGCAAACTTTGACTGTAACTGTGGTGTAGATGCACTCGATGTTGCTCTCTTCCTGGTGGACATGGGGAGAAACCAGTACTTTAATCCCTGTACCAACGACAATCCCTGTAATGGTGATTTCGCCTGTGACGGGGCAGTAGATGCTACTGATGTTTTAAAGTTTTTAGAAGACTTTGGCAGGTGAGCTTTCAATAATCCCTGTCCTGCCTGTACGGTGGGAGCGTGGTGTATATATTAATAATTGTAGAAGGGGCGAGCAATGAAAACAAGAGCTTTAGCTTCTGTAATGGGTTTATTACTTCTGCTGGCAATGAGTGGAACTGCTTTAGCAGTACATGATACCGAAGGTGAGAGTATCATTGGTGATGTAGATATGCACAGTGCAAGTGTGGTAACTTATGACAAAGAGTATGGTCCTGAAGAAATACCCCAATTTGCCAAAATTGGTATCGAGATGGTTCCTGGTTCCCACCTCCCCGCGGCTATCGTCTGGGACTTTGACGTAGATAATGATACGGCTACGGGTGGAAGTTCCCTGCTCACCAGGACACCCAACGGCACCTGTGGCGGGCAGGTGTGTAAGACCCCTGCCGGAGACGGGTTTGACTTTTTTATAGTATTAACCTTGAGAACCCAGGGTGATAGCAGCACGCTGGCTGCCTGCAATGGCTGCAGTGGGTCACCGTTCCATTGTGCAACACGGGGGCCGTCATACCCCTGTGACGAAGGTACCTGTTTTGGATTGGGTGCTCCGTGTTTCATGGGAGACCCTGAATGTTATGAAATTACAGAGCCCTGCAGTAACTGTACTGGTGGTGATGGTCCCTATTATCCTCTTAATGATGTCTGTGGAACCCATACACAAAGCTGTGCTTCAGGAATGGTCAAGGGTGAGTACTATGTGGGGTTCGGTCAAGGGAGTGAGAGTTATTTCAGGGGTAACTTCAATGTGCGAACTGTTTATTCTGTGCTCAATGAGACTAATATTTGTGTTACCATTCCCTGGGGATTAATTGTAGAACGCCTCTGGACAAAAATAAGTGAGAAGGGAACGCAGCCTGCATTTGATATGACCTATGCGGTAAATGGCCCTCCCAAGTATCAGGTTAGTGCATATTTCGATGAGGATTTTGCTGATGGGGATGACCTTTTTACTTTTGACGCAGGTTTAAAACTGGACATTTCTGACTGGCTGCCAGATACGGACCGTGTGGCTGATGGTGAATACAACAGCCACCATCCCTGTTCACACAACTCTGCAGGTGGTTATGGTAATTTGAATATAGATGCAAATGATGTAGGTGATTTCTTAAGTGAGTTTGGACGGACTCTATTCTGGAATGACTGTCCTAATTGTAAAAGATAGTTATTAGTTTTATGGTAGATTAGTCTCACATCCCTGTCCAGCTAGTGAGGTGGAAAAATGGTTCAGCTACTAGTTAAGATTTGAAAACCCAAAAAGGTCCTTGCCCCATTGCCCAGGGGCTTTGATTTACATTGGTCTTCGCTATAACAATACCATCGCTGTGCTCGTCTATTTTTCATATTGCCCTCACTAGACCCCTAGCAAGGGGGAGAACTCTCGTCCTGGGGCAATTCTGTAAGCCTCTTTTTCCCTTCACCCCTGATTGTGTAGAATAGCCGCCTGGTCCCCAATATTTTATCTTTTTTTGTATTGCGTATTGAAAGGTCGTTGAAAACTATTTGTACTTCCTTTTGCTGGTTCACTTCCTGGCCTGCACGTCTTCTCTTGTCACGTTCTATTTAACCCATTATTTTCTCGCTCATTAAACTCAAAAGCTCCCGGGATTAATGAATAAATAGATGGGGGGTATTATACCTGCCATTTAATTACCTGGCTTACTTCCTTGTCAAGGCAGCATGCAGTTGCTCCCTAATCTATTTATCATTACCGATGTACTGCACAAGGAAAATTGTCTATATAATCAAAATACATATAACTCAAATGGCTAGCTGCATCACTACTTTAGAAAGATTCTTCTATTAAATGCTTAAAAAGGGCTAAAGCATATACAGCTAAGAGAGAAAATCAAGCCTTAGTGCCTTTCCCCCATGCCTGCTGTAAAGAAGGTTTTACGAACCACTTCCCCACCCAGTCTTTTAGCCTCTCCCGTAAAATGTTACGTGCTTTAATAATTTCAAATGTCGTATATCCTTTCATAACAGCCTCAGAATATTAGTGGGTGGTTTATTGCCTGCCATATAGTTGCTGACGTTTTATGTCAAGCAATGTGTCATAAAGACCTTTTTTGATTCTCTAAAAAAATAACCGGCAACCTATCTCCCGTACTATTCCATAATTAATATGTTTTGCCGTGCAATGTAAATAAGCTGGATTGCCAATTATGGGGGGCGCTCCTGGCACCACTTATCATGGGACTTTATATAGAAAGCTGCCGGTTTGACAGGAAGTTGAATAATATGATATATATTTAGAAAATTCCAGTTCAATCAATTACTATTATTTTAACTTTGTATGTTTTGGAGAGACATTTATGGGGGTTAAAGGATACCTGGTAATCATTTCCGCTTTTTTATTCCCGGTTTTTTGTTGTCAGGGTGTTGTACTAGCAGATAGTTTTCCACCCTTACCCGAAGCACTCGCTGCCCTGGAATCCGATGAAGATATTACCGTAAGTGAGGTGCTGGTAAATGAATGGCCGGAAGGTTCAAATTTTTACTACACCTTTGAACCAACTATGCAGGATACAACCATCGGTTTTATAATCTATCCCGGGGCACTCGTTGATCCACGCTCATATGCCCCTTTTGCCCATGAAATTGCACGCAATGGATTTTTTACGGTTATTGTTAAAATGATCAATGATGTTGCCATTGGGGAGAGTGCACAAAGAGCGACTAAGGTTATAAGCGATTATCCTGAGATCGAGAAATGGGCCATTGGCGGCCACTCCATGGGGGGTTTTGGCGCATGTGTCTATACAAAAGATAATACTGAAAACATTGACGGTGTTGTATTGTGGGCAGCTTATCCAACAGACGTCGCCAGGCTTGATGACAAAATAATCAAAGCCGTATCAATTTATGGAACAAACGACGGGCTTGCTACACTTGATGAAATTGAAGATTCGAGAGAGGATTTACCTCCCTATACCCAATGGGTTGAAATAGTGGGCGGTAACCACACGCAGTTCGGCTGGTATGACACTGCTCCGGATCCCATACAGCCTGACGATAATCCTGCTGGCATAACACGGCAGGAACAGCAAGATTTCATCGTGCAGGCAACGGTAGATTTTCTTGATTATTTCAATCTGTGCCCCGGGGATCCTGATAACGATTATGATAATGATACTGTCTGTGGTGATGTGGACAATTGTCCTTTACTTGCTAACGTGGATCAGCTAGACAACTACCCCCCGCAGGGAAACGGTATAGGTGATGCCTGTGACTGTGAAGGGGACTTTAACTGTGACGGCAATGTGGATGCGACCGATGTCACGAGTTTCCTCACTGACTTTGGCAGGAATCAGTTTAACAATCCCTGTACTAGTGGCAGCCCCTGCAATGGTGACAGTAACTGTGATAGCAACGTGGATGCTACGGACGTAACAAAGTTCCTAGAAGACTTCGGCCGCAACCAGTTCAACAACCCCTGTCCTGCCTGTGTAGGGGGTGATTGGTGCGTCTATCAATAGCTTCTTCTGGATTGACCAATGGCACTCTTGTATAGGTCAAGAAAAAACTTTTCTTAATGGATCTGAGAAAATCTGAAACTCCATAGCGTTTCATGCGTTACTATAACTAAATTGATAGCTTTTTCTTTAGTGTACTTATATGGGGTGAACCCCCTCCTTCTCCCCATATACAAGGGAGTTTTGGTAATACCAATGCTCCCTTTTTTATGTTCCAAAATCAGCATTTTTGAATGCAAAAATCAGAAATCCACCTATTGCTTTTTATCGTATATTTGGTTTAATATTTATATAGACCTGAAGGAGGGGTAAAGCCCCTCAGCTTAACTGCTGGGGGTTTTTTGTTTTTCGTGTAAATGTGAACAGCAGAAAACCTGCTCTACAATTGACATTCTTTTGGTCCCCTCCTTTTTGGTTATCACCCTTCTTTTTTTCCTGCCATACACCTGCACATTACAGACAGGAGTTCCTTCTCTTTACCGGGAAAATAAGCAATAGAACACAATATATTGTTATTCCTCTTTTTTACTGTGGATAAGTAGTGCTTAAAAAAAGCCCACAGGATAAGTTGAACCCACAGCTACGGGAAAATATTGCCAACCAGTTGTTTTTATAGTTTATTTTTGGTGGTCAATTTTTGAACAGAGTGTAAAAAATATTAATAATATCTAAGGATTTTTACCTCACCACGACACTTATCCACAAGCAATAAACAATTGCTGTTGAATAAAAATTAGGAAATTTTGAAGGGCAAAATCAGCCTTTCTCCTATTTATTTTTTTACCTAATTAGTTTAGAGTTATTTCTATACTGAAGGAGGGGTAACCCCCAGCTTACAAGCTGGGGTTTTTTGCTGGCAAAATTCTTTGCTAGAGGATTTACGCCGGAATGTGCAGTGGCAGTATGCGTAAAAGATCCATAAACTTATTTGACCATTTTTTCAAAATCGGCGGAATGTTTTATACCCTTAGGATAGTTATTTCTTTAAAAGCCTTTCCACCCGCTTCAAAAGAAAGTTAGGATCTACGGGTTTGTCGATATATTCATCTGCATGGGGTGAGTCAGCGGCATTTTCAGCATCAGGAAACACGAGAGAACTACTCTCAATACTGGTTAAAATAATAACCGGGACCGCGGAGGTTTCAGCGCTTTTCTTTAGTTCACCGCAGGTGATAAATCCATCCTTCTCAGGCATCATGACGTCCAGGATAATGAGATCAGGTTTTTCCTGGGCGGCTTTTTCAAGCCCCTCCTTCCCATTATACGCATAACACACCTCATAGTCAGCTTGTTCAAGTGCCATTTTAACCATCTTGACTTCGCTTGGTTGATCATCGATAATAAGAATTTTAGCCTTTTTCTCTGGCATGACTGCCCCCTTTCATTCAGGTTAATTTCATTGAATCATATTCACACCATTCCCAGAGATCATCCTTCAGGGTTTCATACTTTTCGTGAACATCCTCAAAGCTCTGGGCATTTTCTAATGCAATTGAGACCTGCTCGGCAAAACCACTCAACAAATCGATTTCTTCCCCAGAAAACTCTCTGGGCTCGGAAGTATAAATCCGCAGCATCCCGATAACTTCCTCTTGTAACTTCAGGGGCACTGAAAAGATAGAGGCTATTCCTTCTTCTTTCGCTTCCCAGAGATACTGTATCTGGGGAGATGCGGTAACATCCAAGACACTCTCTGATTTTCCCGAGAGAACTTTTGATAGGCGTTTATCGGCAGCGATAGGGCCCTTTTTGAGATACTGCTCACTCAATCCGTAAGCAGCACACACCCTGAAGTATTCCTTTTTCCTGTCTAATAGACTTACGGCACAGCCCTTCAAGGTGAGAAGTTTTACCACACCGGTCACAACCAGATTTAACAATTCCCGTAAATTGAGTGTTTTACGGATTGCCGTGGTTATTTCTTGGAATTGTTCCCTTATTTCCTGGGACTCACGAGCTGTCTCTTCCTTCTCAAGGGCTTTCTTAACCACCGCCAGGAGTTCCTCCGGGGTAAAAGGCTTTGGTATATAATCGAAGGCACCAAGCTTCATAGTATCACGGGCAGTCTCAACCGAAGAGTACCCGGTAAACATCACTACCGTAATATCAGGAACCTCTTTTTTCATTTTTTCCAGCGTCTCAACCCCACTCATACCGGGCATCTTGATATCACTGAGAACAAGATTGTAACGCTTTTCTTTCAACTTCTCTAAGGCTTCCTGCCCGCTCAAGGCAGTCTCTACCTCAAAACCTTCCTCCTGTAATACTCGGCCACAGCTTTCGTGGATGATTTTTTCATCATCGATAACCAGAATCGTTACTTTAGGCTTTTCCATAAAAAATGGCCTCCTTTCATAGGGTGACTGGATAGAGTGTATTTCCCCATCTTCACGACACGCGGAAAGATTACTTCTCAGAGAGACGATCCTTGAAATGGGGAGGCAATTCCTTCTTTAAACTTTCATAATCGTTTTTTATGCCCTGGTAGAGCCTGGCATTCATCACGGCAATACCTGCCTGTTCTGCAAGCTTATAAATAAGGTCCATCTCCTTATCGGTAAATTGGCGAACCACGCCCGTGTATACCCGCAGCACACCAATTACCTGATCCTTAGCCTTGAGAGGTATCGAGAGAATAGAAACAATGCCCTCTTTTTGAGCCTCGCTGGGGTATTGAATGCGAGAGTCCTTTGAAGCATCTTTAATAAAAACCGTTTCCCCTGCAATGGCTTCAGTAATACTTTTTTCAGCAAAAATGGGCCCCTTGGAAAGGTAGTCTTCACTCAGCCCGCATGCTACCCTGGTTTCCAGGCGCTTTCCTGTGGCATCAAGCAGATTCACACCACACCCCTTTACATCCAGAAGATTCACCACGCTCATCACAATCAAATTCAAGACCTCATTCAAATTAAGCGAAGAACTGATGGCCTTTGTGGCATCTTGATAGGCACTTTCCAGGTGCTGGGTTTCAAGTAACACTCTCTTCTTTTCGAGCGCTTTACTGACAACAGCGGTGAGTTCATCCGGGGTAAAGGGTTTGGGAAGGTAGTCGAAGGCCCCCAGTTTCATTGCCTCTACTGCCGTCTCCGCCGTAGAGTAACCGGTTATCATAATTATCCCAACGTTCGGGTTGTCACCCTTAATTTTCTTCAATGCCTCCATACCGCTGATTCCCGGCATTTTAAGGTCAGTGATAACAAGATCATATGATTCTTCTTCCATCTTGGTAAAACCCTCCTGGCCGGTAAACGCGCTATCAATTGTATAGCCCTCTTCTGTTAAAATACGGCTACAACTTTCATGGACAATTGTCTCATCATCAATCACCAGTATTTTAGCCTTGTCTGTTTTCATGGTAGTACCCCCTCATTATGCTGGTTTGCCGACAGGTGCCGAGAAAGCCCCGCCTTGTAGGGGGGATGAATCGGCACAATCGAAAAATAATAAAATTTAATTTCCGGGATGAACCGCGCTGTGCGCGGGAAGCATCATTTATCATGTCGTTGAAGACCACAGGTGGTATTATTCTCCCTTTTTTTCAACGGGAAGTTTAATGGTAAAGCTTGTCCCTTTTCCGACTTCGCTCTCCACTACAATATCGCCATAATGTTTCTGGATGATGCCATAACTGACTGACAGGCCCAGGCCTGTTCCTTCCTGAGGACTTTTAGTGGTAAAAAAGGGATCAAAGATCTTGTTGATATTTTCCTTTGGAATTCCCCTTCCCGTATCCGCTATGCAAAGCTCCACATAATCGCCCCGCTGATTCAGGGCGCTTGAGAGAGAAAGCTTCCCCTGATGGTCCATCGCTTCAGCTGCATTCAGGGCAATATTCATCAAGACCTGCTCAATCTGGTTTTCGTCAATCCATATAGGTGGAAGGGTTTCATCTAATCCCGTTTCAATGGTAATGTTATGAAAGATTGATTGGGGTTGGAGAATAGAGAGGGTTCTATGAATGACCTCATTTACCTGGAACAATTTCCTCTTGGGTGGTGTCTCCCGGGCAAAATCCAAGACACCTTTTATAATTTCCTTGCAGCGTGTTGTTTCGCGGACAATAATGTTCAAATCCTTCTTCGTCATTTCATCCTGCGCCTTCTTTAATAAAAGGTGTGAGAAGGTCATTACTCCCGTCAGCGGGTTGTTTAACTCGTGTGCAACACCGGCTGCCAATCTTCCCAGGGAGGATAGTTTTTCTGTCTGGATGAGCTGTGCCTGGGTTTCTTTGAGCTCTCTGTTGGCATCCTCAAGTGCTTTTGTTCTGCTCTGTATCTCCTCGTTGGACAATTTAAGAGCTTTGGTCATATTGTTGAAAGCCGCGGCCAAATCGCCCAGCTCGTCTCCCGATTGTACCGCTACCCGATGGGTAAGTTCTCCCTGTGCTACCTTTTCTGTAGCTACAACTAAATCATTCAGCGGCTTGGTGATGCGTGACGTAACGAAAACCACTATTACCAGGGCAAAGATAATTCCTAAAATGGCAATGGCGAAAAAGCTCAGCACAAGTTCGTTTCTTTTGTCAATGTAAGGTTGCTCCAATATGCCCACATACAACATGCCAATAATCTCATCGCGAATATTCCTTATGGGCTCATAGGCCGTAATGTAATCTGCTTTCACCACGTATGCGCTGCCAATGTAGGGCCGTCCATTTTCCAAGACCATCTCGTACACATCGCGGGAAACCCTGGTCCCGATTGCACGCAGGCCATCTGAATTTTTAACGTTGGTAGAAATTCTCACATCCCACTGAAAAATGGTTGCTGTCCCGATGTCCTTACCCTTATACTTGACCCCCCGGTAAACAATATCTTTAATCCTGTCTACGATACGGTAATCACGGTTGAGCAGATGCCCGCCATAGAGTACGCCGATGAGCTTTCTGTTTTCATCAAAGACAGGGGAGGCGGCCTTAAGCATCATGCCGGAGGTTTCCCGGTCCTTAATCCGTGGCTTAGCCTTGGGAGTGGGAATAAAGGTCATAAATGCCTGATCAACAAGATCTGTGCCCTCTTTTTGCAAGGCTTCCTGCGAAACTATTGCTGTCCCGCTTGCAGGCTTTTTCTCCTGTAAGGCCTTGCCCACTATAGCATCGTTTGACTGACTATCACCTACAACATAGGGACTGCGCGTTCTCACCAGGACCGTTCCTTCCTTGTCCACAAGGGTCAGGATGTCTAAATTGTTTTCAATTCTCACCCGCTCCAGTTCCCGTTTAAGTGCATGGAGGTTCTCTTCCGCAAAACCACGTGTCAGGAAAAAACGTTCCGAGGTGAGATGGACGACCAGCTCAATATCCCGTAACCGCTTATTGTAGACCATCCAGGCCGAGTTGAGATCAATCTGTACCTTCTGCTGTGCCCGCTTTATCACATCAGTCGCTACCATACGTATGCCGAGAAGAGAGGACGTTAAGCCCACGGCAACAACTACAAGGATAAAGCTGAAGGCTAATTTCCACCTGAGGGACAAATTGTTAAATCTTCTGGTAACGGTGCTTAAAAAGTATGCCATGGGTAGCTATTTCTGGTTATTCAATTGCTCCAAATTTGCAGGCCTGAATACAGGACTTGCATTTGGTGCATCTTGACTGGTCTATCACGGCCGGCTTCTTTTTCTCCCAGCTTACAGCCCCTGCCGGACAGGCCTTGAAGCAGAGACCGCACATTTTACACTGTTCCTCATTAACCTTGAATTTAATCAGTTTGGTACAAACTAGGGATGGGCATGTCCGCTCTTTAATGTGGGCTTCGTATTCATGACGAAAGTATCTGATGGTAGAAAGTACTGGATTGGGAGCACTTTGGCCGAGTCCACAGTGAGATGTGTTTTGGATGTGTCTACCAAGTCTTTCCAGGAATTCAATATCTCCCTCTTTGCCTACACCATCTACGATTTCCGACAATTTGTCAAGCATCACTTTAAGCCCTTCCCGGCAGGGAACACACTTCCCGCAGGACTCATCTACCGAAAAATCTATAAAAAATTTTGCGGTGTCTACCATACAGGTACGCTCATCCATGATCACAACCCCGCCGGATCCCATCATAGCACCCGCCTGGGTGAGAGAATCAAAGTCGATGGGTGTATCCAGCAGGTTTTCCGGCACACATCCTCCTGAAGGCCCTCCCATTTGGGCTGACTTGAACTTCCGTTTATTGGGAATGCCTCCCCCGATATCATACACCAGGGTGCGAAGGGAGGTTCCCATGGGGACTTCAACCAATCCTACATTGGTAATAGTTCCGGTGAGGGCAAAGACTTTGGTTCCTTTACTTCCCTCAGTGCCAATACGAGAAAACCACTCACCTCCATTTAAGATAAGGGGAGGAATATTGGCAAAGGTCTCAACATTATTCAGATTGGTAGGTTGGCCCCACAGGCCAGACTCGGCAGAACGCGGCGGCTTAATCCGTGGCATGCCGCGTCGTCCCTCCAGGGAGTACATAAGTGCGGTTGATTCACCACAGACAAAAGCCCCTGCTCCCGGATAAACCTCGATATCAAAATTAAAACCGGTATTGAGGATGTTCTCTCCGAGAAGACCATACTCCCGGGCTTGCACGAGAGCACCCTCTAATCGCTCGATAGCCAAAGGATACTCTGCTCGTACATAGATAAATCCTTTCTCCGCTCCCATGGCATAGGCAGAAAGTGCCATACCCTCTAAAACAGAGTGGGGGTCTGCCTCAAGTATGGACCGGTCCATAAAG
>Ga0209536_100015445_pt1 | contig 10903 bp, 7 predicted proteins | sample DeeMarSeWOR28_12_FD_187461 | JGI IMG/M metagenome (GOLD analysis project Ga0209536, IMG submission 187461) | Marine sediment microbial communities from White Oak River estuary, North Carolina - WOR-2-8_12 (SPAdes) (version 2) | ecosystem: Environmental > Aquatic > Marine > Intertidal zone >... | reverse complement strand
AGCCAATTTTGGTCTGGGAAAAGAGAAGACCAAAAAGCGTTTTAAGCCCTCACGGGATCTGCGGGGTATGAAGGTTTTGGTGGTGGATGATAATTCCACCTCTCGGGGCATTTTACAAGAAATGCTGGAATCTTTTTCATTTGAGGTCACCTTGGCGGCCTCCGGCCAGGAGGGATTAACGGAACTGGAAAAAGCATCGGAGAGCCAACCCTTTGAATTGGTCATTATGGACTGGAAGATGCCGGGCATGGACGGAATTGAGGCATCCAAGCGCGTTAAAAACCATACAGGTTTGAGCAAAATTCCAGCCATCGTTATGGTGACCGCCTACGGCCGCGAAGAGGTCATGCAACAGGCCGATGAGGTGGGACTCGAGGGTTTTCTCCTTAAACCGGTCAGCCCCTCAATGCTTTTTGACGCCACGATGCAGGCCTTTGGAGAGGCAGTGCCCGAGATCTCACGGATAACGCAAAGAAAAGAACAGGAAGCCGAAGCTTTAAAACATATTCAGGGAGCACGGTTGCTGTTAGTAGAGGATAATGAAATCAACCAGCAGGTGGCCAGGGAAATTCTTGAGGGCGCCGGTCTGAATGTTACGCTGGCCACCAATGGCCAGGAGGCCGTCAACGCGGTAAAGGAAAACAATTATGACGCGGTGCTCATGGATGTGCAGATGCCGGTGATGGATGGATATACGGCCACAAAAGCAATTCGGAAGTGGGAATGCGGAATGGGGAATGAAGGTAAGGATCCAATTCCAATTATTGCGATGACGGCGCATGCCATGGCCGGTGATGAGGATAAAAGTTTGCAGGCCGGCATGAACGGGCATGTTACCAAACCCATTGACCCGGATCAGCTTTTTGCCGCTCTGCAGAAATGGATCCAGCCAAGTGAAAAACGGGCGAAGGCCCAGAAACCGGTTGTTTCCGTCGCACCCTCTGGTGAGGACAACGGGGTTCCGATTGAAGAGGGGCTTCCGGAATCTTTGCCGGGATTTGATCTGACAGATGGATTAAAGCGATTGCAAGGGAACAAAAAGCTTTACCGGAAGTTGCTTTTAGATTTTGCTACGGGCTACTGCAAGGCAGGAATTGAAATCCGTGAGGCGCTTGATGCAAAAGATTTTGATCGCGCCCACAGCCTGGTGCACAACCTCAAAGGATTGGCCGGTAATCTTTCGGCCAAAGACCTGCAGGCAGCCGCGGTGAATATGGAAAAACTTGTCAAAGGAGTTGACGAAATAGCCCCGGCATCCAAGCCGTTGAATTTGAGACTCGCGGAGCTTGAAGCTGTTCTCAATCAAGCCCTGGAATCGGTTCAACGCCTTGGCGTACCCGGCGAAGCAAGCATCTCTAAACTATCCGATAAAGCGCTTGCAGATATTCCCGCTGAATTATCTCATGCTATTGCCCAACGCATCCGCGATGCGGCGGAAATGGGAGATGTCACGACGATCAATGCCATCGCAGAGGAAATTAAGTCGCATTCAGATTCCTGTGGTCCCCTCAGCAAACAGATTGTTCAATTGGCGCAAGACTTTGACCTGGATGGTATTAAAAAATTAGCGGATGCATTGGATCCAGGCTAATTATCCTTGCAATACCCCGTCCACTTTTTCTTCCAATTCCTGGTTATCGATTGGTATCAAATCCCTGGTTATACCGCTTTTCATAAAAACATTTCGGCTGGTATAAGTGGTTGTAGGAAAAAACGTTTGAATAACGGAACGTTTTTTTGACAACCACTATATGGCCGGATATTTGATTATCTCCGAGTCCCGCTGTTGAAAGACTTTACACGGTCTGAGAAAAGTTTGGCACAGGTCGGGCAGTAGTTATGGGGAGTTTTGACATCCGTGTGGGTTGACGTTCGTTTATGAATATGATCCAGAAATTTAGGCGTCGCATACAGCTTGCCACAGCCCTCGCATCGTTCCAGCGGATGTTTGCCGATGGTTTCACCACGGATGGATATCGTCCTGGCGTTTTCAAAATCGTCGACCCTGATCACATCTGTCGGGCAGATATTTGCACAGGTTCCACACCCGATGCAAAGACCCTCGACCGGAACGACATAATTCATCCCGTTCCTTTTTTCCATTTTAAGGGCACCGGGTCCAACAATCTCCTTGCAGACACGGATGCACAAACGACAACGAACACATCCATCCGAAGGGGGGCCCGGATCCATGCCGTAAGCCCTTGCAAGTTCAACAATGTTTTTGGCCTGCGGTGCCATTTGGAGCAGGTTTTTGAAGGCTTTGGTTCTTGCACGCTTAACAGCTTTTCCATGGGTTTTTACAACCAGCCCTTCTTTTACCTTTAGCACACATGCCAGCATCGTAACCTGTCTTGCGGTAGATCGTCCCGGCACTTCAACAGCGCACAAACGGCACGACCCGGACGGTTTCAGGGAAGGATGGTAGCATAAAGTGGGGATTTGGAAGCCATTGGTTCTGGCAACCTGAAGAACAGTCATCCCCTCTTCAGCTTCATATTCACGGTCATCGATGGTGATTTTGGGCATTTACTTTCCTCTATTTGGGACGGCCGTTACCCCCATTGGGTTAAAAGCCAATCGGGAGTTATCCGTTATGCATCCTTACCTAATCTGAGCGTTTTCTGGTTACGGCCGACCTTTACGGGCGGGTGTGAAACCCGCCCCTACAAGACAATATTCAACCGGCCGGGTAGGGGCGGGGTTTAACCCCGCCCGAACAGAACATATCAATCCTGACCAGCCTCATGCAGGTCCTCTATATAGTCTTTGAGCTGATGGATTTCGACCGTCAGTGACGCGACCTGAAATTCAAATAGATCCCTTAGCGTAAGCACGCCGATTATTTGTTTATTCTCCATTACCGGCAGGTGATAAATATCGGATTGAATCATCATGTTGATGGCAGCCGGGATGGTGTCTGTCGATTTTGCTGCGATGAATTCATGGGTGATAATATTATTCAATTTAATTTCCGATGGTGCTGAATTCCTGGCTTGCTGATAATAACGCAATATATCTCTTTCGGTAAAGATACCCGTCGGGTCGTCATCATCCGTCACTATCAGCACACTGGTTTTTTTTGCAGTCATAAGTTTGATGGCATCATCAACGGAATGATCACCGGTGATCATATATCCCGGGCGGTGGTTCTGTTTTAAAATGGCGCGCACATCCATGACGTCAGCCGTCCTTCCTTGCCTGCTCCAGCTCCGCGTCAAGAAAAAGGGCATCCATTACCGAGGCGGATCAAACTGGCTTGCAAGAGGTCAAACCGGTTCTAATCATCCAGCTGCCTGAGACAATCCTGGGGAAAGCGATGCGTTCCTTTGCCCACCAGACTTACTTCCACAAGGGCATCGGGATCGTTTATGGTGGCATCCGGATCGGTGATGATGCCGTGCAAGCCCACGTATTCATCCATGTAGCTTTCCCAGCTTTCGTCTTTGGATTTTTTATAAATTTCCACTTTCTGTCCGCGGCGAAAAACCATGTGACTTCTCCTAAAGAAATGATACTCGATACGCGTTGCTGGTCTCTAGACGGCAGTCGCTGGCCACTGGCGGCCGCTCTGAATTTCGCAGTTACCAGGAGCCAGCCGCCAGGATCCAGATGCCAGAAGCCAGAAGCAAAAGGCCAGGGAGCAGCAATCCTGAACGCTAAGCCTTTTTTGTCGGCGCATCGTCGACACTGAAATGGGCTGACGATTTTCGGGCGCAGGCATCACAGAGCCGGCGGCCATCTGCTATCCTGGCCACGCCTTTGGTTCGTTTTTGAACAAAATCGAGGTATTGTGCCGGTCCCAATACGGACCCACAACTTTCGCAATTCAGCAGTTTTTTTCGATTGAGCTGGGTCCCACAAAGGGCCAGAACTCTTTCACCACCGCTGTCTTCCATCTGCATCGCCCCGGTGGGACAGTTAGTGGCACAGGCCCCGCACAATATACATTTGTCTTCGGTGACCCTGAAATCGGTTGCCACCGGATGATCAAAGTCGAAATAACCCATTTGCAGGGCATTGACGCCCATTTTATCACGGCAGACTTCCACACACTTGCCGCATCGCAGGCAGATATCGCAGCGCAGACAGCGCCGGGCTTCCTCTCGCACCTTATTTTCAGAGTAGCCAAGCTCGACCTGCTCAAAAGTGGTGCGTCTGCGATCGACATTCAGCAAGGCCATCTGCGGTCGCTGTAAGGTCATTTTATCAGCGGCGGAAACTTCCAGATGTTCAATCCTCCCGCGGCGGGTCGGTACCGGCGGCATGGTGGGCTGGGGTATGCCGGATAAATAGCGGTCAATGGATTGCGCCGCCCGCTTGCCGCCGCCAATGGCTTCGATGACGGTCGCCGGCCCGGTGACCGCATCGCCGGCTGCGAAAACGCCTTCCATATCTGTTTCCATGGTGGCCATATGAGCGTTGATTGTCTGGCGGCGTGTCCACTCAAGGCCTTTTAAAGATGCCATGCAGCCGGTATCGACCTGCTGGCCGATGGCACAGACGATGGCATCGGTGTCGATGGTAAAGTCGCTGCCGTCTATGGGGACCGGGAATTTTCGATCCTGACCCGGCTTGCTGACCAGTTCGGCCTGCAAACATCGCAAACCCTGGACGCAGCTGTTACTGCCGACTACTTCCGTGGGTACAACCAGAAATTTAAATTTGATTCCCTCTTCTTCGGCCTGTTCAATTTCTTCGGCATCGGCCGGCATTTCGAAGCGGGTTCTACGATATGCCAGGGTAACTGATTCACAGCCCAACCGCAGACAGGTTCTGGCCGCATCGATGGCCACATTGCCACCGCCGATGACCACTACCTGTTTGCCCGGGATCTGCCGGTCGCCCAGGGCAACGCGTCTCAAAAAATATATGGCCTCAATGACCTGGGGAAATTCACTTTCTCCGGGAACGCCCAGTTTAAAAGATTTATGAGCTCCGATGGCAAAGAAAAAGGCCGCGAAACCCGCTGCTTTCAGTTGCTGGAGGTTAATGTCCCGGCCGAAACGGGTGTTAAACTGAAATTCCACACCCAGATCTTTTAGCATGGCCACTTCCCGATCGATAACTTCTCCGGGAAGACGATAACGCGGTATGCCCAGCAGAAGCATGCCGCCGGCAACGGCTTGCTCTTCTATCACCCGGACACCGTATCCTTTTAGGGCCAGATAATAGGCGGCACTCATTCCGCCGGGTCCGGCACCGATGACACAGACATTCTTATTTTTATCCGGCGCTTTGGGCGGGTTTTTATAACTGCCTTGGGACATGGCCCTTTCGGCCGCAAAGCCTTTGAGGGTTTTTATGGATATGGGGGTGTCAATGCGCGCCCGCACACACATAAATTCACAGGGCCTGGTGCACACCAGGCCGCATACCCAGGGAAAGGGGCAGTCCTTGCGGATGACATCGACGGCCTCAGCATCCCGCCCTGTGCCAATGAGGGTTACATAGGTCGGTATGTCCAATCCGGCCGGGCAGGTCATCTGGCAGGGGGCGGGCGCCAGTTTTACGCAGTCTCCGGTTGCACAGTTATGGGTGTCGATATGGCTGGTAAATACTTCCCGGTGTTGCGTCAGCGCACTACCAATCCGTTTACCAACTTGCGTTGAAGATTCGGATTTGCCTTCTTGCGCCAGTCTGGCGGCCAGGGATTGCATGGCGGGCATATGCTGCTTGTCGGCGCCACCCCAGGCAACATCCCTTAACAGGCGCAAAACATCTTCCGCCCGGCGCCTGTCCCTGGGATTGGTTAGACCACCGGAATCAATGGCAGCCGCCAGTTGGCCGATTAAATCACTGACCGGGCATTTATTTTCGGGCATCTTTTCCCTCTCCTAGTCAAAATCGGCGACTATGCGTGCATGCCTTTCGCGGGTTGTCCTGCTTTTGGCCGAAGGTTCGCCAAAATGCAGGCATTTGGTAATACATTTGGTGACGCAGGCCGGTTCTAAGCCCTGGTCGACCCGGTCCATGCAGTAATCACACTTTACGGCCCTGCCGGTTGTCGGATTCCACTGGGGGGTACCCCAGGGACAGGCCGTAATGCAGGCCTTGCAGCCGACACAGAGTTTGTCATCCACGAAGACGATGCCGTCCTTGGGCCTTTTTTGCATGGCCCCGGTGGGGCAGGCCGCCACACACCAGGGGTCCTGGCAGTGGAAGCAGGGCATAAATACATAGGCCATGCGCGGCAGATTGTTGACTTTTTTAGGGCCTACCGGAATGATTTGCGTCAGTCGGGGTCCGATCGGCAAATTGTGTTTCGTTTTGCAGTGGGACTCGCAGCTGTAACACCCGATGCAGCGTTTGGTATCCTGGTATATGTAGTATTTGCTCATGTGTTTTCCTCCAAATTTTGAGCGTTAACCTTTTTTAGTGAGTTATGTTCGACCCAATAGTTATTAGTTATCGGTTAATGGTTATTAGGATTGAAAAAAGTGTGATTCTGAATTCCGAACATCAAACAATTAACAATTAACGAATAACCAATAGCGCTATCCGGCTTTTTCGACTTTTACGAAGCATTCCATCAGCGAGTTGGCTCCGCCGACAGGGTCATAGACACCCAGCAGGCCGGTTTCAAAACGATAATCTCCCAGTCCCCTGTTATACCCCCGGGTCTGCCAGGGCACTTTGCGGCCAAACCCGTGGACCATGAATACCGATTCCGGATGAATGAACTCGGTCACGTAGGCATTGATGGTTCCCGAGTGACTCCCGTCCGCTGAGGTTACCTGGACCAGATCGCCGTTGGCAACGCCCATTTTAGCAGCCTCATCAGCATTTAACCACAGCTGATTTTCCGGCATGATTTCGCTGAGAACCGGATTGTTCTGGGTACGCCCGTGGGTATGCACCGGGCTGCGCCCAAAGGCCAGACGATACTGGCCCTGATCGGGTTTTTGCGGACTCTCATAGGGCTTGAATGATTCTATCTTGCTTTCCTGCAGTCGGCTGGAAATAAATTCAATTTTTTTGGAAGGCGTCTTGAACTTAAGGTCCTGCATACGATCCCACCAAATGGGTTTATCCGCCAGTGAAACCGAGCCCTTTTTTTCCAGATCACTCACCTTGACCCCGGTACCCTTAAGCTGGAATTCCCAGAACTCTTCCATGTCGTTGAATTTAAAGTACTCACCGGCTCCCAGTCGTTCGGCCAGGGATTTAAAAATCCACCAGTCGGGTTTGGCATCGTTGCGGGGTTCGACCGCCTGTTTGCGCATGCCGAAGGAAGGCTTCAAGCCCTTGCCGGTGGTCAGGACACTTGATTTTTCCAGATAGGTTGCCGAGGGCAGCAGTACATCCGCGTACCAGCCGGTCTCACTGTAATTGGCATCGATGGCAACCAGCAGATCCAGTTTGTCAAAGGCCTTCTTCTGGGTTTCCGGATCCGGCAGGGACAGGAGCGGGTCATGCCGGAAGGCGATGTAAGCCTTGACCGGATAGGGCTTGCCGCTCAGAAGCGCAGGATAAAGCAACTGCAAAAGCCCCGGTCCGGCCTCGAAATGTTTGTGTTTCCAGCCGCACCCGTCAACCCGTTTGTCTTCGGGTTTGGGGATAGTATCCATCAGCGCGTTGAGCCCTTTGGCACCCGTATCCCCCGGCCCCTTTTGAAAGAACAGACCACCGGGGGTCTCAAATGCACCCATCAGCGCGTTGAGAATATAGCTGGTTCGAACCGCATAAAAGGAATCCGAATAACGGGCCACCATCCAGCCCGGATGGAAAATAACCGAGGGGCTGGCTTCGGCGATCTCATGGGCGAACTCGATGATTTCGTTGGCCGGAATACCGGTTTCCGCAGAAGCCCATTCCGGGGTGTAGGGGATTACAAACGATTCCAGTTCTTTTAGCCCCAGCACCCATTGATTGACAAACTCGGCGTCATAGAGTTTGTCGCGCAACACGGTGTGAATAATACCAAGGTTAAGGGCATAGTCCGTGCCGGGACGGATGGCCCAATAGCGGGTCGCTTTCATGGCCGTGCCGGCGGCCCGGGGATCGATGTAGGTAATTTTTCCTCCCCGATCCAGCATATCCATTATAATGTTGGCCTGTTTGACCCGCAGGGATTCAAAGACATTGCGGCCATAGAGTACCAGGTGTTTGCAGTTGCCGTAATCGTAATTGAAGGTTTTGCGGCCTGAGCCGAAGAGTGACAAAGCAGCATGCTGAACGTTGCGAGCGCAGGTGCAGTCATGGTTAAAATAGTTCGGTGAGCCGATGGCTCTTAAAAAACTGCGATGGATATCCCGAAAGGGACCGCCGCGATCGCTCAAGGCCACGGCTTTTCCGCCGTGCTTTTTTATAATGGCATCTAATTTCTTGGCAATGTAGTCGAGGGCTTCATCCCAGCTGGCCTTTTTCCACTTGCCTTCGCCTCTTTTGCCTTCCCGGATCATGGGATGCTGGGGTCTTTCATAGTCATAGAGCATGGCAAGGCCGGCGGAACCTTTGGCGCACAGCCGCCCGGCCATGCCCGGGTCGTTGGGGTTGCCTTCGATCCATTTGACGACACCGTCTTCGACGTCTACTTTAATAGGGCATCTGACGGTGCACATGCCACAAATACTGAATACCGATTCTTTCATGACCGTATCTCTCCTCCTAGAGTCATTCAAATTTTTTGATTATACCGCCCCTAAAATCATTCATTCTACAGCAATAATTATACCAGCCGGCACACGATCCCAAAGCACTTTCCAGCACCGGTGATGACCCCTTAATTTTCCATTAATTTTAAACAGATATAACCGAAAATCCTAAAAAAGTTAAGCCCAAAAAAAATGGCTGAATATCTGTCGGGGAACATAAATGCATAATATTTGTTGCATTGCAATAAATATTATGCATTTATGGAATCCAGCATTATCGGCTCTCTCAAAAGGCCTTCTGCTTTGCAGCATTATTTTTATTGCACATTATAACCGAAACCACCGGCAGCCGACTGAGTCCCAGGTTTGTTTTTTCGAGTGATTTTGGAATATTATGAAATTATTCCAGGAAGATATAAGATGTCTCATCCGGGGCAAAGGATTAAATTTTTTTATTTGAATACTGGCATATTCATTGCTTAGTTCTGGGATGTTTTACGGCAACGAAATAGGTTGCCCAGGCATTTGCCCGTCAGGGCTTTTAAATAATCCTAATACTAAGGAGGAAGGATATGAGGAAGAGGATTTTGGTTTTTTGTATGATTTTACTGTTGTTTACGGTCGTTATCCCGCTGATCGGGCCGGCGGATGCGTTTGCCGACAAACTGTCGGACGCCATAGCCTCAGTGCCCCAGGGAACGGGTAAAGGCCAGATCGATCCGAAAGGCGCTCCGGGATATCTGGGCATCAACGGCGCTCCTGAAATCAACCTGATCATCGGCTTGTTGTGGGCCATCTGGGTGGGCTGGATCTTTTCAACGGTGGGTGCTTTCGGAGGGATTATGGCCGGTGTCGGGCATATGACCATTTACGGGTTGGGTGCCTATGCCAAAACGTTTAAGGACACCGCGCCGAGTATGAACAAATTCATCACCGACAGCATTCGGGTTTCCAATCAGTGGCTCGTCGGCCTTTCAGCAATGGTGTCCAGTTTCAATTACCACAGACAAAAAAGGCTGGTAACGGCCCTGGGCGTTTTCCTGGGGTTGGGGGCCCTTTTCGCCACCCTGCTGGTGGTTTTCACCACAGCGGGTAAAATCAAATTCTCACAATATCAGGGATGGTTCGGGTTGTGTGTCTTTGTTATCGGTGGATTCATGGTCTACCAGATGTCGCCCAAGGGTCAGGCCTCCAAAAAAGGAGCCCAGGCCGCCGCCAAGGCTTTTGAGGAAACCATGAAATCCAAAGGCAAAATCGAAGATCAGGGCGTTAAAACCCTGAAGTGGAGCCTGGTCAAAACCGAAATTTCCTTTTTCGGCCAGACCTTTACCTTCAGCCCCATCTGGGCCTTTGTGGGCGGGTTCTTTATCTCGGCCATTGCCTCTTTTCTGGGTATCGGCGGCGGATTTCTCTACGTGCCGTTTTTGACCAGCATTGTCGGCCTGCCCATGTTCGTGGTTGCCGGCACTTCGGCCCTGTCGGTTTTGATCGGAATGATATTCGCCATTTTCAACTTCATGGTTCTCAAGGGCGTGATGGTTTACTGGCCGATGATCGGGGCCGAACTCGTCGGCATCTTCATCGGGTCGATGATCGGGCCCAGAACCGGCAAATATATTCCGGCCAAAGTGCTGAGTGGAATTTTTATCGTCCTGGCAGTCTTCATCGGGCTGCGATACACCCTGAGGGGATTTTTCGGCATTAATATTATCTAAGATCGAATCAACCTGCCCAGGTCCGGGTTCCGGGTTTTTTCCCGGAACCGGACATGGTGCAGTTCGACCTTAAAATTTGTCATCTTATTCCAGGTAACATACCCATGACAGCCTTTTTTTCAGCATTTAATTATCATATCGACGGTTTTCTGATCTTCTTTTACCGTCTTACCGGTTATGCCCTCGTGGATTATATCATCGGAACAATCTGCCTGGCTTTTATGTGTGTTGTCATTGGAGAGATCTCCGTCTCCCTGGCCCTTAAATTTAATCGGCGCTATTTTGACGAGATGAACGCAGAGATGGTGGCCAAGGAAAGGTTGTCGATGCTGGCTTACAAAGCCGGGGATGTGGCTGGTTACAAAGGACTCAACAAGGAAGCCACCGATGTCTGGGGCAAGCGGTTTTTCACCATGGTGGGATACTCGGCCGGAATTTTGTGGCCCATACCATTTGCCATGGGTTGGATGCAGACCCGATTTTCCGCTGTGGAGTTTGATCTGGCATTCCCGTTGTCGCTGATTTTCGGCAAATCGGTAGGGTATCTCTTTACGTTTATTCCGATATATATTCTATGCCGAATTGTGTTTA
>Ga0209536_100015444_pt1 | contig 10905 bp, 9 predicted proteins | sample DeeMarSeWOR28_12_FD_187461 | JGI IMG/M metagenome (GOLD analysis project Ga0209536, IMG submission 187461) | Marine sediment microbial communities from White Oak River estuary, North Carolina - WOR-2-8_12 (SPAdes) (version 2) | ecosystem: Environmental > Aquatic > Marine > Intertidal zone >... | reverse complement strand
GTGACCTGGCTGATGCCCTAGCGGGCACAGGTACCCTAGCGGGCACAGGTACCCTGACGGGCACAGGTGGCGTCCGCGTTACCGTCTGGGATACCGACGCCGACGACCGCATACGGGCCATGGTGACTATCACCTTGCTCGATGACCAGGCTCTATTCCACATCGCGCCCAGCATCGAAAACCCCACCGACCAGCCCATCGATTACAAATTCTGGCTGAACGCCATGCTCGCCCCCGGCCCGGGGGACGCGCCCAGCAAGGATATGCGCTTTATCATGCCGGGCGACGAGGCAACAGTCCACTCCACCGGCGATCCGCGCCTACCCGACGCGTGGGAGGGCATGAGCTGGCCAATCTACAACCGGGTAGATTGGAGCCGGCTGGGCAACTGGCGTCAATGGTTCGGCTGGTTTCAGCGCCCCCAGGCGGCTGGCGACTTCCAGGCCGTCTACGACGCGGGCTACGACGAGGGCGTGGTACGCGCCTATGACAGCGGCCTGGCGCAGGGAGTCAAATTCTTCGGCTTTGGCTGGGGAGATGACGCCCTCCCGCCTGACCTGTACACTGACGAAGGCTCGGCGTACGTGGAGATGCACGGCGGCGTAGCGCCCACCTTCGCCGAAACACGCCGGCTGCAACCCGGTCAACGCATCACCTGGAACGAACAGTGGTATCCGGTGAGTGGGCTGGGGGGTCTAACCTGGGCCAACAGCCAGGTTGCTCTTCACCTGGAAAGCAGACCCGGCCAGGCTCGAGTGCACGTGACCACCACAAGCCCGCGGGCCAACGTGCGGACCCTGCTGCTGCGCCGCAGCGAGGACACGATTCTCTTCGACGAGACGGTCACCCAGACGCTGCCCGGCCAGCCCTACCACTCCCCCTGGATCGACACGACCGGACTTGCCTCCTCGGACCTGGCCGTGCTGATCTACAGCAACCAGATGCTGCTGGGGGCTTACCAATTCGAGGGCGAGCCCCCCACGCCCACCCCACCAGGCCCAACGCCCACTGCCACTCGCCCGGTGACGGCCACGCCGTCCCCAGGCTGGACTGGACGTGAGCTGGATCCCATCTTGATCTCCGGCTGGACCGGTGTGGTGCGGGTCTGGGTGCGCGGCAGCTACGGGCTTCCAGTCACCATCGCCTCACAGGACGGCAGCTGGAGCACGGTTAACTACGTCGGTAGCAAGCCAGAATATGGCCCCGATGCGTTGGAATTTGCGCCATTGGTGCCAGGGCGTTACGTCATCACGCCGCAGGAGCTGGGCGTAAACGTGACTATCGACCTGCAGTCCGGTCAGGTCGCCCAGGTGCTGTTTGAGCCGACGGGGGCAGGCACGCCGGTCCCCCCCACCCCGACGCCGACACCCAGCCCGACACCGACTCCGCAGCCCGGAGAGTGGCGCGTCCGCATCCCGACCAACACGAGCATCCCCGGCAGCTGGTTTGGCGTGGTTCGAGTCAGCGTGCAAGGCCAGATAGGAACGCTGGTGCGCATTTCGTCGGCGGATGGGAGCTGGAGCACTACCAACCGGACCGGCACCAAACCGGAATACGGCCCTACGTTTCTCGAGTTCGCGCCGCTGGGAGCTGGAAGTTATCGTATCACCGCAGAAGGCATCCCCGTCAGCGCCACCCTTGAGTTGGCTCAAGGCGGGCTGGCAGTGGTGCTGTTTGAGCGGTAATCTCATCCAGGGCAGCCTGGCCACTGGCCCGCGGAAGGTCAGGGGCTGGTAGGGGCAGATACACTGGTCTGCCCCACCAGGAATAGCGTGGATGAAGCCCGGATCGAAATGTGGCCTTGAGCCAGGCTAAGCGATGATGGCGATGGCCTCGATTTCGATGCGCGCCCCCAGCGGCAAGGCGGCCACCTGCACTGCCGAACGGGCGGGGGGCGCCTCGGGGAAGAACTCGGCGTAGACGCCGTTCATGGCTTTAAACTCACCCATATCGGCCAGAAAGACGGTGGTCTTCACCACATTGACCAGTGAGGTGCCAGCCGCCTCGAGCACGGCGCTCACGTTGGTCAGCGCCTGGCGGGCCTGCACCTCAATACCCCCTTCGACCAGCTGGCCGGTGGTCGGGTCGAGGGGGATTTGGCCAGCAGTGAAGACGAAGTCGCCCACGCGCACGGCCTGGGAATAGGGTCCAACCGCGGCCGGGGCTTTGTCGGTAGCGATAATGTCTCGATGCATTGGTGTTCTCCCGTAGTCGTTAAATTTGGCATTCGGATTATACCACAACCAAGCAGCTTCCGCCCAAGCAGCAGCGGGGACCGTCGTCCCCTTTGAGCAAACAGATTAAACGAGGAGGTGCAGAGTGTCCGCTGACGAACTTCACGCAAAGTACGCCCCCATCATGCGCTTTTCGCGTGGGGAACGCTTTTTCCCTATGGCCGTAGACGACTTTCTGACGTATTGCGCCCTGTATGTGCGAGGAGAGAAGGAACCCATCATCGTCAGGGGTCAGGTGACGCCTAGCGATCTCTCACGCCACGGAGGCTCCCGCCACGTGTTCCTGCATTCGGTAACGCCCGGCCCTCTAAGCGGAGTGGAAGTGGCCAGCCAATGGGGCCTGGGCGCGGTTCGACTGCTCTACGAATGGTCTCAAAACCCGCTGGTCACCTGGACCGAGGCGTGGGCGCGGAGCGCCTACGATTGGTTCAGCGAAAAGACGAAGGCCGCCACCCAACTCTTCTGGTGGAACGATCTGCTGCTACGCAAGGCACACGCTGACCAAGAAGGCGACGTCCGTGAGGACCTGCCCCGCTTTGAGCTTCCGCAGCACGTCAGGACGTCGGCGATAGATGCCTACGAAGCCAGCCAGGGAAGGGAACGGAACTACACCTATTACTACCGAACCACAAAACAGGCCGGCTACTTAGACCTGCAATATTGGTTCTACTACCCCTATAACGACTGGGCCGGCGGCTACAACGGGTTCAACGACCACGAGGGAGATTGGGAGGGTTTTCACGTCTTTTTCAAGCTTGACGGGGGGAACCACGCCATCGAGCCCCCAGCCTATGTGTGTTACCTGGGCCACCACTCACGTATGACCAAGCCCTGGGACCACCCGGATGTCGAGAAGGTAGGAACCCATCCCGTGGTCTACGTGGCAGCCGGCTCCCACGCCAGCTATCCCGAAGCCAAGCAATATCCCCTGATGGCCCTATACGATCTAATTGACTACGCAACCGGCGAGACGTTCACACTGGATCACGACGAGTGGCGGACTCGAGTCAACCTGGAGTCAGCCTCCTGGCTTACGTCCTATCTGGGCTCGTGGGGAACGCGCTATTGGCTGCCTCTGGGCTGGATGCAGAAGTCATTGGACAAGCAGGAGTCCTCACCTTCCGATGAGGTATACCTGCCCGGCGTCAGCGCACCACGTGGGCCAAAGTTCAGCGACAAAGGTGATGAACGGGAGACGTGGGCAACCCCGGTGACGTTTGCCGGAATCGCGTAACCATGTCCGTATGATCGGGTTATTATAAGGGGTAAAAATGCTTTTGCCCCGCCTTATCAATTTCTTATCAGCTTACCCTAAGGAGGGAATGAAATGGACTTTGGTACAATGGTCAACCGGATGATCCGGGCAGCCATGCTGGACGTCAACTTCTACGAAGAGGTGGAGGCGGACACCACTCTGAACCAAGAGGCGTTGATGGTTGTCATCCTGGTGTCAATCGCCGGTGGTATCGGGGCATTCCTGGGAGGCCTAATCAGCGGCAGCATTATTGGGGCCATAGTCGGGCTGATTGTGATCGTGATCATCGGGGTGATCAACTACTACATCTGGGCCTACGTCACCCATTTCGTGGGCACCAACCTCTTCCAGGGTACGGCGGATGTCGGTGAAATGCTGCGCACCTTGGGCTACGCCAGCTCGCCACGTGTGCTGGGCGTCCTGAGTTTCATTCCGTGCATCGGCTGGCTCGCTGCGCTGGTCGGCGCCGTCTGGGCACTGGTTGCGGCTATCGTCGCCGTACGCCAGGCGCTGGACTTCGACGACACGGTCAAGGCGATCATTACCGTCGTCATCGGCTGGGTGATCATCTTGATCATCCAGGTCGTGCTCACGCTGATATTCGGCACAGTTTTTGGCATCGGTATGGCTGGCCTGGGTGCCCTGAGCGGTAGCTGATCTCACCCGAACCTGACTGCTCAGCTTAATATATCGCGCTGCGAGGCGTAATCCTCGCTGGCTGTGCCTGAGGAATGCAACGCACCTACGAGGTGCGTTGCATTTTGTCGACGTTGACAGCAAGTCCGGCCAATAGTAAACTGCAACCCACTCTTTCTGAGGAGCATAGAGATATATGGCGTCTACAGATTGGCTAGGCGAACGCGCCGGGCAGCACCCAGACCGTATCGCGGTCATTGACGCGACCAGCGGCCGGCGGCACTCCTATCGGGGCTTTGATACGCGCGCCAACCAGATTGCGCATTTCTGCGACCAGTGGGTCGGGTTGCTGCCGGGCGACTGTATCGGGCTGCTCTCAACGCCCAGCGACGATGTACTTCAAATCGTCCTGGCGGCAAGCAAGCTTGGCCTGACGGCCTTGCTGCTTGATCCTGCGGCCCCATCACAAGCCTTGATCCGGGCCATGGACTCGCACAGCCCGCGCACGGTCTTCTACGGCCTGGCGCAGGCGGATCTGGTTCAGGAAATATGGTTCGAGGTAGACAGCGTGGAGCACTTCATCCCGCTGCGTGGCGCAGTGGACACGGCCAACTTTGAAGATATAGTGGCCCATTATCCACCGACTCTCCCACCTGCCCAGCTTGAGGAGGAGGCTGCGTGGGTAAGCTTCGCAGCCGAGGAGATCACCTGGTCGCCTGAGGAATCAAGGGCCGGAGACCACGCATCGGGTCACAAGCCGGTCACGGTCGCCGCGCCCCTGTACCGCCGGGATGGACTCGCCGCCGCAGTACAAGCCTTGGGATCAGGCCAGTGTGTGGTCGTGGAAGAGGACGCCGTGACGGTGATGGAAGCCCCGGCCGAAATGCAACCGACCGGGGAGGAGAGCCCTGGCTCCCAGCGCAATGTACCTCAGGGGCGATCGTGGTTGCCCCACGAGTTCATGTAACGACCCTATCAGATGCGTGGCGAGGCCAGCAGGAGCATACCCCGACCGGCATAAATACTTCAGCTCTCTTCCAGCAACTGGAGGGCCAGCTTGACACTGTCATCGGGGCTGACCTTCACGCGCGCATCGGCGATTTTCCCCGCCTCGTCAATCACAAAGTGGCTGCGAATGATGCCCATGTACTTGCGGCCGTACATCGATTTTTCGCCCCACACGCCATACAACTCGGCGATGGTATGCTCCTCGTCAACCAGCAGAGTGAAGGGGAGATCGTACTTGGTCTTGAATTTCTGATGGCTGGTCACACCGTCCGGGCTGACGCCCAGGACGATGGCGTTCTGCTCCTCTATGACGGGGTAGCTGTCGCGAAAGCCGCAAGCCTGTTTGGTACAGCCAGAGGTGTCGTCTTTGGGATAAAAATACAACACCACCCGCCGACCGCGAAAATCGCTTAGCTTCACCTTCTCGCCGGTGTCAGTCAGCGCTTCAAAATCGGGGGCCGGTTCGCCGATTTTAGGTGCCTCAGAATTACTCATTGTTTGTGTCCTCCCTATATATGACTGCTCAGACTGGCAGATATCTACCAAGGTTAGACCTATAGCAATGTCTCAAGCGGAACGTAGTCCAGATCAAAGGCATCAGCCACGGCGGGATAGGTGATCCTACCCTGGTAGGTGTTTACCCCCTTGGCCAGGCCGGGGTCGGCCCGAATAGCTGCCTCAGCGCCCAAATCGGCCAGCGTGCAGACGTAAGGCAAGGTGGCATTGCTCAGGGCGTAGGTGCTGGTGCGCGGTACAGCGCCCGGCATGTTCGCCACACAGTAGTGCACCACACCATCGACCAGGAAAGTGGGATTGGAGTGAGTGGTAGGATGGGTAGTTTCGATGCAGCCACCCTGGTCAACGGCCACATCCACCACCACACTGCCTGGATTCATGGTGCTGATCATCTCGCGCGTGACTAACTTGGGGGCTTTGGCGCCCTTGATGAGAACCGCACCTACCAATAAGTCGGCACGCCGCACCGCTTCGGCAACGCTAAGCGGATTGGAACTAAGGGTGGTCAGTCGTCCGGGCAATACTTCACTCAGATACCGAAGCCGGTCCAGGTTGATGTCAATGATGACCACGTGCGCACCCATGCCTAAGGCGACCTGCGCCGCGTTGGTGCCGACTACGCCGGCGCCGATGATGATCACGTCGGCCGCCCGCACGCCGGGCACACCCCCCAGCAGTTTTCCACGCCCACCATTCATCTTCTCCAGATAATGGGCGCCCACCTGGACTGCCATGCGTCCGGCGACTTCGCTCATGGGCGTCAGCAAAGGCAACTGGCCATTGGGGATTTCCACGGTTTCGTAGGCGATGCCAGTCAACCCGCGGGCCATCATCTCGCGCGTCAGATGCTCCTCGGCAGCCAGATGCAAATAGGTGAAGAGCACCAGGTCGGGCCGCATGAACTCATACTCGCTGGGCTGGGGCTCCTTGACTTTGACCACCATTTGCGCGCTCCAGGCGTCCGCGTTGGTGGGCACCGTTTTGGCGCCAACTGCCTGGTATTGCTCGTCGGGGAAGCCACTGCCCTCCCCAGCACCCGTCTCAATCCACACCTGGTGCCCCGCTTCTGATAATTGGCGCACTCCACCGGGCGTCATGGCCACACGGTACTCATTATCCTTAATCTCTTTTGGAACACCAACGATCATCTTCGATCCTCCTGGATCAGTCTTGGACACTCATTCTCCATGTGTCTTCAAGCTCCCGATAATGCAAGTCAACCAAGTTAGGAAGGGGCGGTTCGATGTTTGAGACTTGAGAGTCGCGAACGGCGACTTCCACACGGAAGGTGGGACCGGTGGGAGTGCGCCAGCGTTTGACGACACGCACCACTGTGTACTGCCTGCCCTGCCACTCAAAGGCCCGCGGCTCCTGGGCGTAGGTGTAGCCTGAATAGCATTCGACCTGGACTGAAGTGCTCACGGCTCTAGCCCGAATTGTCACGCTAAAAGCGGTGACCTACTTTATGGGCCCCGACTGTCACGCTGGAAGCGGTGACCCACGCCGCTAGAGACCGCCTGACGAAAAACATCAGCTATCAAAGCGCGACAGATCGAGCCCTCGTAAATAGCTGGCGAACTCAGCGCCGATGTCTGGGCGATCCAGGGCAAATTCCACGGTGGTCTTCAGAAAGCGTAGAGGATCGCCAGTCGTAAACCACTTGCCCTCAATGGGGTGTACGATGACCGAGTCGCTCGCGGCCAGGCGGTCGATGGCATCCGTCAGCCACAGCTCGTCCCCTTCGCCCACCGTGATATCCTCCAGAATTTCGATGGTCTTGTAGGAAAGGACAAAGCGCCCCAACTGCGCCAGATTCGAGGGCGCTTCGCCTGGAGACGGTTTCTCGACAATGTGTTCCAATTCGTTTCGATCGGTGCCTGGCTTCAGCTTGGCGGCTCCATAACGGCTGATCTCGTGGGCAGGCACCTCTTGCACGGCGATTACAGCCGCTGGCTGGTACTCATAATACGCGTCAATCAATTGTTTGGCGCAGGGAACCTCGGATTTCACCACGTCATCGCCAAACATATAGACAACTGCCTCGCCAGGGTGGATGAGCGATTTGGCACACAGCAAGGGAGTGCCATTCCCGTAAGGCAGATTCTTGTTTTGGCGAACGTAGATAAAATTGGCCAAATCAGGGATACGCCGGACCTCCTCCAGCTCCCGCCACTTTTCCTGGGTCTCCAGGTGCAGCTCAAGCTCAAGGGAACTGTCGAAGTGATCTTCCAACGCCTGACTGCCGGAACGGGTGACCAGGATGATGTCGGTGATACCCGAAGCCACGGCTTCTTCCACCAGGTATTGGACAACTGGCTTGTCAACAATGGGCAGCATCTCCTTGGGCTGGACCTTGGTGGCCGGGATGAAACGAGTCCCGTAGCCAGCTACGGCTATGACAGCTTTGGTAATCTTCATAGGTGGCTCCCTTTTGCGGCAGTGTGACACAGGTGTCCGAGATTCAAGAGACGCTTGGTCTCCGCTTGTGCCACTCAGTTGCCTGCTCGTAGGCGTAAGCGGCGCGCAGGATGACGCTTTCGCCCAGGGCAGGCCCCATGAATTGCAGACCGACCGGCATGCCGTCCGAAAACCCGCACGGGATGGAGATGCCACACATGCCAGCCAAGTTCAGAGAAACGGTAAACACGTCGGTCAGATACATCTGCAGCGGGTCGTCGACCTTCTGTCCCATCTTGAAGGCGACAGTGGGCGACGTGGGAGAGGCAATCAGGTCCACCTGCTCCCAGGCGCGTTCAAAGTCAAGGCGCAGCAGTGTGCGGGCCTGCTGCGCCTTGAGGTAATAGGCGTCGTAATAACCGGCCGACAGGGCATAAGTGCCCAGCATGATACGCCGCTTCACTTCAGCGCCAAAGCCCCCCCGGCGCGTGTCGTAGTAGGTACCCCACATATCAGGCGCGTCCTCGCGCAGCCCATAGCGCACCCCATCATAACGGGCCAAGTTGCTGCTGGCCTCGGCGGTGGCGATGAGATAATAGATGGGGATGCAGTATTCGGTGTGAGGCAGCGAGATATCGATCAATTCAGCACCCAGGTCAACCAAAAGATCCAGCGCGGCGCGGACGGCGGCCTCGACGCCGACCTCGATCCCCTCACCGCCAAAATACTCGCGGGGCACGCCCACCCGCATGCCCTTTAACCCGGCGCCGGACTTCATCTCGCGCAGGTAGTCGGGCACCGGAACGTCCAGGCTGGTGGAGTCCAAAGGATCGTGGCCGGCAACGCAGCCCAGCAGAATGGCGGCATCTTCGACGCTCCTGGCCAGGGGGCCGATTTGATCCAGGGAAGAACCGTGAGCGACCAACCCATAACGGCTGACACGCCCATAGGTAGGTTTGAGGCCAACCACCCCACACAGGGCGGCTGGCTGACGTATGCTGCCGCCAGTGTCAGTGCCGAAGGCGCCCAACACCTCGCCAGCGGCCACCGCAGCAGCGCTCCCGCCACTGCTGCCGCCCGGCACGCGCTCCAAATCCCACGGGTTGCCGGTAGGGAAGAAAGCAGAATACTCAGTGGAGGATCCCATGGCAAATTCGTCGGTGTTGGTCTTGCCCAGCAAGACGGCCCCGGCGGCACGCAACCTGGCGACCGCGGTGGCATCGAAGGGAGGTACGAAGCTCTCCAGGATGCGCGATCCACAGGTGGTGGTGACGCCCCGGGTACAGATGACGTCTTTGATAGCAACCGGGATGCCGAGTAGGGGCGCATCCTCCCCAGCTGCACGGCGGCGGTCGGCCGCCTCGGCCTGGGCCAGCGCCTCTTCGGGCAGCAGGTTGATGTATGCGCGCAGCGCGTTGTCGACGTCAAGGACCCGACTGAGCACGGACTGGGTCAGCTCGAGCGATGAGATCTCCCCCCTGCCCAACATAGCCTGGGCCTCGTGGATGGTCAGCCAGTATAGCTCAGACATGGACGCCTACTCCAACACGGCTCGTACCCGGAATTGGTCATCCTCAGCGTCAGGGGCATTGGCCATGGCCTCCTCGGTTGGCAGAGAGGGCCGCAATTCATCACGCCGCATGACGGTGCTGACCGGTAGAGCACTGGCGGTGGGCGGCACGCCCCTGGTGTCAAGGCGGTTCAGTATGTCGGCGTAGTCCAAAATATCTGAAAGCTGATCGCGAAACGTCTCTTTTTCGGCATCGCTGAGACCAAGTCGGGCCAGTTCAGCGATGTGTTCTACTTCTTCGAGGCTGAGTTTTGCCACTGTTCGCTCCGGGCAGAGGGTTGAGGTTACAACACACATTATATCATTTCCTCAGGTATGTAGCAAGGGATCAAACCGCTATTCAACGCGCGTCGGTACTGCTGCCATAATACAGTTCTGGAGACGTCCACTGGAAGACGGGGAGGCAGCAGCTTCTATTTCTCTCTCCAGGCGGCTGCAGGAGCCAAACTCAAACCGGATTCTAACCAATTTCTAATGATTTCGGGATATACACGATCAGGAATGTGTGATATAATAGAACAATGAAGGGGCAATAGTCTGGGCTATTGCGCCCACTCTGATCCATCCACGACATCTTTCCACGTTACCATGCCAATCATCCCAAATCTGGCGACGGTCCCGGAAGGTATTTCCATTGAGGGGGTGCACGCTGCCTCAATAGTAGAGCTTGGGCCGAGGGACTTGCCCAATAGTGGACAGATCCACCGTGTCCGAGCGTATTCCACCCATGCAAGGAGGTGAGGCTTATACCGCATTTGAAACCAACCCAGGCTTGCACTTTGTCAACGGTGATTTGATGGATAGGATCCAAAAATATGGGTTCCAAGGTTACCCGTCAATTTAGCCTGGACAAAGCACTGCCATCACACACAGGCCAAGCCTGTAGCAACCTGCAGGCTCAACAGTATTAGACCAATCAGGAGATAAACGAAGGAGAGACACATGACGAAACGACTGATAACCTGTTTTGTATTGATGGGAATGCTGCTACCCATTGCGGGTGGCGCAGCGCCGACCCTGGCCGCAACCGGCGACCCGGTCCTGATCAATGAGATCCTGGCCAGCCACGATGGCTTCGACGACACCGAGTTCGTCGAGTTCTTCGGCACACCTGGCTACTCGCTCAGTGGCCTGAGCCTGATCGTGGTCGAGGGTGATGCCTTCGGGCCTGGTACCATCGACCGCCGCTTCGACTTTAAGCCCTTCCACAAGATTGGGACCAACGGCTTCTTCTTGTACGGCAACTGCGGTGGCTTGGCAAATAACTACGGTGTCACCCCCGACGCTTC
>Ga0209536_100015442_pt1 | contig 10907 bp, 15 predicted proteins | sample DeeMarSeWOR28_12_FD_187461 | JGI IMG/M metagenome (GOLD analysis project Ga0209536, IMG submission 187461) | Marine sediment microbial communities from White Oak River estuary, North Carolina - WOR-2-8_12 (SPAdes) (version 2) | ecosystem: Environmental > Aquatic > Marine > Intertidal zone >... | reverse complement strand
ACTAATGCACCCCTCTCTCTCTGTACATACCTCACAATCTCCTGCCTCTGCACGGTAGGTCAATACATCGTTCCCCATCTTTTAAAACCATCCATCTCTAATTGTCATATTTGACAGTTCCGTCAAATGTGGCGGTTTTTTTGATGGCCTCTTTCCCCCTCCTCAAATTCTTCCGCATCATTGTCGATGGAGAAATCAAGGTCTCCAAAGGCAAATGTCTTTGGAGCAATTTCTTTGGGTGCATCGCTCGTGCGATCTACGTGGATGATCTGCGCCCCATCTAGTACCCTATATTGTTCGCTAAATTCTCCAACTACTAACACATCACGACCATCCAAATTATTGAATGTCGTATTGAACCACGGCCCAAATCGGACTGTTAGTGGCTCATTGGTGTGATCTTGAAGAATTATATTTAATCCTTTTAACGTCTTCCCCTCAACTAATCTCCCACATTTTTCGCATCGGACTTTCTCTCCCTCTTCTGCTCCAGTTCCTTTGTAACAGTTTGGTGTAGTACAACCCACATACCGATTCCGCATTTCGGCGCTGATAATAACCCCACGCGCAACAGTTGTTCCGATGCTATCAGGGATTTTGTCTAAGGAATTTCCTAATTTACTAAGGTTGGGGAGTTCATACTCACCCTCCTCAATGGGTTCGATTTCGGTGCGAAATCCTGTTCGGAGAGTTCGTGGCCATTTCTTCCCGTGCTTATCTTCATTTTCCTCCATAAATCCTAGGGATTGAAAGTGATATGCGTTCCCTATCTCAACAGATGTGAGCCACTGCTCATGCTCTGCGAAGACTGCCACCTTTTCAATCTGCGTTTCATCGGCTAATAAAATTCCTCCCCTCATTTTTGGGGCATCGACTGACCACTTATCGACAACATAGCCTCGGGCATTGAATACAAAATGTTTCTTTGTATCAAAATCAACCAGACGTATGAAGTCTTCTTTTGGTAACACCTCGACTGCCGGCCGTGATGCATCGCTTTTGCGAACCACGACGGGTACGTTTAAGTCCTTGGCTACCAAGAACCATATCAATGGCGAAGACTTCTTATACGCCGGATAACTAGACGCAACTTCATTAAATTTTGCCTGTAATTCCTTATCTGTTAAACCTTTCTCTACTTTAATTTTTAACTTTATCTCTTCTGCACTTGGTAATGCACTCATATATATATCCTCCACAATCGCTTTGCGTAATCTGGAGCCGGGTTCGGCAACTCCTTTTCACAATCTCTTAACCAGCGATACCACATTTCCGTGGGAGGAGTATAGTCCGCCTCAAACGGAAATTGTTCTATTACATCATTCATTTTTAATCACCTTGTAATTTATATCGATCAATAAGTTCAATGTGTTTACTTCCACAATGATCGCAAACGTATTTACCTCGGTGAGGTTCCTCAAACATAGATAGGAGAGAACATTCCTTACACCGATACGTGTCATAGGTTTTCATCATTATTCCTCGAGTGGTTCAATAACATGATCAAGGAACTCGTCAATATCGATAGTGTCCACATGCTCCCCACCATAATCATTGTAGAAAAAATGCTCGGTATGTTTCTTGAGTTTATATTTCCTTCCCGTTGCGTTCTCAACGAGAGTCCAAAATTCGCTGTATTCGGTCATTTTGGTTCTATCCTTATTTTACACATCATAATCGCATCGCTGTGATACCAGAAGTCCTGCGAATTTTCAAAAAGAACTACCTTTATCAATGCCTCACAATGGGGGCAACGGGAGTAATAATCCCTAATATCTATTGGATAATTTGTATTGGTCATACTTTTTTCACCATCGAAAAATAATAAAAAGAGGGGCAGTCTCCCCCAGTTCTGTGTTTATACTGCCCCCTTCTTCTGATATATATCAGCGTGATTAATCGTCATCTGAAGAATCAATGACGCCTGCATCTGTCATCTTTACAGTCCGCATGTCTGAGCCATCCCATGAGTCACGGAAGGGGGATCGCTCAATCCAGATCTTCTTAACCGAGCGGTTCTTCATGCTGTCAATCGATTGAAAATACAGAACCAACTTAAAGTTATGTAACAACGCAGTTCCTCCAAGAGGATTAGGGCGTTCCATTGAGCCGGGAGTTCCTCGAAACTTTTGAGGATTGCCTGACGCATGAATCGTTCCGATGACTGCGAGATCATACAACTCTGCCAAATCTTGAATCTGTGTGAACCACGCATCTGTTGCGGCCGCACGGGAGGGTTGGTTCTGCTGACTTCCAATGAACGGGCCTTTGAAGGGCATCGAAACAGAATCGTACAGGATCATTCCTACATCATTCTCCTCAACAAATTGTCCAATTGCAGTATCTTCCACATCCATTGAGAAATGTTTTAAATCTAAGATGATTTTGGACTGTTTCTTGTCATCGCTAGGATTGGATGTCTTATACATTACATCGACTCCATGCTGACGCAACAACTTGGTGACTTTACTAACTCGGCACGTATAGATGGTGTAATCTCCCTTGAGCCGCACCCGTTTTTCCTGCATCACTCCATCCTTAAATATCAGTTCCGTAACGCCCACCTTTTTTTCGTACCGTTTGGACAACACTCTCGCCCAAAAAGGTACGCTGAATCGGGCAGTTGCTCCTTCAGTATCCTCAATTAATGAGGGTTTGTCCTGATAAATTGCCGAATCCACCGCAAGTTGTGTCCCTACTCCCGTCTTTAAACTTTCGTGGAATCCATAAAACCCAATGGGCAATCCCAACGGCAGGCCTCTTGCTACGTCTTCTCTATCCGGTATAGAAGTCAATGAGTTAATCGCCTCTAATGAGGTAGGCACCCAATCTTCTATATCAAATTCTGTGTTTGTCAATTCTTTCAACTCGTTTCGTGTTAGTGAGGCTAACGCCTCTAAGACGTGTCGGCAATCTCCCCGATAAAAGAAGCCGGGGCATGTGCAAAATTTTGTATTATCCCGAAAATCCCAATGGGTGAAATACACCTGTCCTTCTCTGGAACGTGAAGGCATTAAAAAAGTAACTCGATTTCGTTTGGGAGAAATTCGTTTCGCTATCATAATGAATCCCTGTCTGTGTCGGCGCGTATGGGAATTTTGGGGGTACTTTCACATAATATCTCATCCACCCTACATTTCGTCGCGCTTATCTTTCTACCCCCCTAGTCTACTATAATTATATATATTATATATACCTATATTAATATTATATATACCTTAGGAGGGCCATCAGACGTGTGAGGTACGACAAGGTATAGAACTCAGCGAGCGATTATTGAAATCCTTAAGTAAGAAATAGTACGAAGGAATATATACCTGCATAACTATATCTCCTCCACCCTATGTGCTGCCCTTCGGGCCCGCCAAAGTAGGCGGGGAAGGGTAGTAAAACAAAATCCTGTTGAGACAATAACCTTACTATCATGGAGGTTTAGTTCGAGAGGTTCTTCAGCAACTACTGCCCAATTAACGCGGGAAGGTTGGAGAATACGAACTGCCCACTTCCCTTTATAGTAGCGCAGTTCGCCAATTCGCGGATCATTCTTATAGTTTCTCATCTCGAAGCACCTTGTAGTCATCGGGAGGAATGATTAGGGATAGGCGTGATCCGCTATCCCACCTCACCATTAACTGATATGATACCCTTGGATCAAAGGGGACTTCACTAACTCTTAATACAGTACCGCGATCCCCATGTCTGAGTTTGGTGTAGGGATCATCCGTATATACTAGCTCGATTCGATCTCCTTCTTTTACATTTGTCATAGGTTCACCTCATATTAAACGTTTGACTAAGTTCCCAAGGAACGAGAACATGCTCGGCTGTTGGGATTGCTTCTTACGTTTCTTTAGCGCGGTGATTTCTTGTTTGGCCTCCTCAGAGAGGAAAAAGTGCCAAACGATTCCGCGTACTAAACTCTTGAATAGCTCAATGATAATGGTCGCGACGAGCCATCCAATAAGGAATTGTTCCAAGTGGCGGTCGCGTTCCTGCCCGCCAAAATTTCTAGGCATCTTAAAAAACTCCGCAGTTTAGGATACTCCCTCATAAACTGCTCCCCTTAAAGATATTTACTTGCGCTTCGGGGAACGCAAGAATAAGACGGAACGGAAAAAGAAAATATAAATTTAAGTAAACAAAATTAAAAAATAAGGAAAAAAGAGGGAGGAGCAAGAGATAGTATCCCTTGCTCCAAGGGTGATGTATGGCTTAGTAAGTGCCACGCGAACGAATCATATTTTCTTTATATCGTGCTAGTTCGAGGAGGATATCGTCAAGATGTAATGAGATCCTTTCCTCGCAGTAGGGGCATTCGGCTGGGATCTCTGACTCGAGGAACTCATTAAGAGGGATGATGAAACGCTCTCCGCGGTAGGTCAGTAGAACTCTACTACGTTTTGCGTTACATTCACGTCTTGAAATATTTATAGAGCGGAAGTGATTTCTTGGATTCATTGACATTATTTTTCTGCCTCCTTAGGAAGGATTGGAGTCAAAGTAACCTGTCTTTTGGTACAGCCTGTATCGGGCACTGAAGATAATTCACAATCTATAAGGTGATCACACGAAAGGCACTGCTCAAATCTACTCATCGTCTTGCCTCCCACATAGTTTTGCGCATGCCATGTTTAAGTCCGCGCGTTCTATCTCACCCTCGATCCATTGTTCCAAGATGTCGCAGTAGTCTAGGTGTTTTGGGCATACTGTTGCGTTTCGTGAGTTATCGTCTCGCGAACTGTCTCCGAAAGGAGGAAATTCGTTAGTTGTATCCCATGAGCGCACTTGCGATTTTATCATAAGGTCGGTTTGTTGAATGTCTATTTCCTCCTCCATATATTCTATATCCTCCTCACGTCGCTGTAATTCAGTTGCATACTCTTGTAGGTACTGCGCATCCTCCAGCGCGAGGGCCCGTGTTTCTTCCAACGCGTCGAACTCATCGGCGAGGAGAGTTTCCATCTCACCTATAAATTCTAGGTGGGTTTGAACCACAGCAGATATTAGACAGGAGGGTTCTTCTTTGTCAGGAAGGATCGCTTTACCTTCTTGCATAAGCGCTAAGCATGGTTCTCTTAGAATACACTTGTCGCACGATAGTTTTATTTGCGGAGTCACAGTCATCATTTCCCACCAGAAGTATTTTCCATGAACGTGAGGACACGCTCGGCAAAATCCTTTGGGCGTAGCGAAGGTATATTTACATTCCGCACAGATAGTTGGAGGTACACTTCCAACGCTGCTTTCTCGGCCATCGATAGCGCGGAGATTGCTGCTTCCCAATATGCGGGATTTCCGCCTAGAAGCAACCGAAGGAGAATCTTCCCTGTTTTCTTGGCGTGCTTTTTCTCGGAGCGCGTCAGTTTTCGAACCCTCCCCTCGGGGGATTTTTTTCGAAATTCATCGCGCTCCTCTCGGATTTTCTCAAATCGCTCGTTCCAGTATTCTAGTATATTAGAGGGGGGACGCTTGGTAGATTTCTTGTGCGGGAGTGCAGGCGCTCTGGATGATGGTGCGGGGAGGGATTCACGCATCCATTTGCCTTTCTCCTTATCGAAGAACGTCGCACTATTGTATGATCGCGTGAACGCGATCGTAGTGCCCTTTTGAATATGTAATTCCTTGTCCTCTATGAGGGCAATTGTGTCTCGGCCTAATTCCATTACGGAATTAAACTTCTCTGTTTTAGGAAACGCGGACATATAAACCCAAGCATCTTTGTCCTCGTTGGCAAGCCAACCTGTAAAATCACCATAGTGATTATGGACACGCACTTTTTCAGGAGTCATAGTTAATATAACTCCTTGGGCCATCTCAGAGGCATCCTCACCATTACGGTCAATGAGGTACGCGATGACTTCTGAGTCTGTCATATCTACAAGGCGCGACGCAGGGATTCCTGTAAAGTCCGTTCCGAGCACTGCCATAATTTTCATAACATCCTTCGCGCCCGTTGCCCAATGCCCATTGTGGGCAAGGAGCGTTTGGCCGTAAAGGAAGGGGTGGCAGTTTTCGTTGCAGACACTACCCATGCTCGCCTTGCGGGTATGGACAATGACTCCGCGATCCCACTTGATTTCCCTAATATCATGCGCTATCTCACGCATAGACAGTTTAACCCCCTTCTTAAAGAAGGCCTCACCATCGATGAATCCTCCATATCCGTTTCCATCTCCTCCGTTCGCGCCTTCAATGTACGCGAGGAGTTCAAAGATTTCTTCTTCTTGGAGGGAAGATAGCGTGATGTTGGGGAAGTAAGCTAATCGGCACATAGCATCACCATTATTGAGGCAGATGTCTCTTAATAAATTGCGCTCGTTTCTGGTTGAGACGCGGCGCTGAATTTACCTCAAGAACAAATGCCTCACCGTCGCGGAAGCGGAGATCCACTCCCGCGATATCAATCTCTAGGCACTCACATGCCGCGAATGCCTGTGTCTTCAGATCTTGGAGGCGCGTCTGAGGACGCACCCGATATAGTTTCCATCCGTGTTGGGACGCGCGACAATGTTGGTTTGCATCGGCGCGTGTTGCGGTTTTTCGGTAGAGTAAGTATTTGTTGAAGACCTTAATGACGCGGTACTCATCTCCTTCGATGTATTCGAGATAGTAGTCGCGCGTTGGCACTTTGTCCAACATTTCGGGAGGAAGGTTTCTATAATATTGGAATCCGCGCCCTTCCGTGTGTTGCGCGGTTTGTCCTACAATCTCACGTATTCCTTGATCCCATAGAGATTTGTAGGAGGTTGAGTAAGAAGGCACCCGAACGCGTGCCTTTTCGAGAAGAGGGATTGAATCTATTTTTTGTGCAGCGCGGATAATTGCCTCCGCAGGGTTTATCACGCGCGCGAATCTTTCATCCTGTTTAGCGTAACGTGTTGTCCCCCATCGGAACAGCGTCCCTGTTGGCTCAGGAGGGAGAACCTCACCATGAGGGGCGTTCATCTCATTCGCAAGGATCAAGCCTGAGCGGTCTGTCTCAAATCGGTAGAGGACAAACATTACAGCTCTCTCCTATCTATCCTAAGCCTGATATCCGCGTTGTTTGTATTCGCGGCCTCGAAGCTAACAGTTTTGCGGATTGCTTCGAGGACTTCATATAGTATTCTAAATTCTGTGCAGCACTGAGGAGTTATCACTTCTACTCCTCCATTTGAGGCATGCGGAGTAAGGATATAGTCAATGGGAAAATGTAATCGTTGGTTGCTATGACGGATGCGATCCGCAAAGATTTTTCTATCGAACACAGGAGCGATTGTCGCGTCAATTCTCACCTCTATTTTACTATTATTCTCTGAGCTTAGTTCAAAGAGGATAGGGAAAGGGAGCTGAGAACGATAACAGTCTTTGAGAAATTTCTTGAAGGGCCAATATTGTAAGGGATGTACGGAAATAATAGGAGGAGAAAATTCCTCCTCAAAGAAATTCCAGTGCGGAAAGATGTCCCCCTTATGCCATTTCTTCTTGGCCTTAATCAGGCCTTTTAGATAGGCGAGCGAGAGAAATGCTGCGCGCCCATGCCGTTTTGAGAGGGACATAATATTCTCCAGAGAGAGTAAGGCAGTCCTCCTCAAAACAGGATAGTCATAATTATAATATGATCCTAGGTCGAATGAATCGAAAGGAGGATCAATGTTAATCATGTCGCGGTACACGTTAAGTATCCACCCTGCGACGAGGACACCTCGCGCGATGCTTTCTGAGACTAACCATGAAGGGGGGGTGCGGTATTCTATCCCATAGAGTTTTCCTCGCGCGTCACTCAGGCGCCCGTATTGGCCTGAGTATCCATGTGCGACTCCTTTAACGCGCTCTAAGAATATATCTTCGTGTTCGAGCGCGGTGATAATTGGCATGAGGTGGTTGTCAAGTAGGAGTGAGAGCCTGCGAAATTCATCGGGTTTATCAGGATTCGCGCCTCCAAGATGGAGGTGGCCACCGATAGGATCTTCAGCGGCCATTGATCCCGCGATTCCCTCTACAATTTCGTGGTTTGCTTTCTCATATGTGAGGAGCATATGGCGACACACAAAGAGGCATCTCTTTATATAGGATAAATGTGTGAAAGGATCATGGGCGTAAGGAGGGCGAAACTCTGCGATATCAGGATGCCCATCTATGCCGATTAAGGAAGTCATCGAGCCGGGTAGCGCGATTTCGGCGGGGATTTGTCTCCCTGTCTTTTTTGAGCGCAACCCTATTTCAGGATCGCTCCCGATGGTATTCCTTAATCCCGCGTCCTTCCATTTAGAAGGAGCGAGGTTCTTGAAGAAGAGATCTTCGGCTTTGCCCATATAATGACCTCGTGAAAGGAAGATTGAGGGGTTTTTGTTATTTTGCCTAAGCGAACAGGCGGTGCAACTGCCCGTCAGCAAATGCCTATGCTAGATAGGTCTGCGTAGAGCAGGTGATACAAGGGTTCGACGCCTTGCGGAAACACCCACAAGAGGCACCTTAACCCCTCAAACCCCCAAACTCTGTATTGGGGTTCTTGCGGCGTTTTCTTTGTGCGCCCTAACGTATGCCGCAATATACGACAAGACGCAGTAGAGTTATTCGTTGCACTAGCGCCAGCGCTCTACAAACATTCGCTAGTGAATAGAGGTTTCTATCCCTATCTCTGTGTACTATGCCCTTTTTAAAGAGGACTGTACGAAAGGTATTGGGAACGCGTCTCTATTAATCGCGATCTAACTTCACACCCTCATGCTGAGTCATATCCTTGCGGATCGATGGCGTGCGATGACTTGCTTTCGCAGCGGAGGGAAGGCTTCGGAGCATCCGAGCAGTATCGCGCAGCATACTCGCGCTACATCGTCAGACCTTGGAGGGATTTGAGTTAGCTGTCTCAGTCTATGTTCCATTTATCTCTTAGAATTGCGGACATTTCTCTCCTTATTCGGTCGTGGGTATGTTGGTGTCTAAGCATAGAGGTCTCATTTCGTATCCAGTAAGGGTAGGTGTTGTTTATTAAATCATGTATGAACCGCGAGGAGAATATTAGTTCTCCTGTGTTCTCATGGCAAGTCCAATGAGGAATTTGCCCTCCCATGTAAAGGCATTTGATGTCAAGGTAGGGGGGAAGGAGGGAAATTACTTTGGATCTTTTTAGCGCGGAAACCCACCCCTTAGCAAATCGCACCTCAGAAAAGGGGGTACAACAAAACCCATTACGCGCGATTTCTAGGCGATCAAGTCCGACGGCCGCATCAACGTGCTGGTTTTCCAGATTTGACCATTCGCCTTGCGTTATGTAGAGGCCGTTGTAAGGCGCTTTCCTTGCGACGAGATCGTAAAAGAACTGAAGGCGTCGGGTTTCTTTTTTCTCGCGCGCCTTATTTATTCTTTCACGCGATTTTTTCCATCTTAAGCTCATGGATCCCCAGCAATTCAAATTTTATGTCGGGATGCGTCATTGGGCACCCTGGATTGAGGAAACCATCAGCCGCATGCTGAATGATGGCATTGATCGGGCAGTTAGCCTTGTTATGGCCCCTCATTACAGCAAACTGAGCGTTGCGAAATATCAGGCTAAGATTGCCACCGGTCTTGAAATGTACCACGGCAGCATTGAATTTTTACACATCGAAAGTTACCATGAGGCCCCCGGGCTAATCCAAGCTCTAGCCAACCGGGTTGAGCTTGGATTGCGCCAGTGGCCTGAGGGAGAATGGGATGATGTGCATGTAGTCTTCAGCGCGCACAGCCTGCCAACCCGAATTCTTGAAATCGGTGACCCCTACGATGAACAACTGCGCGAAACCGCCAGACTGGTTGCGGAGCGGGCTGGATTGTCGGATGAAAGCTGGTCTTGGAGCTATCAATCAGCTGGTCGCAGTTTGGAGCCTTGGTTGGGACCTCAGATCCAGGATTACTTGCCTGAATTGGCACAAAAAGGTATCCACAATGTAATTAGTATTCCGGTGGGTTTTGTTTCCGACCATGTGGAAATATTGTATGACATCGACATTCAGGCACAGCAGGTAGCCCGGCAACATGCCATTCGCTTGGTGCGCCCCCCTGCCCTCAATACCGACCCCCTATTTATTCAAGCAGTTGCTGAAATAGTCTCCCAACGCGTAATGCAGGTGGGTTGGCTTGAGTGAGGAACTCGCCCTGCTTCTAGGTTAAGCCTTTGAGATTCTTTCCTCGCCGGTTCATTTTGCTTAATGTCCGCTTAAAAAATAACTTTTAGAAGGCCTTGTCGTGTGTTAGATTTCTGACGTTAGTGTCTGCCATCAGACGTCAGTCTGCCATCACGGTGGCAGGCACGATCAAGATCAGATAGCTCGCTAAATTGGCGATTCCCGCTACCCACCAATTCCTGCCTTTAAGCTCTGGCTGAAGCCTCCTTAGCACCAAGGCTTCGATTACTATCGTGATCGCCCAGCCGATCACGATTATCCCGCGGCCATATCTAGGGATCAGTAGCAGAAAAGTGAGCCCGACTAAGGATGAAGCCGCGTTCATCCAAAACGCGCCTCGTAGAGATTGCCGGAAGTCTCCCCAACGCATGAGTTGTAGAACAGTGCTTTCGATGACGGTTATCAGCAGGACTACCAAGATGAACAAAGCAATGCCCAAACTAGCTATCAATCCTGGCGCTGCCTGGGTGAATGGTTGAATGGTTATGTACAAATTAAATCTCCTCATCATCAAGTTGATCGATGAACGCAGATTGAAAGAGTTTAGCATAACCGAAGGATGAGCACAACCTTGAAACAGGTCACTTGTGGCAGTTGCGTTGACGTATCTCGCAGAATAACATATAAATAGCATGTGGCGAGATTGATGGTATGTCATCATCAACAAACCATGTGAACACTACATTTCCCAGGAGCAGCTTTTTATGACCAATCCACTTTCGAATCCAAGCATACCTATCGAAGAAGTTGCCAGGCGCCCAC
>Ga0209536_100015441_pt1 | contig 10907 bp, 12 predicted proteins | sample DeeMarSeWOR28_12_FD_187461 | JGI IMG/M metagenome (GOLD analysis project Ga0209536, IMG submission 187461) | Marine sediment microbial communities from White Oak River estuary, North Carolina - WOR-2-8_12 (SPAdes) (version 2) | ecosystem: Environmental > Aquatic > Marine > Intertidal zone >... | reverse complement strand
CGAGAGGATTCGAACCTCCGACCTCACGGTCCCGAACCGTGCGCGCTACCAAGCTGCGCTACGCCCCGTATTTCAAGCTCGGCGGAATCTAGCGTTATGACCGAGCGCTGTCAACGAACTGTCCTACATTCACCCACACGAAGATTTGGTATGCATCAGCCCAGGGTCCAGCGCCCGGTACCCACGGCCCGAGATCCAGTCGGCCGTCCGATCCAAAGTACAATGATTTCAAGTGAGAGGCGCGCTCAACTTGAAGCTCGAAGCCCGGTAATTGGACCTGCTTGATCACCCGAGACCCCTCGTCTGAGAGCGGCGAGCAGACAGCATAGAGCAGCCTCCCTCCCCTCCGAACCCGTCTTGCGGCGTTCCCAAGGATGAGGCGCTGCGTCTCGCCCATGCGGGCCGCATCTCCGGCCTTGGTTCGCAGTAAAATTTCAGGCCTACGGCGAAGCGTCCCCAGTCCCGTGCACGGCGCGTCGACCAGTACGCGATCGAACTCGCCGTGCGCCGCACCCGCGCCGACTGTCCAGTCGACGCATGCGGTTTCGAGGGTATCGCTGCTCAAACGCAAGCGGGCGAGCTCGCTCGGAATCTGCTCGAGGCGATGCTCGTGGAGATCGGTGGCGACGACCTGACCATCGGCGCCCGCGGCTTCGACGAGCTGGGCGGTCTTTCCGCCTCGCCCGGCGCAGACGTCGAGCAAACGCTCGCCCGGCAAAGCGCCGAGCAAGCATCCGATCGATTGCGCGCCTTCCTCTTGCACCGCGAAGCGGCCTTCCGCGTATCCCGAAAGCTCGCGCAAGTCGCCGGCGCCGCTCACCCGTAGGCCCCTCGGGGAACAGGCGGTGAGCGAGACGCCGGCGCCTGGCCGCGCCGCGAGGATCTCGGCTGCGACATCGTCGCGATCGACGTCTGCACGGACTCGGAGATCGATCGAAGGCGGCTCATCGCTGAAGCTCAGTAATTGCTCGGCATGCTCCGGGCCAATCGAGGTCACGAGCGCCTCGTTCAACCATGCCGGCACGGCCAACGACGTCGGCGGCTTCGGAGAAGCGGGACGCTCCGCCGCGAGCTTTCGAAGGATCGCATTCGCAAAGCCGGCAAGCCGCTTCCCGCGCTTGGCGCGAATCAGGTCGACCGTATCGTTGACGACGGCGTGCGGCGGAACCCGCTCGAGGTGAAGGAGTTGAAAGGCTCCGCCGAGCAGTGCAGCCCGCGACCAGTCATCCACTTTGACGGGCCGCCGAGCCTGCCGTGCCAAGGCTGCATCGAGCGCCGGAACCACGCGAAGCGCGCCATAGACGATTTGTGTTGCGAGCGCCGCGTCGAGGCGGCTCAAAGAGGCGCGGCGAATCTCTGCATCGAGCGTAGGCGCGGCCCACGCGTCGTCGTGAACGACGCGGTACAGAACGCGAGTCGCAAGTTGTCGGGCCGGCGCAACCACGGCCGCACGCTAGCCTGGCTTGCAAGCCGAGGCACGGAGATTGGAGGCATCGTGAGCCGCGTGATACCGTTCCGACCGTGGGGGCGCGCAGCGGGGTCAATACACGGGGGATGATGGGATGAGTGCTTTGGTACTCGTGGCGGACCACGATCCCTTCAATCTACGTCTACTGCACGAGGCTTGCGAAGCGGCCGGCTACGATGTGATCACGGCGGCGGACGGGCCTGACGTGCTCGCGATGGTAGCCAGGCAGCCACCCGATCTCCTCGTGCTCGACGCCCGGATGTCGCAGATCGACGCGTTCGAGATCCTCCGCATCCTGAAGGCAGACAGCAGCCTGCTGAGCATCCCGGTGCTTCTCGTCAGTGACGAAGGCGACCACGAAGCGCGACGCCAAGCGATCGAGCTCGGCGCGGAAGACACGCTGACTCGCCCGTATCGGGTGTTCGAGATCCAGCGACGCGTCCGCAACGTGCTGCGCGCGACGCGACGTGATCGTTTGGGGATCCCGGAGAGCGCCCCTCCTGCCGATCAACGCGACCCCGTCACGGGTGCAGGCACGCCGTCACAACTTCTCATCAGCCTCGACTACGAGCACACGCGCGCCACCCGATACGGGCACCCCTTGACTTGCATGGTGGTGCGGGTGAGCAACAGCGCTGAGCTGGCCGCGTCGAGCGAGGACGCCACTGCGGATCGCGCGATGGGCTTGATCGGAGCAGGGCTCAAAGGCTGCATCCGTGCGGTCGACCATCTGTTCCGGCTGCGGCGCGACGAGTTTTGCATCCTGCTGCCGGAAACCGACGGCAATGGCGCTGGTTACGTCCTCCGGCGCCTCGAAGGGCAAGTGCAAACTGGAGAGCTCTGGGGTGGCGAGCTTGCGCCCACGCCCGCCGTCGAAATCGCGCTTACGAGCACGCCCGAAACCAGCGTCAAGAGCGGCGCCGACCTTCTGAAGAAGACCCGGCACTCGCTGCCCCGCCGCGACTAGAACGCGTCCGCCAGCCGAACGACCCAAAGGACGACACCGCAGCCGGCAACGGCGAGCGCCCAGCGGCCAAGCGCAAACCGTTCGATCGCGTCGTCGACAGGCCAGCGCCGCCACCCCGCAATCATTCCGAGAGGGACGCACGCACACGACAGCACGAAAAGCAACACACCGAACGGATTGGCGTCGGCGGCGAGCAGCCAGTTCCCGCGAATGGCGTGGGCGAATGCGGTCGTGAGTCCGCAGCCCGGACATGGCGCGCCCGTCAGCACGAGAAAGCCACAGGGCGGCAGTCCGAGCTGCGCGTGAGTGCCGTAACCGCGCAAGTCGGGTTCGAGAGCGGCAGCGACGACCAAGACGGCGGTGCATGCAAGGGCCATGCTCCACCAGAGCGGTCGCTCGAAGCGCGGAGCGATCTCACTTGTCTTCGAGCTGTTCGTCATCGGCCGGTTCTCGCCAGTCTGGATTACGGCGAACCTCGCCGTCAACGAAGCAGACACACGGCGTCTCGCAGCGCGGCTCCCCGATCTCGTCGTGGACGCGACGGCCGATGGGATTGTCGTTCCCGGCGGCGAAGTCGGCGTAGTGGGCGTGAAGGCACTTCACGCTGCCTGAAGATCCCCCTACCCCGCCGCTCGGTCGGTGACGCGCATCGGCTGGGACCGAGGCATCGCGCTCACGAGCGTACCGCGTGTGGGCTTCCGCGATGGCTCCGGCGAGCGAAGGATCGGCTTCGATCTCGAGCTGGGCCGCGCGCACGCCCCCGCGCGCTTCGATGCGGGCGATGCGACGGTGAGCCAGCGGACAGCTCAGCCAGTACCGTGTGGGAAAGGGCTCACCGGTGTCGAGGATGGGGGGCACTTCGGCCACGATCGGAAGACCGAGATCACAGCGGCGAAGCACGATCGACGTCGCTCGCAAAGGTCGCCCGATTTGCAGAGCGAGCACTTCGCTGTCGCGGGCGTCCGTCATGACACGCGCATGCGGTCCTTGACCTCGGTCCAGAAGTCCGATTCGCCGACCACTTCGAGCATCATGACCGCCTCTGCGGCTGCGCGATCGGCGCGCGCGCCCGCCCCCCGCAAGCGGGTGCAGATGTCGTCCGCGATCGTCAGGCGCGTGGCGAGCTCGGCTCGAGCCAGCGCGAAGTGGTAGTCCTCCGCCCACTTGAGCGACCAAACCTCGTCCGCGAGCCAGTCCCCAAAGACCTCTCGACTCGTTCTCGGCTTGGGCGAGCGCGCCTCAGCGCGATCGAACGCGGCCGACCAAGGGCGGCCGGGCGGTCGGGGGCTGTGACCGTTTTGAAGCGCGCTGATGGCATCGCCGACCCATGCCATGGTGACGCCGAATTGAGAGCCGTCTCGCGCCGCGATGAACTCTTCCGCTTGTTTGTCCCAAGTGCTGCCTCGAAGCTTTGGGAACGGCGCGGCGTCGAGAATCCCCATCAGCGGCTCGCGGCTTCGGAGGCGGCGCAGGTACTCCGCCTCGATCGGCTCCCACTCGGAGAACTTGAGCTCCTTCTTCGCGTGCAGCGGAATGCGCTTGATGTGCCGATCAGCGACCAATCGGCCGCCCTCCGTGATCGACGGCTCGGCCGCGGCCGGCTCTAGCTCCGGGCGGTCGCCCATCGTTCGACAGGGACAGCGGTGGTCGGTCGTGATGCGGCCGCCGACCGGCGTAGCCACCAACCCGAGCGGGAAGCGGCGGCAGCCCTCGGGCTTTGCGTCCGCGCCACGCTCGGCGTGAACGGAGCAACGCTGATCGCTCATCAGGAATACGCATCCGCCGTCGGCAGCCGTGTTGAGCATGTAGTCGTCGTGGTCGTCGTTCCAAGCAGCCGACTTACGGTCAATACGGCGCATCTGCGCGCACTCCTTCTTCGTGAGCGGGCCGATGCCATGGATATCCGTGCAGCAGAGACCGTCGCCGAAGCAGGTATAGCGAGCCCCGGGGCGGGGGAGCAGCGGTCGTACCTGGGTCTTTTTCTTCTTGTTTGAGGCCATGAGCTGGTGCGTCGTTCCTTAACCCCTTGAAAAAGGGGTCAGCCCCCCGTTTCTGGGATATGATTTTGAGATGGCAGCGAGTCCTTCACCGCTCGTGGGGTACAACACGAACGTGCGCCATAAGGGAAAGCTGTATCACATTCAAACCGAGGATTCGGGTGTGAAGCGGCCGCACGTCATCACGCAGCTTTTTGCGGACGGCGGACGCATCCTCGCTTCCGAGAAGACCTCGTACGAAGAGCATCTGCAAATCGAAGACCTCGCGGCCGTCGTGAAGAAGCTCATGCAAGAGCAGCACAAGCGCGTCTTCATTGCGCTGCGTGACGGCGTCTACGACGAGGACGCCCCCGCCGGTGCGGGCGCGGCAGACGCGGCGGACGACGCACCCCCCGGCGAGCTCAGCACCGAGGTGCTCGAACATGCCGCCGCGCGGTTGATCGAGGGCTCACCGACCTACGAACAGATCCGCCCGGGCAGCGGATCCCACCGTCGTGTCTCACAGACACCGCCCGCACCGTTCGGCCACGAGGTGTTGACGGAAAAGACCCTCGATGAGGTCATTCTCGCGTACCTCGCCCAGGACCTCGAAACAGGAACCTGAGCGCGGTCTGCTTGACAGGGTTTCGGGCCCGTTGTTAGCTCATCCTCTTCCGATGCCTGACGCGCAAACCTCCTTCACCCAGAACATCCCCAAGTCGATCGAGAGCGACCTCGACAAGGCCCGGGCGGTCGATGCCGTGTTCCTCTTCAGGGTGAACGGGGACGGCGGTGGCGTCTGGACCGTGAACATGAAGGACGATCCTGGCGTGAGCGAGGGGGATTCCGGCAACGCGGAATGCACGATCGAGTTGTCGACCGACGACTGGAAGGCGATGTCCGAGAAGCCCGCCTCCGCGATGCAACTCTTTCTGCAGGGCAAGATCAAAGTCACGGGCAATGCGCTGCTGGCGACGAAGCTGCAGTCCGTGATCGGATAGTGACGGCAAGGCGATGAGCCGCATCAAGGAACGCGTCTTCAGGCTCATGCAAGATCCGAGAGTCGCAGGGCTCATGAGAGACCCGCGCGTACAGGACCTCGCCGTTCGGGCATTTCGCTTGCGGAGCCGTGTCGAGGGCGCGACCGACAGGCACCTCCAGCAGGTCGCAGGGCGACTGAATCTCGCCACCCAAAAGGATCTGCGCGCGATGCACCGACGGATTCGTCACCTCGAGCAAGAGCTCCGCGAGGCCGAGGAACGCCTCAGCGCAGCCGAAGATGCTCGAGAAGCTCCGGCCCATAGTTGAAGCCGAAGTAGAACACGGCAACGAGTGGCACGAGGATGCTCACGATCGCGACGCTGACACCAATCGCTACGACGAGATAGTCCCAGCGAGTCGCTTTGGCCTCCGGCGTCTCATGCTCTCGGATGAGCTCGAGGTTTCGTCGGTTGGCTTTGAACGCCACGTCGAAGATGTCGCCGACGATCGGTAGCGAGCCAAATACCATGTCGATCAAGATGTTGAGCACCATGCGCCATAGGATCACGCGCGGAACACCGCGGCGCAGCGCGAGCGTGAGTAACCCGATCGATCCCGTCCCGGTGAACGCATCGCCGATCCCCGGAAACAGAATGCCGATGATGGGGTCGAGACCGAAACGCAGGTCCGTTCCAGGAATGCGGAAGCGGTCGTCGAGTAGCGTAACCAGCCGTTCGGCCAACTCACGCAGCGTCGATACTGATGTGTCCGCGTCGGCCACGGCCGAACTCTAGGCTCGACCTCAGTCGGCGGCCAGAACCCGATCTCCGCACACCTCGCCGAACACCGTGCGAAGGCGCTCGCGCAGGTTGGACCCCTTCTCGAGGAAGTGGTGAATCCCGAGTTGGTGCAAGAGTTGAACGTCGTGCTCTTGGGCTCCGGCGCTGACGGAAATTATGGAGCAACTCTGCGCGAGCCCCTCGCCCTTGAGTTGCATGCAGACCTCGACGCCGTTCATGCGTGGCATGTGGAGGTCGAGCAGCATCACGTCGGGCTCTTCTTTTTGAACCTCTCGAAGCGCGTCTTCGCCGTCGTGTGCGACCCGAATGTCGACACGCCCGATAATCTGACGCACGTAGAACGTGAGGATCTTGGCGAGGTCCACGTCATCATCGACGATGAGCACCGAGAGAGGCTTCGCCTGATGTTCTGCGGTGGCGTCGGTCTGTGGACGATTTTCGAGCAACGCGCGCATCTGCCATGCGGCCGCTTCGGCGCTTTGCACGCGAAGCTGTGGGTTCGGACTCAGCATCTCGTGCACTAGCTGGCAGAGCTCGAGAGGACAGTCACGGCGGACCTCTGCGAGGGTCTTTGGCTGTCCCCGTTCGTGCGCGGCTATGACCTCCCGAATCGTGATGCCACCGTACGGACGCGTGCCGGTGAGGAGCTCGTAGGCAAGCACGCCGAGTCCGAAGATGTCGACGAGGTGCCCGCTTCCCGGTTCGGCGGTGTTGAGCAACGCCTCTGGCGCCATGTAAGGAGGCGATCCGGCGACGCGCTGTTGACCGTTGACGTCGAACTCGGGAAGAACGAGGCCGAAGTCCATCAACACGACTCGATGCACCGGCGTGAGCATGATGTTGTCCGGCTTGATGTCGCGATGTACCAAGCCGGCCCGATGGACGACGCTCAGCCCCTCGGCCGCAGGCAAGAGAATTTGTACTACCTCGGCGGGCGAGAACGCCTGCTCACTGCTCCAGCGCGTCGACGCGTGCTGCGTCAGCGACACGCCGTACACGCGCTCCATGACGAGGTAGTCGATTCCGCGATGCTCGCCGAGCGTGTGGACGCTCACGAGGCTCGGATGCTGGAACGCGGCGAGCGCACGCGCTTCGTTCCGAAGCGGCGGGGTCAGCGGATTCGGCCACGCAGCCTTGATCGCCACGCGCCGGTTGAGCAGATGGTCATGGGCCTCGAAGACCTGACCCATCCCTCCCCGCCCGAGAAGCTGCATGATTTCATAGACACCATCGAGGAGCTCACCGGTGGCGAAGATCCGGTCCTCTTCACCCATCGGCGGCTCACTCGCGGCAACAACACGTGCCCCCATATCCCGCATATCAGTATTTACATACTATAGCGGTGACACTGTAATCGCCAGCCCTAAAGGTCGATTGCTTCGATATCGAGCCCTTGAACCGGTTTTCCGAGAAATCGTGACGCAGAGGAGGCGAACTGGCCCGGGAGGTCGGTCACGAGGATGCGAAGCCCGCCGGCAGCGCCCTCCTCCCCAAGCGTGGGCTGGATTTCACGGAGTGCGGCGGCCGTTGCTTCGGCGCTGTCCACCACGACCAGGTCGTGACCGAGTAGCTCGGCGGCGACGTCGTGGATGGTCTCATTGAGGAGGGGATAGTGGGTGCAGCCGAGGACGATCGTGTCGACGTCGACTTCGACCAAAGGCGCGAGATATCGCTCGGCGGCGAGCCGGGGCACTTCCCCCCTCACCCAGCCCTCCTCGGCGAGCGGCACGAACAAGGGGGCCGCCTGTGCAAAGACCCGTATGGCGCTGTTTTCCGAGTGAATTGCGCGCTCATAGGCCCGGGAGGCGACCGTGCCTGCGGTCGCGAGCACGCCGATCCGGCCACTTCGCGTCGCATTCACCCCAGCCTTGGCCCCCGGTTGAATCACGCCGAGAACCGGGATCTCCAGGCGGGACTCGAGCTCTCCGAGCGCGACGCCGCTGGCGGTGTTGCAGGCCACGACGAGAAGCTTGATGTCGTAGCTCAGCAGTCGCTCCGCACAGCCGATCGCGTATTTGATCACGGTCTCCGCGCTGCGCGTTCCATACGGCACGCGCGCCGTGTCTCCAAGGTAGACGAGGTCTTCGGCCGGCAGCGCCGCGCGGATGGCGCGAGCGACAGTGAGGCCACCCAGCCCAGAATCGAAGATGCCAATCGGCTTTGCCACGCGCTTTGTGCGGGGCAAGTTTGCACACCCGTCCCGAAAGAGCCACCAGTAGCGCCGTCTCTGGTAGGCTGGAAAAGGCATGCCCGCACTGGCGCTGATTTCGAGCGATTCAACCCTCTACCAAACGCTAACCACGGCTCTCGCTGGTGGTGCATGGTCGGTGGAGTGGTTGGCGCCGGACCGCGCCGCAGAAGGCGTACTGCAGCAGGAAGTCGTTGTCCTCGACGCGGCGGATCCCCGCGCGATGGATTGGACTCCACCTCGCGGGAAGCCCGCGCTCTTCATCGTGGATGAAGCCCTGCCGGACGACTTGGAGCAGGTCGCGGACGATATTCTGTTCCGTCCGGTGCGCGCCGACGAGCTCGTGACCCGCTTGGAACGACTGCTGGCGCGCTCACCGCTCGAGAATCTCCGTCGCCGCTACGCCAAGACGTTTGCGTCGATGGCGCTCGGAATCGTCGTCGTCGGCCCTGACCTGAAGATAGTGTTCGCAAATCCGCGGTCGTACGAGATCGTCGGTCATCGCGAAGAGACCGTCTCCGCCAATGGCATCGTGCAACTCGTTTCGGCCGAGGACCTGCCGCGCATCCGGGAGGTCTTGGCCCACGGTCAGTATCCGCGCGGGATGGACGTCCAGCTCGTGCGGCGGGACGGCACGGAGATCACCTGCAGCTGCTCGTTTGCGCCGTTGATCGGCGCGGAAGACCACACGGTCATCTCGTTCGAAGACGTCACCGACCAACGCGAGACGGAGCGGGAGCTCCTCAAGACGATGGAATTTTTGGAGTCGTTGATCGACGCAAGCGTCGACGCGATTGTGGCGACCGACATCGAGCGGCGGGTCGTGCTGTTCAACCCGAGCGCGGAGCGGATCTCGGCCCGCCACGTTTCCGATGTAGTCGGCAACTTGAAGCTCGAAGACCTCCTGGGCCGCTCCTCGACGGACCTCGTGATGAAGCGGCTGTTGGCGCCCGAAAACGGCGGCGAGGGGCGGCTCGAACCCACGATGCTCGACCTGCTCGACATTCACGGCCAGCGGATTCCCGTGCAGCTTTCCGCCTCATTGATCTACGAGCATGGCGAGCCCTCGGCGATGGTCCTCATCTTTGCCGACCTCCGCGACCGCATCCGGGTGGAAGAGCGCTTGGCCGAGGCCCAGAAGAAGCTCGCCTTCAATGAAAAGCAGGGAGTTCTCGCCGAGCTGGCAGGCACGGCGGCGCACGAGCTGAATCAGCCACTGACGAGCATGATGGCCTATGCCGAGCTCCTTCTGCGCCAGTCGGAACCCGGCTCGGCCGCCGCCAAGGCGGCCGAAGTGCTGATTCGGGAGGCGGAACGGATGGCGGACATCGTCCGGAAGATCGGCAAGATCACGCGGTACGAGACCACCGCTTACGTCGGGCATCAGAAGATCTTCGATTTGGATCGCGCGGCAGACGCGACGCGCGAACCCGGCGGGAAGGGCTGAGGGATGGACGATTCTGCCCACAGGAAGCCTTCGGCCGGACCGAGCTTGGAACCTCGCGTCTCCGCGGTGAAGTCGATCGTCAAGCCACGGCGGCGCGGCGCCAATGGCCCCACCACGCCGCAGATTCTCGAGTCGCTGAACCAAGCGGAGCGGGAGACGCGAGGGTATGAAACCGACGAGAAGATCCTGCGCTCGTACGTGCATGCGCTCGAGCGCTTGTATCCGACCATGCGCTTTGCAATGCGATTGTCGCCGAGAACCGTCGAGCCCATCACGGTGGTGCAGGCGACGACCCACTACGTTCGCCCCGAGGCGGCGGCCGAGGTGGCAATCACGGAAGCCGGCTTGCTACGCGCGGGGTTTCCACTTCCCGCGCCCGCACCGCATGGAATGACGCTGCGACGCACATACGAGCCGATCCTCGTTGCTGGCCCAACAGAGGAACAGCTTCCGGCTGACGGGCTCGATTGTCCATTGTCCATCACTGGAGAGGTCATCGGCGTGCTTGCCGCGGAGCTCGATCGCGGGACGCCACTGCCACCACGGCTCGAGGACGCTCTGCTGATCACGGCGTCTCAGGCGAGCGGGGCGATCGAGAGCGGCCGCCTGCGGCGTGAAGCGCTCCACCTTCGCGATTACCTCGAGAAGCTCCTCGAGCACGCCAACATTCCGGTCCTGGTCGTCGGGCGCGACCGTAGCATTCGGGTGGTCAGCCGCGCGTTCGTCCGGATTACTGGTCTCGATCGGGAGCGGCTCGGCGCCAAGGACGTGCTCCAGCTCGCGGGACAAAGCGACCGCACGCGGGTTCTTGCGGCATTCGTCAACGCGCTCCGGGGCCGTGACGTGCCGCCGTTCGAGTTGCGCCTACCCAAAGCAGGAGGCGGCAACGCACGGCTTCAGTTCACGCTCGCGCCCATTCTCGATTCCGAAGGGCGCGTAGCCGGAGTCATCGCCATCGGGCAGGATCGTACCGAGGTCAGGGAGCTCGAGGGTCAAGTCATCCACGCCGAGAAGCTCGCAACGCTGGGCCAACTCGCGGCGGGCATCGTCCACGAGATCAACAATCCCCTGACCAGCATC
>Ga0209536_100015440_pt1 | contig 10907 bp, 5 predicted proteins | sample DeeMarSeWOR28_12_FD_187461 | JGI IMG/M metagenome (GOLD analysis project Ga0209536, IMG submission 187461) | Marine sediment microbial communities from White Oak River estuary, North Carolina - WOR-2-8_12 (SPAdes) (version 2) | ecosystem: Environmental > Aquatic > Marine > Intertidal zone >... | reverse complement strand
CAAAACCGGCAAGCAAGCCGATAATGATTGCAACAATTATCATAAAAGTGTGTTCTGTTAGTTTCAGCCGCTCAAAGTAAGCGGCTGTTCGGTAGGAAATTTTGTTTAATAGGTTTGTTATAAATTTTTTTTCCACTCTTTGTAAGTTATTCAATCCTTACATTAATTCGAAAATAAAATTATGAGTCTATACTTAAGTTATTCACCATACTGCTCGATGATATCAATAATATGTGCGTTGCAAATAGTACAGAATGGCTTGCTTCCTTTAGAAAACATAATGCAGTCCAGCATCGGTCTGTACATACCAGTCGCAACGTAGCCGGCACCTTCAAATGCACCAACCTTCCCATAATATTTATTTTTCTTAAGATATTTATCAACCAGGTCTGAATGTTCCCGGTCTTTTTTTGCGTAAGTATTTTCTGCATTTCGAATCTGCTCAATGTCAGCCTTTGTTCTTTTCAATTCTGCAATCTTATTGTTCAATTCACGTCTTTCAGCCTGCCATTTATAATCCATTGAATCATATGCTGCTTTGTCCCACGGTGTTGGAATTTCCATTCCAGAAGAAACAAATTCACGCCATTTAACATTAGGTGGATTCATTAAAGCAGTTACATTTGGTTCAAGCGGTTCAATTTGTAATGGATAAAAATCATTGTACTGAACATCGGATGTATAATATTCATCAGCTAAACCTGAGAATGAATGTCCGAATTCATGCAGAAAAAGATAATCTCTGAACTGGTTATCCGTAGTAAACGTACAGAAGAAATTGTAAATACCTCCACCTCCGTAACGCGAATGATTTATCATTATGTAAATTGCATCGTAAGGAACAAATGCAGCAAGATCTCTCACAGCTTTGTTATCTTCAGTTAAAATATATCTTTCTGAACCCATGGAATTAAATGTACAACCTAAAACTGTATTCTTGAATAATCCTGCTCGCGGTTCATCTATACCACTATCTCCCGATGGTTTGTAAACTCCATGGATGTTGAATTTATCTGCATTTGATTTGTAGGGCTCCAGGCTAAAAAAGACATCAGTAAAATATTTTAAATCATTTTCAAATTTATTTTTTTCATCTGTTGTGTATCCTTCACCAAGTATAACAATATCCGTTCTGTTATGCGGATCTCCATTTGATTCGGCATCATAAACTCTAACCAAATTATCTTTTACTTCATCTCTTATGATCATAACATTCTCTGGATCGATTTCGGTTCTATAAAATTCAAAAAGATTCTGTTTTTCATCTCTTCTTTCCATCGTAAAGATGATTTTGTTTCTCGGATATGGAATTATTGCCGACTCAGAAAAAGTTTTTGAAATTCCGGCAAGGCCATCGCTGCTGGTTTTGTATTCGCCAAAATAACTGTCAAACCCTCTTGAGTAAATCACCTGCCCGGAAGCAGCATCGTATATCTTCGCCAAATATCTTCCAAGGTTCATTTCATCAATCAGGTGAACTCTGCTTCCCGCCCAAATTCCATATCTGTATATCTGATCAAGTGTGATAGATTCTTCTTTCGCATTGCCAATGTGATAATAATCTATTCTCATTGTTTCATCTAAAAAATATTTATTGAAGGTTGAAAGGTCCTGACAAAATATCGAGGTCATAAAAATTATTGAACCAAAAATTAGAATTGCAGATAACTTTTTCATTTTTAAAAATCTTTCATTGTTTAATTCAAAATTATAATACAAAGATATTGATTTTATGTTTTAATGAGTGCAAGATTGTCTTTTCCAATAAATAAAATATTAATAATTGAAATGTGCTTGCTATTGACTTTAATCGCAGTTTTAAAAAACCAATTCGCTTAATCAGACTGTAAAAAGCGGGTTTTCTCCGCAAAAACCATTAAATTTGTCAATGATTTTATAGATTTTAATCCAACAAAAACCAAAGGAGATTTTTTTTATGGCTCGCAAAAATGTTTTGATTATGGGTGCTGCTGGACGCGACTTTCATAATTTCAATGTGTTTTTCAGAAACAACCGATCCTACAATGTAGTAGCTTTTACTGCAACTCAAATTCCCAATATTGAAGGAAGAACTTATCCAAAACAACTCGCAGGAAAATTATATCCCAAAGGAATAAAAATTTATGAGGAAAAAAATCTTGTAAAATTAATTAAAGATTTAAAAGTTGACGAGGTTGTATTTTCTTATTCAGATGTACCTTTTGATTATGTCATGGTTAAAGCATCAATCGTTAATGCTGCTGGAGTTTCATTCAGACTTCTTGGTGCAGGTGAAACACAAGTTAAAAGTAAAAAACCTCTGGTTGCTGTTTTAGCAGTAAGAACTGGAGCAGGAAAATCTCAGACTTCCAGGAAAATTGTAAAAGTTTTAACTGATGCCGGGAAGAAAGTTGTTGCTATTCGTCACCCTATGCCATACGGTGATCTAGTAAAACAAAAAGTACAAAGATTTGCAACTTATGAGGATCTTAAAAAACACAATTGCACCATTGAAGAAATAGAAGAATATGAACCGCATGTTGCACGTGGTGGAATCATTTATTCCGGTGTTGATTATGAGGCAATACTTCGTGAAGCAGAGAAAGAAGCTGATGTTATTTTATGGGATGGCGGCAATAACGATTTCTCTTTTTATAAAGCAGATGTAACTTTCACTGTCGTCGATCCTCACAGACCAGGTCACGAGCTTTATTATTATCCAGGGAACACTTCCTTGAGAATGGCGGATGCGGCAATCATTAATAAAATTGATTCTGCTGATAACGATGATATTTTAGAAGTAATTGAGAACACTAAATTGATTAATCCAAAAGCAACAATAATTGAAGCTGCTTCGCCAATTACTGTCGATAATCCAAATGTAATCAAAGGGAAAAAAGTACTTGTTGTTGAAGATGGTCCGACTTTGACCCACGGTGAAATGAAATATGGAGCAGGAACTATTGCTGCTCAGAAATTAGGTGCTGAAGAAATTGTTGATCCAAGACCATATACCGTTAAGACAATTACTGATACTTACAAGAAATATCCGAATATTGGTATTCTCCTTCCTGCAATGGGTTATGGCAAGGCTCAAATGAAAGATCTCGAAACAACAATTAATAAAACTAAATGTGATTCTGTTGTAATTGGAACACCTATCGATTTAAGCAGATATATTAAAATTAACAAACCTTTCACCCGTGTAAAATATGACTTGCAAGAAATCGGGCAGAATACTATTGCAACCGTATTAAGAGAAAAGAAAATTATTAAGTAACTAGTTTATTTGTCATTACGGACGCATTCAGGCAGGATTCGATCCGGAATCTGACAACTCTAAATATTCTGCATTGCTTGTATTCCAAAGAGACTTTACCCATTAAGTCTATATTATTATTTTCTAATTCAAATACCCAAATTTTAATAATTTTTAAATTATGCAGGACGGTAACTGGACATCTAAACAAGCAAGTTCATCACTTGCAAGACTGCTTCCATTATTAACCGAGAGATATGCTAAAAAAGTTGAGGAAGGTGAATGGCAGGGTTATATCGAAAGACTCACTCTTCATTTCCCAAGATTGTTTGGACTTCTTCATCAACTTTATGGGAAAGAGTATGATTTCTTTTATCATCTTGCCGAAATACTAAACACTGCCACTAAAGCATGGATCAGCCGTCCACCCGAATTGAAAGCTCTGGATGCAATACGAGAAAATGATCCGACATGGTATCAATCAAACAGAATGCTTGGAGCTGTTTGCTATGTAGATCTTTATGCTGGCGATCTGAAAAAGATGAAAGAGAAAATTCCGTATCTGAAAGAACTTGGCGGAACATATCTTCATTTAATGCCAATATTCAGAACTCCAGAAGGAGATAATGATGGAGGTTATGCTGTTAGCAGTTATCGTGAAGTTAATCCTGAACTTGGGACAATGGATGACTTAAAGGATTTAGCAAGTGAAATGCGAAATCATGGAATCAGTTTAGTTCTTGATTTTATATTTAATCACACTGCAGATGATCACGAATGGGCTCAACGTGCAATGGCTGGTGACGAAGAATATCAAAATTATTACAGAATGTTTCCCGATCGAAAAATTCCTGATGAATACGAGAAAACAATCACACCAGTTTTCCAGGATGATCATCCAGGTTGCTTCACTTACAGAAGCAGAATTAAAAAGTGGGTTTGGACAACTTTCCACAACTATCAATGGGATTTGAACTACAAGAATCCGGTTGTCTTTAATAAGATGGCTGATGAAATGTTATTTCTCGCCAACCAGGGTGTTGAAATTTTACGACTTGATGCAGTAGCATTTATCTGGAAGAAAATGGGAACAAACTGTGAAAATCTTCCAGAAGCTCATCTAATTATTCAAGCATTTAATGCTGTGATGAAAATTGTGGCTCCTGCTTTTCTATTTAAATCCGAAGCGATTGTACATCCTGATGAAGTAAATAAATATATAAGTGAAGATGAATGTCAACTTTCTTACAATCCTCAGATGATGGCTTTGCTGTGGGAATCTCTAGCAACAAAAAAAATCACTCTACTGCGTCATGCTCTTGAAAAAAGATTTAATATCCCAAATAACTGTATGTGGGTAAATTATATAAGAAGCCACGATGATATCGGCTGGTCTTTTTCAAATGATGATGCAGAAGAATTAAAAATCCATGCAGATGAACACAGAAGATTCCTTTCAGTATTTTATACCGGAAGATATCCCGGTAGTTTTGCCAAAGGTTTGCCTTTCCAGGAAGATCCCCACACAAAGCAAGGAAGAGTTTCGGGAACTACTGCATCTCTTGCCGGATTAGAGCAAGCTTTAGAGGAAAAAGATCAAAAAAAAATTGAACTGGCAATAAGAAGAATCCTTCTTCTTCATGGTGTGATTTTAACAATGGGTGGAATTCCACTAATTTATATTGGTGACGGAATTGGAATGCTTAATGATTACGATTATGTAAAATCCCCTGAAAAAATCGGAGACACAAGATGGATCCATCGTCCGAAATTTGATTGGGAAAAATTAAGCGAAAGATCCAATCCCAATTCTGTTACAGGAAGACTGTTCAATGGTTTGCTGAAACTCCTGCAACTAAGAGAAAAAACTCAGGCACTTTCTGGTTCTGACACAGAATTCATCAACTTCAGAAATGAGCATCTTCTGGCTTACTTCAGACATTATGAAAACAATAGTGTTTTTATCATCGCCAACTTTAGTGATAGTGAACAGAATATTGCCGGCAACAGATTACGACAATTAGGATTAAGTAAAACTGTTACTGATGTTGTAGCGGGAAAAACCATAATCGCTGCACAAAACCTTACCATTGAGCCTTATCAGTTTATGATGCTGATTGGAGTGAGGTAAAGAACTTCGCCACTTATCAAAAACCTTTGGAAATAATTGATTCTATGCATTAATTTCAGTTTGGTTTCAATAATAATTTTCATACAACCATTCTCCAAAGGAGTCCTTTGGACAAACCTATAATCATATTATGATTGCCGGTCTGTCTTTTTTTTCGGTAAATCAAATCTTTAAACATTTCAGGTGATTACTATGCAAAAATCATTAACCATTTTCATTTCATTCTTCCTTTTCTCTTTTTCATTGGTTTCGTATAGCCAGGATAAATCAGAACCTGATTCACTCAAAAATATTTCTCTGTCTGGTCTTTCTTTCAGAAGTATCGGTCCTGCAATAACAGGAGGCAGAGTAGTAGATATCGCAGTTAATCCTGTTAACCACAGCGAATATTTTGTAGCATCCGGTCACGGTTCACTCTGGAAAACAACAAATAACGGAATAACATTCTCTCCTGTTTTCGATGGCAATAAATCTTATGCGATAGGTTGTGTTACAATTGATCCTACCAATCCAAATGTAATCTGGGTCGGAACAGGAGAAAACAATAATCAGAACAACGTGATTTTTGGTGATGGCGTTTACAAATCTGAAGACGGAGGAAAAAGCTGGAAGAATATGGGACTCGATAGTTCAGATCATATCGGAGGAATTGTTATTGATCCGAATAACTCACAAATAGTTTATGCCGCAGCATATGGATCATCAAGAAATGCTGGCGGACAGAGAGGCATTTACAAATCAGTTGATGGCGGAAAAACCTGGACCAAGGTTTTAAAGATTAGTCAATATACTGGCTGCTACCAGGTTCACATGGATCCGAGATTCCCTAATATACTTTATGCCGTTGCACATCAACGAATGAGAAATTTATATACCGGAGTTTACGGAGGACCTGAAAGTGGAATATATAAAAGTATCGATTATGGAATGACCTGGGAGAAGCTGAAAAGTGGATTACCGTCAGAAGATGTTGGAAGAATTGGAATGGCTATTTCTCCGGTCAACCCAGATTATCTTTTCGCAATTATTGAAGCTACAGATAAAAGTAAAGGGACTTATAAAAGTACGGACCGTGGTGCCAGCTGGACCAAAGAAAGCAGCTATAATGCTTCAGCTGGATTTTACTATCATGAATTGTTTTGCGATCCTTTAGAATTAGAAAGAGTTTATTCCTGTGATACTTTTCTGAAAGTAACAGTGGATGGTGGAAAAAACTGGAAAAATTTAGGAGAAGATAAAAAGCATGTTGATAATCATGCTGTATGGATTGATCCGGGTAACAACCTGCATATGATTGTTGGATGTGATGGAGGTGTTTACGAAACATATGACCAGGGAAAGAATTGGGATTTCAAATCAAACATACCAATCACAGAAATTTACAAAGTTACTACTGACAACGCAGAACCATTTTATAATGTTTATATCGGAACACAGGATAATAATAGTCTTGGCGGACCATCTCGGACAATCAGTAGCGCAGGAATATTAAACCAGGATTGGCTTTTTACAAATTCCGGCGATGGTTTTGAAACGCAGGTTGATTGGAAAAACCCGGACATTATTTATTCACAATCACAGTTTGGCGGTTTAGTTCGTTTCGATAAAAGGAGTGGAGAAAATCTTTTTATTCAGCCGCAGGATTTTGCTGATAGTGCATACAGGTTTGACTGGGATGCCGGCTTTTTATTATCAAGTCATGACAACAAACGATTGTATTTCGGCGGCAACAAACTTATGAGAAGTGATGACCAGGGAAGTACCTGGAAAGAAATCAGTGCTGATCTGACAAGAGGTGTTCCAAAAGAAATGCAGAAACTTATGGATCAAAGCTGGAGCATCGATCAGCTTGCAAGAAAAAGTACTATGGCTCAGATAGTTTCAATTGCCGAATCACCAATTGATGAAAATATCTTATTTGTAGGTTCTGGGGATGGATTAATTCATTATACAACTAACGGAGGAACAAATTGGTCGAAATCATCAACCCAGGGACTGCCCGAGTACTCTAGGATTTCACAAATAATCGCATCAAATTTTGATACTAAAGTTGCTTACGCAGCTTGCAATAATTATTTCGGCGGCGATTACAAACCATATATGTACAAAACAACAGATGGCGGGAATAGCTGGTTCTTGATCAACAACAACCTCCCTGAATTAGGAAGTACGTATTCAGTAGCAGAAGATCACGTCGACAAAAATCTTTTATTTATTGGAACTCTTTTTGGAGTTTATTTTTCAAACGATGGTGGTAATGAATGGATAAAATTTGATAATGGAATGCCTCCTGCTTGCGTGATGGATCTTCAAATTCAGAAGAGAGAAAACGATCTAGTTGTTTCGACATTTGGCAGAGGGGTTTTCATTCTTGATGATTATACACCTTTGCGATATATGTCGATAGAATCTCTTAAAAAAGTTGCTGAAATTTTCCCCGTTAAAGATGCATTGATGTTTGTCCAATTAAACCCATTTGGATTTAGGGGAGTTGGATTTCAGGGGTCCAGTTTTTATTCTGCTCCGAATCCGGATTTAGGTGCCGTATTTACTTATTATTTGAAAGATGATTTTAAAACTCTAAAAGAACAAAGAAGAGATGAAGAAAAAGCTAAGCAGAAAAAAGGTGAAGATATTAATTATCCGTCTTACTCAACCTTACTAAATGAGCAGGAAGAGCCGGAAGCTTATTTGCTATTCACTATTACTGATGAACAAGGTAATGTTGTTCGAAAAATCAAATCTGATGCAAAAAAAGGTGTTAACAGGATTGTCTGGAATTTCAGGTATACGCCGGTCACACCAATTTCACTTGAGCCTTTTGATGATTCAGTACCGTGGATTGAACCAGACAAAGGTTTTATGGTTGTTCCCGGAAAATATTTTGTCTCACTTTCAAAGTTCCAGGATGGAGTTTTTTCTGAATTGGTTGCACCAAAAGAATTTAATTGCGTACCATTGAATAACACATCAATTCCAGCACAGGATAAACAAGCATTGGATGCGTTCAATAAAAAAGTTGCCGAGCTGACGCGTGCGATCACTGCTCTTGATGCATATCGGAAAGAATTAACTGATAAACTTACTTATCTTAAAAAAGCCGCAATCGAAACAGCAACTGTTCCTGAAGATACTTATAATAAAATCATAAAAATTGAATCTGATTTGAGCGACTTTAATCGTGAATTAAATGGAGACCCGCTCAGGACAAGATATGAAGGCGCTTCACCAACTTCTGTTAAACAGCGCGTTGAATTAATTACAGGCGCTTTATGGAATACAACGGCAAGTCCGACTAATACTTTCATTGAGTCATACAAAATTGCAGAAGATAAGTATGATAAGCTTTCAGCTTCATTGAGATCAATTGATTCAAATATAAAGCAGGTGGAAGATACTCTTGAACAATTCGGAGCACCATTCACTCCGGGAAGATTTCCTGAGTGGAAGAAAAATAATTAAATGAATAGAGTTAAAAAATTTTATTAAACTATTGAGAGGAGAACTATAATGAAAAAAATATTTATTCTTTTGTTTCTTTTATTAATTTCTTTCCCTTTAACATTTGCCCAATTAGATGATGAGACAAATGATGATACAGTTAATGATATACTCACACTTTATTTCCAAACCATAGGACAGGATAAATTGCTTGCCACAAATACTTATGTAACCAAAGGGAAAATTCTGCAATCACAATTTGAAATTCCAATTACAGCATATAACAAAAGACCGATGGACTACCGTCTCGAAGCAGAATTTCAGGGGATGAAGATTGTTACCGGCTTTGATGGAACAACCGGATGGGCTATTAATCCGATGACGGGCTCTTCAGATCCACAACCTATGACATCTGAACAGGTTGAAAGAACAAAACTTCAGGCTGATTATGATGGTATGTTCTACGACTACAAAGAAAAAGGGTATAAGATAGAATTTATGGATAAAGACTATGTCGACGATATAGAAGTTTATGTGCTAAAACTTACGACCCCCACTGACGACATAATAACTTCATACATTGATACCGAGAATAATGTGCTGCTAAAAACATCTTCAACAATTATGATTCAGGATGTTGAAACAAAATTTGATACTTACTACAGTAATTACAAATTCGTTGATGAAATCCTCTCTCCCTTTTCAATTGAAACAAAAGTAAATGGGCAGACTGCTACGAATATTACAGTGGATGAAATTAAATATAACGTAGAGATTCCTGACTCAGTGTTTGTAATGCCGCAGCTATCTGCATCTCCTGATTCAACCGGAATTGAATAATTAAGGTGACGAAATGAATAAAAAATTTTCACTATTTGTAATCTTAATCATAGGTATTTGCCTCCAGCTTAGTAATGCTCAGTCGATTAAACTTAGTTCCAGTTTCTTTGGATCAATGGAGGCAAGAGAAATTGGCCCCGCAATAATGAGCGGAAGAATTGCAGCAATTGACGCATGTAATAATGATGCAAGACTGGTTTATGTGGGAGCAGCAAGCGGCGGATTATGGAAAAGCACAAACAACGGAACAACATTCAAAGAAGTTTTTAAGAAAGATGTCCAGACAATAGGTGCAGTAACAATAGATCAACAACATAAAGATACAGTTTGGGTTGGAACCGGAGAGTCGTGGACAAGAAACAGTATTAGTATTGGCAACGGCGTATATAAAACAACAAATGGTGGTAATGACTGGCAGCATCTCGGACTGGAGAAAACTGATCACATTTCAAAAATTATTATCAGTCCTGAAAATACAAATGAAGTTTATGTTGCTGCACTTGGTGATGTTTGGGCACCAAATGAAGAGCGTGGAGTTTTTAAAACCACCGATGGTGGTAAAACCTGGGACAAAATTCTTTATGTAAATGAAACAATAGGCTGTTCGGATCTTACAATAGATCCATCAAATCCAAATGTTCTTTATGCAGGGATGTGGGATTTTCAAAGAACACCTTATTCATTCAGATCCGGTGGACCGGGAAGTGGATTGTATAAAACAACAAACGGAGGAAAGAATTGGGAAAAAGTTGAAGTTGCTCCTGATTTAGGTGAGCTTGGTAGAATTGCGGTAGCTTTCTCTCCAATAAGTCCAAACATTATTTATGCATTAATCGAATCACAAAAGACAGGATTATATCGTTCAACCAACAGCGGGAAAAGCTGGGAATTAAAGACAACATCTCAAATTGTTGCTGATCGTCCGTTTTATTTTTCTCTTATTGTCCCGGATCCAGTAGATACAAACAGAATTTACAAACCTGGTTTCTTTTTAAGCATGAGTGATGACGGCGGTTATTCTTTCACCAGTCCGTATGTCGAGGGTGGGAATGTTCATTCGGATTTACACGCACTCTGGATAAATCCAAAAAATAATTCAAACATCTATCTCGGTACAGATGGCGGATTATACATCAGCTATGATAAAGGAAGTACCTGGATTCATTCTGAGAATTTGCCAATCTCACAATTTTATCATGTTGCTGTTGACAATGAAAATCCATACAATGTTTATGGGGGTCTTCAAGATAATGGCTC
>Ga0209536_100015439_pt1 | contig 10908 bp, 8 predicted proteins | sample DeeMarSeWOR28_12_FD_187461 | JGI IMG/M metagenome (GOLD analysis project Ga0209536, IMG submission 187461) | Marine sediment microbial communities from White Oak River estuary, North Carolina - WOR-2-8_12 (SPAdes) (version 2) | ecosystem: Environmental > Aquatic > Marine > Intertidal zone >... | reverse complement strand
CACTTGTAAATTCATGTTATCTCCCGGAAACTTGTCCCACATGAACAATCACCTGACCATCGCCCTGTCCAAGGGCCGCATCTTCAAGGAAACGCTGCCGCTGCTCGCGGCCGCCGGCATCACGCCGGTGGATGACCCTGAAACCAGCCGCAAGCTGATTCTCGATACCAACATGGACGACGTCAAACTGGTCATCATCCGTGCTTCTGATGTGCCGACCTATGTTGCCTACGGTGCCGCTGCCCTGGGGGTCGCCGGCAAGGATGTGCTGCTGGAGTACGGCAGCGATAGCCTCTACGAGCCGCTGGACCTGAAGATTGCCCGCTGCCGCCTGATGGTGGCGGGTCCCAAAGAACCAAAGCGCACGCCGCACCGCTTGCGTGTCGCCACCAAGTACGTGCAGAGCACGCGGCGCTATTACGCCGACCGCCGCGAGCAAGTCGAGATCATCAAGCTGTACGGCTCCATGGAACTGGCGCCGCTGGTGGGGCTGGCAGACCTGATCGTCGACGTGGTCGACACCGGCAACACCCTCAAGGCCAATGGCCTGGTCCCGCTGGAACACATCGCCGATATCAGTTCGCGGCTGGTCGTCAACAAGGCCGCCATGAAAATGAAACATGAGCGCATCACGGACTTCATTGCACAGGTAAAGGTGGCGGTGGCGGACGCCTGAATTGTCCTGAGCCGTAATCCGTTCCCGGTTATCAAGCGCACGCAACTGCAATGAGCAAAACCACCAGCCCCGTCGATACCGCGCGGCTCCTCAAGCTTGCCACCACGGCCTCCGTAGTCACCGCGACGCTGTTGATCATGGGCAAGGCAGTGGCCTGGTTGATGACGGGATCCATCAGCGTGCTTGCCTCGTTTGTTGATTCGCTCATGGACGTGGCAGCTTCCCTCATCAACCTGGTGGCGGTGCGCGTGTCACTGCAGCCGCCTGATGAGGAACACCGCTTCGGACACGGCAAGGTAGAGCCGCTGGCCGCGCTGGCCCAGGCAGCATTCATTGCCGGCTCCGCGGCCTTCCTGGTGCTGAATGCCGTCGACCGCCTGCTGCATCCGCGGCCGATGGAGGATGTGCTGGTCGCGTATGTCGTGATGGGCTTTGCCGTCGTGGCCACCGTGGTGCTGCTGCTCATCCAGCGCCACGTGATCCGGCTTACCCGTTCCACGATTGTGCGAGCCGATTCCCTGCACTATACAACGGATTTGCTGACCAACCTGGGTACTATCGCCGCACTGGCGCTGGCGCACCTTGGCTGGCCGGCGCTTGATCCGCTGTTCGGCATCCTGGTGGCGATCTATATTTGCTACGGTGCCTGGCATATCGGGCACGATGCATTTCACCAGCTCATCGACCACGAACTGCCGGATGAAGTGCGCGAACGAGTGAAACAGCTTGCCCTGGCCGAGCCGCTGGTGCGCGGCCTGCACGACTTGCGTACCCGCCAATCGGGAGCGATGGCGATCATCCAGTTGCATCTCGAGCTCGATGCGGACCTGTCACTGGGCGAGGCACATGCCGCCACTGATCGCGTCGAGCTGGCAATCCGCCAGGCATACCCGCTGGCGGATGTCATCATCCACCAGGACCCGGCCTGAGCCCGCTGCCGTGCTAGAATGGCGGCAAGGCAGCTGTCAGGAAGTATGCCGTTGTCATTGAGTCGGGTGCTCCGGTCCCTTGAGTAGTGATGTGATAAAAATCGTACTTGTAACCCTTGTGGCGGTGATTATCCTTGGTGTGTTCGGTTGGCTTAAATTCAGGCGCGACGAGAAGATTGTCATCGAGTTTCTGAAAAATGCCGGCGTGGAACCAGGCGATGATCTCACAACGACAGCGGCGATCTCGTCAGCTACAAGGTTAAGCGAAACACGCATCAGAAAAGTTTGCAGCAAGAGCGCCATGATCAAGAGTCACCGCAAGGAAAAGGGATGCTGGATAATTGAAAGCAGGAAGCGGGAGGTCAAAAGTGAGAAGTGAACAGCTGGAATCAGATATCGCACAGGCAGGATACTGCCGTCTGCTTTTCACCTTTCACTTTTCACTCAGCTAAATACCCATGCCTGAAATAACCCGATTAAACAGTCAGGACGCCGGCTTCGATGCGGCGCTGGAAAAACTGCTCGACTATGAGCAGACGAGCGATGTCGCGGTCGAAACCGTGGTGCGCGACATCATCAACGACGTGCGTAGCCGCGGTGATGCGGCCCTTATCGAGTACACCGAACGTTTTGACCGCCGCAGCGTGAGCGCTGCAGCCGACCTGGAGATCCCGCTGGCGGATTGCCGGCAGGCGCTGGAACGCATCCCGGTGGAGCAGCGTGAGGCGCTGGAACTTGCAACGATCCGGGTACGCGACTATGCAAAGCACCAGCGGCTGGAATCCTGGTCTTACACCGAGGCCGACGGCACCCTGCTGGGCCAGCAGGTGATGCCCATGGACCGTGCGGGGCTGTACGTGCCCGGGGGCAAGGCAGCCTATCCCTCGTCGGTGCTGATGAATGCCATCCCGGCCAAGGTGGCCGGTGTGGCCGAACTCGTCATGGTGGTGCCCACGCCGGATGGCGAGGTCAATGACATGGTGCTGGCGGCGGCGGCGATTGCCGGTGTCGACCGGGTGTTCGCCATTGGCGGCGCCCAGGCCGTGGCCGCACTGGCCTATGGTACGGACACGGTGCCGGCGGTGGACAAGATCGTCGGACCCGGAAACGTCTACGTGGCGACGGCAAAGCGCATGGTGTTTGGCAAGGTGGGCATCGACATGATCGCGGGGCCATCCGAGATCCTGGTGGTCTGCGACGGCCAGACCGATCCCGACTGGATCGCGGTTGACCTGTTTTCCCAGGCCGAGCACGACGAGGATGCCCAGTCGCTGCTGGTGTCTCCCGACGCGGAATTTCTCGATCGCGTTGCCGCAAGCATCGAGCGACTGCTGCCGGAAATGCCGCGCGCGGAAATTATCCGTGCCTCGCTCGCGGGGCAGGGTGCGCTGATCCAGGTGCGTGACATGGATGAGGCCATCGCGGTAGCCAACAAGGTGGCCCCCGAGCACCTGGAACTGTCTGTCGAGGACCCGCAGCGGGTTGCGGCGCGGATCCGCCATGCCGGTGCGATCTTCATGGGGCGCTATACGGCAGAGGTGCTTGGTGACTACTGCGCCGGGCCTAACCACGTGTTGCCTACCTCGCGCACGGCGCGCTTTTCGTCACCGCTGGGCGTGTACGATTTCCAGAAGCGTTCCAGCCTGATCCAGTGTTCCCCGCAGGGGGCAAGCACCCTGGGTAGAGCGGCGGCGATACTGGCCCACGGCGAGGGTCTTACCGCGCACGCACGTTCGGCGGAAGTCCGCATTGAAAGTGAAAAGTCAAAAAGTTAGACGTGATAAGTCAGGAGTGAGAAGTAAAAAGGAAGATGCAGATGTCGCGTAGTCTGGGTACTGCTGTTCACTTTTCACTTCTCACCTTTCACCGGGTTCTTTCATAGATGGATTCATCAGATAAAATCAAGCGGCTGGTCCGCCCGGAAATCCAGGCACTTAGCTCCTACCACGTGCCGGACCCCGGTACGCTGATCAAGCTTGATGCCATGGAAAATCCCTGGTCGTGGCCGGAATCGCTGCACGCGAAATGGTGCACAGCGCTGGAGTCCGTCTCGCTGAACCGCTATCCCGACCCGGGCGCCCGCGAACTGCAGGCCGCCATGCGTCGTGCCATGGATGTGCCGGAGACGGCCGCGGTCATTCTCGGCAACGGTTCCGACGAACTGATCCAGATGATCATCCAGACGCTCGCCGCACCAGGCCGGGCCGTTATGGCGCCGGAGCCGACCTTCGTGATGTACCGCCAGCTTGCGCTGGTGGCCGGCATGAAATTCGCCGGCGTACCGCTGCAGGATGATTTCTCCCTGGACGCTGCCGCCATGCTGGAGGCGATTGCAGTGCACCAGCCCGCGGTGATCTTTCTTGCCTATCCCAACAACCCGACCGGCAACCTGTTCGATGCCGGCGTGATTCGGCAGATCCTCGACGAGGCCCCGGGCCTGGTGGTGGTAGACGAGGCCTATGCGCCATTCACCGCGGCAAGCTTCATGCCGGCTCTGCCGGAAAACGCCAACCTGCTGGTGCTGCGCACGGTCTCAAAGATGGGGATGGCAGGCCTGCGTCTCGGCCTGCTGGCCGGCGCGCCCGACTGGCTGGAGCAGATCGACAAGACCCGGCTGCCCTATAACGTGGGATCACTGAACCAGGTCACCGGTTGCTTTGCTCTGCAGCACAAGTCCGTGTTCGATATGCAGGCGGGTATGATTCGCCAGGACCGCGCCGACCTGTACGCCGGCCTGCAGGCAATGCCACAGCTCACGGTCTACCCCAGCGAGGCCAATTTCATCCTGTTTCGCGTGCCGCGCGGGCAGGCACCCGCCATCCATGCCGGTCTGCGGGATGCCGGCATCCTCATCAAGATCCTGGACGGCTCGGCGCCGGCGCTGGCAGACTGCCTGCGCGTCACCGTGGGCACGGCCGAGGAAAACAGTGCCTTCCTCACCGCCCTGGGCGCGCTCCTGCAGGACAGCTGAGCACGGCGCATCGACCTTGCCAGGTGTTGCCAGGCATCCTCATATCCCCGGTTTCCGCTTCGTTGCATCCAGGCTACGCTGCTGCAGGGATGCAATGCACACGGCGAAACCGAACTGCTATCATGGCTGCATTCATCAATGCTGACCGGAGAACAGGCATGAGCGATCATCACGAGGAACTGGCCAGGGAAGCAGTCGAGCGCTTCCGGGATTCTCTCAACGCGGCGGTGCGCGAGCACATCAGTGCTGCACAGTTCGAGGACCTGCAGCAGATGATCCAGCAGCTGCTTTCGCAGGAGCGCAGCCACATCGCCGACCTGATGGCTGCATTTGCGCGCACCCTGCGCAGCGGAGTCGAGAAGCCTGATATCGAGTTGTAGTCCGGGTGTGTTTTTCGTTGTTAGCTGGCAGCTCCCTCAGGCAGCATCAGCAGCCGCAGGAACACCCTGAAGGGCATGTAGACCCTGAAGGGTATAAATACCCCAATGGGCACAAGCGCCGCACCTCGGCGCAATTTTTGAGGCAGGGATCGCGGTCAGGAGACCTCTCCTGGCTTAACAGGGGTACCTGTTGGAGCACTCTGAAGGCCACTGCCGCCCCTTGGCTGTTCGACTGGCCAGTGTGCCGCTGCCGCACTGGCTGGCTACGTGCCGGGTTGCCCGGTTCCCTGCTGTAGCTCCTCGATGGCAATCTCGCGCATGCGGAATTTCTGCAGCTTGCCGGTTACGGTCATGGGGAATTCAGCGACAAAGCGAATGTATGCCGGGACCTTGAAATGGGCCAGGCTCTGCTTGCAGTAGTTGCGTAGTTCCGCTTCGCTCACTCTTGCGCCTGCGTGCAGCAGGATCCAGGCCATCACCTGTTCGCCGTAAAACACGTCAGGCACGCCAAACACCGCTACCTCGGCCACGTCGGGATGGGTATAGATCACGTCCTCGATCTCGCGCGGATAAATGTTTTCGCCGCCGCGGATGATCAAGTCCTTGAGCCGTCCCGTGATCTGCACGTAACCATCGGCATCCATGCTGCCGAGGTCGCCGGAGTGCAGCCACCCGTGCGCATCGATCGCCTTTGCGGTGGCGTCACTGTCGCCATAATAGCCCTGCATGATGTGGTAGCCACGAAAGCAGATTTCGCCGATTGCGCCGCGTGCCACCGTGCGGCCGTTTTCAGTCGCGATGATCTTCACCTCCTGGTGCGGGAGATTGCGGCCGACCGTTTCGATGCGTCGCTCGAGGCTGTCGTCGCGCGTGGTCAGGTGCGTCAGCGGCGAGGCCTCGGTTTCGCCATAGCCGATCAGGATCTCCGGGCAATGCATTTCCTGCAGCACCCGCTGCATCAGGGCCGGCGGGCAGGGGGCGCCTGCCATGATGCCGGTGCGCATGGCCCTGAAATCGGTGCTGCCGAAGCGCGGGTGTTCCAGCAGGGCGATGAACATCGTCGGCACCCCGTGGATGGCGCTGCACTGCTCCCCCCCGACGGTTTCCAGCACGGCCTGGGGATCGAAATGCTCGCACGGCACCACGATGCAGGCACCCACCGACAGGCACAGCAGGTTGGCCAGCACCATGCCGAAGCAATGGTAGAAAGGTACCGGCACGCACAGCCGGTCCTGTTCCGTAAAGTGCATGGCCTGTGCCGAAAACCAGGCGTTGTTGAGGATGTTGTGGTGGGTCAGCACCACTGCCTTGGGAAAGCCGGTGGTACCGGAGGTGTACTGGATATTGATCGGGTCGTCGCGGTCCAGCGTGGCGGTGAGTTCCTGCAGGGTTTCGCCGGAAACCGTCTTGCCTGCCGCCAGCAGTTCCGGCCAGGTCAGGAAGCCGGGGAATGGCCGCCGGGTATGCTCCGGGTCGAGCGGGTCGAACACCACGATGCGTCGCAGTTGCGGAAAATCCGCGTTATGCAGTCCGGTCGCGCTATCGGCCTCACCTAGCTCGGGCAGCAGTTCCACCAGCATGGCGATGTAGTCGCTGCTGCGGAAGGCGGGAATCACGACCAGGCCCTGTACCTCGGAACGCTGCAGGGCGTAGCCAAGTTCGCGCGGCCGGTAGGCCGGGTTGATGTTGACCAGCAGCGCGCCGATGCTGGCCGTCGCCAGCTGCAGCAGCAGCCACTCGATATTGTTGGTCGACCAGATGCCGATGCGGTCGCCCTTGCCGAAGCCGGTACCGAGCAGGCCGCGCGCCAGTTGTCCCACTGCAGCAGCCAGTTCGGCGTAACCCAGGCGCCGCTGCTGGTGACTGGAGACAATTGCCTCGTTGTCCGGGAAGCGCGCTGCGATGGCAGCGAAATGTTCGGGGATAGTGGCGCCCAGTAACGGCTCGGTACCGCCGCGGTGCCAGTAGCTGTTGCCCGGTATCTGCGTCATGGTATGCCCCTGCAGGAGCGTTTCACACCCCGACCGCGTCCCAGTAGGCGTCGACTCTTGCCTGCAGTTCGGCCAGCAGCTTGTCGTCACGTTGTGGCTTGAAGAGGTGGGCAAAGCGTCCCTGGGTCTGCAGGTACGCCTCGACCGGCACCCGCTCGCGTGGTGCCTTGGTGTGCACCACCTTGCCGTCGCGGTATTCCTTCAGTGGCCAGACGCCGCTCTTGACAGCCAGCTTGCCGACTTCGACCGATTCCCTTGGGTCGTAGTCCCAGCCGGTCGGGCAGGGGGCGAGTGCGATGAGCATACGCGGCCCCCTGAGGCTTTTCGCGGTCTCTACCTTGTGTGCCAGGTCGAGCGGTTCCGCACCGATCACGGTGGCGACATAGGCCGGGCTGTGCGCGGCCCAGATAGAGAACAGGTCTTTCTTGTAGCCGGCAAAGCCATGCGCGCCCTTGCTGGTCGCGGTTCTCGCGGCGTGCGGGGTGGCACCTGAATATTGCTGGCCGGTGTTACCGTAGCCCTCGTTGTCATAGCAGATGTAGATGAAATCCAGGTCGCGTTCCATGGCCCCGGAGGTCGAGGACAGCCCCATGCCATAGGCGGCGCCGTCGCCGGTCAGCACCACGACCTGCATGTCCTCGTCCTCGGGCAGCTCACCTTTTGCGCGCAGGATGTCGAGGGCGTCGCGGATGCCCTGTGCACCGGCCGGGGCCGAGGCCATGGCGGTGTACAGCCAGGAGCCGCGGAACGGCGTGAACGGGTAGACCGACAGCAGGGTCATGCAGCCGGCCGCATTGACGAACACGGTCTTCTCGCCAAGGATGTCGTAAATCTCGTGCAGCGCCTGCAGGCCGCCGCAGCCGGCGCACATGGGTGTGCCGCTGCCCAGCAGGTGGGTGGACGGCAGGTCCTTCATGCGCTGGATGGTTGCTGTTGTCTCCGTCATGGCCGTTCTCCGCTGTGCTGCATTCCGTCAGCGCCTGTTATTGTCCAGTTCCTGGCGCTCGACATGGGCCACGGCCTGCAGCTTGCGCATCTCGCGCAGCTCGTTTTTCGTGTACAGCAGCCGCGGCGGCGGCGTGTGGCCGGTGTCCGCGGCGGTGCGCAGTGTCTGCGCTATTTCATAGAACTCCTCCGCGCTGATATCGCGCCCGCCGAGCCCGCCGATAAAGCTCGCAACAACAGGCGGGGCCCCTGGCTGTCCGTACAGGGCCGAAAGCAGCTCGGTGTGCAGCACGCCGCCTTTGCCCATGGAGATATTCTGGTCGATCACGGCCACGCCGCGCTTGCCCGCCAGCAATGCACGCAGCGTGTCGGCCGGGAACGGCCGCAACAGGCGCGGTCGCAGCAGGCCGACCGCTTCGCCGGCATCCCGCAGCCGGTCCACTGCCTCGCGGGCCTTGGTGGCGAAGGAGCCGAGCATCACGAACAGGTAGTCCGCGTCCCCGGCGCGGTAGGCCTCCACGGCAGGATGATCGCGGCCAAAGACGTCGCGAAATTCTGCACTGACCTCATCGTACACGGCCAGCCCATTCAGCACCGCGAGGTGGGTTTCATAGCGAAAGTAGGAGTAGGGCGTCCCGCCGAGGACCGCCACGGCCTGGCTCTCCGGGCTGCTGGCGCGGAAGCGGGTACCTTGCGGGTCGAAGCTGCCGACGAAACCGGCAGCTGCCTGTGCGTCCGGGATCTCGACAGGTTCGCGCGTGAAAGAGAGATAGAAGCCATCGAGATTGACGAGCACCGGCAGGCGTACGCGACTGTCTTCGGCCAGGCGGTAGGCCAGCAGGGTACTGTCGAGGACTTCCTGGCAGGTTGCGCAGTGGATCTGCAGGAAGCCGCTGTCGCGCGCAGCCATGATGTCGTTGTGATCGGATTCCAGGGTGAGCGGTGCTGCCAGGCCGCGTGACACGTTCACCAGGACGAATGGCGCCCGCCAGCCGGCCACGGTGAAGAGCATTTCCATGCCGTACAGCAGGCCCTGGCTGGAGGTCGCGCTGAAAACGCGCACCCCGGTGGCGGCAGCAGCTCCGGCTGCGGTGATCATGGAATGCTCCGATTCCAGGGTTACCAGGCGGCCATCCATGTCACTGTTGTCGATCCACCTGGCCAGGGTCTCGATGATCTCGGTCTGCGGCGTGATGGGGAAGGCAGGCACATAGTCCACCCGGGCAAGCCGGGCGCCCCAGGCCGCCGCCGCGTTGCCGGTGAGCAGGGCGCGCGTCATGGCGTTGCTCCTGCGGCTTCCTGTTGCTGCGCCAGTTCTTCCGCTACCGCCTCGATGGCGTGCGGCGGGCACTGGGCGACGCACACCATGCAGCCCTTGCAATGGTCGTAGTCGATGACCGGCCTGCCTTGCGCGTCGACAGAGATAGCGCTGTCCGGGCAGAACGTGCTGCAGACCCACCAGCAGCCGCTGCAGCGGTCGTAGTCGATCACCGGGCGCAGGGTGCGCCACAGGCCGGTACGTACCTCGACGCTGTTAGCGGCCGTGTACACCGTCGGTGCGGCAATACGCGCCACCTCGAAGGGCAGGTCGGCCCAGTCGGGGTTCTCGTATTCACTGGCGGGGCTCATGCCGCCTTCGCTGACCAGGCCGCTATGCGCCCGCATGAGTTCGAATGCCTGCGTGGCGTTATCCAGGTTGCGCTCGATGACGGCCGGGCCCAGTGCGGCCAGCTCCGAACGGATGGCATTCGCCAGGGCATCGCGGCTTATGACACCTACCAGGCAGGCAGCGGCACCGGCGCAGGTCGCGCCGATATAGGGGAGGTCGGCACGGTCCTCGACGTCGGTCGATGCCGGCAGGCTGATGACCGGGCTGTTGATGTTGAGGCGTTGCTGCCAGGTCGAGGCGCTCTCCAGGGTATTGATCAGCAGCACGCAGCGGTCGCTGATACCCTCCAGCACGCCGGCCGCCGGGACCGGCACCAGCGTGTCATCGGCGACGACCACCAGGTCGGGATGGCTGATGATGCCGCGTTCGTTGATGGGTGCGCGCGCCGCGCGCACATAGGCAAAGATCGGCGCGCCGCGACGTTCCGCGCCATAGCGCGGCGCATCCTGTACCTCGAAGCCTTCATTGAAAAAGGCACTCCCAAGGATTCGGCTGGCCGTTTTCATGCCCTGGCCACCGCGTCCATGAAAGCGAATCCGGTACATCATTCACTCCTCTCGGTTCACAGGTTGGGCTGAACGCAGTGAAGCCCACCAGGTTCCGGGCTGGAACTACCCGTATTTTTGGGCTTCGCAAGCTCAGCCCAACCTACACTAAGTGTAGTCCGGTGCCGACGAGAACAAGGACCAGCGGCGAAACCCCATCGCCTTGCGCACCCGCTGTTCCGCGATGGCCATGGCGGCCTGGCGCGGCAGGACCTGCTCGCGGCGCGCGGTTTCCAGGACCTGTTCGGTATTGCGGCGCAGCTTTTCCTCGATGGTTTGCAGGGCGGCGGACTGGGTAGAGCCGTGGTACTCCATGGCGGCACAGATAACCCCGCCGGCGTTGGCGATGAAATCCGGTACGCACAACACGCCCTTTTCATGCAGGGTCTTCTCCGCGCCGTGGGTGAACGGGATATTCGCCCCCTCGACGACCAGCCGGGTATTAAGTCGCTGTACATTTTCCTCGTTGACGACGTCGGGCCGTGCCGCGGGGATCCAGATGTCGCACTCGATATCGATCACGGCATCGCGATCCATTGCGGTTCCATCGGGGAAGTCGCAGACGCTCTTGCCGGAATCCTTCAGTTCCAGCAGTGCCGCCACGTCCAGTCCCTGCGGGTTATGCGTGGCGCCGCAGGAGTCGGCGACAGCGACCAGTTTCGCCCCGCGGCCGGTAAGGAAACGCGTCACGTGTTTGCCCACCGCGCCAAATCCCTGCACCACCAGGCGGGCGCCCTCCAGTTCGAAGTCGCAATAGCGCAGGGCGACATCGACCGCGTGGCTGAGGCCCCAGCCGGTGGCG
>Ga0209536_100015438_pt1 | contig 10909 bp, 12 predicted proteins | sample DeeMarSeWOR28_12_FD_187461 | JGI IMG/M metagenome (GOLD analysis project Ga0209536, IMG submission 187461) | Marine sediment microbial communities from White Oak River estuary, North Carolina - WOR-2-8_12 (SPAdes) (version 2) | ecosystem: Environmental > Aquatic > Marine > Intertidal zone >... | reverse complement strand
GCGGTCCATGACCTCTGCCACGCTGGCTTCCGGGTCGCTGGTCAACAGCGTAGCCAGGGTCAACAGTCCCTGGTAGTGGTCAAAACGGTCGACTACCATGAGGCTGTCGGTGAGATCCGGAATCTCGCCGCGCAGGCGCAGGTAGCGCAACACCACGTCGAGGCTGACGTTGGCGCGTACCGTCACTATATCCAGATCCATCAGGCCGCCGGCGGTATCCTCTGGATAGGACAGCACGGTCTCCAGCCGCACACGGTTCTGCTTGTCCATGGATTGCAACAGCTTGTGGGTAACCGCGCCGGGCAGGTCCTGCAACAGATCAGCAAGGTCATCGGTATCCAGCCCTTCGGTGATGGCGACCAGCTGGTCGGTTTCCATCTCCTCGATGAGGCCGGCGCGCACGTCATCGTTGACCTCGATGAGCGCCTCGCCCTTGTCTTCGGCGTCAACCAGCTCCCAGAGGATTTCGCGCGGACCGTGCGGAAGCGACTCCAGCAAGCCGCCGATCTCGGCTGGATGGAGGCCGGCCAGAAGCTGGCGTACCTGACCGGCAGTACCGCTATGCAGCGCCGCAGACAGGGTTTCCAGTCTATGTTGAGTGCTTTTTTCGTTGGCTGTCTCTACCATCACGGACCCCCTGCTTTCGATTCCGGCCAGAGTGTAACAGTCCGCCAGTGACAGTGTTACATCTCGTTGAGGGTCATCAGCAGCTGGCTGATTTCGGCCGGATCGTCGTTGCGCAGGATATCGTCAACCAGGGGGGTCAGTTCCGCGGTGTGGCTCTGGTGAATTACGTTCTTGACCTCGAGCAGAGAGGTAGGCGGTGCGGAAAAGTCGGTCAGCCCCATGCCCAGCAACAGGCGTGTGTAACGCGGATCACCCGCCATTTCGCCGCACATGGAGACGGGTACATTGTGCATATGACCGGCATCAATAGCCATCTTGATCAGTCGCAACACGGCCGGATGCAGGGGATCGTAGAGGTAGGTGACTTCGTCGTCGATTCTATCGATGGCCAGCGTGTACTGAATGAGATCGTTGGTACCGATCGACAAAAAGTCCAGTTTGCGGGCGAACAGGCCCGCGGATAGGGCGGCTGCAGGGACTTCGATCATCCCCCCAATGGGTATGTTGGGGTCAAACGCCAGGCGTTCGTGTTCCAATTCGCGCTTTACGTCCTCGATCAGTGTCAGTACTTCGCTGAGTTCCCGGGCGTTGGACAGCATGGGGATCATCATCCTCACCGGGCCTTTGGCGGAAGCGCGCAGGATGGCGCGCAGTTGCGGGCGAAACAGGTCGGCATACTTCAGGCAAAGGCGAATGGCCCGTAGCCCCAGCGCCGGATTCGGGGATATGTGCTCGCTTGGCGCTTCAGCACCACATTCCTTGTCAGAACCGAGATCCAGCGTTCTGATGGTGATGGGCAAGCCTTTTAGTGCCTTGACCACCGAGACGTATTGTTTCAGTTGTTCGTTTTCGCCCGGGATATCGCTGCGGTTCATGAACAGGAATTCCGAGCGATACAGGCCAATCCCTTCTGCTCCCACACGCCGTGCGGCCAGTACGTCCTCGTGCAACTCTACATTGGCCAGCAGGTGGATGCGCTTGCCGTCCAAGGTGACAGCGGGTTTGTCCCTGAGTCGCCCGAGCTCGCTGCGGCGTTTCTGTTGCTGGCGCTGCTGGCGGCGGTACCTTTTCAGGGTGGCGTCGTCAAATTCGGTCAGCAATACGCCTTGGGATCCATCCAGTATGGCGGCATCGCCATCATGAATCTGCTGTCGTGTGACGTGGGTACCAACGATCGCTGGTAGTCCCAGGCTGCGTGCGAGAATCGCTGTGTGGGACAGCGGGCCTCCGGATTCAGTAATGAAACCGGCGATACCCTGATGGTGCAGAAGGACGGTTTCTGCAGGCGTAAGATCATGTGCAACCACGATAGCGCCACGCAGCTGATGGTTGTCCTGGGGGTCGGTGTGTATATCCTCGCCGAGTAGAATACGTTGAATCCGGGTGACAATATGGTCAACGTCATCCTTGCGGGTGCGCAGGTAGGGATCATCCATTTGGTCGAACACCTGCGCCAGCGCATCACGTTGTGACTTCAGTGCCCATTCGGCATTGCACTGGTTACGTCGGATAAGTTCCACCGGCGCCGCGATGAGCAGGGTGTCTTCCAACATCAGCAGGTGGGTATCAATAAAGTCGGTGATGTCGGCCGGGGTGTTGCTTGGAATGGCGTCGCGGATGGCCTTGAGCTGCTGGCGAGCGGTGCGCACGGCTCTATGAAAGCGTGCAACTTCGTCTTCGACCAGGTCTTCTGGTATAGAGGCCTCGCAGACCTCTACTTTACCCCATTCCAGCCGGTGTACATTGCCGATGGCTATGCCCTGTGAGACACCGGTGCCGGTTATGGTGATGCTCATTCGTTCTCACCAAACCGCTGTTCTATCAGCTCGGCAAGGCCTTCAATGGCATCCTTTTCATCGTTGCCACTGGCAATGAGTGTGATCTCGGTTCCCTTCGAAGCGGCCAGCATCATAACCCCCATGATGCTTTTTCCGTTTACCTCCTGACCGTTGCGCGCTACTTTAATATCGCTGGCAAAGGAGGATGCCAGCGTCACAAACTTGGCCGCTGCACGTGCATGCAATCCCAGCTTGTTGATGATGGTAACGGTCCTATTCTGCATTTCGGCCACCTTCGATGGTACAGGTGAGCACACCGTCACGGCCGCCACTCACCGCTTTCTGCCTTAGTCCTTCAAGATCAAGATCGGGATAATTGAGTACACGAATCAGCATGGGCAGGTTCAAACCGGATACAACGCGAACCTCATGGAAGCGATGCAAACAGCAGGCGATATTGCTGGGTGTAGCGCCGTACAGATCCGTCAACACCAGTACTCCGTCACCGCTGTCCAGTTGTTGAGCCAGTTGTCTGGCCTCTACCAGTACAGCTTCCGTATCGCAATCCGGTGGGGCCGGTAGGGCGCTGGCCGACAGAGGACAGATGCCTAATATATCGATGGCCGTTCGCAGCAACAATGCACCGATATTGTCATGGGTGATCAACAGAATCCCAACGTTCACGACAGTTCCCGGTGGCGGCTTGTTACACCTGGATAGCGGTCCTGATAATGGCGTAACAGACGTTCAACCAAATACACCGAGCGGTGCTGGCCGCCGGTACAGCCGATCGCGACTGTCAGGTAACTGCGGTTATCGGCTTCAAAGGCCGGTATCCAGTTGTCAAGGAACGAGCAGAGCTCTGCGCACATCCGTTCGACCTGGGGTTCGCCTTCGAGGTAAGCGACGACTTCTTTATCGCGCCCGGTGAATGGTCGCAAATCCTGTTGCCAGTAAGGATTGGGCAGACAGCGGGCATCGAAAACGAAGTCCGCGTCCGTCGGGATGCCATTCTTGTAACCAAATGATTCGAATAGCAACGACAGCCGGCTACCCTGTCGGTGGTCGATGCGCTGGTGTACCAAGGCGCGTAACTGATGTAGAGTGGTTTCGCTGGTATCGATAAATAGATCGGCGCGTCTCGCAATGGGCTCGAGTAAGTGCCTTTCCCGTTCGATCGCTTCCGCCAGCGAAACCTGCTGGTTACTGAGTGGATGTCTGCGGCGCGTTTCACTGAATCGTTTGATCAGGGTATCCGCCTCGCAGGTGAGGAACAGGATTTCGCTCTCGATACCTTGCGTTACCAGTTCATCAAGAATTTTGTCGAAGCGTTGCAAGGCCTGGGGCAGGTTGCGGGCGTCAATACCGACGACAGCCCTCTCAATGGGACGCTCTGACAGACTCAGCTCCTGCGCAAGTGCACCCAGCAGGCCGGTAGGCAGATTGTCGATGCAGTAATAGCCCAGGTCTTCCAGTGTATGCAGAGCAACACTCTTACCGGAACCGGAAAGCCCGCTGACGATGACAAGTTTCAAGACACTATTACCTTGAGTGAGTACCGCTTCACACTTTTTACCACAAACGAGAGGACAGCCACAAAGGCGTTCCCTAATAAGACCTTATTGTGCCCGATGGATCCGAACCCAGCGCACACGGGCTTAGCTGTCGCGACCGCCACAGCTATCAGTGCCTCAGCGGAGCAACGTCCTAACGGCTCTGGGGAGAAGGCCGGCAAGGCACGAGTGTTAACCGAAGAATACTGCGCGACACGGAAAATCCTTTATCTTTGAGATGCTTTCCCTCTGCTACGCTCGAGGAATGTGAAACAGTGCGCTAGCTGTTGTCCATGAATCGTGCTTGGCGTTCCATGAACAGCTTGGCCGAATCGAAGCCTTTGAGCAGCAGCGTGTGGTTTCGGGCAGCCGCTTCAGCCAGCACGGCCAGATTGCGCCCCGGGGCGACGGGCAGGGTGATTTCAGGTATATCCACACCGAGTATGTTTCGCGTTGTGCGGGAGCCATGCAGCCGATCGATTTCGAGCAATTCTTCTTCTGTCATCTGTACCAGCTTGAGGATCAGCCGAAGGTTGCGATTCTGCTTGATGGCGCTGTCACCAAACATGGCGCGGATATTCAGAATGCCCAGACCTCGGACTTCGAGAGAATCACGCAACACCTCAGGACAGCGTCCGTTGAGGAGATCGGGCGAGGTCTTGGCGAATATCGGCGCGTCGTCCGCAACCAGCCGGTGGCCGCGGGCAACCAGTTCCAGCGCCAGTTCGCTCTTGCCCACGCTGGGGTCCCCGGTGATCAAGAGTCCGAGGCTGAACACTTCCATGAACACCCCGTGCAGCGTGACCTTATCCGCGAACAGGTTGGTGAGGTAGTACTGCAAATAATTCACCAGCGGAGCGGTGGGCTGGGTGGAGCTGAATAACGGCGTCGAACTGGCTTCGCTGCGCTGTTTGATGTCGTCCGGCACGGACTGCTGGTCGCCAATGACGATAAGATCGGTGGCGCCGCCGAATAACTGGTCTATCAGATCGCGACGGGAGTTCTCCCCCAGGCGATTGAGGTAGTCAATTTCGGTATTGCCAAGAACCTGTACTCGATTGGGGTGAATCAGGTTCAGGTGCCCCACCAGCGCGGTTCTGGTGCTTTCGGAGCGGGGATTCTTGATGGTACGGCATTCACCCAGCTGACTGCCTACCCACTGTAATCCGAGTTTGCCTCTCAGCGTATCGAACAGGGTACCGACAGTTGCATCTGTACTCATGCAGAGAGTTGCTGGTGACTATCCCAGTTGCTGACCAGCTCAAAGCATTGAGCGCTGTCATCACAGCTCCGCAGTTTTGTGCAGAAATCCTGATTGCTGAACATGGCGGCCAGATGAGCGAGAATCTGCAGATGTTCTTCGGTCGATTCTTCCGGGACCAGCAAGGCGAACAGCAAATCGACGGGTTCTTGGTCGATGGCGTCGAAATCCGTTCCCTGTTTCAGGGTCGCCATGGCCGCAATGGGTTCCTTAAGACCATTCAACCTGCCGTGCGGCAGAGCGACACCTTTGCCTAACCCGGTGCTGCCGAGACGCTCGCGGCTGATCAAGCTGTCAAAGATTTCGCCCCCCGCAAAATCCGGCAGGGTTTCGGCCAGCAGCGCACTGAGCAACTCCAGGCTGCGTTTCTTGCTGGAAATATCTTGCTGACAGGCGATGCGTTCGGCTTGCAGGATGTCGGAGATATGCATGATGCGGTGTTCCACCGTGGGGCAGTTTCCAGGTTCTTGTTGCAGCTTTACCGGCTCAACTGCCTCCGATCAGTCATCCCTACAGGCTTTGCTTTTTCATGGCACCTTCGCTGCGATGGTGGTCTGTAATTTTTTCCTTGTGTTTCTTGATCTGGCGGTCAAGCTTATCGGTCAGCCCATCGATTGCCGCATACATGTCCGCCTCGGTGCTGTCGGCAAACAGCTTGCCACCGCTGATGTGCATGGTGGCTTCCGCCTTGTGACGGAGTTTCTCTACACTCAGAATGACGTGTACATCGGTAACATGATCGAAATGGCGTTCTAGTCTTTCAAACTTCTCGTTGACATAGTTACGCAGCGGATCCGTTAATTCGACGTGATGTCCCGTAACATCTATTTGCATGGATACACTCCTCGTCCAGCGCCTCAAGCGAGGCGTTTACGTTCATTGGAAGGTGGTATAGCCATCGCCTCTCGGTACTTGGCGATGGTCCGTCGAGCCACTTTGATGCCCTGGTCGGCTAACAGGTTGGCAATTTTGCTATCACTCAGTGGCTTGTTCGGCATTTCTGCAGCTACCAGCTTTTTGATGATGGCCCGAATGGCCGTCGCTGAGCACTCTCCGCCATCGGACGTGCCGACGTGGCTGGAGAAGAAATACTTGAATTCGTAAATACCGCGAGGGGTATGCATATACTTTTGCGTGGTAACACGAGAAATCGTCGATTCGTGCATCTCCACAGTTTCGGCGATGTCACGCAGTACCAGAGGTTTCATCGCCTCATCGCCGTATTCGAAGAAATTACGCTGTCGATCGACGATACAGCGCGCTACTTTCAGCAGGGTTTCGTGGCGGCTCTGCAGGCTCTTGAGGAACCAACGCGCCTCCTGCAAGTGGTTGCGCAGGTAAGTATTGTCGTCGCTGTTGTCGGCACGCTTCACCAGGCCGGCATAGTGACTGTTGATGCGTAGTCGAGGTGCTGCTTCTATGTTCAGGTCCACCTGCCACTTGCCCTTGTTTTTAAAGACAAATACATCAGGTACCACGTATTGCGCCGTGGCGCTGGAAATCTGCGAGCCCGGCCGCGGGTTGAGCGACTGCACCAGCTTGAGGACTTCCTGAAGCTCCGCTTCGGACAGCTTCATGCGCCGCATGATCTGATTATAGTCCCGATTTCCGAGCAGGTTGACGTGTTCTCGCACCAGTTGAAGCGCCTCCTTGCGCCAGCGCGTGTCCGGGGGCAGTGCCTGAAGCTGTATTGTCAGGCATTCGGCAGGATCCCGGGCACCAACGCCGACCGGGTCAAAATGCTGAATACGGTGTAGGACCGCCTGAATCTCTTCGACACCGATTTCCAGTTCCGGGTCCAAACCCAGGCTATCTCGCAATTCCTCCAGGGGTGCCGTGAGATAGCCGTCGTCGTTGATGGAGTCGATGATGATTTCGGCAATTGAATGATCGATATCGCTGAACGGCGTCAGGTCAAGCTGCCATCTGAGGTGTTCATGCAGGTCCTCGTCTTCTCCGCTATGGGTTTCGAAGAAATCCCTGCCTTCGCCGTCTGCGGGAGCGCTGTAGGTGGTCGCACCCATGTCATAGGTGTCTTCCCAGTTGGTGTCGACGGGTAAATCGTCGGGAATGGTATCCGCATCGCTGGAAATTTCGCTCTCCGATGCATCCGAGGCCTGTTCATTCGAGGCTGGTGCTTCATCCTTGTTGCCCTGTTCCTGAGCGGAATCCATGGCGTTGTCTGTCTCGGACTGCGCTTCTCCCTCGTCGCGTTCCAGCATGAGATTGGAGTCGAGTACGCCCTGTACTTCGAGCTGCAGCTCCAGAGTCGAAAGCTGCAGCAGGCGGATTGCCTGCTGCAGCTGTGGCGTCATCGTCAAATGCTGACCGAGCTTGAGTTGGATCGACTGCTTCATGTTCTGCTGTTATCGAATTCCCGTGATCCAGCCGCAGAAGGGAGCGCCGCTGGTTACGGGGCCTATTCTACTGCATTTATTGTGCCAGTGAAGTGTTTGTTGCAAATTTCTTACACCTGATCACATTCTGAAATGGTCACCGAGGTACACGTCCCGTACTTTCTGGTTCTGCAGGATAGCCTCCGGCGGTCCTTCAGCCAGGGTCTGGCCGCTGCCCAGAATGTAGGCACGGTCACAGATGCCCAAGGTTTCGCGGACATTGTGATCGGTGATCAATACGCCGATGTTTCGTTCCGTCAGGTGTTCCACGATGCGCTGAATATCGATCACCGAAATCGGATCCACACCTGCAAATGGTTCATCCAACAGTATGAAACTCGGTTCCATGGCCAGCGCGCGCGCGATTTCCACACGTCGGCGCTCACCACCGGACAAACTCAGACCTTTCTGATCCCTCAGGTGGCCGATGTGCAATTCCTGCAACAGCTCTTCCATTTTATCGGCACGATTCCGTCGGCTTAAATGCTTGCGCATTTCCAGCACCGCCCGCAAATTGTCGGCAACGCTAAGTTTGCGGAACACAGAGGCTTCCTGAGGCAGATAGCCGACGCCGTGGCGGGCGCGCACGTGCATCGGGAAGCGGGTCAGTTCGCGGTCGTCGAGCCAGACCGATCCGCTGTCGCTGGGAATCAGGCCGACGATCATGTAGAAACAGGTAGTTTTACCTGCCCCGTTGGGTCCCAACAGACCGACGACTTCTCCGCTATCGACGTGGAGAGAAACTGCATCCACGACCTGACGGCCGGAGAAACTCTTGCTCAGCTGGCGGGCTTCCAGGCGGTTCATGGGGTGGCGGGCTGCGGAGATTCCTTGTCGGCTCTCGGCTGGATAGTGATGTGTACGCGTTCGTTGGGCTGGTCCGTGCCGGCGCTCACCTGGTCCTTGGCGACATCGTACTCAATGCGCTCACTGCGCAGCACATCACCCTGCTGCTCGACTTCCGCCTGTTTGAGCAGAATGATATGTTCGGGGTCGGTGTAGTATTCCATGCGCAGGGCCTTGGCGTGCACATCCTGGTCCTTGTTGTCGGGGCGCTGCTGGTAGGTCGCCGGGGCACCCTCCATCACCACCTTTTCGACGTCGTTGTCCTTGGTGTAAACAGTCATGGTTTCGCCGGTGAGCATCAGAGTTCCCTGGGTGACCTTTACCCGCCCCCGGTACACGCTGATGCCTTTTGCATCGTCGAGCTCGACGCGGTCGGCTTCGATCAGCATCGGCTGCTGACGATCGCTGGAGAGACCCCAGCCGAGCATCGGCCATGCAGATAATACTATTATTATCAGATACTTGTTGGGTTTATTCATGAACACCCCGTACTCGCGCGAGAAGCTCGAGACGTCGCTGGTCCAGATTGGCATGCAGGCCTTCGGCGGTAAAATGCCAGTTGCCTGACCGTAGCACAACCGCGGCTTCGGTCTCTATGGCATCGCCTCCCGGGTGGATGCGCAGATACGCGGTTTTCAACAGTAGCCCGCTGTTTTCCGGCTCCTGACGCATGACCACGTCTTCCTGCATGAGTAAGGGGCGATTGTCCGGGTAGACCCGGCCGGTTCTGGCCCGTACGCGCCATTGCCGCTGTTGCCGGTCGAGAAAATACAACTGCGGATCAAGCAGGCGTGCCGCTTCCTCATCCGTCCATTGCTCAAGCCCACGTGCCTGCAGCTCTCTGGAGAGATGACCCTGGTGGTCGAACACCGACCAGCGCGGTTGTTTGATATACAGCTCGGGCTGCGGCGAGGCAGGATTCGATGCGCTGCCTTGCTCCTTGGTGTGCAAATGCAGCCAGAGGCTGGCGGCAGCGGCGACGGATGCAGCAATCAACATCAAACTAGCGGGCCAGGTCACAGATAGCTTTCCAGCTCCCTTTGCAGAACCCCGTGGGCTTCCATCAGCATCTCGCAGGCATCCCGTGCCGCACCACGGCCGCCAGCCCGGGGGGTCTGCCAGTGGGCATGTTTGACCACCCAGGGATGTGCGTCCTGAACGGCGATGGCCAGGCCGACTTTACGCATCACCGGCAGATCAACGACGTCGTCGCCGATGTAGGCAACCTGTTCCGGGCCCAGTTCAACACGATCCAGCAGGTCGGCAAAGCCCTCCAGCTTGTTTTCCTGTCCCTGGTAAATCAGGTCGATTCCAAGGTTGCGCATGCGATGTTTGACGACTTCTGAAGTGCGTCCGGTAATGATGGCGCAACGCACACCGTGTCGCTGCAGCATTTTTATGCCGTGCCCGTCCTGCGAGTGGAAGGCTTTGTACTCCTGGCCATCGTCACCCAGGAACAGGCTGCCATCGGTGAGCACCCCGTCTACATCAAATATCAGCAGTTTGATCTGAGAGGCTTTCTCGAGAATATCTTTCATAAGTCTGGGTCAGGTATACCGCGAAGAAATGCAGGCAACACCATAACAGAAGTTCCGCCCATTTTCCGTGCTTTCCTTACCCGGGAGAGGCGTACGCGGCTCGATGCAAGACGGACTAAACCACCCCGGCGCGTAACAAATCGTGCATATTGAGCGCGCCGACCAGCCGTTTGTCTTCATCGACGACCAGCAGGGCGCTGAATTTCCCTTTCTCCATGATCTGCAGGGCCTCGGCGGCGAGCAGACCCGGCGAGACCAGCGTGCAATTGCGTGTCATTGCCTCATCGATGGGTGTGGAGTGCAGATCGACATTGTGATCCAGCGCACGGCGCAGGTCACCGTCGGTGAAGATGCCTTGAACAATATCGTCGCCGTCTACGATCGCCGTCGCGCCTAGGCCCTTTCGCGTGATTTCCAGCAGCGCATCACAGATCAGCGTGCCTGATTCAACTTTTGGCATCCGCTCACCCGTATGCAGCAGGTCATCGATCAGTAACAGCAGACGCCTGCCCAGTTTTCCGCCGGGATGCGAGCGTGCGAAATCGTCCGAGGTAAAGCCGCGTACCTCCAGCAGGGAAATGGCCATGGCATCACCCATCGCCAGGGCAGCCGTCGTACTGGCGGTAGGCGCCAGACCCAGGGGGCAGGCTTCTTTTTCGACGCCAACGTCGATGTTGACATTGGCCGCTTTTGCCAACGCTGACTCCGGGTTGCCGGTGAGTGAGATCAGCGGAACGTGCAGGCGCTTGATAATGGGCAGGATGGTCAGAATTTCCTCAGTCGACCCGGAGTTTGACAACGCCAAAACCACATCCTTGGCGGTAATCATGCCCAGATCACCGTGGCTGGCTTCGCCGGGGTGAACGAAAAACGCCGGCGTACCTGTGATGGCAAGTGTGGCGGAAATTTT
>Ga0209536_100015437_pt1 | contig 10909 bp, 8 predicted proteins | sample DeeMarSeWOR28_12_FD_187461 | JGI IMG/M metagenome (GOLD analysis project Ga0209536, IMG submission 187461) | Marine sediment microbial communities from White Oak River estuary, North Carolina - WOR-2-8_12 (SPAdes) (version 2) | ecosystem: Environmental > Aquatic > Marine > Intertidal zone >... | reverse complement strand
TTATAATATGCGTAATCACGATAACTCTCTACAATCTGTAAAGCAATCTCATAATCGGTTGCCCTTAGGATAAAATTTCTGGAAGGTTTGAATTCCGAAATAAAACTATCCAGCGCCTCCCCGTCAAGGTCCGTGATCCGTTTTACCAGTTCACGGTTGTATTTTTCCTCCGAGGTTTTTTGCCGGACCATTTCTGCCTCCTCCTGCATTTTCAGCATCCGTTCCTCCTCTAGTATCTTTTGAAGTTTCTTTTCCTCTTTTGCCCTTTTACTGAAAAGATTGGCGAAGGCCGTGAGATAACCACTCCCACCACTTGGCAATCCATTCCAGTAAGCACCCCCCGGAGCCCCTTTGTAGCCTCCAATACGAATCGTATCGCGGGGGATGTCTTTTAGATAAAATCCCTTCATTGGATCATTGGCATAGAAGTCCATGCTTTCTAAGAGGTAGGCTTTGGGTTCGATCTGAATGACCTGGTAAGAATTATCCGCGATGGAATCGTACAGGATCAGGTACGCATCGCTGTACCCCACGGCAGTAAACCGGATTGAATCGCCCCGGAAGGTTGTGAAAGAGAAATTGCCATTTTCGTCGGCCGAAGTACCTGTCTTCCTGCTTACATCTATAATGTGCACAAAAGGTACCCGTTCGCTGGTTTTTGAATCGTAGATGACTCCACTGATCCTGATTTTAGCAGTCGAAGGCTCCTGGCCTTTTAGGGCAAAAGGCCAAAGGATCATAAAAACGACACATATAATCGGGATTCTCACGCTTATCTTTACGAATATTCTTCACCCTGGACTTAAAATTAGTGAATTATTTGCAGTCTATCGAGCCAATGAAAAATTTACAGCACTTAGAGCATGTATCGAAGTAGTGTCAATTACCGGAATGCTACAATGTTCCTGATGGATCAACAGCGGGATCTCCGTACATCCGAGGATGATCGCTTCAATTCCCTCATGGATCATATTTTCTATAATTTTCAGCACTTGATTCCGGGATTCCTGTCTTATCTTGCCCTTCACTAGCTCTGAATAAATGATTTCGTTGATCAATTCTATTGACTTTTGATCCGGCATGGTTGTGTTAATGTTGAACTTTTCTCTCAACCGGGCGGAATACGTGGCAGATTCCATAAGGAATCGGGTGCCCACCAAACCAGCACGACTGGTATTGATCCTGACGAGATATTCTCCTACAGAATCTGCAATATGAATCAGGGGGATATTTAGATTTCTTTCAAGATGATCAGCACACTCATGCATGGTATTTGAACAGATCAACAGACAATCGGCGCCTGCCTGTCCAAGTATCACCGCTGCCTTCAGCATCATTTCATTAAGCGTATCCCAGTCAGATCTATTTTGAAGTCTCTCAATCAGCTCAAAATCAAAAGAATACATAAGAATACTGGCGGAATGGTTCTTTCCCATCCGTTGATTTATCTCCTTATTGATGATGTGGTAGTATGTCTGCGTAGATTGCCAGCTTAACCCACCGATCAGACCAATTGTTCTCATTCCGGTACGATAATTTCACAACAAAGAAAATAAAAATAAATTGTCTCTCATCAGAGATTGGGAAATATCATTAGGATTGTTATTTTCATTCTTCAATTCGCACATTATGGGTAAAAAAAATATTCCTGTTCTGGTCAAGGATGATCCCTGGTTGGAACCCTATACAGATGAGATAAGTGACCGGATACGAAGATTTAATACATTGTTGCAATCCATTGAAGATGCTGAAGGATCCCTTGAATCATTCGCTTCTGCCTATTCCTATATGGGTATCAATTATGACACAAAGGCAAAGGGCTGGTGGTACCGGGAATGGGCTCCGGCAGCCAGGTCTTTAAGCCTGATTGGCGATTTCAACCAATGGGATACGCAGGCACATCCCATGAAAAAAAATGAAAAAGGGATCTGGGAGATCTTTATCGATGGCAATGTACTTAAACATGGAGATAAGGTAAAAGTACATGTTGTGGCCGATAATTCGGTGAGGGATAGAATACCTGCGTACATAAAACGGGCAATTCAGGATCCTGACACCCATGATTTCTCCGGACAGGTCTGGGAACCTGCCCAGCCGTTTGAATGGACCGACAAAGGATTCCGCCTCGGACCAATAAACAAAGCTCCGATCATATATGAAGCTCATATTGGTATGGCCCAGGAAAAGGAAGGTATCGGCACCTATCGTGAATTTGTTGAGGAAGTATTGCCCAGAATTAAGAAACTGGGGTATAATGCCATACAGTTAATGGCCATACAGGAACATCCCTATTATGGATCTTTCGGGTATCATGTGTCCAATTTTTTCGCACCCACCAGCCGGTTTGGAACGCCTGAAGATTTGAAGTTCCTTATTAATGAGTCGCACAAAATGGGGATTGCCGTGATCATCGATATTGTACATTCCCATGCTGTAAAGAATATAGCCGAAGGTTTGAATGAATTTGATGGTTCGGATGACCAATATTTCCACCCGGGGGGCAGAGGAGTGCACAATGCCTGGGATTCCAAACTGTTTAATTACGGGAAATGGGAGGTGCTTCAGTTTTTATTATCCAATGTTGCCTATTGGCTTAAGGAGTTTCATGTGGATGGTTTCCGTTTTGACGGCGTTACCTCCATGATGTACTTCCATCATGGGGATTTTACTTCGTTCGACCATTATGACAAATACTTTCTTGATGGTGTGGAATGGGACGCCCTGTTGTATCTCCAACTCGCTAACGCACTTGCCCACCGGACACGAAACAATGCAATAACCATTGCAGAGGATATGAGCGGCATGCCAGGTCTTTGCCGGATGCAGAAGGAAGGAGGGATAGGGTTTGATTTCCGGCTTGGTATGGGGATCCCTGATTTCTGGATTAAATATTTGAAGGAATTGAGCGATGATAACTGGAATATTCATGAATTGTGGCAAACCATGGTGAACAGGCGATGGAAGGAAAGAACCATTGCCTACGCGGAATCTCACGATCAGGCCATTGTCGGGGATAAGACAGTGGCATTCTGGCTGATGGATAAGGAAATGTACTTCCACATGCAGGTAAGCGATGAGAATTTTATGATAGACAGGGGGATCGCTTTACATAAGATGATCCGGTTCTTTACCATAACCCTTGGTGGGGAAGGATATCTGAATTTCATCGGAAATGAATTCGGACACCCCGAGTGGATCGACTTTCCGAGGGAAGGGAACAACTGGAGTTATAAGTATTGCCGGAGGCAGTGGTCACTCGTAGATAATGAAGCCTTGAAATATAAATATCTCAACAACTTCGATAAAGACATGATCGGACTGGTAAAGGACTATAAGTTACTCGAATCCCTGCCGGCCCGCCAGCTCAACATGGATGACATAAACAAGACCATCATATTTGAAAGGAATAACCTGATATTTCTATTCAACTTCCATCCCTCGCATTCCATTCCCGATTACAGTTTCCCTGCTCCCCAGGAAGGTCATTATAAGATCATCTTAAATACGGACAGGGACATTTACGGCGGCTTTGAACGTGTTGATATGGATATGCTTTACCCGGTTCAGAAAGATGCCGGTTTCCCTAAGCTCAGTATATATCTTCCGAACAGGACAGCCCTTGTGTTGGAACATCAGGAAAAATAAATGTGGTACGAGCTCATTCAGCTTCCATATGACCGTTTAATTCATTATCCTGGAATACAGGGCCATTACTTTTCTGGCAGAAGCTGCCCAGGTCAGTTTTTTCAGATCCTTATAGCCCTGCTTAACAGCGGAATCATACAGTTCCTGGTCAGATAATAGTTGTTGGATGATCTCTGCCATTTTTTCTGTATCCCAGAAATCGACAGTCATTGCCCCTTTTAATACCTCAGCTACTCCTGATCTTTTGGACAATACTACCGGAATCCCAAATTGTGCTGCTTCCAGGGCAGCCAAGCCGAATGGTTCCGATACCGAAGGCATACAGAATATATCTGTTATGGAAAGGATATGGTGTACTTCAGTCCTGTTGAGGAACCCGGTAAAATGTATCTTTGCGCCCAACTCGCTATACGCCCCTGACTCAATAATTTCCTGCAGTTTATCCCCTTTGCCTGCCACGGCAAACCGCACATTGTCATTCCTTTCCAGGATCCTGGAAGCGGCTTCCAGGAAGAATTCAGGTCCCTTTTGTGTAGTTATCCTTCCCATGAACAATATAAGTTTTTCGGGGAAGTTCTTTTCCGATCTGAAGGGATGAACCTTTTCGACACCGTTATGTACTGGGAAGATCTTTTTTTCAGGGATGCGGTAAAATTCGCGAATAATACTCCCGGTATATTGACTAACCGGTATAATGATGTCCGCATTCTTCAGGGCTTGTTTTTCGGTAGTGAAGATCCAGTCCCTTTTCTCCGATCCCAGCCTGTCAACATTCAGGCTATGAATATGGGCCACAAGTGGCTTCCGAAAATCCTTTTGAAGAACCACGCCGGCAGGACAGGTCATCCAGTCATGCACATGTATGATGTCGAATTCGAGGTTGCTTGCCAGTCTCCGGACGATTTCCGTATAATACCTGACCTTATCATATACATCCAAACCATAGAGTTCACTCGTGCTGAATGCATTGTGTATCGTTTTTACCCGAAGTGAGCGCTCTTTTTTTTCTTTTTTAAGTATCCGCTTCTTTTCAACTTCCTTTCGTTGAGGGTAAGGGGTAAAATCGAAAGCTATTCTTTTTTCTTTGATGACTGCTTCAAATTCCCGCAGGCTTTCCTCTTCAAAATATTCTTCAATTTTCAGACGGCTGAGATCGATGACTTTCACATTTGGGATCCTGAAGTTCGGATCAGTTTTGGGAAGTACGAGGATTAATTCAGTTTTCGGCGCAAGGGCTTTACAAAGGTTATAATTGGCGATGCCAAGCCCGCCACTTATTTCAGGAGGAAATTCCCATCCTAGCATTAAAATTCTGGGTTTTCTCATCAGGATATATCTAGATAAACCTCGTATGGAAAATGCCTGTATTTTGAATACAAATTATTAAAAAATGAGATAATGAACTAACAGAAAGATCTAAATCTGAAGATAAAAAATCCCGCACCGGGCGGGAATACTTTTTTTACTCTCAATATGAAACTGGATTGTATTTTGGAGCTTAGAAATTATAAATTTTCTCATAATACTGATATGCCATCCTGGCGGCATCAAAATAGGGAATCACATCCATCATACTGTTTTTCATAATTTCTGACCATTTTTCAGGATTGTCATAGTATGTGGGCAAAACCTCTTCTTCGAGTATTTCATATAGATTCTGCAGATCATTCTGGTCCTGCTGGTGCACAGGCAATTTCTGGTCTACCGGTGGTACCAGGAAAGAATTCACACCATGACGGGCAAATTCAGGGATCCATCCATCATAGGTGCTGAAATTCACCGAACCGTTCATCGCGGCGGTTATGCCACTTGTTCCGGAGGCTTCCCTGGGTATCCTGGGGGTGTTCAACCAGATATCCGAACCGTCTTTCAACAATCTAGATAATCTCAATTCATAACCGACCAGAACGGCAATATTATCATACTTTTTACTGAGGTGAACCAGTTTGTTGAAAGTGCTGATCGCATTGTAATCCATAGGATATGGTTTTCCTGCCCATATGATCTGGACAGGATATTTTTTATTGGTGAGCAGTTTTTCAAACCTTTCCTCATCATAGGTCAGCAGGTCGGCCCGTTTGTAGGCGGCGAACCTTCTGGCCCAGACAATAGTAAGTGTTTCATTATTGAATAACTGTCCCGTTTGATCCGCGACCACGTTGAAAAGGTCACCTTTCATTTCGCATTTCCTTTTCTTGAGATATTCAAAATCGTTGTTCTCTGCCGCCTTGTACAACTCTTTATCGGCCCAGTATTTTTTATTTTGAGCATTCGTTATGGAGATGATCTTACAAATACCCTCGTATTTACTCCACATTTCGTTGGCCACTTCACCATGTTTACGGGACACGCCATTGGCAATTTTGGATAATCTCAGGGCTACCACCGTATGGTCAAAAGTATCGTCTTTTATTCCTGAGATCTTACGTACCTCCTCCATGGGAGTTCCGCAAAAGAAGCCCATCTTATCGAGCAGTCTGATATCGTGTTTTTCATTTCCGGCCTCTTCCGGTGTATGCGTGGTAAATACCAGCCTTTTCTTCACCTCTTCAACAGATTTGAATTTTTTGTAGAGATAAAATGCGGCTGACAGCGCATGGGCCTCATTCAAATGATATATATCAACATTGGCTTTTAATTCGTCGAGAAGTTTTGCTCCTCCAACACCAAGTAATATGGTCTGCGCTATTTTTGCTGCCGGATCTGAATCATATAATTTATGGGTGGTGGACTGGGCCAGATAGTCGTTCTCGGGCAAATCAGTACTCAGGAAAAAGATCGGTACCGCACCAAAAGTTTCCGGTTTGAGGTAATACGCCTTAACAACTACGGGATGATTATTAATTGTAATTGAGAACTGAATACCTGTATCCTCAAGAAATCGGTATATCTTTTCCTGAAAAAGAACATCCATCGACTGGTCCCCTTTTCGTATCTGGTCATAATATCCATATTTCCAAAGAATGCTGATTCCAATAACATTCTGGTTCAAATCATAAGCGCTTCTCATATGAGATCCGGCAAGAAAGCCCAGTCCTCCGGAATAGGTTTTCAATGCCTGGTCGATTGCAAATTCCATTGAGAAATAAGCAACACTCTTCGAATATTTCGGATCAAACTCATAGGAGTGTTTGAATTCCTTAGGTAGTGACATAAACTATTGAATTAAATGCTGATTAAAATTAGATGATTCTCTTCTATATATTTTAGCCCACGAAAATACGTAATTCAAAATTCTATAAAAAAGAATTTGTAAAAATGAATGCAACAAATACGAATATTTATTGAATCCGCAAATATGGATTGATTTGAGCGCAAGGATTAGTGAACTGATAAATATATGTCATCAATATCGTCCAGATCGCAATAATCAGGCAAGCAGAAGTATCCGGGTTAGGTAAGCCTTCCCAAAAACGCTTTGAACGATCGGTAATGATGCCGACTTCTCTTATAGGACTTATACAGCAGGATTTGGGTTCTGCGTATCTTTCGCGAATTCCTAATTGCATAAAAAAGCCGCTCAGCAGAGAAATTTTCCTTAAGAAAGAAGTCCTGGATCCCATCAACCCGTACAAATCTGTTGGAACTTTTAAGCAGGGCAATAGGAATGTTCTCCGTTCTGTTGTTGTTACGGATTCGTCGTATGAATTTTTTTATTTGTGCAACAGGATAACAATCATCTAATAGTATATAACTGGGCTGTAATCTCAGCACCTTTTGAAGACTGTCGCGAAGGTCAAAACCCACTTCGGCGATGATATCCATTTTATGAAATTTGGAAATATTGTTCTCCATGCAGGATATCTCCTGTGGATTATTGCCTATAAGAAAAACATTGTAGCGATGGTTTGTATCAGTTAGACTCATGTAGTGTTGTTTGGTTTGTTCAAGTATACTATTAGAAACGATTTTAGAGAAGAAATTGTTAGAATTTTTTCTTTCAAGAATTTCCGTTAAAAAAGTATGTCCATCCAGATCTATCCCTGATCCTCCGAAACAGATAAATAATCAAAATGAAACGCAAATCATTTCCTGATCTATCCTGATTTTTATTAATATATTTTAAATTTAAAGGCGTATATTTTCAGCATAATTGTACCTGAAATGCCAAAAGGAATCCAAAAACTGATATTCGCCATTTCGCTCATGATCATGAGTATATTGCTGGGGTCATTGGGATTTCATATCATAGAGGGGTATACCTGGACGGATTCCATTTTCATGGCTGTAATAACCATATCCACCGTGGGATATGCGACTGTAGATCCTCTTGAACCTATGGGGAAGATCTTTGTCAGCCTTTACATCATAATGAATCTGATCATCCTGGCGTATGTTATCTCCGTAATTACCAGTTATCTCTTTGAGGGTGGATTGCGGAATATATTTCGTAAATTTATTATTGATAGAGAAGTTAATAAAATGAAAGATCACGTTATAGTTTGTGGTTATGGACGCAACGGATCCAAGGCCTGTGAAGAGCTCATGCAAAGTCGAAAAGATTTTGTGGTTATCGAGAATGATGAGGATACCATCAATTCCATTCCTGATGACGGCAGTATCCACCTTGTCGTAGGGGATGCAACGGATGATGATGTGCTGAAGCTTGCCAGGATCGATACGGCAGAATACATAATTCTAACCTTGCCAAGGGACTCGGATAATGTTTTTATCACACTAACTGCCCGGGAACTCAATCCGGATATTCATGTTATCGCGCGTGCCTCAGATCCTAATTCAGAAAAGAAACTCCTGCGTGCAGGAGCACATAATGTGATTCTTCCCGACGTGTTAGGGGGTATGCACATGTCCCAATTGATCACGAAGCCTTATGTGATTGAATTCCTGGATCTTTTGAATGGCGTATCAACCCAGGAACTCCATCTAGAGGAAATAGAATACGAACATATCAAACATGATTTTCACAACAAGACTATAGGTGATCTGAATGTTCGTGCCAAGTCAGGGGTCACCATCATTGGGGTGAAGCGGGCAGAGACCGGATTTGCCTTCAACCCCGGACCGGATACCATCATTAATAAGGATTCCATACTCATAATACTGGGCAATAAAAATCAGATTGAAAAATTCAGCAGCCTCTATCTGAACAACAAAATCCTGAAATAGTTACTGAAAGGCCATATTATGTGAACCTGACCGCGTCCTGCCTGCTTTCACGGAATTATATATTGCCAGGGAGGGGATATAGGCTTCACTACCAGCCAGCAACGCACTGTCTTCCAGCTTCTTCACCAGCTTTTTCATGGGCTTGAGTATTTTGGTAATGGATTCGATAAGGTATAGGTCCTTACGGATCTCCTGTACATCGATGTTTGGAGGGATCAGGTCGGGATAGGTGTCTGCAAAGTCAAGCACCTCATGAATGAAATCGATATTCTTTATGCTTACCTTAGGTAATGACGACATTTCTTCACTGCTCAGTGACACCAGGGTTGGTAATTGCGCATTTATGCGGTCGATAGCAGCGATGATCTCATTTATCTTTTCCTGTGAGATAGAGGTCGATATCAAATTGCTGTACATAGTATGCTGATTTTAGGTTAGGTCTCTAAGTAATAACGATTTCTAACCTCTAAAAAGTTTCAATTTTGAAGGATTCGTTGTTATCTTTTTGTTAAATTCTTGACCGCTTTCCTTTATTGGCGAGGAGCACGCCAAATATTATGAATATCATCCCAAAATAATGTTGTGTGAGCAGGATCTCATGGTCCAGCAAACCCCAGATCACTGCCACCACCGGGATAAGATATGTGACGGAACTTGAGAACACGATGTTGGTCATTTTTACCAGCTTATTGAAAAGTATCAAAGAAATTGCTGTTCCCACAACACCAAGGAATATTATATATCCGAATGGCAAGAGATTGTTGACATCCGATCGTACTGTGGTAATGACGTCGGCATATAGGAGCAGATATACCAGTGAAAATGGTCCGATGAGCATCATCGAAAAACTGGTAATATGAACAGGGCGGATGTCGCCGAGGTAGTATTTGAGAATATTCACGTTAAATCCGTACAGGATGGTGGCCAGAACGATCAGTAAGGCGTAATAGTTAATTCTGGAGAAATCAAAACCCGTTCCTGCGGTCACCAGTAATATTGATCCCAGGAAGCCAATGAATATACCCAACTTAATCCGTGTATTGAATCTGGCCCCAACCAGGATGGCTCCAATGAGTATGGTAAAAAAAGGGGTAAGTGCATTTAAAACCCCCGTTACCGCACTGTCGATGTGTGTTTGCGCCAAAGGAAAGAGAAAGGCCGGAATCAGGCTCCCCAGGAAACCGCTGGCAAACAACAGGATCCATTTTCGGAGCGTTTTGATCTCTTTAAGATTACGAATGGCAATGGGAAAAAGAAATATAGAGGCTGAAAAGATCCTCAAAGCTGCAATTTCTCCCGGATTAAAGGCCAGCAGGCCTTTTTTCATGAGGATAAAGCTACTTCCCCATATCAGGCTCAATACAATCAGAAGTGTCCATGCCAGAAACGTGGTACTGCCAAACATCGTCTTGATCATCAGGCTATCGAATATTCATGTACAAAAATGGTCCTGATTTCTTCAAGCAATTCCATTATTTCATCATAGGTGTCCAGTTGAACGAGTTTGTTTCTGTAGGGTTTGAAATTTGGTATTCCCCTGAAATAATTTGTATAGTGCCTGCGCATTTCATAGATACCTTTTCTGTCCCCTTTCCACTTCAGCGAGAAGGAAAGATGTTTTATTACAGCATCGATCTTTTCATGAAGTGTTGGAGGCGGCAGTTTTTTCCCGGTTTTGAAATAGTGTTTAATTTCATTGAAGATCCAGGGATTACCTATTGATGCCCGGCCTATCATAATTCCATCGACATTATACCTGTCTTTAAAATCCTGGGCCTTTTCCGGGGAGTCGACATCCCCATTCCCGAATATCGGTATATGAATGTCCTGAGATTCCTTCACTTTACGGATGTATTCCCAGTTGGCGCTGCCTTTGTACATCTGCTTTCTGGTACGTCCGTGGATGGTGAGCCCCTGAATGCCGGCATCCTGAAGTCTTTTGGCCACTTCCAGAATTTTTATGCTGTTTTCATCCCAGCCAAGCCTGGTCTTCACAGTAACCGGAATGTTAACCTGATCGACGATCTCCTTGGTCATGGCCTGCATCTTGGGGAGGTCCAGGAGAATGCCTGCGCCAGCACCTTTGCAAGCTACTTTTTTTACCGGACATCCATAATTTATATCGATGAGCTCCGGA
>Ga0209536_100015436_pt1 | contig 10909 bp, 10 predicted proteins | sample DeeMarSeWOR28_12_FD_187461 | JGI IMG/M metagenome (GOLD analysis project Ga0209536, IMG submission 187461) | Marine sediment microbial communities from White Oak River estuary, North Carolina - WOR-2-8_12 (SPAdes) (version 2) | ecosystem: Environmental > Aquatic > Marine > Intertidal zone >... | reverse complement strand
ACGGCCGACCATCTTGAAATCCAGGATCATCGCAAGTTCCCAGCATGTGGTGCGGGTGGACCGCGAGGACCGCACTATCCTCCCCCCCAAACAGACCCGGAACGTCCTGCGTCACCTGGAAAAGATCATTCCCCAAGTGGACGCCGTCATCATCTCGGATTACGGCAAAGGCATGGTAAGCAAAGAGACCGCCCGCTCGGTTATCGCCGCCTGCCGCAGGCACCACAAATTCGTGGCGGTTGATCCCAAAGGCGACGAGTACTCAAAATACCGCAAGGCCTCTATCCTGACCCCCAACCTGGCTGAGGCCTCACTTGCCAGCGGGATAAAGATCAAGGATGCCCGGTCCCTGATGCAGGCAGGGAAAAGTTTGCTGAAGGAGGTGCGGCCCGAAAACCTCCTCATTACCCGGGGCAGGGATGGCATGACCCTTTTCTTTGGCAAAGAGGCCGTGCATATCCCGGTGATCCCGCGGGAGGTCTTTGATATTACCGGCGCGGGCGACACCGTGATCTCGGTGCTGGGCCTGGCGGTGGCCGCGGGCTCCAGGGTCAAGGACGCCGCCATCCTGGCCAACACTGCCGCATCGGTAGTGGTCGCAAAGATCGGCACGGCTCCCTGCTATCGCGATGAGCTGGAAGAGGCCCTGGAGGGCCATGAACCCATCATCCGCAAGATCAAACTGCGCAAAGAGATCTCTGCCATCGTCAAGAATCTCAGGAACCAGGGCGCCAAGATCGTCTTTACCAACGGCTGCTTTGACCTCCTGCACCTGGGCCACGTGCGCTACCTGCGTGAAGCGAAAAAGCTGGGCGATATCCTGATGGTGGGATTGAACAGCGACGCCTCGGTGCGCCGCCTCAAGGGCCGGGAACGCCCCTATGTCTCGGAGATGGAGCGGGCGGAGATCCTGGCCTCCCTGGAATGCGTTGATTACGTGACCATTTTTTCGGAATCCAGGCCGGACAACCTGATCGACCTCATCCGGCCCGATTTCCACGTCAAAGGCGGGGATTATAAGGCAAGCCAGCTTCCGGAGAAGAAACTGGTCCAGCGCCTGGGGGGCAAAGTGGTGGTCATCCCCCCCATTGAAGGCCGGTCCACCACAAATATCGTAGAAAGGATCTTGTCTGGAAAATGAAATATCAAAGAAAACTGTGCCTGTTGCTGGTCGTGTCATTGCTGACCGTTAATTCCGCCGTCGCCTGGAAGATCACCCCGGAACTGGAGAGGGAGCTGGCAGAAAAACAATCGGCCGTGGCAAAGGACCCCAGCGATCCCGCCACCCTTTTTGACCTGGCCATCACTTACAGCTACACCAACCACATCATCGAGGGGATGGACACCCTGAGAAAGATACACGAGATCGACCCCGGGTTCAGGCAAAAAGCCAAGCTTATCTACATCCGAAAGGTGACCCAGGAGCCGGATGACTGGAGGCTTCGTTTCCGGCTGGCCTTCGCCTACTACGCGGCCAGCGATAAGAAGGACGCCATCCGCGAGCTCAACAACGTTCTGATCATCGACCCCTACAACGTCTGGGCCTACGGCTACCTCGCCCTGATCTACGGAGAAATGGGGGACGTTGACACCGCCATGGAGATGACACGCAAAGGCCTGGCCATCGACCGCAAGGTCGCGGCGCTCCACCTGCTGCTTTCCGAAGGCTATTACAAGAAGGGGGACGGCTGGCACGGGTTCCTGGAAAGGATGGAAGCCCTGCGCCTGAAGGCGCTGGGATACTGAGATGAAGATCAGCACCCGCATCATCCTGGTCGTCTTCCTGGCTTTTCTCATCGGCATCTTCTACTGGGCGCTCTTTTCCCCCAAGGAGGACGTCTCGGAACGCATCTACAAGACCCTCCAGGAACAGGAAAAAAGAGCGGACCTGTCCTTCAAGGACGTTTCTTTTGAAGAGGTCGAGGCCGGGGTCAAGTACTGGCAGCTCAAGGCCAGGAGCGCCATGGTCAACAAGTCAACCGGTATCGCCACCCTCAAGGAATCGACCGGTGAATTCTTCAAGAAAGGAAGGTCCGTGCTGCGCTTCCGTTCTCCCGCCGCGCTCTGGGACATGAAGAAGAAGGAGATCTTCCTGGACAAGCCCCTGGGATACGATGTCAACCTTGAACGGAAAATAAACGACCTGGTGGCAGCCCTCAAGCGGTCGAAATATTCGGTGTTCAACCTTCCCCGGCTCTACAAAAAGGACTTCGGCTACTGGTTCCAGGCCAACAACCTGAGCTGGAAGCTGGCGGACCAGAAGCTCATTTGCAGCGGAGGGATCGTGCTGAACAAGGGCGAGGTCACCGGATATTCCGATAAACTGGAAGGGGACGTCGGCCTGGAAAGCGTGATCCTGCAGGGGGACCCGAAACTTGTCATTTCGCCGCCCAACATGACGCCCGTCACCCTGGAAGCGGAGGTCTTTGAGATCATCAGCCAGGAGAACATCATCTATGCCCGGGGCAACACCAAGATCTTCTGGGAAGACGCTCGCATCACCTCCGCCCGCCTTAAATACCTTCAGGCGAACGAGGCCCTTGAGCTGGAAGGGCCGGTGAATATCCTTTATCTGGATATACGGGCGTGGGGCGATTCCGCTAAATACCTGCTTGCGGATAACAAGATCGTCCTGACGGGAGCGGCGCGCGCCATCCAGGGCGAGAACAAGCTGAGCGGCGCCAGCGTCAACGTTTCTTTGAAGGACCGGAAGATATCCGTCCTGGGCAAAGGCCGGGTCGTGATAACCGAGGAAGAATTGAAATAGAATGATAACCAAGCTGAAAGCAAAACCCAGGGAACAGGCCCTGATCATTGAGAAAAGACCTGAGCTCGACCTCATCATTCTCGGAGGGGGGCCCGCCGGCCTCACCGCCGCCCTCTACGCGGTAAGGTCCAGGCTCAAGGTCCTGCTGGTCGAGAAAATGGTGCTGGGAGGACTGGCCACCACCACTTTCCAGATCGAGAATTACCCGGGATTCCCCGAAGGCCTGTCGGGCATGGAGCTCAGCGACCGCATGCAGGACCAGGTGAGAAGGCTGGGACTGGACATCATGTGGGGTAATTGCGTAAGCGTGGAAAGCCGAAAACAGCACCGCGAAGTGCGGGTGGACAGCAAGGTCCTGACCGCCAAAGCCGTGATCGTCTCGACCGGCACGGAAGCGGCCCGGCTGGGAGTCCCCGGGGAGGATGAGTTCCGCGGCCGCGGGGTTTCCTACTGCGCCACCTGCGACGGCCCTTTCTACCGGGACAAGAACGTCCTGGTGGTGGGCGGCGGCAACTCCGCCATTGAGGAAGCCCTTTTCCTGACCCGCTACGCCCAGAAGATATCGGTAGTGCACCGCCGCGACGAGCTCCGGGCCGACAAGATCCTGGCGGAAAGGGCGCTCTCCAACCCCAAGGTCTATTTCTTCTGGCACTCCGTGCTGGAGGGGATATCCGGCAAGGGCAAGGTCGAGGAAGTGCTCATCAAGGACGTCCTCACCAAGAAAAAGATCAAGGTCCCGGTGGACGGCGTCTTCGTCTATATCGGGAGCAAGCCCAATACCGAAGCGGTCAGGAACACGGTAAGAACGGACAAGCAGGGCTTCATCATTACTGACGACCAGATGCGGACCTCCGCGGCCGGCATCTTTGCCGCGGGAGACGTCCGGGTGAAATCGCTGCGCCAGGTGGTCACCGCCGCGGCGGACGGCGCCGTCGCCGCGGATTCCGCCAGAAAATTCATCGAGGAAGGGCGGAAATAATGCCGGTCACCGAGATCCTCAAGATCATCATCCCCATCGTCTTGATGACCCTGGCCGGTTTTATTTTCGGAAAATTCAGAAAAGCGGACCTCAAGACCCTGGCGGACGTCATCATCTACGTCTGCGTGCCCGCCCTGGCCCTGGTCCAGCTCTCCATGCAGAGGATGCCGCTGCCGGAGATCCTGGGCATCGTTCTTTCCGCGGTCTTCGTCATCGCCGCCCTGGGCGGCATCGCCTGCCTTTTGTTCAGGGCCGCAAAGATACCCGCCCCCACCGGAACCTATCTCCCCATCATGTTCATGAACTCCGGTTTCATCGGCTATCCCCTTGCCCTTTTCGCGTTCGGGGGCCCGGGCCTGAGCAAGGCGATCATCTATGACATCACCAACGCGGTTCTGATCTTTACTCTGGGCATCTATCTGGTGAGCCGGGGAAAGCAGCGCTGGGAGATCCTGAGGATGCCCTTTATTTACGCGGCGCTGGCCGGGATCCTGATCTCCCTGGCCGGGATCCAGCTCCCCCAGTACATCTATTCCCCGCTCTATCTTATCGGCGGGATGACCATCCCCCTTGCCCTTTTCATGCTCGGCTGCCGACTTTCCAGCATAAAGATCACTTCTTGGAAGCTGCCGATCATCGCCACCGCCCTGCGCCTGGGCCTGGGCTTGGGACTGGGGATGCTCGCCGCTTTCATTTTCCGGCTCCCGGTACTCACTGCCAAGATCGTGATCCTTTCCTCCTCCCTGGCCTCGGCGGTCACGCCGCTGGCCCTGGCGGAAGAATACGACGCGGACCCGGAACTGGTATCTTCCATCATCGCGCTTTGCACGCTCGTGTCCATGGTGACCGTGGTCCTGGTCCTGAGGTGGCTGATCCTGCCCTGAGGTCGGCTATGCCCCAGGGTTGACAAATTCGCTCAAAAGGATATACTTGAAAGCAATGTCGCGCAGAGCACTTATCATCCTGATCGTTGCCTTACTGGCGTTGCCCGCACTGGCAAAACCGGCCCTGGACCAAGGCTCCCCCGCCCCTTCCTTCAGCCTGCCGGACCTGAGCGGCAAAACCGTCAGCCTCAAGGACCATCTGGGCAAGAGGATCGTCGTGCTCAGCTTTTTTGCCAGCTGGAGCAGGTCCTGCCAGGAGGAGATCGCGTTCCTTCAGGAGCTGCATGAGCAATACGGGAGCCGGGGGGTAAAGGTCATCGGCGTTTCATATGACCGCAAAGCCATGGACCTCGCGTCCTTTGTCAGCCTCAACGAGATCGGCTTTGTGGTGCTTCACGACCAGAAGCTCACGACCCTCAAGGATTTCAGGATCCTCATCATCCCCACCCTCTTTGTGATCGACCAGGACGGGATCATCAAAAGCATCTACGTGGATTTTGATAAGAACGTGGAAAAAGCGGTCTCTCAGGAAATAAAACAGCTACTCGTACCTTAAAGCCACCACCGGATCCAGGGCCGCCGCACGCATCGCCGGATAAACTCCCGAAACCACTCCAACGAAGATAGACACGAACGTTGCCAGCAGGATCGCCCAAACAGCCACGACCAGGGGCATGCCGATCGCCACCATGATCAGGGATGCCAGGCCCACCCCACTGATAATACCGATCACTCCACCCATCAGGCTGATGATCACCGACTCGGTCAGGAACTGGACCAGGATATCGGACTTTTTGGCGCCGATGGCCTTCCGCACTCCGATCTCCCGCACCCGCTCATTGACCGCCACCAGCATGATGTTCATGATGCCGATGCCGCCGACCAAAAGCGAGATGGCCGCGATACCGGTCACGATGGCCGTTAAGGCGTTCATGATCGTATCCATCATGGCCATGGAATTCTCCATGGTATCGACCCGGATATCCTCGCTGCCGTGGCGCTCGGCCATCACTGCCTTGATCTCGGCCACCGCCTGCGGCACCAACTCCACCGACCTGGCCACCACCCCGATCTCAGCCAACCGGTCGGTCTCGAACACGTCCTCGGCCGTGGTGACCGGAATGGCCACATAATCGTCCATATTAAAACCCATGATCGAGCCCTTTTTCTTGAACAGGCCGATGACCAGGAATTTGGTGCCGTTGATCCTGACCCTCTCTCCCACTGACGGGAAACCACCGAACAATTTCCTGGCCAGGTCCTGGCCCAGCACCACGACCTTCTTCCTGCCGTCAACATCGCCGGAGGAAAGGAACCGGCCCTCGCTTACTCCCCAGTTCATCTGCTCCATCAGCGCCGGGCTGCAGCCTGAGATCATGGGGGAAGTATACGACTTGTCAAGGTACGTGATCTTGCCGGACTGGACATTGCGCGGGTCTACCAGTTCGCAGGAAGGGCATTTATCCTCGATCGCCCTGGCGTCGGCATAGGTCATCTTGACCGTGGCCATGGCCGCCATTTGGCCTTCCTTGCCGCCATGCACCTCCATGTAGCTCGGACCGGTGCCGAACTTGTCGATCTGCTCGTTCATGAACCCTTTCATGCCCTCGCCCAGCGTGACCAGGCTGATGACCGAGAATATCCCGATGATCACCCCAAGCATGGTCAGGAAACTGCGCATCTTCGCCCGCATGATATCCTTCCAGGCCATGGTGATCGCTTCCCAAAATGTCATACTTCGCCCCTCAAAGCCTCGACCGGGTCAAGCCGCGCCGCCCGCATCGCCGGATAAACACCGGAAACGATGCCGACCGCGACCGCGGCCGTGACCGACATGATGACCGCGTTAAGGGACGGAACAAGCCTCAAGCCGGCATAATTGCCCATCAAGAACAGGACCAGCGCCGAGAACATGATCCCGGTCGCCCCGCCCATAAAGCTGATCGTGACCGCTTCTGACAGGAATTGCAGAAAAATATCGCTTTTCCTGGCCCCGACCGATTTACGGATGCCGATCTCTATGATCCTTTCCGAGACCGAGACCAGCATGATGTTCATGATGCCGACACTGCCCACCAGAAGCGAGATCGCGGCAATGGCCGCGACCACCGCGGTCAGCACGTCCATGATCATATCGAGCTGGTCCAGGATCTCGGTGGCCATTCTCAACTGGAAGTCCTCTTCGCCATGGCGGTCCAGCAGAACCGCCCGGATGGCCTCTTCCGCCTTGGGCACGGAATAACCCTGGCGCACTGAGGCCCAGCTTTCCATTATCTCGGTCTTATCGAACAGGTACTCTGCCGTGGTAATGGGAATGGCCGCCTGTTCGTTCATGTCCATGCCGAACATCGAGCCCATATCCTTCATGATGCCGATGACCTTAAAGGGCACGCCGTTGAGCCGGACCGTTTCGCCGATCGCCGGAAAATCACCGAAGATGTTCTTCGCGACCTTCTGGCCCAGAAAGACCACCCGCTTGCGATAAGCGATATCCGTAGGAGTAAAGAATCTGCCTTGATAGACCAGATCAGGGACCATCTTGGCATAATCTTCGGTCGTGCCGTAGATAAAAGGGGTCTCGTACGTCTTCTTGCCGTATTTGAACTCGCCGGTGCCCATGATCACCGGGGTGACCGCTTCGACGGCCGGCACCCTTTCCTTAATGGCATCAATGTCACGCCGCGTGATCGAAGACTTCATGAAAGCCACGGTGAACATGCCCAGCTCTTCTTGTTCAGTCTCCGGCGCGCCGTAGATGCCGATGGTGTTCGCCCCCGCCCCCATCGAGGACATCTGGTCATAGACAAAGTTCTTGGCTCCCTCACCCATGCTAACCGTGGTAATGACGATGAATACGCCGATGATCACGCCCAGCATGGTAAGAACACTGCGCAGGGGATTGGCCCTTAAGGCCCGCATGGCAATGGGGAAAACCTGAAAGATCCTCATTTGGCCTCCGATCATGACCTGCCGGTCGGGAGGCAGACCTGTTTCACCGGCTGATCAGAAAGCACCTGGCCGTCCTTCAAGTGTATGTTCCGCTTGGTGCAATTGGCAATATCATGCTCATGGGTAACCATGATGATGGTCGCGCCCTCTTTGTTCAGCCCCTGAAAGATCGCCATTATCTCCTCGCTTGACTTTGAATCAAGGTTGCCGGTCGGCTCGTCCGCCAGGATTATGGCCGGTTCGATCACCAGGGCCCGGGCAATAGCGACCCGCTGTCTTTCTCCGCCGGAAAGCTCCGGCGGCCGGTGCTCGGCCCGGTGCGCCAAGCCCACCTTTTCCAGCACGGCCATGGATCTTTCCCTCATTTCTTGTACGGAAAAAAATCCATAGATCAAAGGCAGCTCCACATTTTCAAAGGCGCTCAGCCGGGGCAAAAGGTTGAAGGTCTGGAAAACAAAGCCGATCTTTTTGTTGCGGATCTCGGCCAGCTGGTTGTCGTCCAGCTTGGAAACATTGGTTCCGTCAAGATAGACCGCACCGGAATTGGGATGGTCCAGGCAGCCGATCAAATGCATCAGGGTGGACTTGCCGCAGCCGGAAGCCCCGGTAATGGAAACGAATTCGCCCTTGCCGACCTCAAAGGAAAGACCGCGCAGGGCCGGGACCTGGACCTTGCCCAGCATGTAGGTCTTATGCAGATCTTCGACCTTGACTACTCTGCTCATTTGGTATCGTTGTTATTTACGAGGACTTTGACCTTGGTCCTGTCCTTGAGATCATCCAGCTGGGAAACTGCCACCACATCACCGACCGAGAGACCCTTTAAGATCTCGACCTTTTCCGCGTCCTTTATCCCCATTTCCACCTCAGCGACCCTGGCCCGGCCATCCCTGATGACAAATGCGATCCTGTTGCCCGCACGCAGGGTAATGGCCTCGCGCGGGGCCGCGACCACATCTCTCTTCTCGCCGGTGATTATTTCCGCGTAAACCGACATGCCCGGCCGAAGTTTTTCGCTGCCGTCATCGAAATTCACTTTACCGCGAAAGACAAGGTCCTCTTCGTCAAAGCGCACTCGTCCGCCGACCTGCTTCAACTCGGCCTTCTTGTTGATCCAGGCGATCCGGCCGAAAAACTCATCTTCCGGAAAGGCATCGGTGGTGAACCTTACCTTCTGGCCGATCCTGGCCACGGCCACATCGACCTCATCGACCTGGATCTCCACCCAGGGATGATCGATATCCACCACTGTCATGACCGAGATCCCGGGCGAGACCGCCTCCCCGGGAATGGCCGCCTTTTCGGTCACCAGGCCAGAAATGGGAGAGACCACGGCTGCGTTATTCACCGCGGTCCTGGCCCGCTCCAGCTCCAGGTCGCTCACAAACCCCTTAGTGTGAAGCGTTTTGAGCCTGTTATATTCCTTGTTCGCTTGTTCATAGCCGTCAAGCTTGACCAGGACCTGGCCCTTCTTGACCCGGTCGCCTTCTTCCACTCCCACCCAATCCACCCTGCCCGCCATCTGAGCGGTGCCGAGCTTGACCGAATTCGCCCGCACCAGGCCGGACGCCGAGATCATGCTCAGGATATTAGTCCTCCCGATCGTGGCAGCCTTGACCTCGACCACTCCACCCCTCAAGCGCAGAAAAAGGATCACGGCAATGACAACCACCGCCGCGATCACCCCGATGATCAATCTTTTGTTCTTCAACATACCCATCCCCCTTTAATAGATTTCCCTGCCGACCACTTTATTTATTCTGGCCTTGGCAATCAGCAGGTCGTGTTGGGCCTGCAGAAAATCGGTCCTGGCCTGGGTGAGCGCAAGCTGGGCGTCGATCACTTCCAGGTTGGTGCCCACGCCGGAATCATAGCGAAGTTCCGCGATCTCATGGTTTTCTTTCGCCAGCTCCTCGGTCTTGGACGCGCTTGCCAGGTTCTCGACCGCGCTCTGCACCGCGAAGTTCGCATCCTTGACCTCAAGCGCAATGCCGCGCCGCACGCTGGTCTGGTTGGCTTTTTGCGCCTCAAGCTTGGCCCTGGCCTCCTTGATCCGGCCATAGGTCGCGGTCCCGTCAAAAATATCCCAGGACCCGGAAAGCAGCGCGGTCCAGGTCTTGGTATCGCTTTGATAGGAAGAATAGCGGGTCGAGCCCACATCATAGTTGCCCACCAGAGAGATCTTCGGCCAGAGACCGCTGTAAGCCAGTCCCACCTCATCTTCAGAGACCCTTTTGGCAAGCACATATTGTTTCCAATCCGGCCGGTCCTCGTAAGCGACCTTTAAAATCTCTTTATAATCATAGACCGGAACATCCCCCGAAGTATATTCAGCCTCGATCAGGTTCACGGGAGCGTCCAATTCCCTTCCCAGCGTGTTATTGAAGTGGTTCTTTGCGATCTCCAGCCCCTGCTTTGCTTTGGTTAATCCCATCTCCGCCTGCGCCGCCTGGACCTCCACCCGCAAAATATCCGCGCGGGTCGACATCCCGACCTTGAGAAAGGCCTTGACGCGCTCCAGATGATTATTCGCCATCTTTACCGATTGCAGGCTGAGCTCCACCAGTTTTTTTGCTTTCAGCACGCCGTAATAGGCGTTTATTACATCGAATTTGACTTCCTGGGATATCTTTCTGAGCTGTTCCTTTGCCGCCTCCAACCCTTTGCTGGCCATGGCCAGGCTGCTCCACATCCTTCCCCCTTTATAAATGGATTGAGTGAGGGAAGCAGAGTAACTGGTCATGTCCGCCTGCTCGTCCGTGCCGTACTGAAAGGCCTGAGGAGTGCCCGCGATGGTCATCTGGACGGTCATCGGTTCGGCATAATATTTTCCCGCGCTGCCGCTAAGGGAGAGATGGGGAAGGAACTCGGCCACCGCCTGTCCGGCCATCCCCTCCGCCGCCTCGATCTCCGCCCTGGCCTTGAGCATGACCGGGCTTTTTTCGTAGGCGATCTGGACGCTTTTATCCAGGGTCAGCTCTTCTTGGGCGGAACAGACACCGACAAAGAGGGAAAAAAACAAAATAGAGGCTAATGGGTGCTTCAAATAACACCTCCAACTAATCGCCATGCACCAAACCGTGGTAAAACTCCGCGAATTTGTCCTTGTTCTCCCCGGCCCTTAAGGCCATGGCCGCGCGCGGATGCTGGTTCAGGATGCCGGTGACCATGTAGGGGATGATGTAGCCCCATTCGATCTGCTCGCGCAGGGGCAGAAATTCCTTTTCGATCACTTCCAGGATCGGTTCCAGGTCAAATTTCGGGTTCTGCAGGAAAGCCAGCAGCAATTCCAGGGGGCAATTCCCCGCCGCCCGGCCAATGCCGTAGATG
>Ga0209536_100015435_pt1 | contig 10909 bp, 11 predicted proteins | sample DeeMarSeWOR28_12_FD_187461 | JGI IMG/M metagenome (GOLD analysis project Ga0209536, IMG submission 187461) | Marine sediment microbial communities from White Oak River estuary, North Carolina - WOR-2-8_12 (SPAdes) (version 2) | ecosystem: Environmental > Aquatic > Marine > Intertidal zone >... | reverse complement strand
AGCTCGTGGCTCACCGCGGATACGAAGTCCTGCTGCTGACGCGCCAGCGCAATCTGGCCAGCGCCGAGTCGATACACCAGATAGAACCCGCCACACAGCACCAGCACCAGCACCACAGACACCCAGCCCAACACCCGCGCGCCCGGCCCGGCCGGCAACCGGGTGACACTGAAAAGCAGCTGCATATCGCCCAACGGCGCCGACAGGCGCGTCTGGTGCAGCAGTGCGCCACGCAACTGCGCAGCACTGGCGAGATAATCACGCGCGGACTGACCCCGGAACGCGGCAAACACCTCACCCTGGTAAGCAACGATCAGATCGCTCATGGCCGCCAGTGCAGTAGCGCGAAATGCATCGCGTATCACGCCGTCCAGAAACGCCTGTTGTTCCAGCAGCAGGCCCTGAATATAGCGTTCGCCGTCGCGCCATACCTTGCGGAACAGCACGAAGTGACCGCTGTCCAGCAGGCTGAATTCGAACGGGTCGATTTCACTCTCGAAAATGCGGATCTCGAGTTCGGACTTCGCGGGTGCGTCCTGTACCTGCGCCGGTGTAGAGGGCAGCAGCTGCGCCGCGGGTGCGACACTGCGCTCGATGCGGGCGCGCTTTTCGGCCAGCGTCGATTTACGCCTAGCGCGCTGACCCTGCAGCGCTTCGGGGGAGGCGGCCTGGTAGCGGTAATCGAGCTGCAGGTCTTCAACACGCCCGAGTTTGCCGGCAAGTTTCGGTTGGTTTTCCGCCTCACGGGCCAGCGCCGGGGCGTTGAGGCGGTCGAAGGCGGCCTGGGGCGCGACGGGGTCCGCCGGCCCTGTGCCGGCGGCATCGTCGCGCGCCACGGACCTCGAAGGTAGTGGAAGAACATGGCTATGCGGCGACAAGCTCACAGCCGCCTCCTCCGCCGGATAACCGCTCTGGTCGCTGCTGACACCGACAGGCGGGCGGGCACCGACCAGGGCACCACTAGGCACCAGGCGGTTGTCGCCGAGAATCCGCCGGAGACGCGCGGCGAGCGCGCGGCGCTGCTTCAGTTCAGCGACACCGATACCGTAGTCGTCAGGCCCGACGCCGGTCTGCGGCAACAGCGGCGTACTGAACCCGCCCTGGGTGTCAACCTGGAAATAGCCGATCAGACCGGGCACGCCGGATTGCAGCGGATAGGCCGACAACGGCGAACGCTGCACGAATTCGGCCGCGGGATCACCGGCCACCACCAGAAACGCATAGTCGCTGAACGCGCGTGCTTCCTCCACTTCGATCAGTTGCGCATACCGTGCATCGATGCGCGCAGCCAGCTCTTCAGCCAGTAGCTGGTGCTGGTGGAACGCCTCCCACTTGAGCTGGTTGTACGCCTGGTAGATAAGAACAGCAGTCGGCCCCGCCAGTGCGGCAAAGAACAGCGCCAGCCACATTCCCAGCCGCTTGTGATCCCGCTCTGTCAGCGTGGCGCGCATCCTCGTGTGCGCCGTCACGCGTCCGTCAGCAGCCGGTAGCCGGCACAACGCACGGTGGTCAGATAACGCGGCGCACCCGGATCCGCCTCGATCTTGCGGCGCAGCTTGGCAATGTGGATATCGACAGTGCGCGTTTCCAGATCCGCATCTCGGGCGTAGCCCCAGACCTTGTGCAGCAGTTCGTCGCGTGACACCGGACGTTCCGCGTTGGCGTACAAGTATTGCAGGATATCCATTTCACGCCGCGTGAACGCCACCACTTCTGCGCCACGCCGCCCGCACAGATTGGCGACATCCAGTTCCAGGGCGTCGCCCAGCCGGATGTGCTGATCCAGCACCAGCCTCCCACGCGCGCGCCGCAGCACCGCCTGTACGCGCAACACCAGCTGCGCCACCGAAAACGGCTTGGCGACATAATCGTCGGCCCCCAGGGACAGCCCCTGGATGATGTCTTCGTCGCTGCTGCGGGCGGTGAGCATGATAATAGGCTGGTCACGGTCTGCGGCCCGCACCTGGTTGCAGATCTGGAATCCGTCCACGCCAGGCAACATGACATCCAGCAGAATCAGATCGAAGCCCCCGTTCAGGGCTTTCCCCAGCCCACTGCTGCCATCCTCCGCCCAGTCCACCTCGTAACCGTGGAACACCAGCACGTCGACCAGGCCGGTGCGGATGGCCGCTTCGTCTTCCACCACCAGTATGCGCAGCTTGCGATTCGTCACTCTTTCGAGCTTATCAGTTCGACTGCTTGCGGGCATGTAAATGTTTTGTAAATCGGCACGCCGGGGTTTTACCAAACTGTGTCTGTTTGGCCGCCCGCATCCTGCCTAGACTGGATTCACCCAAACCCGACACGAGGCAAACACCATGGCATTGATCACCCGCGTAGCGCGCCTGTTCCGGGCCGACCTGCACGCGGTCCTCGACCGCATCGAGGAACCCGACATCCTGCTGCGGCAGGCGGTCCGCGACATGGAGGAGGAACTGGCACGCGACCAGCAGCGCGTCAAGCTGCTGAGTCACGAACAGGAACAGATCGAAACCCGCGTGCGGGAACTCGACCCGACCCTGCAGGAAATCGAGGAACACCTGGAGGTGTGCTTTGCCGCCGGCAAGGACGACCTGGCGCGCGCGCTCATCAGGCGCAGGCTGGAGACGCAGCAGTGCAGTAAATACCTGCAGAGAAAGCGCGACATGCTGCAGGACACGCTCGCCGGGCTGACGGCCCGCGTCGACGAGCAGCGCGCGCAACTGGAAGCCATGCGCCAGAAAGCCTCACTGCTCGCGGAAGACACGCCATCCGAGCGGCCCTGGGATATCTGGAGCAGCCCTGAGTTGAGGGTACGCGACGAAGACGTCGAAGTCGCCTTTGTGCGCGAAAAACAGCGGAGGAACCGCGCATGAAAACGCCCAACTTTCTCGAGGGCGCGGCCGTGGCACTGGCCGCCAGCGTGGCAGCCGCAGTGCTGTTTGGCGTGCTGGCCCCGGTGTTCGGCGGCGACGCCGTGCTGCGTGCCCTGATCGCCCTGCTCGCCCTGGTCTATGTCATTTACCTGCTGCGGCGCAGCCGCGAGCGCGTCGGTCGCGTCAGCGTGATCGCCGGCTGGTGCCTGGCGGCACTCGTGTTGGCCGTCTGGCACCCTCCGCTGCTGCTGTACCTGGTGCTGCACGTCGGGATGCTGTGGCTGGTACGCGCCCTGTATCACTACGCCAGCGTGCTGTCCGCGCTTGCGGACCTGGGTCTCAACGGTGTGGCGCTGGCCGCGGCGGTGTGGGCGTCCACCCACACCGCCAGCCTGTTTATCACTACCTGGTGTTTCTTTCTGCTGCAGGCGCTGTTCGTCGCCATTCCGCGCGACCTGCGCGACCGGCGGGCTGCGCAGCATGCCACGACGGACCCCACTGACCGTTTTCAACAGGCGCACCGTGCCGCTCAGGCGGCGCTGCGCAAACTTTCATCCGTTCGTTGACTCCCTGGAGGTATGACCATGAATTCGAAATTCCTTGCACTGGCCCTGTTGGGCTGCACCGCGGCCGGCGTGGTCCTGTACCCCGCGTACCAGGACGCGGGCGCCGCCAACCCGGTGCTGCCTGATCCCGTCGCTGGAAATCTGCACCCCGGCGCTATCCTGGCCAGTGACAGACCGAAGGTTGAAGTGGTTTTCGTGCTGGACACTACCGGCAGCATGGGCGGCCTGATCCAGGCAGCCAAGGATAAGATCTGGTCCATCGCGACCAGCATGGCGCAGGCGCAACCGGCACCGGAGATCCGCATCGGCCTGGTCGCCTATCGCGACCGTGGTGACAGCTACGTCACCCGGGTGGTAGACCTGTCCACGGATCTGGATTCTCTCTACGCCACGCTGATGGAATTCCAGGCCGACGGCGGAGGCGACGGTCCGGAGAGCGTCAATCGGGCACTCTACGACGCTGTGCACAAGGTCTCCTGGAGCCAGGACGATAATGCCTACAGAGTCGTGTTTCTGGTCGGCGACGCACCGCCGCACATGGACTACCAGGACGACGTCAAGTACCCGGTCACGCTCGCCGCCGCCCGGCGACGCGGTATCCTGGTCAACGCCATCCAGTGCGGTAGCAGTCGCGACACCGCCCGGACCTGGCAGCGAGTCGCGCAGCTCGGCCAGGGCGAATACCTGCAGGTGGACCAAAGTGGCGGCGCGGTCGCCATTGCCACGCCGTTCGATGAGAAACTCGCGAGCCTGTCTGCGCAACTGGACGACACACGCCTGTACTACGGCAGTGAAGAACAGAAACAGCGGCAGCAGCGCAAACTGGAGGCGACCGAAAAACTGCACGCCGCATCCTCGGTGGCCTCGCAGGCCCGCCGTGCGACCTTCAATGCCTCCGCGTCCGGGGCGGCCAACCTGCTCGGCAAGGGCGAACTGGTGGAGGACGTCGCCAGCGGCCGCGTCGACCTTTCCAGCATCGAGCGCGAAGCCCTGCCGGCGTCTTTACAGGCCATGTCACCGCAGGAACAGCAGGTGCTGATCGAGCAAACCGCCCGCCGGCGCAACGCGCTGAAGGACGAGATCCGCCAACTGGCGGAACAGCGTGCGACCTATCTCAGACAGAAAGTCCAGGAAGCCGGAGGCGCGCACGATTCGCTGGACGAAAAGATTTACAGCGCGGTGCGCGCACAGGCGAGGAAGAGAGGCCTGAGTTACGAAACCGGGGCCCCCAGTTACTGAAGCCGGAACGCGACTGCGCTCAAGCAACATTGGTTACGCCCCAGCGGGTGCTCCCGCGCCGTGAGCTGAATCACATTTTATTGGTTTTCTTGGCGCCGACCAATTTTCGGGCTTGCTTTCCCAACTCTGGCGCCTATACTAGGTTGTACAATATGGGAATATATTCCCATTTTTTCAGCCCAAGCCTTAGGACTTCTGTACCAGCGCGCCACCACCGGCGCCGGCAGGAACCCTGGGGCAAACAGAGCAGCACACCAATCAGGAGCGCAGACATGAAACCTAATTATCTGATTCACTGCATAACTTTGGCGGTCGCCGCAGGTGGTTTGAGCGCCTGTGGCGGTGGCGGAAGCGGCGACTCGACGACCAGCAGCGGCGCGACCATCAGTTCCGTGGGCACCATTACCGGCTTCGGCAGCGTCTATGTGAACGGCATTGAGTTCGAAACCGATGGCGCCAGCTATCGGGTCGACGACTCCGACGGCTTCGACGACTCCTCGCTGGCCGTTGGCATGAAAGTCAAGGTGGTCGGCAGCATCAATGCTGACGGCCTGACCGGCACCGCAACCAGCGTGTTCTATGACGATGATGTAGAGGGACCAATCGACGCCGGCAGCCTGAACCTGATCGACACCGGCACCAAGACCTTCTCCATTTTCGGGCTGGAGGTCAGGGTCAGTGCGACCCAGACAGTGTTCGACGACGGCGCCAGCTTCGACGGCCTCGCCGAGGGCCAGAAGGTCGAAGTGAGCGGCTATTTCGACGGCAACGAGATCATTGCCACCCGTATAGAGCGGCAGAGCGACCTGGACGACGAGTTCGAGCTAAAAGGCACGGTCATCGGCTACGACGGCAGTACCGTCACGCTCAGTCTGCAGAACGGCGCGGTTGCCGGGCCATACAGCGTCAGCCCGGCCGCCGAGCTGGACATTCCGGCCGACCCCACCGGCTCCTTCGTGGAAGTGAAACTGGTCGACCAGAGCGGCGGCCTGGTGGCCATCCGCATCGAGACCGATGATGATAACCTGCTCGACGACAGCGATAACGACGTCAGTGTGCGCGGTGTGCTGGCCGACGATGGCCGCGGCGGACTGCTGGTCAACGGCGTCGCTTTCGAGGTCAACAGCGGTACCGAGTACGAACCCGCCAGCCTGGAGGGCAACCTGGTCGCCGGCATGGAAGTCAAAGTCGAAGGCCAGATGCAGGGCGACATACTGATCGCCGACGAGGTGGAAACCGAAGACGGCGACATCGAAATCGAGGCGCGCGTCATCGAGCTAAGCGCCAGCGACGCCAAGAACGGCAGCGTCACTTTGGATCTGGGCAACAGCCAGGTCCTGGTCGTGCATACCGACAACAGCACCCTGTTCCAGGACAGCAGCGCATCGGATCTCAACGACGATGACAGTTTCAACCTCGGTGAGCTGGCGGCCGGTAGCGACTTCGTGGAAATCGAGGCCTACGAGGGCGACGGCGGACAATTGATCGCGACGGCTATCGAACGCGAAGACGGCGGACGCAACACCCGTCTGCAGGCGCCGCTGGACAGCTTCGAGCCCAATGCGTCGGTCACCCTGGTTGGCATTACCTACACGGTAACCGGTGGCACCAGCTACGAGGTCTCCGATTCCCCTTCCGATGCCTCGACCTTCTTCAGCTCACTGACCAACAGCAGCGTAGTCAAGGTCAAGGATATTGAACCGAACGGCATCGCCGAGGAGCTCGACCTGGAAGACTGAGCGGCCAACGGGCTGGGGGTGGCCCATACAGCCACCCCCGCTGCTTCCCGGCCCGACTGCTCAATGGCCTTGAGGACCCGTTTACACCGTCTGGCGGACCGCGACATCAGGTCGTACGCGCCCGCATGACAGGCGTCCGCAGCGCCGGTCTTCAGGGCTTGATATAGGCGTAACCCTGGGACTGCAGGATACCGAGCTGCGCCACGCCGGAAGGCACGATGTCGACGTCATCGACATCATACAGATCCTGCTTTGCATCGATGTTGCGCCCCTTGAGCGTGTTGGCGCACACCTGAAACTCGATCCCCTGCTGTTTGAGACCGGCGATCCTGGCCTGCATTTCGTCGGTTGCGTTAGCCGCCTTCATCTTGGTGTGATCCTTGGCATCGGGGTACAGCAGCAGGGCCAGTCCGTCACCGTGCAGGACCACCTTGAGGTCAAGATTCTCGGCGCCGATCGCGTTGATATGGTTCTGCACATTACGCAGTGCAGCCGTTTCCTGCTTGGGATCGTCGTAGTTGATGTGGTAGACCACTTTCTGCTTTTCGCCTTCGGCCAGCGCAGGTGTCGCAACGAGACCGGTGACGGTAAACAAGCCAGCCAAGATCGTGTTGATTAAACGTTTCATAGAATTTTCCTTCAGATTTTCCAGTACATTAAATTAGCGAGAGCGGACCGCCACACTCCCAACAGGCTTTCAGCTGTTGCGCCCCGCCGCCCGACAACCGTATCACTGCAACTTTAGAGACGCTGGCGGGTAGATTAAATCCCATTACCCCTGTATTCCGGCTGTTATTGCCCAGCCGGGCCGGGTGTGGATTACCCCGCCTCCGACACTAAGCAGATAACGCCAGTCGGGATTCTATTCCCTGTTGGATCACCTAGACTATGGGGATGCGCGACTTCACCCACCTGCGAGCCATTGCGGGGCTGCTCACCGGGCTGCTGCTGGGCGCATGCGCTTCCAATATTCCACCTCAGATCAGGAAGGCGCCAGCTGACAACCCCGCGGTGGACGAGGTGCTCGGGGATACGACGGGCTATGTGTCCCGGCGGGTGCGCTGGGGCGGCGTGATACTGGAAACCGATAACCGCGCAAACACGACCTGGGTGACTCTGCTGGCTCTGCCACTGAGCACGAGTGGAAAACCGAATATCAGCGACGACAGCCCGGGGCGCTTCATCGCCGAGGTGCCGGTTTTCCTGGATCCCAAGGTATACAGCAAGGACCGACGCCTGACGGTAACCGGCACGGTGTCGGGCAGCGAGACCCGCAAGGTCGGGGAATTTCCGTACAGCTACCCGGTCGTCAATGTGGAGTACTACTATCTTTGGCCCGTCGAACCCCAACTGCCGCCCCGCTACCGGGATGCGTGGTGGTACGACCCTTGGTGGTATGACCCCTGGTGGTACGACCCCTGGTACCCGTACCGCTACCCGTATCGTTACTGACCACCCACAACCGTAAACACCATGTGGCGTATACACTGGTTTCTGGTCGCGCTCGCTCTGCTCGCCGCCTGCGCGGCCGCTCCGACCTTCGACAGCAGCGGTGTAGACAGCGCCCTGACCCCGCAGCGCGTTGCGGCACAATTGCAGGACGCGCGCGGCAAACGAGTCCTGTGGGGCGGCGTTATCCTGGCCATCACGAACCTGAGCGAGCGCACGGATGTCGAGGTCCTGGCCTACCCGCTCGACGCTGACAACCGGCCGCGGCGCGACGACGATCCACTGGGTCGATTCATCATCGAGCTGGCCGGCTACCTGGAGCCGGCCAGCTATTCAGAGGGCCGCCTGGTGACCGTTGCAGGCACGGTGTCGCGTGCCGTACCCGGCAAGATCGGCGCGTCGGACTACGCCTACCCCGTCGTGGCCGCCCAGCAGCTGTACCTGTGGCCGCGGGACAGCGGCTACGACGGCACCAGTGTGCACTTCGGTATCGGGGTGGGTATCGGCTTCTGAGCCGGCGCAACAAGACCGGACGCGCCTGGCACGGGTGGGGGGGACGGCCCGTGTTGAATCCGGGCAGTCGGCCCATTTTATCGCGGCCAGGTTGGACGATCCCTCACAGCCCGCGGCTACAAACACGCGTACGAACACTCCAACCCGTCAAGTCGGCCGAACCTGCGCCTTTTGTGACCCGCTGCCGGGCCTGATCCTTAAGTGAGAATTAGACTCAGTAGGTGATGGCAGCGTTTAACTATCCAACCCAATCCTGTTAATCTAAGTTAGTTATACGGGAAAAGAATTGGGCCATCGGGTATACTTATCACGCAGACCGGTGCGGCGGGCATGAGAGGTGCCACCATGGGACTGATTAGGCTGGAAGACGATCAAAAGGTAAACGTGCATGGAATCGATGCCCAGCACGAGACACTGATCGACCTGATCAACCAGCTGCACACCGCCATGACGCAACGCAGCGAGCGGGGTGTCCTGGACCAGCTTATGGCCGACCTGATCGAGCACACCAAAACCCATTTCGACTACGAAGAACAGCTGATGCTGGAACACGGCTATCCCGGCTACGCCAGGCACAAGCGCGAACACGACCGGCTGGTTCAGCACATCGTGGCACTCGCGGAGCGATACCGGTGCGGCGATCTGTTGCTGTCATTCGCTGTTATGGTCGACCTCAAGGGCTGGGCCCTGGTGCACATCGAGAAATTCGATGTCGCGCTCGGCGTGTTCCTGAACCGCCCTGAACCGGTACCTGGGATCGGCGCTCCCGCCCCCAAAAACGGAACACGCTGAATCCGCGCCTGGCTTCGGCCGCTGATCCTGCAGCCACATCGTGCTGGTGGGGATGCAGTACGGCCGAACACGGGCTACTCGAACCAGCGCGTGAAAGCGGCGACCTCCTGGCGCGGCACCCGGTAGCGGTTGACGGGCTGATCGGGGTCCTCGTAACCCAGCGCCATGCCGCAGATCAGAACGCTGCTGTCCGGATAGCCCAGTGCCTGTTTAACGACTGCGGGGTATTCGGCCAGCGCCGCCTGCGGACAGGTCGCCAGACCTTCTTCCACCGCCGCCAGCATCAGCGACTGCAGAAACATTCCGTAGTCCAGAAACGATCCGGTCTGCAAGCCGGCGTCCATGAAAAAGAACAAGGCCACCGGCGCATCGAAGGCCCGGTAGTTGGCCGCCCACTGGTCGCGCTGGCGGTCCTTATCCGTGCGCTCGATGTGCAGGACCTTGTAGAGCTGCTGACCGCACTCCCTGCGCCGCGACCGGTAGGGCTCGATCCATTCGGTGGGGTAATACAGGTAATCCATGCCGGCACCTGCGCCGTCGCGGAACGCCTGTTCAATGCACTGCTGGAGTTGCAGTTTGCGCTCACCGGTGACCACTGCGACCTGCCACGGCTGAGTGTTGGCCCCCGAGGGCGCGTGCCGGGCGGCAGCCAGGATCTGCTCAATAACCGCCTTGTCGACGCTGCGTTGCAGGAACGCCCGCGTCGACTTGCGTCGCTTGAGCGCCTCAACGACATCCATAACGGCTGGCGCCGGTCATGCAAAGGTTCCTCGGCAGGTATCCCGCTCGCACCAGCTTCCACGCTGCGCTAGCGCCAGCCAGGTTCCCGGCGCGGAATAATGATCAGCACCCGGCCGGGTTCGTCCTGGCGCTGTATGCGCCTGGCGTCAGCGTCGCGCGGCAGCGTCAGGCTCTTGTAGAAACGGGTGCGACACGCGGCCGCCTGCAGGTCTGCACCCTGGCGCACCTGGATGCGCAGCAGGCGACCGCGCACCTGCATCGCAATGTCGGGCGCCGCCGCACTGTCGAATCCGATCTGCAGATAATAGGCGTTGGGATCGGCGCTGCGCTGGATATCCAGGGCACAATCGACCGTATAGCGCGGTCCGCGGAACGGCGCTGCACCGGCCGGTGCGATGAGCGCGGGCAACAGGACGAGCGCCACGAGCAGCGCGGTTCCCGTCAGCCGCCGATACCCTGTATGCAGGCAACTCATAAGGAAAGTATAGTAACTGTGACGAAGCTCGTGAGGCTTTGCGCCGGATTCCCCCGGCTTGCAGCGGGCGTCGAGGTCCCCGGGGTGCGGCGCCGACACCAGCATTCCATCCCGGCCCTGGCGGAGTGGCGGGTACGGGCGTCATGCATCACCACGGTGGAGTGCACGTCATGGACTGGCAGCAACTTATCAAGGACTTCCGGGACGTGGTCCCGGGCGTCGACTTCTGGTCGCTGCGCCTGGTCGCCGACCGCAGGGAGACCCTGAGCATGCGCGAAGGCGTGGTCGAGCCACCGCGCCACACGCTCAGCCGCGGTGCGCACCTGACATTCATCGACCGGGGTGGACTGGCCTATGCCGCCACCAGTGAACTGAGTCATGCCGGCCTGCGGCGGGCCTGCGACCAGGCGCGGCAGTGGCTGGCGATCACACGGCGGCACAGCCTGTTCGACGTCGCCCGGATTCCGCGCCCGCGGCGCTCCGGCAGCTACCAGTCGGACGTCGGGACGCCCTGGGAGTCCTGGAGCCTCACCGACAAGC
>Ga0209536_100015434_pt1 | contig 10910 bp, 9 predicted proteins | sample DeeMarSeWOR28_12_FD_187461 | JGI IMG/M metagenome (GOLD analysis project Ga0209536, IMG submission 187461) | Marine sediment microbial communities from White Oak River estuary, North Carolina - WOR-2-8_12 (SPAdes) (version 2) | ecosystem: Environmental > Aquatic > Marine > Intertidal zone >... | reverse complement strand
TTCCATCCCTTGTTGCTATCAAAGGAACTTCAAAAAGTGTTCTTTCTTGGTTTAGAAAGTCTTGTGTATTTTTATTCCACTGAGCCATTAATCACTCCAACTTAATCTTTCTGGACTATATCTTTGAGTATTTTTGATATTTACAGAGCTTGATGTTGCTGGATAAATCTGATGGACGACAGCACCAGGATATTGTCCTTGTAGGTTTTCGGCAAGCTCATTTTTAGAAGGCATAGAACCTTCTATCTCCATTCTATATATTTTACCTTCCCAGACGACATCTGCGAAATATGATTCTGCAGGAGTTTCTTGTGAAGATCCCCCTACATTAAGGGTGCCATTAAAATCACCATTAATAGTGATACTTTCGGTTAGAAATTGTTGAAAACTTTTCATTAGCAGTTCCACCTCTTACGTGCTTTACAGATTGCTTTGTCTGGTGTCTTGGAGCAATCGATGTTGTGCATCTTTCTCTGACCATTAGATCGAGCACAGAAAGACTTGCGTCTCTTTGCTCTCTTACCACCAGGATTCTTTTCAGTTACAGCAGTCTTAAGTTTAGAACCTGGGTTCTCACGCTTGTAAGCATCAACTGCTTTCTGACTCATACCATCAGTCTTATCTTTTTTGTTGACTTTTTGCCAGTCTTCAATAAGTTCACCTTCTGGTTCGAATGATTGAGTTTGTAATGGAGGAAGACCCAGCATTTTTCTCATCTCAGGATCAGTTACTTTTTTATATCTTGTTTCATAACCAAAAGGTTTTCCTTTTATAGTGGTATCTTTTCTTGCAGCATCTATTGTTTTTTTTGGTTTTATTAAGAAATCTAAGATTCCTTCCCTAACTTCAAGAGGCTCTGCCTTAATCAAATCAATCGTCTCAATTTCAAGTGCTTTGAAGTCTTCTCTCCAGTTTGAATAGTTGTAACTTTCAGTCTTGTTACCCCAGTTAGCAGCACCAACTTTGCGGCACTTAACTAATGCACCAGATGCATAAGCAGAGGGCCATACAGAATAACGAGACTTTACCTTCTTGTAACATGCATCTTTCTCTTCAGTGGTTAATGGTTTATCTGGTCCTTTTAACCCAGTCTTATCAACACTAAACTTAAATCTTGCAGCACCAGTAGGTTTTGGTTTTGGTTTTGTTGCAGAATCTGGAATTGTATCGCCAACTTGATATGGTTTACTTTCTGCTATTTCTTCTCTCCAGTTGGAATAAGATTCTTTTTTGATTTTTGTTTTTGAGTTTGCACTTTTTGTTGTACTGGGTATTACATCTTCAGGTCTGCCACCAGCATTTTCAACTGCTTTTACAAAGACTCTATTAAATGATTGACCACTTGTATTAATTTGCTCTCTTACTATTTTTGCCTTACCCTTTCTGTTTGGGTTTGGATCTTCCTTACGCTTTTTCTTCGCTCTTTTTTCTCTTTCATCCTTATTCATCGCTGCTCTATCATCAGCATCACGACAGAATGGTTTAGTCTTCTGACCAGGTTGCTTAGCACAAGGCTTTCCATCATATTTGCCACCTGCCTGAACCCATCCACCACCAGCAAACCAATCACGAAGTGAATAGTCCTTATCTTTAGCAGACTTGCCATCACGCTTGCCTTCATCAAGGTCTTCCTTGCCAGTCATATAAGACGCAGTTGCATCAGTATCATGTGCAGTATCAGTTATCTTTGCCTGCACCCAAGCAGGTAAGTTATCAGCATCAGTTTTCTTAGCAAGTACTCTTGCTACCTTTTTAAGGTTGTCAATAGATTTTTTGACCTGTGTCTTTGCCATCGACACTTCATGGTCTTTTTCCTTAGCCATATTTGGCAGCAATTATAAACTATTCTTTATTATTTAGAAAACCTTGCTTGAGTAGTTTTTGAAGTTCTGTTGTTGACCCAACAAAAACTGCATTGTTAGTAACAGTGTTTGGACCTTTCTTATCCGTTTCTTCCTCCACATCTTTCAGTTTCTTCTGCAAGTCAATTAACTTATCAGTAGTATCAGCAACACTCTTAATTAACTGACCTGCAACTTCATATGCTCTAGGACTTCCACCCTCACCTGCCAATTCCATAATTCCATTGATTGCTTCCTGACCTTTTTCAATCAGTGAATACAAGTTTGCTCTTGTATATTCATAGTCTTTTGAGATATCAGTCTTCTCTTCACGTTTTTTGATACTCTTAGGAGTATCATCAACCTCAACAATGCTGCTCTCAACATTCAGAGCTTCATCAATAGAATTAAATTCAGACATAAGAATCAAATATCAGTTTGTAAAGTTGGACTGTATGATTTGGAGTCCCCAAGATATGTCCAGTCTTCGTCAATGTCAAATGGATCTCCAGGATTTGCGTCAATTGGATCTGGAACTGCGGTGTATCTCATCTCCCTCTTCGCAGTCTGGATATTTGTATCAAGATAATTATCAACAATAACCTTGCGAATAAGACCTTCTGGATTATCAGCAACGGGACCGAAGAGATAAGTTTTTGCTGTAAATCTTAATGTATATATCAATGATCTTCTAGCAGAGAAGTCGCCCTCATAATCATCCTGAAAATCTACACTATTCAAAGTGATTGGAATATCTCTTTTCTCACCAATAGAATCAATAAGATTAATTGTAATATTGAATGATGGTTGAAAGAATGGAAGTATTTGCTCAACAATCTGTAGAGCATCATCATTTAACTTTGATAAAATACTTAACTCAAAACCAATATTATATGGCACTGGCATATAAACTTTCTTAATATTCCCAGTTTCATCACATGCCTTGAATGTTTGAGTTATACCGGTTTTTCTGGTTGCATCATATTCTAATGAAACCATTTCAAATGACATTCGAGGAAGAGTCATTGCAATGGGTTTGTTTAATCTTGCTTGCTCTTCTATTTTTGCAAGATACTTTTGTTTTGGACCGTATGATAACCCAACTTTTATTTCTTCAAGAACGTTTCCTTGTTTATCATCATGTTTGATATAAATTTCATTAAATAAAGTTCCAAACCCAATAATAGTCTTTCTTATAATTTCGTGATAAAAATAAGTACCTAACATTAATATTCTCCAAATGGATTAGTCTCTGTAAAATCTATTATATCAATTGCTCCAAGTTCTATTTCTTCATTAGAATCATAAGGATTTTCATATGAATTAGAATCATAAGATTCTACAACATATCTTGCTGAAGAAATTGTGCCTACAACAACTTCGCCAGGATAGAACGATCCATTATTTATAGATACTCTCAATTTAGTGCTAGCAGGTATTCCTGGAGTGGTTGATACGTAAGTTCTAAAGTCTCTTACAATTGCCTCAGTTCCAGAAGTTTGTCCAATAACAGTTTCATTATATCTAAAGGTGCCAATTCCTGTTGGGTCTACTGATTCTATTGTTACCGATGGTGCTTCAGTATATCCATAACCAGTATTTGTGAATCTTAGTGTATTGAGTTTCCCCTCAGAAATAACTGCGACTGCTGTTGCTGTTTCTCCAATAGAAGGTCCACCAATCGTAACGGTTGGAATTGAATAGTATCCACTTCCAGGATTTGTTATTCTTAGTGCAGAAATTCCATTATCAACAATAACAACTGTAGCAGCTGCCCCAACTCCTCCACCACCAGTAAATGTAACAGTTGGTGGATTTGAAGAATCATATCCATACCCTGGATTTGTTATGGCAACATAATCTATGGATTGCACGCCACCGATAGAAGTTGTAATTGCGACAGCAGTCGCTGTAGTGCCAAATACTGGGTCAGATATAGTTACAGTAGGTCTAGATGTATAACCAGATCCATCATCGGTTAATACAATCTGACTTACCATCCCTTCATTTCCAACAAGTGCTGTTGCAGTTGCTTGAATCGATGATCTCACTAAAGTAATAGTTGTAATAAAACCTTCATCTTCTATGACATTATCGACTTCTTCGATAGAAGTATCAATCTGCTCATTTTCATACTCATAGAGCTCACACTCTAGTTCGTAAATATAATTTCTTCCAAGTTGATAAAATGGTTTTTCAAATTCTACTCTTTTGATTTCAAATAATCTTTCCCCAAGTGGAAAATATATTAAATCTCCTTCTTTTGGTCTCTCAACCAAATCTGACATATCATATTCAGTATTAACACCTTCCCTAATACCAGAAACCATCCCTTCTAAGAATGGAGTAATAAATTCTTCAAATCTTTCTCTTGAAATAGTTAAACTTACTTCATTTTTTAATTTTAGACCAAACTTACTCATTATATCTACACCAGGATTATATCCATCGTAGTTGTTTATATAAGCTTCTATTAAAAATGAATCATCAAATTTTGATGACTGTATTTCTTCTATAACATTATCTTTAGAAAATATTTTACGTGGGAGATAATATATTTCAACACCATAAATTTTTAATTGCTCATTAATTAAATCTTGAACAAGAAATTGCTCATTCGTAGATCCTTGAAGAAAGAAGGGATTTAGTGCCATAATTATCCAATGAAGTCGTATGGTGGAAGTTCGTATTCCATAGACATTTTTTGTTTAATTTCTTGCAACTCTCTTTCACCATCTTCATACAATTGCCTACCATTTAATTCAATTCCGCCAGGAAGTTTAACGCCTTGGAATTTAATTAAATTTTGACCCCATTGCCTTTTGATAAGTGCTGTCAAATAGAGTTTTACGAAACTATCATTATATATTTTTGAAAAATCTTCTGGGTCAAGTGCTCTGTAGCAATCTAAAACCAAGAAAGTATCTTTTGTTTGTGCTTTCCAATCAATATCAAGATATAATCTATTTTGACGTTTGTTAAATCTTACCTGTTTATCAGTTGTCAGAAGAAAATCAATATCTTCCAGATATGATTTAGTCATTGCATACTGAAGTAACTCGACTGAATTGAAATAGTATAAGTCATTCAAAAACAACTGATATTTAATACTAAACATTCCACCTGAAATAGAGCTAGTATCAAATCTGAATATTTTTTCAATACCAATTACAGAGTCTGGTATTTGAATATAATTTGATGTTTCATAATAGTTGAAAGTTGTTGCTGCTCCAACTATTGTGGAAGTTCCAGATGTAGTTACAATACCAACACCATCAGTGCCCGTTGCTTTTCCTCTGTTTATATCATCCTCACTAATTTTGTATTTCAAATACATTCTTTCGACACCATCATAGTGTCTTTCATTAAAATATTGAATAGTATCGTCAACTAAGTCGTCAATTTGCTCATCAGCAACATTAATTTCTAATACTGGTGCTCCCAGTCTTCTTAAACAGTAATCTACTAATTCTTGTTTAGTGGTTGGTTTTGCCATTAGTATACACCTCCGTCAATTACAGATGTCCAAGTCGGTATTCCAACAGCATTTGTTGTCAATACGAAGTAAGTTTCTGTTAAAGCATTTTCTGTACTAGCAGCACCAATTAATCTGCCAGTATTGTCAAAATATGCAATTCCATTTGGTCCATCATAATCATTAGCATCATAATATAATCCTTCAGTTACACTTACAAATCCAGTAACCGTAACGTCACTATTGATTTCAATATCACCAGCAAATGTTGAAGTATTTGATACGTATAAATTGGTTGTTGTTACTAACCCAGAGAATCTAGCATTTTTCCATCTCTGGGTTGTAATACCAAGGTTATATCTATCATCATCATTCGGAACTAAATTTGATACAAATTCACCTGTAACATTAATATCATCGGAAGTTGAATCTCCAATTCCAATTGTGCCACCTCTAAAGATGGCATTACCTATAAATTCTGATGTACCTTCAACCTTTAAATTTCTGCGAATAAAGGTATCATTGTTAACGTATAAATCTCCACCAGTTGTTGTTATACCTCCAGAAGAGGCAAGTGTGGTGACACCTACAGATTCAAAAGTTGAATTTGCTACTAGTTGATTTAAAATATCAACAGCAGCATTAATATCAACGTTGGATTGAAAAGTTGAGATTCCAACAACTGATAAATCTGCACCGACATTGAGATTTTTACCAACTCCAACACCACCAGTTACAATTAATGCACCTGTAGTTGGTGAATTTGAATCAGTAGTATTGCTAAAAGTTACTATACCAGTTATGTTGAGTGTAGACGAATCAATCTGATCCGTCATATAGAATGTTTCTGTAGAAACATCCCAGACTAAAATTAATCCATCCTTAGCTTGTAAATCAGAATTAACATCTGATAGATTAATTAATCTTGTTGGAGGTGCTGCTGCATTAGATAAAACACGAATTACATTCTGAGAGCCAATTCTATCGTTTATACTAGGCATTACCTGGTTACCCCTGCTCTTACTAATGCTGCTCCTTCAACAGCTTTGTATTCTATGCCATCATTTGTTATCTTTACGTCAAATACATACCTACCTGGTTTTAAATCAACTGTTTGGGGTCCAGTCAAAGATATTGATATGATACCCAATTTTTCACTGGCAACAGTGGAGGCAAATGATACTGATGTTGAAGAACCGTAATATTTTCTCAATTGAGCTTCAGTCGAAGCATTGCTTAATTCCAAAGGTCCATTAGTTCTACTATCCTCTAATTGGAACGATGTTTGAAAATCATATCCCTGCTCAATCACAATATTGGATACATAAACTGCCATTATTAGACATAGAATTATTCCTTTAGATATTTATATCCCTCGGGATCTACTATATTTGTTTATTCACCAATGTCAAGAGCAAAGATTTAATTTCACTTATATCTGATTTTATTTGGTCAATCTCTTCCCTTTGTCTTTTCCTGTCCAACTTCATTTTCATATATTGATTATACTGACTTGTGTCAGTATTAATAATAGCACCTGATTCTTCACGAAACAGGTGCTTATGTCCTTCAACTCTTATCATGCCAGTGCTATTACTCTAAGGTCTTTGAATTTTGGAGCACGTGCTTCATTGGTACCACTGGATACTATTTTAATTCTAAATCCAACAAATTGCTCTAAATTATCAGCACTAAACTGATACTCAAGAAACTCTTCATCATTACTTGCCCTTACAAATGCATCAGGTCTACCGTTATTTAACGTAGCATCAATAACAACATCTCCATATCCATCACCATCAGTATCTTTAAGATTATTATATCCAGGGAATAACTCAAAAGATGATGTAGAAGAATTAACTTTTATTAATTCATAAAGAACTCTAAAATCTGCTGAAGAATCTCTGTATGCAGAAACAATTACCTTCAGAGAAGATGCAGGTTGCTTCAGTTGAATTGTATTTGTAAAATAAACTGATTCGTGTGGATCAAGAGTTTCTGTTTTTACAAGTCCATTAGATGAATAATTAGATACAGGAGAATTTAATCTATTTCTGATTAAAATCGTAGAGAATGTATCATTACCTACATCAATAAGTGGAGACAAATATTCATTATCACCTCTCGACATCTCTAGTCCCATTGTAAATGACTTATTACTAGGTAAGTTTGTTAATCTTACAATTTCACTCTTTTTAGAAGAAACTATTCTCGTTGTATCTAATTCATTTACTTCATCTAACTGCACAGGCTCAAATCCTTGGTCAACAAAAGAAACTTCAGAGCCTGAGGCACTAGTGCCAGAAACTGTTCTTATTGACGCAGAAAGAGTTGTTTTTTCACCTGGAGTTATATAATCTATACTTGGTAGAATGGAATTAAATTGAATATTCTTACTACCAGTAGCATTACTTCCTCCTACATAATTTTCATCTGTAAAGCTTAACTGAGTATCTCCAGTTTCTCTACCAGTACGATCTATTTGTAGATAATACTTATCAATATCACCCTCAGATTTTAATGTCTGGTTTGATGGTAAATTGTGGTCTGTGTTGATTCTTCTAAGAGAAACTCCATTTAATTCATATGGATATACTGCATCGTTAATGTTGTGTGTCGTTACCGGTGACCCATCAACTCCTCTTTCGACGATAGATAAAGTTCCTTGTGGTGAAGATCCTGCTGTAATTCCATTGTAATGGAGTATTTCTGCACCTATTTTTAGATAACCTTCTTCAGTCGATTGACCTTCAAATGTAGCAAAAATAGTTGTGTTTGCAACAGAAACTAATGTTGAATCGGAATCAATACTAGCAGTAAGTGTTGATGGAATTGTATTTGGAGAAACATTTGAAATAGAAACAACATTGTTATCAGAATGCATTCCATGATTACTCTGATTAACTTCAATCACATTTCCAGTATACAGGTCACTAGAAGTGGTGGATGAAATAATATCGGTATTTGCATATGCTACTGCTGTTGCACCATCATATACTACTAAATCTGAAGAAGTGGTAAATTCTTCACCTTGGACATTTGTGAGATATAAGGTATTGAAACCATTCAGGGTTTCTACGGTAATTTGTGCTCCAGCACCTTTAGTGACATCTGCCGTTGTAATTCCCAATACATCACCTAAAACATAACCACTTCCACCACTTGTTATTGTTGGTGTCCCCGAAAGTTGACCAGAAGAGAATGTAACCGTTGCTTGAGCACCACTTCCAGATCCAGTGATATTGTATAGGGAAACATTAGTATAAGTGGCATCACTGTAACCTGCTCCAACTAATGTTGGGGATACTGTGGATAATTCACCTCCAACATTTTCAATATATCCATATGGACCAGATGCAGATGTTGTGTCACTAACCTTATTGCCAACGACCAACACATCATTTAAATCTGCTGTGGATGTAATTCCAATAGTCAATTTTCTTGGAAGTGTTTTTATCGCATTCTCAGACAGAGTATTTAAATTAATATCATCATCTAAAGTTGGATTGTAGAAATATGCTGTACCAGAAGTTGATGTGAAATTTGCTCTATAAAGATTGAATTTAACATCCTCATATTGACTTGCAGTCCAAATAGTGCCATTTTGAGATTTAAATAAACTACCACCAATGTATTGTTTTCCAATCTTGATAGACTCAGATACTGGCAACGACTGTGTTTCAATGGTGATATCTCCCATTCTAGAAGCCCAAACTTCATAATTATCTGAAGATGGTGATAATAAAACTACTGCATATTCAGTATTTGATTCCAAATAAATTGGTGATGGGAAGTTAATAACTGTTTCTACAGATGCATCTGATGAAGTGGTAATATCTTCAGGATTGACTTCCACTGTTGCATAATCATAAACTAAATCTGCAGTTGGAGTCCCTAATTCAACGGTTCTAATTTCAACTGTTAACGATGTAGATGGATCTTTACTTGAGAAATACAACCCTAAAGAAGTTAAGAAAGATCCCGTGTTTTCATCTGTAGTAAATGTTTGTGCAAGAGGATCACTTCTTCTTGGTGGTGGGGGTGGTGGTACAAGAATTATTTTAGTTTTTTTATAAGTATCTACTCTTCCTATAGCTCTATAAGATGTTTCTCCACTACTAATAAGCACACTTCCTGGAAGATTTTTGGCATTCAAACTACTTGAAGTAAGTTTAAAAGTTTTTACTCCTGTTTTGAATTTGAAAGGTGGATTATTTAATGGATTTCTGATGAAGAAAGATCCAAATGCACTACCGTTAGTATCAGTAATAATTCTAATGTTAGATACTGTTGCTTCTGCATTACTAGTTTCACCACTCAAAACCATACCGGTTGTGATGTATCCATTATATTTACCGATAACCTGATTTGACAAAGATTCTTCATCAATATTTAAAGTTGTTGAAGATGCGGAGTAATTTTCTGCTACGAAAATTGAACTATTGTATGGATTAGAAGTATAAGTTGTAGATGGATTATTATAGGGTCCTGTCTTATGATTTGAGTTTGCTACTCTTGCACTGAATAATTGAACACCATCAACATATCCCCTAACAGTTTCTCCAACCTCAAATACTCCAGATACCATTTCGATTTCAATCAGTTTTGGAATAATATCAAGCCCAGAAGAACCATCGAAGAAAGAATAATATCTTGTAAATGGTTTTAAATTTGTCGATTTATAAGTTACATTTCTTGAACGAATGTGTGGGTCAGATACACTAGATGTTTTAACAATTTCTGTATAATTTCGACCCCATCCTGTGACAGTTCTAGATCCACCATCAACATAGATATTTCTTACCCAAGTGTCCTTGGATGGTCTCAAACTAATATTTCCAGTATACTCAACAACATTAAATTCATTAACGTTTACGACTCTAGATGCAAATTCTTGAGAAATCCACTTTTCAGATTGATACTTCAGAGTGATTACATCACCACTTTTTTGGACATTGGAATCTAATAAATTTACACCATCAGATGCTAATGCAGTTTCTAGTTTAATTGATTGCACATCTGAAGAAGATTGCAAGAAACCATTTTCAATATCAAAATCACATTTTGATAAAGATCTATCACATCTATTTTCATCTCTAAAATCATCTACAAAGAAACCGGACTTAAATCTATCAAACCCATCAGCATCTCTGACTTGAAGTGTTTTAGTATCAACTTCTAGGAGAGAAAGAGTGGTTAAAGTTTCTAAATTAGATACACGATCTTCAATATCACCAATATCTCTCATAGTGTATCTTCTATTGTCAACCAATGTTATATTTGCATCATCTGGATTGTAAAGATATGCAGGATATTCAATAGTTGCAATATTCATTACATCATCTGTATCTACTGGTGGTTTAGGACTTACAGAAGATACACCTTTAATGACACTGAAGTTACCCTCTTTATTGAGGACAACTTTATCTATTCTTGGAAGATAAAAATCATATCCAATCAATGAGCTTTCTGCTGGAGATACTACTAGTGATGGATTTATACCAGCAGTAGAAAAGTCTCTACTTGCAAATGCAAATGGTGATGATACAGAAGAGGTGAACTTTGCTACTCTTGGTATGAAACCTAAAGTATCA
>Ga0209536_100015433_pt1 | contig 10910 bp, 18 predicted proteins | sample DeeMarSeWOR28_12_FD_187461 | JGI IMG/M metagenome (GOLD analysis project Ga0209536, IMG submission 187461) | Marine sediment microbial communities from White Oak River estuary, North Carolina - WOR-2-8_12 (SPAdes) (version 2) | ecosystem: Environmental > Aquatic > Marine > Intertidal zone >... | reverse complement strand
TAGTAAAGTTTTTTAGATTCTGGATAGAGTTTCTTAAATTCCTCTACATCTCTCAGAAATACCTGATAACTGACAGAATCCAGAAGTGATGTTTTAGATATCTTTTCCATATTATCACCTTTTTAGCAAGTACATGATAGGGAATTTATGTAATCAGATAAATCATAATCCTGTTGATATTTAAGCAATATCTCCCGAAGTCTTTTAGGGTTAGTTATTCGGAGAAGATGGTATCTCATTTGTTGGATAGTATTATATAGGTGTTTTCTTTCCTTATTGCTTTTCTTAGTATGGTGTAATCCATGTTCGGCAACTGTAACACAAAGGAGATTTTCAGGAGTATTATCTAGTATATTTCCGTTGTCGTGGTGTATCTCACAACCTTTAGGTACCTTTCCATTAACCTGTTGGAAGATGTATTTATGGAGAGGTATTACTTTATCATTCTTTAGTCTGCAAATCAGATAACCATTTCCATTAGGAAAGACACCGATTACTTTAGATTGTTTCATTTAATTCACTTTCCAGAGTTTGCTAAGTTTGTTAGTAATGAATATACTTCTGTTGGAAGTCTTGCGTTTCTCGATATATTTACTCCTGTTAATAGATTGAGTTTGTTGGAAGTTATCCTTATAGTTAGGATTCTGTTTCCTTTTACCTATTCCCTGAGTTATCCTTTTCTTACACCGATTGCACTGGAATAGTATAAATTTAACTACTCCGTTCTCTTTAGTGATTTGTATTTTTTCCATCTGTCTCTTACAATCTTTACATCTTGGAGTATCCATTAGAATTCCTCTCCTAATCTTCCGTGAAGGAAAAACCATTCCCAGAAAAGATATTCAGTATCTTCCACCTTAATCCCTCATGTATTCAGGTATTTCATCTTTAGAGTTGATGATATGTTTTCCCCAAGTTTGTTCCATTCTTATATGGAAAGGCTTATCTTTACTATCCTTAACCCATCTATGTAATCCATAGACTTTACCTTTATATATCCAGATAGGTGGGTACCCCTCATGTTCCCAAAAGATAGTATATCCATATGGATTTTCTGTTGAGGAAAGTTTAATTAGGAAATCTATTCTCTCTTTAGATAAGTCTCCATGAAAGATTCTGTTTCCGTTGTCCGAGACAGTTACATTTGTAAGGAGAGTTTTATACTTCTTATCCTTATCAGGGTTCATTCCATCATTATAGTAATCCCAATCGTAGAGACTTCTCCAATCAATAAAAGAATCTTTTACTCCTGAACCACATCCACCTGTCATTTTAATCCACTCCTAAGATATCCTTTTCTAGTTGTATTATTTCGTTGTATTCTTTCTCGGAGATTATCTTAAAGAATACTTTAGAGTTATCCTGTAAGGTTATTTCCCCTAATTCAAATAACTCAACTTCCATCTCTAAGTTCTTTACTTGGCTAGTGTAATCCATTTAAATCCCTCTTGGAATTAGTTCGAGTATCTGGGAAAGAGTATCATCATCTAATTGTTCTGATTCCTGTCGTGCTTTGATATTAAGCCTGAGAACGTTTCGTTGTTTATAGGTAAGTTTATCTAAAGAATCAGCAAAGACTATTTTATCTTTATTCTTTCCTGTCTTTACGAACTCCAACTCTCCTTCTTTGTTTTCTCGGAATAAGGGAAAGTTTAATTCCTTTACAACTGAATCTATGTATTCTTTTAGATTGTCTTGGCTTACCAATTTACCACATCTCCAAAGAAGTACAAATCCATTAATGGGTGGGAAAGAGTGAAGATTAAGTTATCTATCTTTTCTAACCACTTGTTCTTATAGGCTTTATTCCCAAACAACATATGTAAAGAACCTGTAAGATACATATTGATAGATGACATTACCTCAGGAATTATTCCCTCTTTAATGGGATAGTTTATTATATCGTTAATTTCCAACACCGAAATCAAATCCTTTTAGAGTATAAATCCCGTCATTAATCTTTTTCCAAGTAGCCTTATCTATATATTCCCTTTGGTTTTTGAAAAGAGAGTTGTAGTCTTTTCCTAAGATAAGGATAGATTCAAAATCCTTTAGACTTTCTAAGTCTCCACCAATCACTCGGATATTATTATTCATTTCCTATCCTCTCCTATCCCAAATAAGGATATCTGGGATTCCCATCATTTAGTTTCTTTCCTATCTCTGAGAGTTCACTACTCTCGTCTTTCACTAACTTCTTTCCTGATTTCTTAGGTTTGTTCATTTATTTCATTTCTCCGAGACTGCTCCTTATTCAGCAATCCCATAAGGAGAACACGTGGTGGGTATTTAAAGCTTTCGGTGAGGAAAGACTATAGGGTTGCTTAATAAATAGGTTATAAAATATCCTGTTGTTAGGAACTTGTTCTTATTTCTTTCTTTATATTCTTTCTTTGTTCTTAGTACATGTACAAAGTACCTAAGATACTGTACCTGTACTGGTTCCGTTAGATAGTTGTAAGTGGTTTATAGATATCGTTATGTACAGGATAAGTACTTGTACCTGTTCCGTTAGATTGTCTATTTCGTTACGGGAAAGAACTAGTAAAACTTTAACCCGAAATTTAGGATGGCATTATTATATATGGAGCAACAGGAAATAATCCGAGAGCCTAAGGAGATACAGGGAGAATAGACAGGGAAATAAATAAATATTATTGTTCAGTAGTAAAAGGGAAAGATAGTTACAGTACTATCCTGTAGGCAATCAACAATCTAAGGAGAAATAGGGAAAGACTATCCTGTCAAACTTTAAAGCACAATTTAAAAACCCCATTATAAGGGAGAGGATTCTTTCCCGTATCAGTAAGGAGTAAAGTCTTTAAGCCTAAGAATTTAAAACCCTTACAAATAAAAGCCTAAGAACAGTAAGCCAAAACGTCTAAGGAGACAATTAGTTAAAGCCTTAGGGTGGGTAAGCGTACCCTTCAGATTGACAAACTAAGGAGTACAAAAAGATTCAGATAACAGGTAAAGAATCTTTAGGGTAAAAGCAGGGTAGCGATAGGGAAAGAATAAATAGGGAACAAAAAAGAATCTAAAGCATTAAGTCGTATATATATTAATTCCCGTTATCTCAGGGAAAAGAAAAAGGAGAGGATAGGGATAGTATTATTTAAGATTCTTTACTATACCTTTCCTGTTGTTATCGGGTAATTTCAACTTCCCTCTCGATAGTCTCTCGGAGGACTTGGCTACCCACACCATTTCTCCTGTCGGTCTCGGAGAGATACGTACTGTTACTATTCTTTTCTGTTGGCACTCCTGTTGCAGAAATCCCAACAACTCAGATTCTTTTAATGTCTTAATGAATTTATTCATTCTATATCTTTCCTGTTGGCTTTAGAGTAGTTTCAGGAGTGTTCCTACTGCTGTTTTCTTATCGTTCTCGGAGAGTTGCTGGAAAAGAACAATTATATTACTCTGTAACAGTAATGATTCTTGCGTATTTATATCCTGTTGGGTGGTAAGTAGTGTCTCCTGTTGTGTATCTGTTGGCTCCTGTTGTTGTAAGGAAGTATTCTTTTTATTCTGTTTCTTAAGACTATCATTTCCATATACCACTTCGAGATACTCATGCCAAAAACTCCTGTCGAATTTGACGGGAAGTTTATTATATCTTCTGAATTCATTCAGAGTCATTCCTGTTGGCATATCTTTACCCCTGCAATTTACCACCCTTACTGTTGCAACAGGAGTATTCTTATTCTTACATACTCCCGTTTTCTTATCTATTAGCTTTCTCCCCACATCCTTTGCTAATCCGTTAAATATCTGTATCAATCTATCATTTCCTGTTGCTAACAGATATGCAGGGTAAAATGTGGTTTTACTCCTGTTGTCTCGGAGTGCTACCTTTCCCTTAAACTCTACGATACTGTAGTCATCTGCTTCCTTCTTTCCTTTTATATTTTTCTTTTCTTTCATTTCCATATCACTTCTCTGACAACTTACAGTTGTCGATACTCGGAACGTGTTAGTAGTATATAAAGTTTCGCTTCTCCGAGAATTTAGGGAGATAAACAGTATCTTAAGTCTAACAAGTCGAATTCTACCCGCGCAGTAATCTTACTAATCATATGCCTATAGACATTAATCAGCCTTAATTAAACGCCTATTAGAAGTACCGCTTAGTCATTCCCATAATATATATCGGAATGCATTTCTTTTAGTCTAATACGTTATGTCTTATACCTTTCCAAAATACCTCATACCGAGGTATAACGATATCGAAATGGCAACTACCCTATTTAAAGTTTTCCCCACCCCTCCACTCCATATGGACTCCGATACCTTTATATAGGGCTTTTTGCAAGACTGATACTATATATATAAATGAGAATATATGTATATATGTAAATTCAGGAGTGTCAGAGCTATGACGGGGTAGTTGGTGGGTTAACATTATGGTAAACATAAATAAGATAGTTAAATATAACTTAGAGAGTGAAGTGCTTAAACTTAAAGATTCAGGGTATTCCATGCTCAATATCGCTAATATGGTAAGTGCACAACACCCAGACATCAAAGAACTCAGTAATCTCAGCGCTATGTCAATCCAAAGATTCTTAGAATCCTATAATAAAGAACAAGCTAAGGATAAGGTACGGGATGGTGAAGATATAGATGAACATCTTAGAGAAGAGTTCCGAGAAAAGATGTACGAGATAGATGATGAGACTCATGAGATATTTAAGATTATGAAAAAATCATTACTTCGGATAGTAAAAACAGGTGATGATTATCAAGTTATAAAATCCGCTAAGGATGTATTAACTGCTATTGAACAAAGTAAAAGGAATTGGAATTCTCTCATTCAATGGGGTATAGATACATCTAGATTTAATAATGAAGCAAAGAGAGAGATAAACTTTATAGAAGTTAACAACTTAATATTAAACTGGTCTAAAGAATTATGTCCTAAATGTAGAAGCAAAGTTATCGGCTATGTTACAGCCGAGGAAGAGAAAGAAGGAGATTAAAATGGCAGATGGATATGACTGGAAGATTACAGTAAAGAAATTCTTCACAGGTTTAGCATATGCAGGAATATCGTTCACTATTGGATATGCTACTACTTTTCTTGAAACTGAGGAATTTCCCGTAGAATATGCGGGAGTAATTACTATCCTTGTGGGTGTATTACACCTAGTAGCTAACTGGTGGAAACATAAGGACGATTAAAAACATAATTGGGAATCGAAACTAACTAGTGTACCATACATCATTGTCTCACATACGATGTTCATAGATAACGCTACGTCAAATGTTTCATGTAATCTAAAGAATACGCCAATCTAAAGTGTTTCATATAGAGAGAGATACAACATTTCTTAAGGCGTAGTTTCCCAACAATTCGTATGTGTTATAATGTAATTGATATTTAGATGGAAATGGCAGATAAACTAGATTTAGTAGCTGTTCTCATATGGGGTATTGTAGGTGGTGTCGTAGGATACGTCTTCGGTACTCTATTAGGGAATATGGGTATTTTCCCAGAGCTACAATGGGCCAATATATTCCTATTCTTAGGTGTATTGATTGGCGCTTTCAAAGATAAATTACAATAGGGACTCCTCACTGATGAGTTGCTAATACCATTTAGGGGGATGATTCCCCCATATGTTAATTTTATGAAATTAGATAAGCACAGTATAGAATTACTCAAATATAGTAATGACCCAGTGTTATTTACTACTGATATCTTAGGACTTGAATGTAAGTGGTTTCATCAAGAATGGATACGAGCATTTGAGAATAACAGATTTAGTGTATTATTAGCACCAAGAGGTCATGGTAAAACCTCAATAGTTGGTTCATACATAACTTGGAGAATCTGTAGAGATAGAGATATTAGAATACTCATAGTTACCATTAATCAGGATAAGGCTAATGATATAATGACCTTTATCCAGAACAGTCTAGACAGGAATGATAAACTCAAAGAAGTATTCGGTGACTTTAAAGGCTATTCTATTTGGTCAAGAGAAAAGATAACTGTAAGTGGTAGGGACACCACTAAGGTTGCTATAAAAGAACCCACACTTAAAGTATCTGGCGTTGGGGGAGGACTAATAGGTGGTCACTACAATCTAATAATATTAGATGATATAACTGATGAGGAAAGTTCTAGACTAGAGAATAGACGCAGAACATTAGAGAACTGGTATGAAGGTCCTTTGATAGGTACCTTTGAACCTGACATTAAATTAATAAATATAGGAACAAGATGGCATGAGGATGACTTCCACAGCTATCTAATGGCTAAATCGGGGTTCAAAACCCTTAGATATAAAGCAATACTTAATGAAGAAGAATTAGCTGAAGGCAAACCGGCTAAGGTTTTATGGCCTGAAAGGTTTCCTTGGGAATCTGATGAACCAGATGCTATAACTCTTAAGTTTATAAGAGAACATCAAGGAGAGACATATTTCCAATTACAATATCAGAATAATATAGTGGCACGAGGCCTGTCCAAATTTAAGACAGAATGGATAGATGCTGCTATTAATAAGTTCAAACAACTTGAGGGTACAATACCCATTAATCTAAAACGTTATATTGGAGTTGATTTAGGAGGAGAAGACACAAGTAGTGATTGGGGTGTAACTACTGTTGTTGGAACTGATGATAAAGGAGATGTCTATGTATTAGAATCTCATCGTGTACATGGGAGTCCTAATCATCAATTTGAAATTATGCAATCCTTAGATGACAAATGGAGAGCATCTAGAATAGGTATGGAATCTGTGGCACAACAGAGCTGGAGTATAAGTAAATTCCAGAAAGAGAATCCTAACCTACCAATTCTACCGATTAAGTCATCTTGGGTTAATGATAAAGATACTAGAACTGATAGATTATCTATTTTATTTGAAACTAACAGGGTATATCTAAATCCTAGTTTATCTCATCTAATAGATGAATTACGATTATATCCAGTAAGTAAACATGATGACTGTATTGATAGTCTCTCATTCGCTATAGAAGCATCACAAGATAAAGGAATTATAGATTGGTCTAGAGTATCAGATATTATGATAGCTAGACAGTCTCAACGTATAAAGAAAGTCTAATGTGTATATGTTTAAACTTGGAGGTATAAATGGCGGAGAACGTATCTGCTGACAAGGTATATATAGGGCCAAAAGAAATCCCGAAATATCTATCTGCCTGTTTTTATGCCCTTGGACAAACTGATGAAATTACCTTAATAGCAAGAGGTAATAACGTCAAAGGGGCTATTGATGTTACAGCTATTCTTATTAGAGAATATCTTACTAATCCTGAATATAATGTTCAAATAGGTAGTGAGAAATATGGAGACCGATATGTTAGTACTGTTGAGATTAAAGTAAAAGGAACGAGAAAGGATGCCGATATTAGACATCTTCAGCAAAAAGATAAAATATCTGAAAGCTGATGGACGTCCTCAGTCTTTAGTGAGAACTGGTGGAGCGAAGCAATTCGTAGCTCAATCTGGTGAACGAACACTAGCTGCTCTTAGACAATATTGGACTTATTACAGTCTAGATGGTACTATATTCGCTGCATTAAATATTACAGCATGGAATACCATCATGGTAGGATTTACTCTCCATTCGGTTAATAAAGAAGCTAAACAATTTATACAGAGTTTCTGTGATAGAATTAATATTTTAAAACATTTAAGACAAGCTACTTTATATACTCTTATTTTTGGTGATGGATTTATAGAAAAGGTATCTAATAAGAAGAATGAACCAGCACGTCTCAAAGTTGTGGATTCTAGAACTATGCTTATTAATTCTGATGAGTATGGTGATGTATTAGAATACCAACAAGAGATAAATGGACAGAAGATGCCACCTATAAATGTAGAAGATGTAATGCACTTTAGATTTTTTGAGATTCCAGGTATACCATATGGATTATCTATTATAGCACCTAACAAGGATACTATTGATAGAAAGGTTAAGACAGATGAAGCTCTCTTTAATGCCATACAACGACATGGTACTCTTAAATGGGTAGCTAAGGTCGGCAATGAAAAGGACGGTCAAATACCACCTGAATCTGTCATGGAAGATATTAAAGAGGAACTTGAAGATATAGAATCCAAAAATGAATTCGTTATACCATGGTTCATAGATTTAAGTACCATAGACGAGACTGGTATTGAAGGTGTAGAAGAATATTTCAACTATTTCCAAACTCAATTAGTTATAGGACTATTATGTCCAGAAGAAGCTTTAGGTCTAGGTAAGGGTAGTACAGAAGCATGTTATGATGAGAAGACAGAAACCCTTACTAAAGATGGATGGAAAAGATATACAGAACTTACTAATAGTGATGAGATAGCTACCTATAATCCAACTCAAGATGAAATAGAATATCATAAACCTATAGATGATGTAAAGGAACACATCTATGAGCATGATGGTCCAATGATTCATTTCAAATCTCAGAAGATGGATATGTTGGTTACACCAGAACATAGGATGTGGATAAATAAGAATCCTACAATTACCAAGGAGAAATGGGAATTTGTAACTGCTGAAGATATATACAATTCTAACTCACATTGGGCTATTAAATCTAGATGTACAAGAGAACATCCTTTATATGATACAAATGAAGAGAACATAATGAAATTTATAGGTTACTTTATATCTGAGGGTTCTATTAACAGTAAATCACCTTATTGTAGAATATCCCAGAAAAAAGAAGATAGTGCTAATCGAATAAGAAATGTTATAAATAATATGGATTCCAAATATCATTTCCATGAATCGTATTATGAAGGTAACGGATATCAATGGAGTGCATACGATAAGGGATTGTGCGAGTGGTTAAAACAATTTGGTGATGATTGTTATAATAGACATATACCTAGGGAATTTATAAATAAAGAAAGACCATTATTAGAGGCATTACTATTTGCAGCTATAGATGGTGATGGAACTTATGATACAAGAGATGGTAGAAATAATTGTGAATATACAACTGCATCTAAACAACTAGCTGATGATATTCAAGAAATAGCTATTAAATGTGGATATAGAGCACATATAACATTCTCTGAAGATAAAAGAGAGAATAGATTAGGAATATGGAGAGTTAGGATAGACTTATCTAATAAAGATTATATTATCATAACACCTAATATGTGTGAAAAGATATATTATAAAGGTACAGTACATTGTTTAAATGTACCCAATCATATCTATATTACTAGAAGGAATGATAAGGTAGCAATTCAAGGAAATACTGCTAGAGTTAAAGCAATTATGTATGAAAGAATGATAAAGGCATTTCAGTTAGAAATAGCTAATGTAATTAGAGAAGAATTATTTAATCCTATTCTAGAGAAGAATGGTTTTGAACCTAATTTAGTTTTTATCAAGTTTAATGATATTACTGAAGAGGATGAAGCACTTAGATATAAATGGCTAGGTAATCTATTAAGAGGAATACCTCCAGAGATGTATCCTTTCACTAAAGAAGAACTTAGACAACTACTTAATTTACCACCTTCTGAAATAGAAGAGGAAACTGTAGCTGAACAGCCACAAGAGGAACAGCCACAAGAAGAACCACAACCTACTGAAACACCTGAAGAGTTCCCAGAACAACAAGAAGAGGTACCAGAAGAAAATGAAGACAATACACAGACATAGTGCACCACTATCGTATAATAATAAGATTATAAGTAAATCTAATATTAGAATATATAGGGATGCTGTTATACTAGCACCTGGAGTCTGGTGTGATAGTGTAACTAGAGCTGATGTGGAATACACTGCTAAAGCTCTATCACAATATGCTACTAATTGGTCCAGAAACATTATAGACCTAGACCATGACTTAGGTGTAAAAAGCATAGTAGGTACAGTAGAAAATCCTAGATTCTATAGAAATCAAGTACTCGGTGACTTATGTCTTTTTCCAGATATAACTGCTGGTAAAGATACTATTACTTTAATAGATGCAGGTTTAGTAAATGCATTATCTGTAGAACTTATGACAGAAGATTCATGGAATACACAGAAGAATATGAGAGTAGCTGATAATATAGAATTTATAGGATGTGCTATATTATCTGGTCATCCTGTTAGACCCCCAGCATGTAAAGAAGCAAGGATAAAATGAAAATAGCGTGTCCATTCTATGGTAGATGTCTTAATTCAGATAAAGAATGCCATAGATGTCAATATAATGCTAATATTAGATTAGAGAACTTTCTATTACTTCAAGATGGAAATGAGAGTGTAGTAAGGTTCCTAAATTTAGAACATGGATATCAATCATAATCTGATAAAAGGATGTCCTCTCTGTGACATCTTCTTAGACCCTAAGAAACACATCCATACAAAGGTCTATTATCCGGAATATCATCTCATTCAATCTTCTGATTTCATTATCTTAGAATGTGAAACTACCAAGACTCCTATGGTAATCTTAAGAGACCATGTAGCTTCTCCATCTAAAACTATATGGGGTAATATACTACAAGTCTGTAGACATGAATTTGGATATCCACTTCGCTTAAGAAATAAACCTCGTAGGGTTATTGACCATTATAGCTGTTACATAATATTAAAGAAGGAATATTAATGGTATGGTATGCTGTACGCGCTGGGGAAACTATCCCCTACATTTATACTAAACGTATCTATCTAGATAAAGGTACATTCAAAAGATACATTGGTAGTAGTCCTGGTTATGACTACAGAGTAAGCACACCTAGTGGAGAGATATTTATAACACCAAGTGGTCATGTCGGTATTGATATGGAAAGTATGTCAATAACTGGTGGACCCTCAACATTCAATAATGATATAGTATTTAGAGCTGGGAGTGTATTATTTAGTGATGGAATTACATCAAAAGGTAATACTTATGTTTCTGGAACATTATATCTCAATCAA
>Ga0209536_100015432_pt1 | contig 10911 bp, 13 predicted proteins | sample DeeMarSeWOR28_12_FD_187461 | JGI IMG/M metagenome (GOLD analysis project Ga0209536, IMG submission 187461) | Marine sediment microbial communities from White Oak River estuary, North Carolina - WOR-2-8_12 (SPAdes) (version 2) | ecosystem: Environmental > Aquatic > Marine > Intertidal zone >... | reverse complement strand
CGCGCCGTATGCAGCAGCGATAGAATAGCACCTAAAGGTAGGTTGACAATTTTGCTCACTTCTTCATATAAAAATTTCTCGACGCTCACCAAGAGAAATACTTGTTGTTGCTGCAATGGTAATTGTTTAAAAGCCCGGTAATACTTGTCGTCTTCATGGCTATTTAAAAGCTCTTCATTGGCAGGCAATTCTGTAGTTTGCCATTGTGCCATGAACACTTGTTGCTCCGTAATGAATTCGTTGTATATGTTGTGAAAGATTGAAAACAGCCAGATTTTTTGCCCTATGGCATTGTTTTGATCTTTCTTTATGAGTTGGTGTAAGTCTGTCGCGCAATCAATGCATTGTTGCACCATGCGATCTGCCAGTCGAATGTCACCCGTCAAGGCTCGCGCATACCGGCGCAAATAAGGCAAGGTTTCTATTATTGTATCCTTGTAATTTTTCATATTTTTTATTTTGAACTCAAATGGTTTGCATCCCTAATCAAGTCACTTTAAAAATCCTACGGAGTGAAAATTGTTATTTATTGATCACTGTAGTTTAGCGTATCTATCTCCATGGTTGAATTCAATAAAAAGAATTAATATTCCACCTAAACTCGCTATTTAAATAAAAAGTATGTTGATTATAGAAAAGAATAATAAAGAAAATCTCCGTTGGTCACGCCCGCGTCTCGATTCTACCCTAAGTAGCTATTTACAATAGAAATTAAACTGTAGAGGTACCCATGATGTAGGAAAATGCTTGCGGCCGGAGTATTGAAATTGGCAACGTACTTCCCTGAATTTCCTCAAAGTTAATATCGAAAAAATAAAAAAGGGATACTCAAAAGTATCCCTTTCTGTTTCCTATTGCGGCCTACCTAAGTAGTACCACATCTTCCAACTTATGGTGCGGTGCCTCCTATACCACCAAACGGAGGTGGCGGTGGGGGTGGCGGCGCCGGAATTGGTGATGGAGACGGTACCGGAAGTGGTGTCGGAGTTGGCGGTGGTACCGGGGTTGGTGCCGGCGGTGGCGGAGTGCCTCCTCCCATGCCACCCATACCCCCCATACTTCCTGGTGGTGGTGAGGGTAGCGGCGGTGGTAACGGAGGAGCACACGGCGCTGTCGCGTTCACCCAATTGGTCGTTAGATGGCATTGACTGCATTCCTCTCCGCCAGGTGCTAATACCGAACAATGCCCCCCCGGTAAAGAATGACAGGCTGTACAGTTGTCCGCGGTTTGGCTGTGATCAAACGGAGAAACTAACGGAATCCATCGTGGATAGAAGTGGCAGGCCTCGCATACGTTTGTGGTTAACGGATGATATGCCGGTTTAGGCGTTACCGAACCCGATCCATCATGACAACCAGCTACCGCGCAACCGACAATAAAGTCGTGAACGAACGCCTGAGGAGTGGCCGAGAGCTGTTCGGAAACCGCACTTTCCCCGTAACCGTTGATAGCAGTGACATAAAAATAATATGTAGTGTCGTTACTCAACCCGCCTTGCACATAATTTGGGGTGACCGTATTAGCCAGCAGGGATACTCTATTTGGTTTAAATTCCGGATCGGTATTGCCGTATATGTTGTAAGAATCGGCATCTGGAAGCGGGGGCCAATTTAAAATTACGGTCGTATCACCGGCCCTTGTTTCAATATTGGATGGCGCATCCGGGATCAATCCCTGGGCCAGTGCCTCTATGTCGATCGAAATGCGGTCGCCCGCATTCACCCCTAAACCAGCGGCTTCGCAACTCCATTCAACTCCGACCGGCAGTCGAATATATACTTTCTGGCCGGTATTTTTGTTTTTACATTTAACCGTTAAGATCTGGGTGATGCCGGTGGCGACTCCCCCTGTTTCTTGCGCCCATGCGGGTTGAAATAGAACTACGGTAAAAACTACGGATACCCCATACAACAACAGCCTAGTGATTTTCTCCATTTCACTCACTCCTTATTATTAATACGCCGGTTACGTAATTATTCGGAGCGAGCCTAACATTAAAATCCGTTGCTTCAAAGCGAAAACAAAAACGAATGTCGAATATTTACACTCAGTTGCATTTTATTTACACAAAATATTTAGTATTCCTACTGCGGCGCTGACTTTTCCTACAAAGATTCGCGATTAGCTTATCTCCGCAGGTTATTTAAGATCACATTAACGGCTGCATTGTAGATAAATCCTCAACCATATTAAAACCGGAATCCTTTTGGCACTACTACAATACCTTTCTCCGAGAGGGTAAACCGCTTTTTATCCAATTCCAAGTCATACCCAATTTGCTCACGATCCGGAATTATTACATTTTTATCCACAATACAGTTTTTTAGCCGGCAGGCTTTACCCACTCTAACGCCTTCAAAAAGCAGCGCTCCTTCCACCACTGATTCCTCATCAACAAATACATTGTTAAATAGAATTGAGTTTTGCACGCTTCCTCCCGTGATGACCGTACCACTGGAAGAAATCGAATTAATGGAAATGCCCTCAGCGCCGTAGGCACCTGGTGCTGTGCGTGCTGGGGGATATTGGCCTGAATAGGTACGCACCGACCAATCCTGCTGATACAGATTGAGTGGTGGTACAGGTTTTAACAAATCCATATTCGCGGCGTAATAACTATCTATCGTGCCCACATCGCGCCAATAGCGGTCCGGCGATACCCGGCCGGCTTCGCTGCCAAACTGATAGGCGAATACATTTTTGGATTCGATCATATTGGGAATGATGTCTTTACCAAAATCATGTTTGGATCCCTGGCGTTCATGATCTTCTGTCAACGCCGCAATTAAATGTTCTGTGGAAAATACATATATGCCCATGGAAGCCAAAGCATGGTTGGGATCACCAGGAATGCTAATGGGTTTTTCCGGTTTCTCATGAAAATCGACGATTCGCTTCTGCTCATTAAGTGACATCACGCCAAAACTTTTCGCCTCTTCCAAACTGACTTCCATGCACGCCACGGTCAGATCGGCTCCGGACTGTTTATGAAACTCCACCATGGGAGCGTAGTCCATACGATAGATATGATCCCCGGCTAGGATTACCACCCACTTTGCACCGCTGCGCTCGATGAGATAAAGGTTTTGATACAGCGCATCTGCGGTGCCGCCATACCAACTCTCCCCTGTTCTCATTTGTGGTGGTACGCTGGTGATATATTCACCTAATTCAGGATTAAATATGGACCAACCATCACGCAAATGTTTGTGCAATGAATGCGATTTATATTGGGTTAGCACCAATATCCGGCGCAGTCCGGAATGCAAACAATTGGTTAGAGTAAAGTCTATGATGCGGTACTTGCCGCCAAAAGGCACGGCGGGTTTGGCCCGATCCCTCGTTAGCGGATACAAACGTGTGCCGGTCCCCCCCGCCAAAACAATTGCTAGTGTGGTATTTGACATCTTTACTGCCCCATTCGATTAAGTTTTACAGTGAAAGCCTTTTAAATAGTCAAGGAGAGTGCTTGCACCTCGACGTCTATTTTCTTTCGCTAATTCACAATTTGAACCAATTGCATAATTTGTCGCAAATGCCATAATTTTACTGGTTTCGCCCTTTACCTGGCGCATTATTATTGCGCATGTTCTCATGTATAATATTAAAAATGCACCAAAAATAAGCAATATTATTTTGGCGCACTCACCACAATTACAAACCAGTGATATGCATCAACAAAAGAACAAGCCTCCTTTCATTCAATTGGAAGATGACGTTGTCGCGTTTCTCGAAAAACGCTTAGGCCGGCTTCACGCCCGGCAACGCTTGGGCATCGAAACGACGTCCGAACCGAAAGTCTTTGGCGGTGGAATCAATTTTTTCCATCCGGAAAACTGGTATTCCGGCTATGCATTTGTGCGTTATTGCTTGAAGTTTTCGGGCCTCTACTGGCGGGGGCAAAAAAATACTTTTAAATTTCAACTCAAACAACACGATATTCCGCTGTCCAACTTGCCTGCGGACTTCGACGGCTATCGAATCTTGCATTTAAGCGACTTGCATGTGGATATGAATCTGGATGTTACCCGCGCGTTGGCGCAGCGGGTTCAGGACCTTGACTATGACATCTGCGTTTTGACCGGCGACTACCGGGCCCTCACGTTTGGCGATATCAACGGCGCCATGGAAGGCATGGAAATACTTTTACAGAAACTCAGAGAGCCGGTATACGGTATTTTGGGCAACCACGACAGCATCCGTTTGGTGCCCGGATTAGAGTCATTGGGCATTCAAATGCTGTTAAACGAATCCATCGTCATAGAACGCAATAACACTAAAATCCACCTCGCCGGCATTGACGATGCGCACTATTTCCGCGTCGACAACATTCACAAGGCGGCCCAAGACATACCTCATGCGGAAACCTCTATCTTGCTATCCCATACTCCTGAAATTTACAAGCAAGCGGCGCACGCGGATTTTGATGTGATGTTTTGTGGCCACACCCACGGCGGGCAAATCTGTTTACCGGGCGGGATACCCATTACCCTGGATTCTAAATGTCCCCGCTATATGGGTTCCGGTTCGTGGAAATATCATAATATGATTGGTTATACCTCGGCGGGTGCCGGCACATCCATTGTGAATGTGAGACTCAACTGCCCCCCTGAAATTACGATCCATACCTTACGATGCAAGGATTAATAAGGCACGTTTCTTATGTTCAGTTTATAAAGTATCTTTGACAGAATCAGTTCCAATACGAAAAACAAAACGACAACCGCGAGTACGCCAAGCCAGGAAACTCCCAATAAATAGTGTGTAGCAATCATGGGAAACAAAGATTCCGGGATCTGGTCGATACCCAATGCCATGCTACTGGATGGTTTGCCACTGCGTCTTTTTATAAAACTGGAAAACAAATCGCCGGCCATGGCGGTTATGCCGATGATCAAGCCGTACTGCCAGGCTATTCCTAAAAGTGGCGCGGCAATCGTCGTCAATAACAACGAAAACACAATGCCGCGGATGGTTTTGGAAGGTCCGAATATCGGTCTTTGATCCCAAAACCAGCGGTTACCATCTAATGGATATACCCAAAGATCTCCGCAGATCTTTTTCACAATGACCGGAGTGCCGTTTGCAACTCCGATCAGTATCAGCAGTTTTACTTCAAACATAATAAAACCAACATTAAACCGCGAGCTAATCTTATTTTCGAATCAAAATACCAATACGCCGGGCTTTTGCGTGGTAACACATTGTTGATTTTCACAGCGCAGCGTGGGTTCGGGTATAACGATGCAAGCTCCCATCGTGCCGGTTTTCGAATGCAGCGTTCGCCTGATCATCTTGTATTGTGCAGCCAGTTCCCTCAAGCGCGTTTCGTTGGTATTTAATGTCGAGTACGCCAAATAACTCTCCGGTCCACCACATGGATTTGCTCCCATAGCCAATGCCTTGCATTGAGTATCTTCAGTGCATGCGGCTTGCGCGATTTCCTCATCGATGGCGGATTGTAATTCCGATTGCATTGCGCGCAGCTCCTGCACCGATTTCTGAGCTATATCGTCAGCACTAAGATTACCGGTTTCATTGGCATAGACTAGGGTTGCTGCGAACAGGACCATCGGCAAATAAACGACCTGTTTAATCATGGTGATAAACCTGTAAAGTATCGATAGTAAGTGATGGCATCTCAAGCAAACAAATTATCAAACTGCTTAATCAACGCCAGTAATTGTACTGTATCTTCCCCGTGACCCGTTAAAAATTCTTCTGCATAAGGGTGAATGGCACATTTAACAGGCAATTCTAAATTATTTTTCAATATTTGCCTCATGCGTGGCAAGAAAATCCATTGCAACCACTGTTCAACCGTTAATGTGTCATAACTGAATGGGAGCGGGCTATCTAACAGGCGATTCTCAGGTTTTTCGTCTGACCACAATGAGACGCGGCGCATCTCCGCTTTGATTCTAAGAATGAGATCAGCGACTCTGCGTTCTAATTCTATGTCCGTTGTGAACTGTTGCAAGAGAAACTAAGGTAAGACGAGGGGCGAAACGGATTTTACCGGAGTGTCACAATTTACACTTCGACTGGCTATAAAATTTTATCGCTTATCTCCCAATCGTAAGCACAATCTAGATGAATCCGTACGGCAACGATTCCATCCAAACCATCTTCTAACATGCAATTTAATGGCGTACGATTGCCAAACAATTTATTGGTTTTATTCAACCAAAACTTTGGCATTTGGTCGTTTAATGGATAACTAGTGCGTAGCGCATCCGCGATGCCTACTAGATGTTCCACACGCTCCAATATTTTGGCCTCATCAGGAAGCGGCCGGCCATTATAGTATTGCCGCACAGAGCGTACCCGGGAGGAATCGGGAAAATCGAGGATATTGAGTTTTTCCGCATTCGACAATCCCCAATTATCCAATAACATCATGATTAAACGGGCTAATTCAATGCGGTTCTCTTCATTCAGTTGAGTCATGCAACCTGCCTGATAACGAATTTGAATTTGAATTTGAATTTGAATTTGAATTTGAATTTGAATGTGTGTGCGTGAATAGAATAAGTCTAACATACCCCCCTTCAAAAAGCCTCCCAAAGCCGACATTGGGAATCTAGCCGGATTTTTCCTCCGGGCATTGGACAATTTGCCGGTTAATCAAGCCAAAAAACGGCTCTGGCCCGTCAAAATACCAGCCAAGCTGAATTTTGCACTTCCCACAATGTGCGAATTGCCAGAAATATCCCGCAAACCAAGAATGTTCCGACGTCATCGCCCCCACACGCGCGCATCCGTCCGCGTGTTTAAAGCTGCGAAATTCAAACGTATAACCTTGTGGATTAATTTTGCGATGTTCGAGTGAACCATTGATGTGAACGTGCTGGCTTTCGTCTGTCACGTATGCCCCGCAAAGCGCACAACACCAACTTTGCCTTTTGGATTTCCGGCGCTGCGTTTCAACATCAAATTCTGCCTGCACGTCGGAAATCTGTGCGCTATCTAACAAATAGTATTTTTGCGGATTAATTTGCTGGCAGTTACGGACCATTTTTGAATACTAGTCCTCAAATTTCATTAAGGAAATGCCAATAACTAATGCACTGTGAATGTATTCACAGCAGATAACAGCAGCTGTGATTATAGTTGGTAGTACATTTCATTGTTAGGTAATACATTAGCAGCTCACCACTGCAGCAACTGGAAATATAGAATGCTGGGATCAAAAAACCTTTTAAACTACTTGCATAGGAATTCCGAGAACTGGAATCAATTGCCTATCCACTACATCCTGTTAGCCACGCTGCTCGCCTTATTAGGTTACTCCTTTCTGCTGTGTTTTCCAATGTTGTTTGTTGTCAGTGTATATAAAGCTTCGCAGTTGTTATCGTTCTATCCCTTATACGCTAATTTATGGGAAACTTTGTTCTGGATCACACTCAGCATATTTTTCGGTCATGTCAGCGTTAACATATTGACGATCGACTTCGCCACCATACCGGGCTTGAAAATCCAGCGAAAAAGCGCCGGTCGTCTATTTCATTTATTGGATGAGATCAAGGCCCACTACTCGCAACCTTCCATACAACAATTTATTATTACAGAACATTACGAATTGCGAATCGTTAAAGTTGCTCACTTTGGCATACCACTGTTCACCCACAATACATTGGCCATCGGGCTGCCATTGCTGTTGACCCTGTCACCCACCCAATTTAAGTGCCTGCTAACACGTGAAATGATCCGATATTCGAAAAAGCGGCACAAGATCACTAATTGGCTAAGCCAATTGAGCGAAGCATGGGAGCGTTACCACATAGTGCTGATGCAACGTTCGTGTATTGGTTATCAAATGCTATATGGTTTTTTTACACTTTACTGTCCTGTTTTTCGCGCAGTTTCCTTACCAGCTCGCCTTAGCGACGAACTACTTGCGGACCGCAATACATTGGATATGATCAACAGCGATGAGTTGCTTAGCGCTTTTCAAGCAAAACTCATCGCACAAATCTATTTCGAACAACGATTTCAATGGGAAGTGGCCCAAATGCCCGGGGTGCCGCGCCCGTTTAGCCGGCTGCAGCAGGTTGCCAAAACGGCTTTGTCGCAAAGCAATAGTGATGTTTGGTTAAACCACCATTTAAACGCTGAAAATACCAGCCAGTATTATCCAACTTTGCGGCAACGCATGGAGAATCTCGGCTTAACCTCTGTCAAACTGCCACCGAAATTGAGCCAATCCGCTGCGGAATATTTTTTCCAACAGCAGCTAATGAAAATCATTCACATGTCAGATAACAATTGGGTGGAAAAACGGCGCCGTACGGATACAGCAACTCGCACGCCGGGCGCCGTTAAAGATCTGCTCAACAGGCCTGTAAAAAAAGCCGCCAATAATCATAAGCAATCCGCTGCCTGAACCATTAACAATCATCATCAACTATGGGCTGACCTGTATACGGGTCAGTGAGCGGTTCACCATCTGAGCTTGTCCAAACCGTGTTGACGAACATCATATTGCCGATGCGATCGTAATTGCTATCCATAGCCAAATCGATATCAACGCTTTTGATACCATCATATATAAATACTCGACCCAGTTTCTCCTGTTGTAACTGTTGCTGGGATGGCTCGAAAAGCATTTGCTGCTGCCAGGCGTAATCGGCATCACCGCCTGCCCAGGCAATGCCGCAAAAACCAGCAACGCCTTGTAGCCCAAAAAGAACTACAACCAGTACTTTCCTTGTAAACATTGTTATCGCTCCTTGTATACACTACTGTCTGTTAATCTACACATGGCAGCCGTTGTGCCATGATGACCTTTTTCCCTAAGGTTTGATTAAGAGACACCTAAGCCGTCCATTGGGTTTAGTACCGCGTTAACCGGCTAGCGCCGCCGGAGCTTGAATTCCACAATGTCTTGGACAAAATCCGTATAGGGAATCAGACTGAAACCGCCGTACCGCTTTTCGGCCTCTACAACCAGATGCTCTATATTCTCAACAACAAAACCTGTTGTGCCATGTAGGTGGTTTTGCAGCCCCAACAGACCGCCGGATTGAATTTTCATTAAAACGCTATGAGGCATTTGGCTCAGATCATCTGCGTAGCCAAAACTTGGCAATGCGGCTGCTTTCAATTCACCCAACAACTCGGCACATTTTTGATGCATATCGGCCGATGTACACGCGATAGATGGGCCTTCACGCCGGGTTACCTCCAACGCGTTTTGGCAACTGTATTGCTTACCCATAAGAGCGCCGCTGAACGCACATTTAAAATTTTCCATTGAACATATCCTAATGTAAATTATCTCAAAAAGACCAATTCACTGACCTATATTATGTTTTAGACGTACTAACCTTTATAACGATGGCGATCAAGAAAAAAGCAATTGATAAACCTGCCGTTTCCAGGAGCAAAAGATTAATTCTTTGGCTGAAATGGTCCGGTGTGCTATTCGCAAGTTTGTTACTCATCGAGTTCGGTTATGTTTTGGGCCTGATGCCGGATTGGAATCAATTCATCCATGGTCCCATCCAAAAATCCAGTATTATTCAACAATACGAATACGAACAAACGAAGCATTCCGACTGGCCCACACTGCGCTGGCATCCAGTGCCTTTGTTTATGATCCCCAAACACATGCTGCGTGCAGTTGTCATCGCCGAGGACAGTCGCTTCTACCAGCATAAGGGATTTGATCAACAAGCGATTCGAGATGCCATCGAATACAATCTTTCTAAAGGTCGAATAGTGTACGGCGCCAGTACTATTTCGCAACAAACGGTGAAGAACTTTTTTTTAACCACTTCCAGAAATCCGCTACGCAAGTTGCACGAGGCCATACTTACCTATGCCATGGAAAAAAATGTGGGCAAACAGCGTATTTTGGAAATCTATTTAAATATCTCCGAATTTGGCCGCGGAATTTATGGGGTGGAAGCCGCTTCGCGGCACTATTTCGGCAAGTCCGTCAGCGAGATTAACGTCGAAGAAGCCGTTGAGTTAGCGGCTACATTACCCGCTCCGGTTAACCATAACCCTGCCACACGTACGGAATTTTTCCTAAAACATAAGGCAAAAATTAAACATCATTTAGGGCTCTAGAGCACGTTCTTAGTACCCACCTACTCCTATCTCTACCTGGCATGTAGGATAAAACTTACAATAGAGGGCGCCCTCGAGATGTTGTTCTCCGATAGGGTGTGCGATTACACTCATTAAAGGGAGAACGTCAATATTTTGATTCTATCGGTAAAAAATACTACAACAAAAATAACTATTACAGAGGCTTATTGAACTATCGATGTTTGCATAGGTCAACTTAACTCACTACAAGAACGGGGGCTCTAAATGGTTTGTAACAGCCGCCAATACCGCAGCGTATACTGGCAGTGTCAATATTTATGGCTTTTCTTATTGCTTTACTTCACAGCGAATGTTTCTGCAGCCACGCTGGACGTTAATCCCAATAGCTTAAATTGCTCGGACACACTGGGCTCTGAAGTTTTCTGTACAATCCAAGGGGCCATAGGTTTTGCCGTCGATTCAGACACCATTTATATCGCTCCAGGCTTGTACAGGGAAAGGCTACACATCGATGGAGCAGCTAGCCGGTCGCTGACAATTATCGGTTCGGGTATTTCGCATACTGTCATCGACAGCAGTTCCCGCGGAATCCTCATCAAAGAAGACGTCACCATAAAGGGATTAACCATTGAGAAAAGCGGACCACCGCGCAGCGGCATGGGTGGCGGTATATATGTCGAGGGTGACGGCATCACTGTTAATATATCTGACGTGGTTCTGGACAGTAACAATGGTGGCGCTGGTGGCGGAATAGCCGTAATCTCCGGAAGCGTCTTTTTGGATCGGGTGTCGGTTATCAACAACACCGCCTACATCTACTCTGAATACAGCAACGCAGAACTTTCCTCCGG
>Ga0209536_100015431_pt1 | contig 10912 bp, 9 predicted proteins | sample DeeMarSeWOR28_12_FD_187461 | JGI IMG/M metagenome (GOLD analysis project Ga0209536, IMG submission 187461) | Marine sediment microbial communities from White Oak River estuary, North Carolina - WOR-2-8_12 (SPAdes) (version 2) | ecosystem: Environmental > Aquatic > Marine > Intertidal zone >... | reverse complement strand
CTCAACAGCCTTTGCGATTATGGGGTCATCGGGAGGGACATTGTGGTCCTGACTCTCCAATGCGGCGCTGATCCAGAAGCGATTGTGCGTCTCTTTCCCGTGTTGCCGGGTCTCTTTAATAAAGCGGAGAGCGGCGTCCCGGTGGGCTTTTTTAAATGTGTCAAACTCAAGGGCGAGACCGCTCTGCTGGAGACTTTGCGTCAAACGGCTCATGGCATCAATGAGGGCCTGGTTATCCGCAATGATCAACGTGTTGAAAAGGTCAAATCCTATGGCTTTTATCTTGTCCATAGGGATCTTACCTACCCGAACGGCTTAAGAAAAGCAAGTTATTGACGCTTTAATGTTCCCTTGCGGTCCGGAACGCCTCATGGTAGGTTCACTTTTACCGCTAGCGTAAAGGGGGATATGATATGGCAGAGTCCGCTTTTCGTGAGGAATTAATTGAGGAGACCATTAAGTTTCACGGGCATTCATGCCCGGGCCTGGCTCTCGGGATAAGGGCTGCCGAGTTGGCACTGGCCAAATTGGGTCGGGCTTCGGACGAAGAGATCGTGGCAGTCGTGGAAACAGACATGTGCGGCGTGGACGCTGTTCAATTCCTGACCGGATGCACCTTTGGTAAAGGAAACCTAATCCATTTGGATTACGGGAAAAATGCCTTTACGTTCTATCGCCGCTCAGACGGGAAAGGGATCCGCATTGTGACCAAGAGCGGAACTTCCCGAGACCGAGACGATGAATTAAGTGCCCTGGGAGAGAAGATGCTCAAAGAAAAGCTGACACCTGTGGAACAGGAAAGGATGGAAAAAGGCAAGGCTGCGCGGATAGAGCGGATCATGGATGCGGATTTACAAGATCTCTTTGAGGTCAAACCCGCACAGGGTCCCATCCCCAGGAAAGCACGAATATTGCAGAGTCTTGTGTGCGAAGTCTGCGGTGAAGCAACGATGGAGTCCCGGACACGCCGGTTCCTTGACCAGACCTTGTGCATTCCCTGTTTTGAGGCCATGGAAAAGAGAGACTAGAAGGTGTGAAGGGATGGCGATTCCATGATAGAAGAAGAGATAGATAGGGCGAAAAGACTTTACGCGCATTATGGTGAGGCACTGACCAAACAGAACGGTCTGGGTGCCCTTTTTGATAGGTATCGAAACGCTATACGGAAGACGCAAGAGGTCATGAACCGGCTGCGCGTTGTAGAGATTTGTTCGGCGTGTGCCTGCGAGAGGTCTGGAAGTTGCTGTTTTCAAGGGGTGGAGGAATGGTATGACCACGTCCTTCTATTGATAAACCTCGTCTTGGGCAGGCAAATGCCAGAATTTCGTGAGGTCCCTGGGGGCTGTCTCTTCGTGGGGAGCAGGGGATGCAAACTCATTGCCCGACATTCCTTCTGTGTGAATTATCTTTGTCCACCCCTTCAGAATTCGATCAGGACACCTTCTATGGAAAGGCTCCTCTCTGTGTCTGGTGATGAGCTATATCAGGGATGGGAACTGGAAAAATCAATCCGGGAGTGGCTTCAGCACCAAGACCATGAGACAGATCTTACAATAGTCGCTGAGATGGGGATAGCCCATGGGTATTGATTTATCAAGCATCAAACCCTTTGAAATATGTTCCATCAGACCGCCTACGGAGAACTACAGTCTCACCTTCAGGCTAACACGTAACTGCTACTGGAACCGATGCGGTTTTTGCCCGGCGTATAAGTTTGCATCGCGGTTTTCAAAACGGAGTATAGATGCGGTCAAGGAGGACGTCAGACGTGTAACGTTGATAGATGCGCTTCTGTATGAACAGGGCATTAGCAGCACGCCAAATTCTTACGCAAGATATAGTCGTATTACTGAATTGGTGCATAGGATCAAGACGGCTCAAAAGGAGACTGGTCATGAGGTGGAAGGGGATAGGGAAGAACCGCCAGAAGATCTACATCCCGATCTTGTTTGGTTTCTTTCATGGTTTAAGGACAAGCCTGACTTAACGGACAGCCTAAACCATGTTCTAACCTGGCGGATGGCTGGTGGAAAGACCTGCTTTCTGGGTGATGCTGACTCCCTGATCATCAAGCCAGAATTTATGACAGAGATTTTGGATGAGATAAAGGACAAGTTCTCATCTATTCAGCGTTTCACTGTGTATGGCAGAACAAAAACTGCCGCAAGGGTGCGGAAGCTGGAGGAACTCAAGGCGTATCGCGACGCCGGGCTTGACAGGATACATTTTGGGCTGGAGAGTGGATCGGATGCTGTGCTCAAGTTCATGGATAAGGGGGTCACTAAAGATGAGCATGTGGAGGCAGGCATCAAGACCAGGGAGGCAGGACTTTCATGCTCCGTCTACGTGATGCCGGGACTGGGAGGGACTAGGTGGTCGGAAACCCATGCCCATGAAACGGCTGAAGTGTTGACAAAAATGACGCCTGACTATGTGCGGTTAAGAACCCTCCAGATATTCCCTCAGACTCCCCTTGATGAGGCACGCAGCAATGGGGATTTTGCAGAGGCGAGTGAGGAGCAGGTTGCCAAGGAGATCAGGGTAATGGTGCAAGAGACTGACACAGATACAGAGATATTGAGTGACAGCGCCTCCAACCTGCTCAGCATAAATGGAAGACTGCCAGAAGATCGGTCGGCCATGCTTGGAGAAATTGATCAGTACCTGGCCCTTTCCGATAGGGACAAACTCCTGTTCAGCGCGGACTCACGGCTGCGCTCCTTTGTGGGGCAATATGGCGACCTGTCAGAAGATATATCCGGTGCCATAAGCCCGTATCTTAGAAGAGATAGACTTGATTTCTCCAGCGCATCGGATAGTGAGATAGAGGGTATCATTAGATTGATACGCGCAAAGCTTATGCCGTGAAACGAAGAACGCATTCCATCACATCAACGAGACAGGGGAGGCTTTTGGGTGTATGCCCCTTTCAGCAGTTTGAGCGAATATTTGGACAAAGAAGGAGGTAAATATGGCAGAGGAAGTCTATCAGGAGCTGTGTAAGACCATGGGAAGGCGAGGGGGTATGTATCCAGGCATGGACATACCAGAGTTCTATGTCTTGGCCAAGGAGCTCTTCACGACAGAGGAGGCTGCGGTTGCAAATGCCATGCCTCGCGGTTTTAATCCTGCAAGGTCCATTGCTGCTGAAATGGGCATGAGTGAGGAAGAGGTAGCCCCCATCCTTGAGGAGATGGCGAATAAAGGCCTTTGCAGTGCCGCCAAAATGAAAGGGATGATCGCTTATGGGGGGCCCCCATTTGTACCCGGGATATTCGAATTCCAGTTCATGCGAGGAACGAGCACGGATAGGGACAAAAAGCTGGCCACGCTTATCCATAATTACAAAACGGCCGTTAACATGGCCCGCGGGCCTGTGGAGGAACCATACCCCACCATGAGAGTTATCACTGTGGACAGGGTGATCAAGGCTGGCAACCAGATCCACACATACGATCAGGTCGCCTCCTATATTGACAAGTACGAGCCCTTGGCCGTAAGTACCTGCTACTGCCGTCATCAGGCAAAGTTGATGGACAATGGAGACTACTGCGGGAAGCCCACGGAAGTCTGCATGATGTTTGGAACGGGCGCTCAGTTTGTCATCGACAGGGGGATGGGGAGAAAGATTGAAAAAGAGGAGGCCCTGGAAATTCTGAAACAATCGGAAGAGGAGGGTCTGGTCCACTGCAGCACCAATCGGCAGGAAATCGACTTTCTCTGCAACTGTTGCTCCTGTCATTGCGTGATTCTCAAACAGGCCCTTTCCCATCCAAAGCCGGGGTTGGCTGTCTCCTCTGGTTTCCAGCCGGTCTGGGATTCTGATCTTTGCAGTGCCTGCGAAACCTGCATTGAGCGATGCCCGATGGAAGCGTTGAGCATGGGAGGTGAAGAGTTGCCGGATGTGGATCTGGAGCGTTGCATCGGATGTGGGGTTTGTGCCACAGGTTGTCCATCAGAGGCGATCCAGTTAGAGGAGAGGCCAGGGATTCCGGTGCCACCGGTTGATCAGAAGGCATTAAAGGCAGCAATCAAGGAAAGCCAGGCACAACGGGCATAGGATCCTGACCTCAAACCCAATTCTCCTTTTTTCTCAAGAGTGTAAGCCCCACAACCTATCTATCGTTGAGGAGGGTCAAATGAACTGGTTTCTAATTACCGCAGGTGGTTTTGCCGGTCTAGCAACGGTGGGTCACTTTTTCATAGGAAGTCGAAATTTCCTTGGGCCTACTTTGCAGGCGTCCTTTGATGAGGTGCCAAAGAAGGTGATGCATTGTCTGTTCCACTATGTTTCTGGGTACCTCATTCTATCCGCCATATTCCTTTTGGCAATAGGTCTAGGATTCAAGTTGGGCGGGAATCCGGCGCTTCTTGTAAGGTTTATTGCCCTGAACTATGCGGCATTCGCCGTCGCTCAAATCATTGTCGCCCTCACTTCCAAGATCCAAAACCCCCTGTTCAAATTGTTCCAGTGGATATTCTGGACGCTTATTGCCCTCTTTTCCTGGATAGGGGCGTAGATGAATATCGTATTTTTCGTTATCGTCCTGATTGCCTTTTTCACGGCCGCCTGGCATCAACTCCACTGGATGCCCATCGAGGGAGAGCTCTCTCCCATGGAATCCCTTTCAAAGGCCGTGGTGGAATCAGCGGGGGGATCCGTGGAACTGGCACTGGGTCTGATCGGTGTGATGACCCTGTTCTTAGGGCTTATGAAGGTGGCGGAGGCGGGAGGCATGTTGACCCTGATCGCCCGTCTTATCCGTCCCCTGATGGTCCGTCTTTTCCCTGAGGTCCCTCCAGAACATCCAGCCATGGGCGCCATGGTACTGAATCTATCCGCAAATGCCCTGGGTCTGGGAAATGCGGCTACCCCTTTCGGGATTCGTGCCATGCAGGAGCTTCACAAACTGAATTCCCATCCGGGTACAGCCACGGACCCCATGGTGCTTTTCTTGGCCATCAATACCTCCAGCGTTACTCTCTTGCCCACCGGCGTTATCGCACTCCGTGCGGCGGCCGGGTCTGTCGACCCGGCGGGCATCCTTCCCACGACCCTGTTTGCCACATGCTGCTCCACGATCGCAGCCATATTTGCGGCCAAGGCCTACCGGCGTTTTTTTAAACTAAAGCATTCAGGGGCTGGAAAAGAGAATAAAGAGGCTGGGAGCCTTGAAGCAGGAGAGGAGTCGCTGACCATTGAATCCCATAAGGGTTATCCTGTCTGGGTGAGCGGATTGGTACTCCTCGCGCTCATGGCCCTTATCCCTATGAGCATTTTTTGGGGAAAGGCCGTCTCTCCCTGGATCATCCCCTTTCTCATGGCGGGTTTCTTGGGATTCGGGGTCATAAGACGTGTCCCTGTCTATGAGGTATTTGTGGAAGGGGCCAAGGAAGGCTTTCGCGTGGCCATCAGAATAATCCCTTATTTGGTGGCCATTCTGGTGGCCGTGGGTATGTTCCGTGCCAGCGGGGCCATGGAGGCGATGGTGAGCTGGTTGGGTGGGATTACGGGAAGGGTAGGCATGCCTGCTGAGGCCTTGCCCATGGCCTTGCTCCGTCCTCTTTCAGGCTCTGGGGCTTACGGCGTTTTGGCCTCGATTATTAATGACCCGGGTATCGGGCCAGACAGTTACACAGGGTACCTTGTGTCCACCCTGCAGGGCTCCACAGAGACCACCTTTTACGTCCTGGCCATCTATTTCGGTGCGGTCCAGGTGCGCCGCATTCGCCATGCCTTAGCGGCGGGTCTGACGGCGGATCTGGTGGGTATCATGGCCGCGGTGGCCGCTTGTGCCTATCTATATGGGTAGGAGAGAGAAGCCCATTTATGCCAGTGTGGGGCCACCTCATGGAGACTGTGTTGCAATCCCATTTTGTCATTGCGAGCCCTTCGAGTACCTCAGGGTAAACTCCCTGTCAGGAGCGCGGCAATCTCTCCCTTTTCCGAAGTCCGATGAGATTGCTTCGGTCCTCCCGCCTATGCGGGAGTCCCTCGCAATGACATCATCACAGAGGTTCCGATGGGAGAGGATGAAGGTGAGGAGATTGTTTTGAGGTTGAAAGAAAGCTGCCCCGCCCTTCAGGGCGGGGAGCTTCTACTTGCCGGGAACAAAAACCGAGAGGGATTCAGGATAGAGCTCTTTAATCGCTAGTTCCAGAAGCAGAGGATTCTCATCCATCCTCAGAAGATACTTGATGTCTGCCTTGCAAGGAACGGGAAGCTTGTCCAGTTCGATATTCTGGCCGTTAAGATCCAAGAAGGTGGTGGTTTCTGTGAGCTCAAAATCACGTTCTCCCACAAGTATGGAGTGGTGTGTTTTTCCATTGACTTCGACAACCGCTGTCCTCAGAAGGCCCTTTGGCAGGGGCTCAGAAAAGCCGATGGCCGGCTTGGAGATCAGAAAAAACAAGAGCAAAAGGAAAACCACCCATAAAACGATAGGTCGACTCATGTGACCTCGCAGGTATTTAATCATGCGGTATCCTCCTATTTTTCTCTCCAACATCTCAGACCACTCTTTATATTTAGTGCCGGGTTAAGGTCTTCGTTGTGAACCGTCCCCGTGCTTTGCTGGATATATCCTTTGGCCCCCTCTTCCTGTCCCACATGGATGCCAAGGCTTGAGGCCTTGCCGTATCCCAGGCTCGTCTTGTCTACCACCTGATCCACGGGTTGCCCATTGATGTCCACTGTGGTGGTCCCATTATTTGCAAATCCAGGCTCAAAGTAGGCTGTTCCCGTCTCGTAGTATAGTCCGTAGAGATAACTGTCGCCGCCATATCCGCAGATATCCCCGTTGGGGACAAAGGAGGGCACATAGACCATGCCACCCAGGAGAGAGGGTTTTTCGATAACCCGTTCCATAGAGATGCTCAGGGTCCGGTACCAACCGTCTTCCACATAGACCAGATCCTTCATCGCCTCGAAGTTGCCGATGCTTGTCCCACCCCCATCAAAGACTTCATCCCCTGTGGTCACCACATATTGATCCGTGTTCAGGAGGTCTGACAAAGTCAACTCGAGGGAGGCACTGTAATTGAGGTAATAGTCGTCTGCATGGAGTCCGGCTGGCGTGTGCTCAATATTGTAAAAGGGATCTTTGAGGCCAAATAAGTATTGGGTGTCCGTATCTGTCTTATCCGCTGTGCTCAAATATCGACCGGTGCCCCCAAAGACCCAGATGTTGTTATACGTATCCCTGCTCACACTGAGCGGAGCTGTGATGGGCCGGGTGGCATTAAAGAGCGGCGCAAACTGCCACGGATTGGTGGCATCCAGGGGATCGTCCACATAATTGGCCAGATCCACGCCGTCATAATTCCCGCCGACATCCACCCAGGGCACGTTGATCTTGTATACCTTTCCTTGCCAACTCCCACTCAGGTAGGTCTCGCCGAAATAGATGGCGTCCACATTGAAGTTGAGCCCTTCATCCAGAGAAACGGGGGAATTCATAAAGGCTTTACCCTCAGCGGTTTCGAAGAGCCAGTCATTGCCCCCCGATCCATAGGGATTACCCGTCTTCAGATCGACAACAAAGACATGTCCTCTCTTGGTAGATGTCCCGTCATAGTCACTGGGTCCGGAGCCAAAGACAGCAAACCACCTGTCTTTCACCTTCAAGACGGCAGGTAGCGATGTGCCCAATTCCAGGTCTGTGTAGGTTCGCTCCCAGATGACCTTTGGGTTTCTAGGATCCGTCACGTTGAGAAGCGTGTATGTGGGGTAGAAATCCCGCGTCGTGTCGGGTGTGGCTGCATCGTAATCAAAATCATCAGTGACCGGAATGTACTTGCCCCCCATGTTGAGGCCCAGCAACAGGAAGGTCCCCCAGTTGTCGTCTGAATCCGCGTCCACATAATAGGTGTCATCTGGCAAGATTTTGGCATCAAAGACCTTGGGTTTCAAATCCGCATAATAGACATGGGTGTAATTGGGCGATGGGAACCACTTGAGGTGGGGCAGGAGACACTGCGGAATGTAGGCCCATATCTCGTCTCCAATACTCTCGGTTCCCGGGGCGGCAGCGGGCTTGTTGAAGACCTTGTTGGCGGCATCGTACTCCCAGGACGTGAAGGCATGGAGCATGCCGTCATTGGCCCCTGCGTATACGATCGTTTCCCTGTTCTGGAGGGCATTGAGGAAGGTCTGATAGGACTCGTCACTATAGATGATATGGTAGTCCTCGACCGGCCTATTCACGGAAACGGGTGTGGAGTTGACGATATCCGCCAGTTTCCAGACATTATTCGTAGCATCCTTGAAACGGGGTCTCAGCCCGGCGATGTCCTCTCCCCGGATATAATTGATGAGGTTGTTTGTACGGGTATCCTGGTCCACACCCAAATAGCCCCAGGTGAGATCATCTTTGACGCCCAGATAGGGCCTTATACAGTTCTTACTCGTGCCACAATTATCATTGATCGTATCAAAACCGATGACTTCGCCGAACTTATCAAATGGATCATTGTGGACGCTTTCATCCACCAAACCATCTCCGTTGATGTCCACAAAAGTGAAAATCTTCCGCTCAACCGGTGTCTTCTGGGCAAGATTAGTTCCAGCCTCCCAGAGCGGCAGGATTTCATCCAGCAGTACGAGTTCGTAGGGGTCGTTCTGATAATCAGGGTAGGGCGCGGCCCCACTCACGTCATATCTCTTTAACATGGTGTCCCCTGTTCCAGGGTCCAGGAAGTACTTCAGGGCCTTATCCGCATCCAGATCCAACTGGAGGTTTTGGTTGGTGTCCTCCCGGAGGTTACCCATGGGGTCCACCCAGAGGGATTGGAGAAAGCCGAGCCACTTATACTCTGTTATGCCTTGGGTGATGGCGGGACGGTAGTAGGCCTGGACCAGATTCCCTTCGCCCTCAGAGGAACTGGACAGGACCGAGACCGCGGTCCCTGAAGCAGCCCGTGCAAGGATGTCGTTGATGGCCTGGAGGATCTTGGCCTCTAATTGATATCCTGTGTTCGCCTCATAATAGGTGTCCGGTACATTGTCACTATTCGCATCCCACTCTGCCTGGAGGTCCGGGCCTTTCGTGCCATTCTTCTCCACATAACCCCCATTCTTGGCCGCATCTTTCAACAGCGTTCTGGCCTGGTCATCATTTGCAAAGGCATAGACCGTATAGAGGATAAGATTCTGCTCTCCATCCAGTTCGGTCTTTCCCACGGTGGCGCTTCGCAGGTCCGTGGTGCGGGCATAATAGGCGACGTCGTCTAAATAGTCTGATCCAGAATCTGCAAAGGACCCAGGGTCTTTACTGTCCCCGTCAAAATCCTTGAGCTCGTCAGGGATCAGCATATCCATGGTGGACATCCCGTCTGTCAACAAGAGGACAAAGCTCTTGGCACAGTGCACGAATTCCGTCCCATTATAATAGGGGTCATCCCCCACGTTGGAATGGGGAGCGGCGCCATTGGGATAGTCCAGGCCGCTTGCCACCTCTTCCTGCTTGAAATACTGGGTGGCCACATACATAGCCTCGGCCAGGGGGGTCCAGGTGTTACAGGACGTGTTTTGCAGATCCGTGACCAGGGAGTTCATGTTGGTACCGATGGTGCTCACCACACTGCCACCACTCCCGTTGTTGCCTGTCCCGTAATTGAAAAACATGTTGCCCCACCGGGCCCTGTCCCCTATCTTTTGCAGGACGCCCGCTATGTTACCGTCCACAAAGCTGGGGGCCTCATCCGGGTAGGTGTTCATGTCCTTGTCCACCTTGATGACATAGACGCCCGCATTCACATAGAAGTTGCCTCCGTCCATTAAGTAGCTGAAGTTAGTCGCACTGTCGAAAGGCGTCACATTTTCTGTGTCAGTGTAAGTCTTCATGAAGTCATACCCAGCAATAGCGGGGGCCTCACCGATATTGGTCTGGTTCCCTGATCCCATTCTTGAAGTGGCCAAACCGCCCATGAGGACCTTCCTGGCCACATCGATTCTGCGCATGGTGAGCCAGTTGAGAAAATTCCCATCCCACGGCCCGGCCGGGTCCCTGACGAAGATGTTGCTGCCGTAACTGTATTTCTTATAGGGTTCGAAATACCCGTAGTACTCTATGCCGTGGTCATAGGGGCCCACGTAGGCCTGCTCGTTCATGCTGGTTGAATTGTCCAGGATGATGAGAATGTTAGGGGCCACCGTGCTGAGCTGGAAAATGGGATAAGAGGTGTAAGTGGCCATACTCGGCTCCGCGGCAAGACCCTTTTGTGCAAAAAGGGTGAGGAGCACCACAAAACATGAAATGAATACTATTTTATTTTTCCATGACATCACAAACCACCTGCCGTTCCTATGACTTTTCGATACATGGCATCCACATTGGATAGGGCCGCACTGGGGCCCTCTCCCAGAGAGTCCATATCATATAGGATGCCCACACCCCCCGAGGATCCTGAGCCCACGCCATCAGCGCCACTGCCAAATTCCGCACTCCCCCCTGGAATGATCTCCTGGCCGACACGATTCACATCCACATTTATGTCGTAACCGCCAAGGGTGAATCGGATGTCGGGCGCCGCGTCGTGGGGATCGAATCCCATGATTTCTCTATAAAAGGTACCGGCTGGACCGAGATAGGTCACACCGGCCCAGGCCGGCTCCGCACCACCATCAAATGCGCCGGATATGACTTTAGGGCTTGAGTAAACGCCGCTGTCCGCATTTTGAAAGGCGATTTTGTAAAATTTCTCGTTCCCAGCAATATGGATTTCTGTTTCTGTCGTGGTTGTTGCCATAATGCCCAAGAGTGTGAGAATCACCAGGATGAAGAGGGCAACAATCAGAACAGAGCCCTGTTCAGAGTTATGCTGTTTGAATGACGGTATCATCTCTTTCCCCCTCATATCAGATCATCTTGGGTATGATTCGCTGCATGGCAACGCTCTTTTGTGCCCCATG
>Ga0209536_100015428_pt1 | contig 10914 bp, 7 predicted proteins | sample DeeMarSeWOR28_12_FD_187461 | JGI IMG/M metagenome (GOLD analysis project Ga0209536, IMG submission 187461) | Marine sediment microbial communities from White Oak River estuary, North Carolina - WOR-2-8_12 (SPAdes) (version 2) | ecosystem: Environmental > Aquatic > Marine > Intertidal zone >... | reverse complement strand
AAAATAATTGGATTGAAAGGATACGATCTTGAAATTATTGAAAGAGTACCGTTAGAAATTCCTCCGAATGAAATAAACCAGAAGTACCTAAAAATCAAACGTGATAAACTGGGGCATTTAATTAAAGCAGATTTAAAAATTCAAAAATAGATTTTAAGGAAGAACAATGGCAAACATTATTGAAGGCAAACTAACCGCCAGAGGGAAAAAATTTGGAATAGTAGCAAGCAGGTTTAACGAACTTATAACCCACCAGCTTATTAATGGAGCAAAAGACTGCTTGTTACGCCACGAATGTAAAGAAACCGATATTACAGTTGCCTGGGTTCCAGGCTCATTTGAAATTGCCCCCGTAGCTAAAAAAATGGCAAAGTCCAAAAAATATGATGCTCTAATCTGCCTTGGTGCGGTCATACGTGGCGGAACCCCCCACTTTGATTATATTGCTGCTGAAGTATCCAAAGGTGTCGCACAGGTTGGGCTGGAAACAGGACTGCCGGTTATTTTTGGTGTTCTCACAACAGATACAATTGAGCAGGCTTTGGAAAGAGCAGGTACAAAAGCAGGTAATAAAGGATGGGATGCAGCACTTTCTGCAATTGAAATGCTTAATTTGTTTGGGAAGATTTAAATCTTCTTTCCTTTATCCAAATATTTTTAATGATGCAAGAATAAAATTAATTTTAATGCTGCGTTTATTTCAGCAATATCATTTTCTTAGTCTCTGAATAATTCCAGCTAATTATTTTATAGAAGTAAATCCCACTAGGTAAATTGCTCGCTCTGAACTCCGTTTCGTAGATGCCTTCCTTTTTGAATTCATCCACTAAAGTTTTTATTTCACTTCCATATATATCATAAACTTTTATTTGAACATTTGCTGAATAAGGTAGCGAATATCTTATTTTGCTTACTGGATTGAATGGATTTGGATAATTTTGGTATAAATTAAATTCATTCGGAATTGTATTATAAGTTTCTTTAACATACGTAACTGGATCCCAACCTGCTAACCTGGCCCATAACCACCAGGCAGTATAAGCTTTTTGGTTGGCATTTAAAGGTTGGGTGTGAGCAGCGCTACAATTATACCAATCCACTCCCTCTACGTGAGAGCTTTGCCATTCAATTGCCCAATTCCCACCTGTATAAGAGCAATCATCATTCACATTTTTATCCCCAAAATAGTTATTATCCGGATCATAGCATTCAATATCATAAAAATCGTATAACACTTTATTATTAGCTATGCAGTAATTTCTTATTTGTTGATTTCGCAAGTGAAGATTACCAGATAATCCTGTGCCGTCAGCATGTCCTGTCATATAAACAAATCTAACATTGGGATATTCAGACTCCAGTTGTGACATGGGAGCTAGATATGTGTCTATAATTTGCTGTTCAGTACGACCGGAAACCTGGCCACACCAGGACCATATAATCACATTTACATCTGCATGGGAAGGATCATCTAAATATTCACGCGTTTCATTTACCCATTCAGGATAATAACCACAATCATGATCTAACCAGCCGGATCCATAGCCATCACCTTCCTCTAAATCCAGAGCACCATTGGTTCCTCCATTATTCCATTCAAAAATATCTTGAGGATGAGTAAGCCCCCGACCGCCGCTATTGGCAAAAGCAACCAATCCTGTCATACCGGTAGTTAATTGACTGCCATGGGATGTATGACCATAACCAATATGTAGGGAGGCTTTCGCCTGATTTATGGCAGATTCAGGAATTTCAGAAATTTCTGTGCAGGTATGGTCAATTATTGTTCCTTGCGACAAAACTTGCGTTGTCCATCCTGATATGAGGAATAAAAAGAATACTAAAAAACTTACTTTAAAAATGGAAATCATTGAATAATTCATTTTTTACCCCTTTGATATTTATAACTTTCCATGTTATGTAAAGGATCTATTCAGATGTTCGAAAGTGCCGCCGAAATACCCTTTACTCAAAGCAAAAGCGACATAAATCGTGCCGTTTGCCTCGAAATTAGAACAGTTTTTTTAACATTTTGTAAGAGGTTATTTCTTAAAATTCAATTGAGATGGATTGTTTATTTGGGAAGATTTGATTTTTTTAGATAGAAATTTGTGTATTCGCGGTTGTGATTTATCTGCCACGAATCAACTTCTTTTAGCTTCTCTTAAATCATCAAAAGATTTACAGAAAATGAATAGATTATTAAACATTTACGCTGCTCTCGTTTCTACTTTTGTATTCTTTTTTCTATAAACATTGAATTCCCAGCGGAAATATAAAAGAAGTTCTGAAGGAACTTAATGTTTGTAGAAATTTATGATTATCCACAAGATTTAGAATCCTGCAGGGATTCCACAACGGATCCTATATAGTTGTTGACGAATTTGAATTTTCTCATTCAAAAGGAAAAGTTCCAAGAGCTGAAGATTCAGACGGAATAATAGCAGGTAACAAAGGATGGAATTCAGTCCGCCTCAGACGGACAAATTGGAATGGTTAATTTGTCTAGGAAGATATAGCTTTATCCAGATAGTGCATCAATTTTAACTAACATCATTAAGCATAACTTTTAAGCACTTTATCACGCGAGTATTTATCTCCACAATTTGTTTCGTTTTAATTAACAATTCATTTTTGTTCATAATTATTGTCTTCAGCTTCAAAACTAATTAAAAGTCTACTGTTAAATCCGTAATATATAGAGTTATCGGAAAGCATATGATCTTTCGCTACAAATGGTGATAGCACAAAATGAAAATTTTTCGTTACATCCACAAGCCAGTTTATTCCCATGGAAATGCTTCTGCTGTTATCAAACTGTGGATCATCACTAAAGTATCCACCATCGCTCGATGTAGATAGAAACCCGTACGACAATTCCACGGCAATTCTAATAGAAAGCTGATGTGTACTTATTACTCTCGGATAAACACCTAAACCTAACAGCAAACCGGAAGATTTATATTCAACACTTTGCCCTGATTTCACAGAGCCGCTGTAGTAACCTGCTAAAATTTTCAGGACTAAATTATTACTTCTTCTTTTAACACTGTAAGCGGCATAAACAAGATTTGCGGATGTATTGTAACGGCTTGAGGAGTATTGGTTGTCCAATTTTCCACTCCCCGTTTGAAAGCCAATATCGGTAGTTCCAAAGGCAGTTAAAATAAAATCAAAAGATGATGAATAAAAAATTTCATTTTTCGCAAATGTATATCCACCACTTAATCCAAAATCATCATTTTCAATAAATTCAGCCTGACAGAAAAGCGTGAGAGGAAATAAAAGAAACAAAAATAATTTTTCCAGTTTTATCCCCTCTAATATTTCTAAAAGAAATTTTAGTAATGATTATTACATCATTGAATTACGATCTAAGCAAAACTTTTCAGCACTTTATCAAGCGAGTAATTATCTCCGCCATTTTCTTTTTCACAGACTTTTTTAATTACATTTTGAAGTCTGTCTTCAAGTGTCGGCTTTTGAACTTGGTAAAAAACACCTGTATAAATTGGCTTATCAGAGTATGCTCTTTCCATCGCCACCAGTTTATCACCTCTCGGGTGGTCTTCCGGCAATGGCTGCAGTATTGCTTTCAATCCTTTAGAATCGAGTAATGGAAATGTCCTGCAGGGCGAAAGAATGTAAACAATGGACATTCCTTTATGGGAAATTGCTTCCATCAGTATTTGAGTGAGAGATTTTGTATCAACACCATTTGCACGTGCAATAAATGAGACATCATAAGCTAAAAATATTGGGATGGCTGCAAGTGTATCTTCAAACACTCCGTGCGGAGAGGTTTTGGTTTTTACTCCAAGAGGAGAAGTTGGAGAAGTCTGTCCTTTAGTTAAACCATAAATTTGATTATCTATTAGCAGGTAAGTTATACCCACGTTTTTACGTGCTGCATGAGCAATATGCCCGCCTCCTATACCGAGACCGTCGCCATCACCGCCCACAGCAAATACAGTTAATTCCGGATGAGCAGCTTTAACTCCTAATGCCGTTGGTACTGCACGTCCGTGAGTTCCGTGCAAAGAATAGGTGTTAAGGAAATGCGATAATCGTCCGGAACATCCAATCCCGGAAACTGTTACAATATTTTCAGGCGCAATGTCTAAATTCAAAAGTGCTTTTTCAACGCTTGCCAAAACACCATAATCACCGCAGCCCGGGCACCATACAGGCTCAATAACACTTTTATAGTCTTGCAATTGTCGTTTCATCTACTATCCTCGCTACTTTTTCAATTCCGTTAAAAATTTCTTCGGGAGTAATCGGTACTCCTTCTGATTTATGAATTTCAATCGGTTTAACACCGAATTTTGCTTTAATAAAATGAGCAAATTGTCCTGTAAAGTTTTCTTCAACCATTATCACCTGCTTTAATCCGGCAAGAAAATGTCGTACCTGCCTTTCAGGTAAAGGAGAAAGAACTTTTGGATGCAAATGCCGGAATAAGATTCCCCTTTGTTCGGCAAGCAATCTTGCTTCGCGAATTGCACCTTCAGTCGAGCCCCAGCCAATAACTCCAATTTTTGCATCTTCCGAACCTTCATATTCAGGAGGATTTTTTTCGAGTGCATTTGAAAGGGTTTCCAATTTCTTGAAACGTTTGCGCATCATCTTTAGATGCATATCCGGAAGATAGCTTGCTTTACCGGTTTCATCGTGCTCTAATCCGCCGGAGAGATATTGCCCGCCTGCAAGTCCGGGTGTTGTAATTGGAGAAACTCCATCGGTTGTATCTAAAAATCTTTTATAACCATTTAACTTTTCAGGATCCATTTCTATCCTGCGTGCGATTTCAATTTTTTCCGGTGATGGAATTAATATTTCATCTGTAAGCTTGGAACCGTCAACTTCAACTAGTTTTGATAGATCTGGAATGCGAACTGTTGCTTTCCTGTAACCGATTGATTGATCTGTTAAAATTAAAACGGGCATTTGCAATCGTTCTGCAATATTAAAAGCACGTATAGTTTGATAAAAACAATCCTCTACGGATGATGGTGCAAGAATTACTCTCGGTGCTTCACCAGATGTACCGTAAATAGCAAATTTTAAATCGGATTGTTCTGTTTTTGTTGGAAGTCCGGTACTAGGTCCACCACGCTGAACATCTACAATTACCAGTGGCAGTTCCAGCATCGAAGCTAAGTTCAACTGCTCACCCATTAATTGCAAACCTGGACCTGAAGTCGGCGTGATTGCTTTTTCACCTGCGAACGAAGCACCGATACATGCAGATAGCGAAGCAATTTCATCTTCAAGCTGAATTGCCCTGCCTCCTACTTTTGGCATCAGATCAGTTAAAGTTTCAAAAATAGGAGTAGCAGGTGTAATCGGATAACCAGCAACAAATCTGCAACCTGCAGCAATAGCGCCTAAGGCAACGGCTTCATTACCGGAGATTAACATGTAATGTTCTTTAGCCTGGGCATCCGCCACAAGCTTAAATTTAGGTTTCCACTTGTTTGCTTCTCCGCTTGAGTAGCCCGCTTTAAGAGCATTTAAATTATTTTTAATAACATCGCCCCCCTTTGAACCATATCTGTCTTTTATCAACTGCTCTAAAACATAAAACTCAACGCCAAACAAATGCCCGAGTGCACCTAATGCAACAACGTTTTTTCCAAGTTTAGAACCGGTCGCATCGGTAACGAGCTTTGTAAGTTTAATAGGATAGCATTCAGCTTTTAAATTATTTTCTATCTTAACTTCATCAGGATCATAAATCAGCATTCCACCCGGCTTTAAATCTTTTATTGTTGTATCATAAGCCTGCTGGTTAAATGCAATTAAATAATCAATGGCACTTCCCATCGAATAAATTTTTCCCTCGCGTATGCGAATCTGGATCATCGAGAAGCCGCCTTTTATTTCGGCTGGATATGTTATGTAGGTAAAAACATGGTAAGCTGTTCTAGCAGCAACTTGTGCGAATAGTTCCCCTGCACTTATTACACCCTCTCCACCTTCACCGCCTATTCGAATTGCAAAATCAACTTCAGAGTGGTAATTACTATTATCCATTTATGTGTCCCCGTACCGGATTAGTATTCAATATCATTTAAGTAGGACTATTAACAGTCTACAATAATGAATCCATTTTATATTGTAAAAATATGGCTTTATTGAAAATTATAAAAAGAAATTTACTTAAAACGTGTAAATATTGTTGTTCTGAATTGGTAAGATTTATATGGGGATATTATATCGTTTTTTAAGTTAACCTAAAAATCAATAATTGCGTACAATATATATAATCAATATAGTGCTCCATAATCATCAATGAAATCAGAAAATTTAAAAATCCAAAGTTGCCTTTAATTTTACATAGTAATATCCCTTTTATAAATAGATTGATTTTCGGATTCACATCCAAAATCATTTTTGAACTTGCCTGCTGTAAGCAGGTTAGTAGCTAAATTATTTTAGCTAGCATCGTAATCTTCGCGGGTAATTACCTGAATTTTCTGCAAACCATTCTTTTGTAATTCCGAATTGATTTTTTGCAATTCATCACTTAAAATTAAATCAACCTGTTTTCTGTATTGAAGAAATAGACCTTCAAGCAAATCCAGTCTTTCAACTTGGGAATCAGTTGGTTTGCCGGAATAATTTATAATTCCTGAATAGATATCTCCGATTTTTTCTGCGAGTCTTCTTTCACCGGACAAACGATGCGGACTTGTTGCAACTAATTCTTTGTGCATTGTGTCGAGTTTATCAGACAACACTGTAAAATTCTGTTTCACATTATCATCTTCCATTTGTGAAATAGCTTTATCGAGTTTCTCCTTTAAATCTGTAACCTGTCTGTCTGTAAATGAAATGTCTTCAAGCAGATCGTACGCTCTATTTAATGTTACAAATTGCAGTTGCATATCCTCTTCAGAATGCCCTGCCTCCGTATCAACCTGCAGAGTAATATTGCTTTCGTATTTATTTTTACCTTTTTTAATTACAATTCTATAGTCACCGGGCGGAAATGTTGGACCAAACGCAGTCCTGAATGCAAGCAGCGGTGATGAAGCTTTTACTTTCGGAGGTTTTTTTCTAACGACCCACTCAACTCTGTTAATGCCTTTGTTTTTCCCTGCAGGAAGATTTTTAATAAGTTCTCCATCAGAGTTGTAAATTTCGATAAACATATCTCCAAAAACATGCCGCTTCTGCATATAGTAAGTAATGATGGCTGCAGAAGTTGGGTTTGATCCTCTGAATTCATGATCACCGGATAATCCGTAACCAAATCTTGGATTAGAAATTATATAAGGTTCTGATGGAAAAATTGTGAGCTCACTTGAAAAAACTTCATCGGTTAGCAATCTGAGAGGACTAATATCATCTAAAATTAGTATTCCTCTTCCATGTGTTCCAATTACAAGATCATTTTCGGTTGGATGAATCACCATTTCGTAAATCGGCACTTTGGGCACATCACCTTCAAAACGAATCCAGTTGCTTCCGCCATCAATGGTTATATACAATCCATAATCTGTACCGAGATATAATAAATCACGATTTACAAGATCTTCTGTTAGAGTGCGGGCAAAAGTTTCTATTTGTTCCGTTACAAGCGATATCCAGGTATCACCCAAATCTGTAGTTTTAAAGACATAAACATTTTTATCGCCGTTTCTGTGACCATCAAAAACAGCGTAAGCTGTGTTGGCATCAAAATTACTCGCAGCAACTTTTGAACACCAAGTATTTTCCGGAAGATTCATAATGTTCGATGTTACATTATTCCAGTTTTTGCCATCATCATTTGTTACTTGCAAATTTCCATCATCGGTTCCCACCCAGATTATTTTGCTGTCCTTCGGTGATTCACTTATCGTATAAATTGTACAGTGATTTTCTGCAGTAGAATTATCAATCGTAATTCCACCTGATTCTTCCTGCTTTTGTTTTTCAGGATCGTTAGTTGTTAAATCAGGTGAGATTTTTTCCCATGAATCTCCCCTGTTCGAGCTTCGAAAAAGATACTGTGCACCGATGTACATTACACCAGCGTTCGTCGGCGAAAATGTAATTGGCGTATCCCAATTGTATCTTAATTTTTCATCCGGATCATCAGAAAACGGTCTTATCTCTTTTATCTGCCGCGTGTCTTTATAAAAACGCATCACGTTACCTCCCTGGTACTGCCAGTAGAGAATATTTTCATCTTTTGGATCAGGCAGAACATTAAAGCCATCACCGTAACCAACATTCAGCCAATCACAGTTTGTAATTCCGCCAACACTTTCAGAGTGTCCAACCCAAGATCCGTTATCCTGCAACCCACCATATACTTTATATGGTTTTTGATTATCAACACTTACATGATAAAATTGTGAAAGGGGCAGGTTCTGTGCATGCAGCCATGTGCTTCCCCTATCATAAGTTATGTACAAACCGCCGTCTGTTCCAAGGTACATATTTTTATTATCATTTGGATTAATCCAGAGTGCGTGAAGATCTGAATGAACTCTACCACCCTCTATAAAAGGTGAAGTGAATGAATAACCACCATCTTCACTCACATAAAGAGTGAAGCCGGGTTTATAAATTCTATTTGTGTCAACCGGATCGGAAATTAAAAGTGAAAAGTAAAATGGTCTTTCGCCTACAATTGATGAAGTAGTTTTAATCTCCCATGTTTTTCCTTTATCGAGCGAACGATATAGTCCTGTCTTTTCAGATTCAATTACAGTATAAATTATATTCGGATCGGCTTTAGAAAATTCAACAGATATTCTTCCAAGTTTATCGTATCTCTTTTCAATTTCAACTTTTTCCCAATTGAAACCCCCATCGCTGGTACGGTACACGCTGCTACCTTTTCCACCAGAACGGAATGTATAAGGTTTCCTCTGAAAATCCCACATCGCCGCATAAATCAATTGCGGATTATCAGGATCCATAGTTAAGTCCGAACAGCCAGTAGTTCCGTTAACAAAGAGAATTTTACTCCAGCTTGAACCGCCATCGGTAGTTCTGTAAACTCCTCTTTCATCATTTGGTGCCCAAACATTACCTAAAGCTGCGACATAAACTTCATTACTGTTTTCAGGATTTATAATTATTTCAGCAATATGATTTGAATTTTCTAATCCTACATTCTGCCATTTTTCGCCGCCATTCGTACTTTTATAAATACCGTTTCCGATGCTGATGCTGTTTCTTGTCCAGGATTCACCCGTTCCAATCCAGACTATATCATTATCGTTTTGATCAAGTGCAACGGCACCTATAATCTGCACTTCATCTTTAAAAACATCTTTAAATGTTGTACCGCCATTAGTGCTCTTCCACACTCCGCCGCTTGCAGAGCCCACATAGAGCAAAAGCGGATTTTCATTTGATGCATCGATTGAAGTAATTCGGCCGCTCATTACCGCAGGACCGATGTGCCTTGCTTTCATTGTACCAAAAAAGCTTGATTTCAGTTCCTTGTTTTGTCCCAAAACCATTGAAGAACTTAAAAGAAGCAGTAAAACGGAAGCATAGAAGAATTTTCTTTTCATTTTTTTACTCTGGAATTTCTTCGGTTTGAGTTGAATCCGGCACATCAGTTGAATCAGTCGGGGCAGTTAACTCCGGCATAACAAAAAGTGAATCATTAATATCTACATCATAAATTATTTCATCAAAGGTCATTTGCATTATAGTTTGTCCTTCTCTTTTAGTCTCAAGTGAAAAGGGACTTAAAATTTCATTCACGTATTTATAATTACTGTAATAAGATTCAGTTTCAACATCAACATCCTGCACATTCATTTTAGAACTTGTTTTTAGAATAACATAATTCTCTGTATCAATAAAAGTATTAATTATGTCACCATTTGGTCTGGTTAGCTTTAAAACATAAGTTTCAATATCGTCCACGCTTTCTATCCCAGTTAGTTCGACTTGATATCCCTTTTCCTGATAATTATAAAGCATACCGTCATAATCAGCTTGTAGCTTCATTCTATCAATCTGTTCTGCTGTCATTGGAAGAGGATCCGATGAACCGGCAAAAGGATTTACAGCCCAGCCGTTTTCACCATTGAAAGCGGTTACTATTTCCATTCCCTGGAAAGATGCTTCGGATCGGAAATACATCGGTCGTTTATGGTACGAAGTGAATGGTATTTCAAATTGCCCCTGTATTATTTTACCCTTTGTGCTGAAGGTGTTTGTTTGCAATAATTTCTCCTGCCCGATTACATTAAAATGCTCAGAAAGAATTTCATCAACGGTTTGCGCATTTATTACAGGAAAAAGAAGTAAGGTTACTATTGAAAGCAGAATTAAATTTTTCATGTCTCCCTCTTAGGAATTGTGAGAAGAATAAATTTTCAATTTTGATAGATTTAAAGCTAAAATCTAATCAACAAATAAGTTAAACAAAATACTCTATCATAATTTATGTACTATCTCATCCGCAAATAATTATTAGTTTTCTAATTCAAACTGCTCCCTATATTTAGTATATTATAAATAGTTGTTATAGGTCACAAATTAACGAAACTAATAGAGCTTGATTTTTGTTTATAATCGAAAGAAACACATATTTTGTATGTTTAAAATTAGAACTATTTTGTATTTTTGATATTAAATAAAAATTAAATTTTGTGATATTTTAAACTTACGGATGAATAGACTACACGAAACAAAAGTTCGAAAAGTAAATCCTGAGCACAATACAATTATTAACAGCCAGGATCTTATCATAGGCGAAGGTTACTTTACTGTAATTGCCGGTCCCTGTGCAGTTGAAAACGAAAAAGTAGCTGTTGAAACCGCTAAAGCTGTTGAAAAAGCCGGTGCAAAGGTTTTTCGCAGTTCTCTATTTAAACCAAGAACATCTCCCTATACTTACCAGGGTTACGGATTGGATGGAATTGAAATTTTAAGAACAATCAAACAAGA
>Ga0209536_100015427_pt1 | contig 10914 bp, 8 predicted proteins | sample DeeMarSeWOR28_12_FD_187461 | JGI IMG/M metagenome (GOLD analysis project Ga0209536, IMG submission 187461) | Marine sediment microbial communities from White Oak River estuary, North Carolina - WOR-2-8_12 (SPAdes) (version 2) | ecosystem: Environmental > Aquatic > Marine > Intertidal zone >... | reverse complement strand
CAGAATATCAAAGGGCAGTTGAACTTTTATCCGTCTTTTTATTAAAAAGGACAGAATACATTATTCGACGTTGAGCGTTCGATGTTCAATGTTCGATGTTCACTCTATCGGCTATTTTTCGCGCAAGAAACAACTTAGCGCTTATGGGGTTTTTCCTCGCCAGAGCATTGGACGGCACGGCTTCACGCAAATAAAACTTCCGCCTGCTCAAATCCAGGGCAGATCCTTGGCGGGGATGAACCCCGCCGCTGCATCTTTTCGAAATACAGCCAACGGGCTCCTTTAAATCCAAAATCTGAAATCAAACCCTTCCCACTCTCAATTTCTGCCTTTCGCCATTCAACCTTTTGGCGATTAGGCCGATACACTATAAAAAAATCGGTAAATGCCGGACACTTTTGTATTGCCGTTAAAGAAAAAAAAGGACCAGCTACCCATGACCAATCAGGATATCATTTCAGGAAGCGACAAGAAGCCGCGCATTCTCGTGGCCGACGACACGGAAGTCAATCAGAAGATCGCGCAATTAATGCTTCAAAAAGCCGGCTACCAGGTTGATGTTGTCGGAAACGGACAAGAGGCGCTGGAGACTTGCCGACAAAACCGCTACGATTTGATCCTGATGGATATTCAAATGCCGGTTATGGACGGACACGAAGCCACAAAAAGAATTCGGAAGTGGGAGAGTGAAAAAGAGAAGTCGGAAGTCGGAATGCGGCCCTCGACGAGCTCAGGCGAGACAAAGTCGGAAACAGAAAGCAGAGAAGTGAATACAGATGTCAGAAGACAGATGACAGATAATCAAGGACAAAAGACGGAAGTCGGAAGTGGCAATAGGGAAATGGGAATGCAGAATAAAAATGGAAGGTATTCCGATTTACCTTCCGCATTCCGCATTCCCACTTCCGACTTCAAAAAAGTACCTATCATCGCCATGACCGGCAGTGCCGGCCCGGGAGGCTTTGACGAGACACTTTACCCGGGGATGAACGATTGCCTTGGCAAGCCGCTGCAGCGGGATTATTTGCTGGCCGTGGTCCAAAAATGGACTGGCGCCGAGCCCAAAACCCATCTGAATGAAAATCCGGCCGACGAAGCCCCGGCAATGGACAAGAGACCTGCAAACAATTCATTCCCGCTGGACCTGGAGCGGGCCATACAGGAATTCATGGGAAGAAAAGATATCCTGTTGGGTGTCCTGCAAAATTTTTCGGAAAGTGCCGCATCCCGAATCGACACCATCCGCCGGGCCGTCAAGGGCGCCGATTACAGCGTCATTGGGTCCGAAGCCCATGCCATCAAAGGTGCGGCGGCCAACCTTAGCGCTGATGCGCTGGCACACCTGGCATTCGATCTGGAACGAGCCGCCGACAAACAGCAGGCGGATCTGACGGCCGAACTGGCGGCCAAACTTGAGCGGGAATTTGATATCCTAAAGCAATATGTTCAACAACTGCCGGATGTTTAACAGGTTTTAATTCCGACTTCCGCATTCCGCATTCCCACTTCCGAATTCTGTCTACACATCGACAATCGCCTTAATCACGTCGGTTTGCGGATGAATCCATTTGGGAAACTCCTGCTTCAGGATGGTAAAATCAGCCCGGTGCGTGATAAAAGGCCTGGCCTTTACCGTGCCCCTATTCATCAGATCGATCACGTGCAGAAAATCGGCCCGGGTGGCATTCCGGGTGGACAGCAGCGTCGTTTCGCGTTTGTGAAATTCAGGATCGTTCAGCTGAAAATCCCCGATAAATAAACCGATATAGACCAGCCTGCCGCCATGAGCCAGGAAGTTTAAGGCATTGCCCATGGATTGGGGATTGCCGGTGGCATCCATAACGACGGTCGGAAAGTCTCCACCGGTCAGCTCGGCTAGCGCGGTTTTGGCATCACCGGCCGCGTTAATGGTAAAATCAACGTCCAATTCCTGCCTGCAAAAAGAAAGCCGGTCATCAACCAGGTCCAGCGCGATAACTTTGGCTCCCGCGGCTTTGGCAAACTGCATGGTCCCAAGGCCGATGGGTCCCGCCCCGATGACCAGCACCCATTCATCAGGTTGGATCGCGGCGCGTTTGACGGCATGGGCGCCGATGGCCAGGCACTCCACCAGTGCGGTTTCGTCCAGGTCCAGGCCATCGGCTTTGACCAGGTGATCGGACGGTACGCTGATCCATTCCTGCATGCCGCCGTCGGAATGAACGCCGATCACGTTCAGATCCGCACAGCAGTTGGTTTTGCCCATCCGGCAGGCAATGCATTTGCCGCACTCCATATACGGCAGGATCGCCACCGGGTCGCCGGGTTTAAGACCATCCGGATTTTCCCCGATCGACTCGATGATGCCGGACAACTCGTGGCCCAGGATCCGGGGATAGGTGAAAAAGGGTTGATTCCCCTCGTAGGCATGCAGATCGGTGCCGCAGACGCCAATTCGTTTGACGCGCACCAGTGCCTGTCCGATCTCCATAACAGGTTTAGCGACCTCGATCACATCGAATTCAAATGGTTTTTGGCAGACAATGCTTTTCACGGTTACTCCCCGTCGGTGGTTTTAAAGGTTATTAGATTCAGGGCGAGCAGATAAGCGATCAGCTCCGAGTTATATAGAAAAAATATGCCTGTCAAGAACAAAAGGGTACCCGCAATCAGCGACCACCAGCAGAGCAGGGGTTATGAGGATGGCCCCTCGAAGGGGCCTGAGCCACGCTCTTCTGGTGGCCGCTGATTATAAAAAGAATTTTGGAAAACTGGGTTATAAATGATGAACTAATTGACACCGAATTCGCATTCGTTTAATCTAAGGCATCCGCACCGGGAAATAGTCCATTCAGCGATATTCGGTGGGCTGCGCCCCATAAGCACTAAAATAAGGTTAACTTTAAAAATTTTTCAATTTTTTGTAGTGGCGGGGTTTATCCCCGCCTCCCTTGGTACCCCAAAACATAAATATCGCATAATTTATGTAAAATAGGGGATCGACAGATTGCAGTGGCTATTGCGGGAGGGAATAAACCCCTCCCTTACTGACGCTCCCCACTACAGCTGGAGTACCATAAATGGCTTATTTTAGGGCCTTTAGGGCGCAGTCCACCCTACAATAGGAAATTATTGCAATATTCGGGTAAGCTCATGGTTCACGGCATCGGCAGTGTGGATTCAAATCTGACGGAAGAAAAAGTCAAAGCCATTATCGAAGCCGGCACGCCGCCTGATCTCTATCGCGGCAAGCGGGTGCTGGTGTTAACGCCGGATGCCACCCGCACCTGCCCGCTTCCCCAGATGGTTCGCGCAATCCGGCAGGTAATCGGAGAACAATGCGCCCAATTGGATTTCATGGTAGCCCTTGGAACCCACACCCCGCTTGCCGAAAAAGAGCTGCTGGCGCTCTACGGCATATCCGCGCGCCAAAAAACGGAAATATTTGGACGCTGCCGATTTTTCAACCACCGCTGGGATCAACCGGCGACTTTCGCTCGCATCGGACAGCTGGCAGAAAAGGAGATTGCCGCTATTTCAGGTGGTCTTTTAAAAGAGACGGTGCCCATCGATATCAATAAAAAAATATTCGATTATGATTTAATCCTTATCCTGGGGCCGGTGTTTCCCCACGAAGTCGTCGGATTCTCAGGCGGTGCCAAATACCTGTTTCCCGGTATATCCGGCGGGGAGTTCCTGCACTTTTTTCACTGGCTGGGGGCCTTGATCACGTGCAGCGGGATCATTGGCGTCAAGGACACCCCGGTTCGCCGGGTAATCAATCGCGCCATCGAAAACATCGACATACCCATTCACTGCCTTGCCATGGTGGTTTCCGGCCCCAATTCATTGTGCGGCTTGTACGCCGGCGATGTCAAAAAAGCCTGGGCCGCCGCCGCGGATTTATCGGCCCGAATTCACATCATCCGCAAAAAAAAGCCTTTTCGAATCGTTCTGGGTAAAGCCCCCGCGATGTATGATGAAATCTGGGTCGGCGGCAAGGTGTCTTATAAGTTGGAACAGGTGGTGGCCGATGGCGGGACCCTGATCATTTATGCACCGCACATCCGCGAGGTTTCCAGAACCTGGGGACGGTACATTGAAAAAATCGGTTATCATGTGCGCGACTATTTCCTGGCTCAAATGGAAAAATTTGAAAACATTCCGCGGGGTGTATTGGCCCATTCCAGCCACGTGCGGGGAACCGGTACTTTTGAAAACGGCATTGAAAAACCCCGGATGGAGGTGGTCCTGGCCACCGCGATCCCCCGCCCAAAATGTGAGCAAATGAGTCTGGGCTATATGGATCCGGCGAAAATAGATATATCGGCGTATCAAGGCCGTGAGGCGGAAGGCATCCTTTTTGTGGACCACGCCGGTGAGATCCTGCACAAATTAGAGCCTTTGGGGAAGTGAGGTTCCGAAATCGGTGATATTGCGAATTTAGGTATGATAATCAAAAACGTCTTGGTATTTTAAAATTTATAAGAAGTCTGAGTTCAGGTGGCAGGTTTCGCTGTCGACTGGACACGTAACCCCCGGCGAAAAAAAAATAACCATCAACGGTGAACCCTGAACCTTGAACGCTTAGGTTTCTTTCTTTTATTGACACCTTTGGTGGAAAGTGGTTGACTGACTCGCTAGTTTTCAGATGGCGAATTCCAGATAGCCTGCATGGTGTAACCTTCTGTGTCGAACAGCCGGATTTATCGTGAAATATAGCGCAGCGCCGCCAGTGACCCAAGGATTCCCTGACGGATGAGTGCGAGCGGCGAAGATGAACGTTATTTGTTATCGGTTATTCGTTATTAGAATCTGATCGATGTACACAATGAAATATCTGGAAGATCAAAACACAATACATGGAGAATTCGCTTCCGGCTTAAAAGATAGCCCTAAAGCGCTAACCAATAGCAAATAACTAGTAACTGATAACTCAAAATTGGTTGGGACCATAAGGAATTCAAAAATGCTGAAATTAAACCGCTCGCTTTGCACTGAATGTCAAATTTGCATGGCCATCTGCTCGTGGACCCACTTTGGCGAGAATACCACCAAAAGAGCCCGCATTCATGTGGCCGCCGACTGGCCCAAAACGCCGGTTATCAGGGTCTGTCTGGCCTGCAAAGACCACGAGTGTGTCAGCGCCTGCCCGCACGATGCATTGGCCTGGGAAAATTGGATTCAGCTGGACAAAAACAGATGTGACGGATGCGCGGTGTGCGTCGCTGCCTGCCCGGTCAAGGGTATCCGGATCGACAAAAAAACCGGGTTTCCCCTGATCTGCGACACCTGCGGCGGCCGCTATCAATGCGTGCAGTGGTGTCCCACCAAAGCGGTACAAAAAAAGGAATAAGGATCTATGACTACCTGGCACGGTTATACTGGAAAAATATTGGATGTCGACCTGACTTCCGGCAATGTATCAGAGGCCGCATTGGATCGCTCCCTGGCCCAAAATTACATGGGCGGCAAGGGTTTCGGCGCCAAAATTCTTTATGACCAACTACCGCCCCAGTGCGATCCGCTTTCAGCGGACAACATCCTGGTTTTTGCCACCGGACCGCTGACCGGCACCTTTGCGCCCTCCAGCGGACGCTTTGAGGTTTGCACCAAAAGCCCGGCAACCGGTTTGTGGCTGGATTCCAACTGCGGCGGTTACTTCGGGCCGGAATTGAAATTTGCCGGCTATGACATGGTCATTGTGCGGGGCAAGGCCGCCGGGCCGATGCTTTTGGTTATCGACGACAATCAATTCGAATTGAAGCCGGCCGGCGACCTCTGGGGAACGGACGCCATCACCACCCACCGCCGCATCAAGGACACGTTCGGCCGGGAATTTAAAGTCGCCTGTATCGGACCGGCCGGCGAAAAAGGCGTGCTTTTTGCCGGAATCATATCCGAGTATCGCGCCCTGGGACGGGGGGGCGCCGGTGCGGTGATGGGATCAAAAAATCTGAAAGCGATCGCTGTGCGGGGCAGCGGCGGCATTCCCCTGTTCGATTCGGATACGTTCATGAAGACCTGCCGCGAAGCCTTCAACGAACTTGCCAACAGCCCGGATACCGGCGGCGGCCGCCAAAAATACGGGACCAATGTTATTTTATCGCTGATGGATGAGGTCGGGCTGCACCCGGTGCGAAACTTTCAAAAAGGCAAGTTTGACGGGGCCGCCAGTGTCAATGAAGAAGCTGTGGCAGCGCATTACGTCCGCCACAAGGCCTGTTTCGGGTGTCCGATTTACTGCAGCAAAATTGCCGAAGTCAAGGAAGGCAAATACAAGGGCAGTTTTACCGAAGGCCCTGAATACGAAAACGTGTGGTCCTTTGGCGCCAACTGCGAAAATGTTGATGTGGGCGCCATCATCCAGGCTGAATATCTTTGCGATTACTACGGTCTGGATGCCATCTCGGCCGGCAACCTGATCGGCTTTCTAATGGAATGCGTTGAAAAAGGATTGTTAACGGAAAGCGACATCGGTTTCCCCATGGCCTTCGGCAATGATGAATCCATAATCAACGCCATCCACCGCATCGGCAAGGGTGAAGGCGCCGGCAAGTTATGGGGCCAGGGCGTAAAAAAACTGGCCGAACAGATCGCGGGTGCTCAGGATCTGGCGATGCATGTCAAAGGGCTCGAGCTGCCCGCCTATGACCCCCGGGGATCTTCCGGCATGGCCCTGGCCTATGCCACCAGTGATCGGGGCGGCTGTCACCTGCGCTCCTGGCCCATCGGGGACGAGCTATTGGCGACCGAGGGTCGCATGGATCTGGTGTCCCTGGAATTCAAAGCGGAGCTGGTCAAAACCCAGCAGGATCTATTCGGCATGGTAAACTGCAGCGGGATGTGCCTGTTTGCGACATTTGCGGTAAATCTAAAACAGATCACGCCGTTTTTGCATGCCGCCACCGGTCTTGAAGCCTATTCATCCTCCGAGGAGGTCATGCAAATCGGGGAACGGGTCAACAACCTGGTCCGGCTTTTCAATATTCGCGAAGGTCTGACCAAAGACCTGGATACCCTGCCCCGGCGCTTTTTCAGCGAGCCGCTCAAGGAAGGGCCCGGCCGCGGCCGGGTAGTTGAACTGGATCAATTGCTAAAAGACTATTATATGGTGCGCGGATGGGATGCGGCCGGCGTGCCCGGGGAAGAAAAGTTGAGGGAGCTTGGCATTTAAGAGTACGAATAAGGACAGTTTACGTCTTGCAGCCAACAAACATAGAATTTTAAGTTATTAGTTAATCGTTATTGGTTATTGGCTAAAAAGAACTGAACCTGCTTTTCGATGGCGACGGTTGGCTAAAGACGTCATTGATCATGACGATTGTAGTGGCGGGGTTTATCCCCGCATTCATCCTTGCATTTGAAGGTGTTTTTCACCTGCCGGCAAAGATCAGCCCAGTGCTTTGGCCCAAAATAATCCAAATAACGAATAACAATTAACCAATAACCAAACTCGGAGGTCCATAATGTTTAAACCCGAAGGCGTCTATGTCGCCATGCTGACACCATTTGATGAGGATGGTGCTGTCAATGAGGGAGAATTGCGGCGAATTGTTGATTTCCAGATCGAAGGGGGCGTGCACGGCCTGTTTCCCATCAGCTCTGTGGGGGAGTTCATCCATATGAGCCGCGAAGAAAAGGTGCGAATCATGGAAATCATGGTCGATCAAAATAAAGGTCGCGTTAAGGTCACGCCGGGAGTCGGCAGCAGCCTGCCGGCCGAATCCATTTTTCTGGCGCAAAAGGCCAAGGAACTCGGCTGTGACGGGGTCGTCGTGGCACCGCCCTATTTTTATCAGTTGTCCCAGGAAAATATTGAAGCGTATTTTGAAGCCATTGCAGATGCCGTGGATATACCGAACATCCTCTATAATATTCCGCTGTTTACGCAGCCTATTTCCTACGATGTCGTCAAGCGCCTGGCGCGGCACGAAAACATCGTCGGGATGAAAGACAGCAGCGGCAGCATGGTCGACTTCATGCACTTTTTGGACAAAATTAAAATCGCCGGCGAAGACATCAATGTTCTGACCGGCCGGGAAGAGACCCTTTTTCCCTGCCTGATGGTCGGCGGAAAAGGTTGTATGACAGCCACGGCCGGCATTCTGCCGGAAATCATGGTCGACCTGTATGCTGCCTGGAAAAATCAAAACTATGCGCAAGCCAGGGAATTGCAGGAATCGATCCTGCTCATCTTGCGGACCATGTTTTCGCTGCCCTTTCCCCTGGGATTTAAGTATGCCATGGAGTTGAGAGGATTTAAAATGGGGCCGCCCAAGCAGCCGCTGTCGGATGCCGAACGGTTCAAGTACCGCAACACCAAAGTCAGAATCGAAAAGATCATGACCCCGATTTTGCAGCGGCTCAGCAAGGACCAACGGGCCAGCGCCTGAGGTTTATTTCAAATGAAGCCCCCGAAGGCGCTTCGCGGGGACGAGGCGACGTCCATGGGTCCTGAAGTGATCATCAGCAATGACGTGAATTGGAATGAATGCAACCAACCAGTCATTTAACATCACTGTCGATGACCGGGAACGGAAAAGTGCGGTCGCAAAGTCACTATTGGAGATGCAAGATGTTGCGGTTCGATTCGAACGGCTTTCCATCGGTGACTATCAGGCGGAAAATCGACTGCTTTTTGAAAGAAAAACGCTGAAAGACTTTGCGGCATCCATTATTGACGGAAGGCTTTTCGACCAGATGATCCGGTTGGCAAACTCTGACCTTACCGGCATCTTGATTCTCGAGGGCACCGGCCGGGATTTATCGAACTCCGCAATGCGCAGAGAGTCGATACAGGGGGCACTGATCAGCACATCATTGATCCTGGGTATACCGGTTCTTCGATCGAAGGATACGGCTGAAACTGCCCGATTAATCCTCTATGCGACACGTCAAATGAAGTCTTTTGTTAGGGGGGGCCTCAATAGACACGGCTACCGGCCGAAAAACAAACGCAAAAGGCAACTTTTTATTTTACAGGGACTGCCGGGAATCGGCCGTGAAAGAGCGGTTCGCCTGCTGAACAAGTTCGGCAGCGTCGAAGCCGTCATCACCGCAGGAAAGCATGAATTGCAGGCTGTGGCAGGCATCGGCGAAAATATTGCCGCTGGAATTAAATCAGCGGTCGAAGAGCAGATTAGCACCTATGGGTTTGATGAAGAGTTTCCGATCTGATTACCGGCTATGTCGCCACAAAGACGCGAAGGCTCATGGGTAGAAGTGGACCACAAATCAATTAAATGTATTCGATTGATCTTCATCCAAAGTGAAAGATCGTTCCAAATAATTGTGCTATGATTCTCAGGCTTAAATAGGAATTTCCATCCTTCAAACTAATAACAATTAACAAATAACGAATCACCCCCGACAGGGTTCTCACGGCACCTTGTAGACCATGGAATTGATGTTCATGCCCGCTCCCACCGATGCAAAAACAACGATGTCCCCCGGATACAGCCTGTGATGGTCAAGGTTTCCCCGTTGCATGAGGTCCAGCATGGTCGGCAGGGTGGCCACCGAACTGTTGCCCAGCCAGGAAATGGTCATCGGCATAATGTCATCGGGTATGTCTTTAATGTCATACAGTTTAAACAACCTGGCCAAAATGGCTTCATCCATCTTCTGATTGGCCTGGTGGATCAAGACTTTTTTGACATCCGACAAGGTCAACCCGGCCTTGTCAAGGCTCTGTTTGACAACTTCCGGGACGTTGCGGACGGCATACCGATAGATATCGTGGCCACGCATTTTTATGTACAATTCATCGCCCACACGGCCGGGGTTATATGATTTGCCGAGCCCCATCAGAAAGGCATCGTTGTAGGTATCGGATCGCGTGACATGCGACAAAATACCGGCATCGCCTGCGCTGGCTTCGATCACGGTCGCTCCGGCACCGTCGGCATAAATCATGGCGTCAACATCATGGGGATCCGAAACCCTGGATAAAGTTTCAGCGCCAATAACCATGACTTTTTTCGCATCGCCGGATTTTATGTAATAATCGGCGGTAATCGTGCCATGCAGCCACCCCGGGCAGCCAAAGGGAATGTCATAAGCCACCGTATAGGGGTTTTTTATTTTCAGCCGGTGCTTGACCCGGGCCGCAATGGTTGGAACCATATCCGTTTTAATGTTGTCGGCCCTGACGTCACCCAGGTTTTGAGCAACGATAATGTAATCCAGGCTTTCACGATCGGTGCCATCCAGGGCCTGCTCCGCCGCCATAAAAGCAATATCGGAAGTATTCAGATCATCTTCAACATAGCGCCGTTCACGAATACACGTAATTTCCTGCAGCTTGTTGACGATGTCCACATTTGACTTGGGCAGTTTCGTTCCATCGGCAGCAAAAAACTCATGGCCCAGAAACTTCTCGTTGTCAACTTTGACCGATGGAATATAGCTCCCGGTCCGGGTTATTATTGAATTAGCCATAACAGGTTAAATATAATCAACAAGCCTGATATTTCAATGACCGCACTAATTTTTTTGAGCAGGATTATCCGCAAAAATTAACGGACCGGAATTTAAAAAAATTATTGGTACCAAGGTCATTCTTACAACCATTTTCGTTTGTAAGTCAAATGGAATGATGGAATAGTGGAATGTTGGAATAATGGGTGTAGGGAGCGGAAAACAAAATCTTTTATTAATGATGTTGAATCTGCATAGTTTGATGTGGCCCGTCAGACATCTATTTTCTGCTTTTATTCCAAAAGTACGCCAGCAAAACCTAACCACCTATACACAAATTTGCGCGCGGATTTCTTCTTTAAACCCATCATTCCATTATTCCAACATTCCATTATTCCAATTGTGACTGAAGCGAACTAGCTTAAGCAAGCAACCGATTTGGCCGATACATGCAGAATATGATGAAAAAAAATATCAAATGGCTGCTGGCTGAAATCGATCTGTGGCTGAATG
>Ga0209536_100015426_pt1 | contig 10914 bp, 9 predicted proteins | sample DeeMarSeWOR28_12_FD_187461 | JGI IMG/M metagenome (GOLD analysis project Ga0209536, IMG submission 187461) | Marine sediment microbial communities from White Oak River estuary, North Carolina - WOR-2-8_12 (SPAdes) (version 2) | ecosystem: Environmental > Aquatic > Marine > Intertidal zone >... | reverse complement strand
AATTGTTTTAACCGATGTTGACAGGATAGCAATTGGGCTCGGAACAAGGGGCAACATGACAACACCCGGCGGTTGGGGCAAGATTTTCATTGACGATATCCGGCTGTATCGACCCGCTCCGTAAGTTCGGATTTATTGCGTGGTTGATGCGACTGGTTTACATAAATTTAGGGCCTGTACTGGTTGATTTGGTGCAGGCCCTGATTTTTTTAGGCTGATTAGCACCGGCAATGATTTCTGATTTTACAAATCTTCCATGCAAGGCGTACCTTCGATAAACTCGGCTTCGATACCGATTTTTATGAAATATTCCACCATGTCCATGCATGCGAATTTTTCAGTTGAATAGTGTGTTGCTCCCACTAAGTTAATCTTGTTTTCCTTTGCTATTCTGTGAAATTCCATATTCGGCTCGAATGAAGGTATCGGCCTTGTGCATCCTGTCAGGTATGTGTTTATGCCTAATGCAGCAAGCTCTTGCGCTACAAAGTCGATGCACCCTCCACCGGCGGCAACGGCGACTGTATTTCTTTCAATGAACTCGTTACCATATCCCCTTATCTTGATTTCATGGCCTATTATGTTTTCAACGTGTAATGCGAAATCTTCGAGTTTTGTAAAACTTGTTTCACAGATTACACCGACTTTATGGCCGAGATACTCACAAAACTGGCTGGTGATTTCCAATTGCAGTTCTTTTGCCAGGTTCACGGAAGTCGAGTAATCCCCGTTCTTATCGAGCGGAATATGCAGGACATAAAAAGATATGCGCTTTTCTTTCAGTTTCTTCAGGTAGCCGGCCGGGATATTGTAAAAAGGAAAGCCTTCCAGCGTTGGATCGTACCCCATAGCATGATGAGACAGAAATAAAATGTCTGTCTCGTTTCTGCTGAGGATATCGTCGAGCACTGCCGTATCGGGAAAAGTCGAGGTATAAACCTTCTCAATTTCGTACGTGTTGTCGAGCATAACTCCGATGTATCTTTCCTTGAAATCCGGATTGATAAATTCGTTGTATTCGACAAAACTCCAGTCGTCCTTGAATTTCTCTATCTCAAAATCAATGCCGATTTTTTCGTATAGCTTTTTAGCGTTCATTCGTAAATGAAATTATATTAGACTGTAAATGAAAGAAATTCCCGGGTGATTAATTTGGTATACTTGCCGGGCTTGCCGTCACCGATTATTTTGTCGTCGAATCTAACCACGCCGACGGTGTCCTGCGTGGTTGAGGCGATTAGAAGCTCATCGGAACCGACCGCCTCATCGACTGTCAGCGATTTTTCGATAATTTCCAGGCCGATGTTCCTGCCGGCTTTGATTGCATATTCACGGGTGATTGACGGCAGAATATTTGCCGTCAGCGGGGTGGTCTGTAGTGTCTGCCCCCGTACGGCGAAGAATGCTGAGCCGGCCCCTTCGGTTATCAGGCTGTCCTCATCGACAAGGATCGCCTCACTGCAGCCTTTGCTTTCAGCATCGTTGGCGGCTAAAACATTTGCCAGCAGGTTTAGGGATTTGATGTCGCATCGTTTCCACCGCCAGTCGGGGTGGGTCGAGACGGCGATGCCCTTTGTCTTACTTTCTGTGTTGTCGGCCACTTCCGAGACAGTCAGGAAGAAATTAGGCTTTAGAGCTGCATTCCAAACACGATCTCTCGGCTGCGACCCTCGTGTAATGTGAAAATATATCTTGGCGTTGACAATTCCAGCCGCATCAAAGGCCTTGAGAATCCGGGAACGAATCAAATCGATGTCCACGCCTGTTATTTTTATGCCTGACATGCTGCCGGCGAATCTCTGCAAGTGCTCTTCGAGGGCGAAAATCCTGCCGTTATAGCTCCGCATGACCTCGTAAACGCCGTCGCCGAAGAAAATGCCGCGGTCGAAATAGACATCTTCAAGTTCGTTTGCCGGCACGATTTTGTCCTGAATCATTGCTATTCGCATCAAATCGCTCCCGAAAAAATTAACCACGAATAAACACGAATGTTCACGAATATGTTTAAATAATAAATGTGTTTATTAGTGTTCATTCGTGGTTTTAATATTGCTCAACTTAGTTTTCGACAATAGAATACAAAAATATACAATAATTTGCTTTACAAAAAAGGCTGAATCGGTAAAATGTGGCCTCGATACGAAGAAAATGTAAAAATCAAAGTGTAAAATGCAAAATTAAGGAAGTCATCGCCGCAACGAGGCGATTCCATAATTTTGATATTTAATTTTTTATTTTTGAACTTTCTTTATTTGGAAACCCGGAGTTTTTAGACATGTATGCAGTCATTGAACAAGGCTCAAAGCAATATAAGGTCGCCGAAGGCGATTGTTTGAATATCGATCTGATGGATATTTCGCCCGATGCCAAGACCATCGAGCTTGATAAAGTTTTGTTGATAAGCGACGGCAAAGAAGTCAAGGTCGGCACGCCGTTTCTCGATAGTGTCAAGGTGATAGCCTCATTTCAGACCACCGCCGAAGATGCGGTTATCAAGGGTAAAAAGCTTTATCCAATGCACCACCGCCGAAGAAAAAACAGCAAAAAACGCATCGGCCATCGCCAGAAGTATCTGCAGGTCGTAATCGACAAGATACAAGCCTGATATACATTCTCCATATAGGGGCGATTTACGCTCTTTTCTTCTTATGGACAGTCGGCTTATATGGTTTGTTTGGGAGAAAAAAGATGGGCCGAATTGCCTTCGTTGTTGTATTCCTGACGAATCTGAGCTGTGTATTGTTCGCACAGACAAAACCTGCCGATGAGCCGAATGCTCGGCCTAAAGAGAACCGAATTATTCCTGAACTCGGCATCGAGTGCGTCTTTGTAAAAGCCGGCACGTTCCGGATGGGCTCGACCGAATCGGGGCCGAATGATGAGAAACCGGTTCGCCAGGTGAAGATTAGCCGTGACTACTGGATGGGTACTTGTGAAATTACCCAGGCACAGTGGCGTGCCCTGATGGAGAAGGATCCGAGTAAATACAAAGGCGATAAACTTCCTGTCGAAATGGTTTCCTGGCACGAGGTAGTGGAATTCTGTCGGAAATTAACACAGCGTGAACGTGAAGCATCCCGGCTTCCGGACGGATACGTTTATCGCCTGCCGACCGAGGCCGAGTGGGAATATGCAGCACGGGGCGGAACCAGGAGCAAGGGCTTTATATATCCTGGCTCGAATGATCCCGGGGAAGTGGCATGGCACCATCCCGGCAGCATGGATCAAACACATCCGGTAGGCACAAAGCACCCCAATGAGCTTGACCTCTATGAGATGGCGGGTAACGTCTGGGAGTGGTGCCTGGATTGGTACGCACCCAACTATTACGCTAATGCTCATGAAACGGATCCGGTTAACAACAATCACGGTGACAAAACCTACCGTGTCTGTCGGGGCGGTTCGTGGGGACTTTATCCAACACACTGCCGCTCCGCAAATCGCGGCGGTGGAACGCCCTCCGGCAAATTCTACAGCTACGGCTTTCGTGTGGTTTTGGCATACCCGATAAACGATCTCGGATTATAATAGAATCGTGGGTGGGACTTGCCCCCGCCATGATTGTTCAATATTTGAATTGTTAAGGTGCGAAAAATGAAAGAGAAAACTAATAGCTCAAAACTTTTCTGTAATTATCTGTTTGTTTTATTACTCATTTTTGCCTGCCTGGCTGCGACTGTATCGGCAAAACCACTCCGTGTCTATATCGTCACCGATCTGGAAGGAGCGAGCGGCGTGTACAAGTTCGCACAGACCCGCGAGCCGGGCAATCCGCTTGGCGAGAAAGCCAAGGAATACCTGATGGGTGACATTGCAGCAGTAGTCAAGGGATTGCGGTCCGCCAACGTGTTCGACATCGTAATCCTCGACGGACACGGCTCTCAGGCGTTTGTGCCGCACCTGATGGCGCCGGGCGCCAAGTACATCACAGGCAAACCGCGCCCCGGCCCGCTGACCGGCCTTGACGATTCGTTCGACGGTCTGATCCAGTTAGGCGCCCACGCCATGATGGGCACACCTGACGGCGTGCTCTGCCACACTCAGTCATCCCGTTCGGAAAACCGGTACTGGTACAACGGAGTCGAATCCGGCGAGTTAGCACAATGTGCCGCCATTGCCGGCCACTATGACATCCCGACCATCATGGTCACAGGCGATGTAGCAACCTGCCGGGAGGCTGCGAAATTCTTCGGGCCCAATTGCGTTACAGTAGCCGTCAAACGCGGCATCTCGCGCGAAGCAGCGGAGCTTTATCCGTTCGACGAGACCCGCAAGGCCCTCTACGAAGGCGCCCGCCGGGCGGTCCAAGCCATCCCGAAATGCAAACCTTACAAACTCTCGCTCCCTATCAAGGCGAAAAAGGAGCATCTGGTCTTTGACGGGACTTCTAAGTCTGGACGGCGAGTCACCAAAGAAGGTACCATCGAAGAAGCCTCGAAGCTGATGGATTTCTAAGGCAATATGCAAAAATAGAAAAGATTGATCGGTGGGCCAAGGCCCACCCTACCAGGGATAATTGGCTTTTAAAATTTTAGGGTGGTGCTCTGCACATCCGATCACTTTAATCAGTGCTGAATTGTAATCCGCGGCACTCAGAACGCAGCACGAATAATGAACGACGTCTCACGGAGATTTTTCCGGAATTCACTTTATATTTAACAATTTTTATGGTATAATATATAGTTAACATGGAAGTTTGAGTGGTGAATGTAGAATTTTGAATTGAGAATGAGGAGCAAAGAATGAAAATTGAGGAAAAGCAAAGGCAAAACCAGAGTAATTTCGCCCGTTTTTGAATTCTTACGCTCTTGTGCTCATATGCCTTATGCTCTTATGTCCATTTGAAAAAACAAAGCCAATTTATTCGTATTGCGTACTGCGTTCTGCGTATTGCGTAATGGAATTGAAAAAACAAAGCCAATTTTGAAAGTGTTTGATAGACATAAGTATCTATAATATAAGGAGATGTGAAGGTTTTGTTGCATTTGGGCAGAGAAAAACAAACCCAAACAAAGCCAATCAAAGTCAATATTGTAATTCAGAGTTCGTAGTTCATAGTTCATCGCTAAAAAACAGAAAAAGTGAGTTGAAAAAACAAAGCCAATCTATCCCAAAAGGGGTAGAATGCAGAAGCCTGATATAATCCTTATTGGATAAAAGGCGAACCTTGAGGTGATTACAGGGCACATAATAGATAGTATGGAGCAGGAAACAGAACAAGATTGGGTACAGCGAGCAAGGCAGGGCGAACCTGCTGCGATTGCCGAGCTGTTCCGGCGTTATTGGCGGGCGGCCCGAGCGGCGGCTTATGGCGTTACGGGGGATTTTGCCCTGGCAGAGGATGCGGCTTCGGATGCGTTTTACGCCGCGATTGAGGGCCTGCCGGATTTGAGAGATACGCAGCGATTTGGCCCCTGGCTGCGCACAATCGTGATTCGTACGGCACGGCGGCAAAGGGCTAAAACGTCGAAAGAAAACGGGGCAGAGCTTCGGCCCGGCCTGATGGAAAAGCTTTACCGCCCGGAGCCAGTCTGGAACGGCAGGAACTTGTGGCCCTGATCCATGAAGCGGTGGGGCATCTTTCCGAGAACTTGCGCGAGGCGGTGGTTTTGTTTTATTTCGAAGGTTACAGCCTTAAAGAAGCTGCCGGTTTTCTGGATGTTCCGGAAGGCACGCTCAAGCGTCGTTTGCATGACGGACGTAATCGGCTGCGGGATACTGCCGAGCAAATCCTAAAGGGTGCAAAGCCTATGAATGCAAAACGCCAACAGATATTGAAGCAGCTTAAGGAAGCCTTCGAAGAAGGCCCTGATTCGGAAGCCTTCCATCAGGCTATGCGTCAGGTCTTGCGTCTGCGTCCGTTTCCGGACGAGCTGCTCAGAGACTTAATGCAAAAACATTGGGCTCCGAAGCTTGAGAAAGCGACTTCAAGCCCCGAGAAGAACAGCGAGATGCGCAAAATCCTTTCTCTGGCCTACTCTGCCTCTGAGAGTGCCCGGGATCCAAATCATCCTGTTGGAGAGGTTGCCTGTGCGATTCGAGCATCGCTGCCCGAGTTTCAATCCTGGCAGCCCGATGTGTCGAAGATCGACTACTCCCAGGCAGCGAGACAGATGTTCGAGGGCAAAAGTCCCTCCATGCCACCCAACTTTGTCGAAGTGTCATCGGTATCATATATCTCTGCGATGCGGGCCTGGCTCGTGCAGGATAGCGACGGGTCGATCTGCACGACTGCTGAACTGATGCAGAGGAAGGCTACCCGGGAGGAAATGCACACGCAAATGAGCCAGGGTAACAGACTGAGTGATGCACTTAGACTTTTCTGGAAGCGTCCGGAGTCCATCGAGCTGCGAGCAGTTGAAGATCTGCTCCGTGGTCTGTCCGAGACGATCATCCCCGGAACGCCGGTACGTTTAACCGCTTTTGACGGACCACATTATCGTGCAGCCTTGCGGATGCAACTGGCGGACAATCCAATCCCGGCCGCGATGGGAGGTGTGCATAATCCCCACCCACTGCTGGGAACATCTGAACGGGGCAGCGTGGCCTCAATCCTTATCTACCTCGAACCGTGGGCGACGGCCAGGAGCGGCGAGGCCGTGGAACTGGCCGACTTCTCACTGTTCGATTTTATGAAAAAGCCGGAGCAATAGTGACATGGGAGGAGATTGTATAATTTATTGCCGCAAAGATGGCAGATTATCGATCATTTCGTTGGCGAATACGTGCCATTGATCGGGCCCGTTTTCGGCGAAGTATTCGAACGATTCGTCGTCGGCCAACTGCCCCAGCACGGTTTTACGGTCGGCGGAATCAGGGACATTTTGAATAATCTTTTTTCGGAGCTTTTCAAGCTCAGCGAGAAATTCACCGTGCTGTTCGGTAAAAATTGCTTCAAGTTTTTTTCTTGTATGACCGGCATAAGCAGGACATTGGCCTTCGGTGCCAATGGCGATTTGCAGCTTTCCTCGCTTGACCACGGCCGGCACGAAAAAGTCGCAAAGCTCCGGTACATCGACGACGTTGCAAAGGACCTCCAGTTCCTGGCATTCTTTGTATATCTGTTTGTTGAGTTTGTTGTCATTTGTTGCCGCTATGCACAGCAGCGCCCCGGCAAGATAATTCTTGGAATATTTGGACATGATAAGCTCGGCGTCCATGCCCCGGCAAAGTGCCGTCAGCATCTCGTCGATGTGTTCGGCGACTACCACAACCCTGGCACCGGCTTGCAGCAGGGCCTGGACTTTTCGAACGGCCACTTTTCCGCCGCCTATCACGACCACACGGCGGGAGCCCAATTCCAGAAATATCGGATACTTTGCCATGGCAGGATTATATCATACAAATCCATGCTGCAACATTAATTTAAAAAAGAAATAAACTGTAAAAAATGAAAGGAGAAATACCGGATTTGAAATCACAGGTTTGGGTTTTCCAACGGGATTATTCAGTGCATTTGATTACCAGCAATGTTATGTCGTCAGCGGGGGGCGTATCCGAGCAGAATTCCAAAACCGATTCGACGACTAAAGAAGTGATTTGCCGGGCGGATTTGTCTTTATGCAGACTTATCAGGTCGATAAGACGTCCTTTGTCGTACATTTGATCGGAAGCATTACGGGCCTCCCAGATACCGTCAGTGCCGATTACAACGATATCTCCGGCACACAATGTGACAGGATCGACCTGGCCGAACTGTGTGTCGTCCATAACACCGAGGGGCATGCCGGTATTTTCCATCTCGGTGAATTTGCCGGATTCGGCGTGATACCAAATCGCCGGATCATGGCCGGCGGATGCCCACGTAAGAGTTTTACTGCGGTCGTCGAGCAGGCCGTAGAAAAGTGTCATAAACTTGCCGGGCTCTGAATTTACTACGAGGTGGCGGTTCAACTCGGTAATTGCTGCCGAGAGGTTTTCGCCATGGCGAGGGGCGTTGTTTCGCAGGATGCTACCGGACGAAATCATGAGCATGGCGGCCGGTATGCCGTGCCCGGAGACGTCACCGAGAACAAGACCAACCCGACCGGGAGCGACCGCCGTCAGATCGATAAGGTCATAATAATCGCCGCCGGTCTCATCGCAATACCGGCACAATCCGGCAACCTGGAAGTTATCTAATTCGAGGTCTTCTCCGGGTAGGAAGTTTTGCTGGATTTCGCGGGCCAGTTCCAGAGATTGCTTTATCTTTTGGCGTTCTTTCATGCCTGGTCCGACCTGGTTGAAAACGTCACCGAGTTGCTGGAGTTCGTCGTTGGTCGAGATTTCGACAGTGACATCGTAATCCCCCCCGGCAAGCTTCCCGGCAGCATCGGCCAGATGGATAATGGGCACGGTTAATTTTCTGGCGCGCATTACAGCGAGAATGACAGCAGCGACGATTACAATGAAGATCAGCAAAGTGGCTACTTGTATTGCGCGGATATTGTCCCGGAAGAGCAACTGTTGAGCGTTCTGGGCTTGTTCGACTATACGCTGGTAGGGCACGACGAGGATCGGAAAACCACCGCCTCGCTGGGCAGAGCCGTAAACCCACAGGGAGTCTACTCCCTCGTAAGGCTGGCGAATGAAACCTGCATTTCCGCTACTTGAGTTTTCGATCATTGTATTAACGTTGTTAGGCTCGCATATATCCACGAGCCGGGCTTGTTTGCCGGGACCTTCCGGACTTTCAAGAAAACTGGCACAACAGACGACTCTGGCTTCATCAGTATCCCGATTAGATTGTCGCGGCAGTCGTATGAGAAATTTCCATGCTCCCTTTTGCCATTGTTCGGGAATTTCCATTCTGTCCAGCATGCCGGTAAGGTCAATGTCTATTGCAATCACGCCTGCAAAGGAATTGTCCTTATCGAAGAGGGGAATGGTTGTTGTCATGACGGTTTTACCAGTCAGAGGTTCGATGCGATTAGAAGGGATGAACGGTCGGCGTTTTTGTGCGTTGATATACCATGATTCCTGTCGTAAGTCATACCCCGGCTCGTAGGGCCACTGGCCGACAGATGGATACAAACTGACCGTACCGTCTTTAAGAATGGTGTATATCCACAGTATCGAATCCGGATTAATGGCATAGATATTCCTGCAGGTACGAGCCAATTGTGCGGATTGTAACTGTTGTGAATTTTCGGATTCAGTCTGGCCGGAATGAAGAAGCTGTGTATCGAAGTCTATCGTCTTCACATCCCGACCTGTCGGGGTGACGAATTTGTATTTGTCAGCGAATTCTGTTAATATATCTTCTGACAGCGTTTGTGTTAAAGGTCGACGAAAAGCAGTTCGTTCTCTGCCGACATTGATAGACCAAAGGTCCTGCTGGACCTGATCGGCATAGTGACGTAAGCCGAACCGAAATGCCTGGCGGGACAGTTGGAGTTTTTCCTCATAGTTTTTGACGGTCTGAACCAGTGTATCGGCGGCTCTTTCCTCTACGGCGGACCATAGAGTTTTTTGGATGCGGTTACGTACAATACGCGAGAACGAAATATCGAGTATGAAATATGCTACCAGCGGAATCAGAGATACACAAAGCAGCAAAATCAACAATTTATTACGTATGGTCATTATCTTGCCTTTGCTCCATAAAGGTGTTTACCTCGGCGAGCGGCCTGGATGGCTTCATGCGTGTCCTGTGGTGTGCCGGGATCGCCTTGCTCTTTCATCCAGCGGTCGAGTTCGGCGCTGAGACGGTTCTTGATATCGGAAAATGCCAGATCGTTTGCGAGATTCTTCAATTCGTATGGTTCTTCGGCGGTGTTGTACAACTGCTCGGCGGAGCGGTGCATGTATCGCTTGACAAGGTTGTAGATATTTGGATCATTCCAGGCATTGCTTATCCACGTCGCCCAGTAGGGATTGTTCAGCTCTCCCTTACCTGCCCATCCCATCAGGTGTTTTTCGATATAGATTTCATCGGGCGTCAGGTTCCGGATGTAGCGATACTTTCCGTCACTGACTGTCCGGACTGGGTAGGCCGGGCCTTCGGGAATATTGTTGTGCATGCCGTAAACGAACTTGCGATGTGTAGATTCTTTGCCCAATAGTACGGGCAGGAAACTTGTGCCGTCGTAGTTATGCTCGGCCGGATCGCCGCCGGCAGCATTTACAAGCGTTGGTAAAACATCTGCATACTGCACCATAGCATCAATCCGTTTGCCTGCTGCGACTTTTCCCGGCCAGCGGGCGATCAATGCGGTATGTAAACCGGTGTCCCAGTTTGTCCATTTGCAGCCGGGGAACTGGCTGCCTTGTTCGGATGTGAACAAGACAAGCGTATCGTCGGCTTTGCCGGATTGTTCCAATACATCAAGGATGTCACCGACCTGTTTGTCCATGTAAGTTATCTCGGCGAGATAGCGTGAGAATGCTTCACGCGTACGTGGCGTATCAGCGATATTCGGCGGAAGCTTCAGCTTCTTGGGCGGGTACTTCGGCGCATCCCCCATTACCCACGGCACGTGCGGCTCGACTAATGCCACGACAAGACAGAACGGCTGGTTCTGGTTTTCGGTCATGAATGTAGTTATGCCCTGCAGGTTGTGCGGCCTGGTCGGATTTCGAACACAATTCTCGTCGAATTCTGCTACATTCGTGAAAGGAAAAGCCTTCTGGGGCTTGACGTGCACTTTGCCGGCAAGGCCTACGCGATAGCCCAGAGCTCCGAGGTGGTGCGGCATGGTAGTGATATCCGGCCGACTGGCAGAATGGTTCCAAGCACAGCCATTTCGCATGGGATAAAGCCCGCTGTAAAGTTCGGCGCGGCACGGCTGGCACATCGCCGAACCGAGATATGCCCGGTTGAAGACAAGCCCTTCCGATGCCAGCTTGTTGATATTAGGCGTTACCGCGTTCCGCCCACCATAGACTGGTAAATCGTTATACGTGCAATCGTCTGCCATAATAATAAGGAAGTTC
>Ga0209536_100015425_pt1 | contig 10914 bp, 10 predicted proteins | sample DeeMarSeWOR28_12_FD_187461 | JGI IMG/M metagenome (GOLD analysis project Ga0209536, IMG submission 187461) | Marine sediment microbial communities from White Oak River estuary, North Carolina - WOR-2-8_12 (SPAdes) (version 2) | ecosystem: Environmental > Aquatic > Marine > Intertidal zone >... | reverse complement strand
CGTCAGTGCAGATGGCATTGGAAAATGCCAATATCGGCGCCAAAGATGTCAGCGTCATCAAGACGCACAATCCATTTGCGGCCAATGATATCCACCTTGCCAGCAATCTGGGGATTGATGTCAATGGTATGAACAACTATGGTTCATCTTTGATTTACGGCCACCCGCAGGGGCCGACTGCCGGCCGCCTGATCATCGAAGGAATCGAGGAGACAGCCATGAAAGGCGGCGGCTATATGCTTTTTGCGGGATGTGCCGCTGGTGACACGGCCGCTGCCATTGTCCTCAAGGTGGGATGAGAATCGCATTACGGGTTTCGGGTTGCGAATGCATGATTGTTTGAGTTTACGAGGACGAACACGAGGACGACGACGAGGACGAAGTTTATAGGTGCCATATCGTCCTCGTTCTCGTACTCGATTGTTTTCGACCAGTCGCAAGAAGCCAGTTGTGGGTTGTGGATTCTGTGTTGCACAAGCTCGGTTATGCTAAGCATATTGTTTATGGTCGTAATTTTAAAAGTTACCCTTGAGGTGTTTGTATGAAACAGTTTCAGTATCTAACCCCAAAAACCCTGGATGAAGCCATATCGTTGCATGTGTCGCATGGCGAAAGTGCCAAATACATCGCCGGGGGCACGGATGTAATGGTGAAAATCAAAGAAGGAAAATTGGCTCCGGAATATCTGATTTCGCTAAAACACATTATCGGTCAGGATCAACCCTTTTTAAATCAGGAAAGCGGCGAGTTATATATTGGTGCTTTTTGTACCCACGGCTCCATTGAAGCATCTCCGCTGATTCAGCATCAATACCCCATTATCCATGATGCCGTCAAAAATATCGGATCGGTGCAGATTCGCAATGTCGCTACCATTGGCGGCAATCTGGTTAATGCCGTCCCCTCAGCCGATGGCGCCATCCCCTTAATCGCTTTGGATGCCAAAGCTCATATTTATGGCACCAAGGGTCAGCGTTCGGTTGAACTCAGGCGTTTTTTTCTGGGGCCAGGGCACTGCGATCTCGAAGCCGGTGAAATACTGACCGAGATCGTCATTCCACCCCTGCTGCCGCGTACCGGCAGTGCTTACGTAAAACACGGCCGGCGCGAAGCCATGGAACTGCCGATGCTGGGGGTGGGCGTTTTGTTGAGCCTTGAAAAAGATATGCTTACCTGTGCTAAAGCCAGAATCTGCCTCGGGGTGGCAGCCCCAACGCCGTTCAGGGCTTTAGGGGCCGAGAAATACTTGAAGGGCAAAACCATACATGAAAGCAGCTTGGCTGAGGCTGGGCGCATTGCCGGCCAGGAGTCCAAAGTTCGCGACAGTATCCGTGGTGTGGCTTGGTACCGGCGTGAAATGGTGGGCGTGCTGGCTAAACGCATGGGGCTCAAAGCGCTTGAACGTGCCCAAAAAAATCAAAAGAAGTCATGAGGTCTAAGGAGTGTGATGGGAGTAGAGGATTGCCTGGTCGGAAATGCATTATCGCGGGAGGCGATTTCAACCACAATCTACCCAGCGGCCCCATATTCGGGATCAAAGTAGCCCAGGCAGATGGCCCATGACATTGTACAGGTAATCCCAAATATGGGTCCGCAACCAGCACTCGGGCGTAAAAACCGGAAATCGCCTCCCGCAAAAACGCATTTCCTCATGAGGTGATGCATTAAGCAGGCGTGAAGTTGTATTATTCGCGTTTGGCAAAGAGAAACTCGGTAAAAAATTTGATAATAGTTTAAAATAAAATCCGGAGGATTTTATGGCAAGAGAAATATCATTTACGTTCAATGGGAATCCGATGAAAATGGTCATCCAAGACCATTGGACCCTGTTACATCTAATTCGGGAAGAACTGGGGTATACCGGAACCAAAGAGGGGTGCGGCAGCGGTGAATGCGGTGCCTGTACGGTTATTGTAGATGACCAAGCCATTAATTCCTGTCTTTACCTGGCCGCAGAAATCGATGGCAGAAACTTAACCACCATCGAAGGATTGGCCGCTGCAGATGGGACCCTGCACCCCATTCAGAGATCTTTTGTGGAAAACGGAGGCATCCAATGCGGATTTTGTTCTCCGGGAATGATATTGTCGGCTAAAGCCCTGATGGACAAAATCCCCAACGCTTCAGAAGATGAGATCAAAGAAGCGATCGCTGGTAATCTTTGCCGTTGTACTGGATACGTGCAGATCATCGATTCGATTAAAGCAGTCAGTGGGCACGGGGATGACGAGCCCCACGTAGTGGCATTTAAGTCTGACGAGGGGGATCGCGGAGAATAAAAACTCGAATTACTCGCTGCTGGCTTCTGGCTTCTTGCTGCTGGCAGCTGATTGGCATTTGATGACCGGGCCATCTAAATCATATTCGTTCAATTAAATAGCGAGCAGCCAGCGGCCAGTGGCCAGAGGCCGAAAGTTTAAATTTGATCAATCAAAATAACCAATACAGTTTAAAAACGGATTTAGATTAAGGAGTGAAACTGATGGCGAATTTGTGCTCAGTTGGCAAAAGAGTTCCCAAGCTGGATGCGGTCGATAAGGCCACCGGACGGGTTCGATATATTCAGGATCTAAAACTGCCGGGGATGTTATATGGCAAAATTTTATACAGCAAGTATGCCCATGCCAAAATTGCTAAAATCGATACAACCAAAGCTAGGGAACTGCCCGGTGTTCTGGCCGTGCTGACTGGAGAGGATATTCCCGATATCCGCATGGGGGTCTATAAGGATAACCGGCCGCTAAAAAAGGAAAAGGTGTGCTCGTTCCGCGATGAGGTGGCAGCCGTAGCAGCCATTTCACCGGAAATCGCCGAAGCGGCCTTGAAACGCATCGAGGTCACCTATGAAGCCTTGCCGGCGATATTCGATCCGGAAGCGGCCATGCAAGAGGGAGCACCGCTGATTCACGAGGCCCACAAAACCAATGTTTTAAAAATGCCCTGGAAATTGCATTACGGCGATGTGGAGGCCGCCAAAAAAGAAGCAGCCTACACCGTGGGAGATCGCTTCTCGACCACCTGGGTGACCCATTGCTGTATGGGAACCAGCGGAGCCATTGCCGAGTTTGATCCGGCCAATAATCTGACCATCCATACCAATACCCAGATTCCCTCTTTGGCCCAGAAGGATTTTCAGGACGCCCTCAAGGCAATGGGGATCAGCGACCGACGGGTTCGGGTGGTCAAACCCTGTATTGGTGGCGGGTTTGGCAGTAAATTGGACACTTATGCCTATGAATATATAGCCATTTTGTTGGCTTTTCACACGCGCAAGCCGGTCAAAGTCGAGTTTGATCGCACCGAAGAGTTTATTGCGACATCCACCCGCCAGCCGACCATTACGCACATATCCCAGGGTTGTGATCAAAACGGGAAATTGCTTTTCCGGGATATATCGATGGTTCTCGATAATGGTGCCTACACCTCCTGGGGGGCCACGACGCCCTCGGTGATGATGATGCCGATTACCACCCTGTATCGGGTGCCCAACGTGCGTTATGAAGCCAAATGTGTCTATACCAACAATACCTATGCCCAGGCCATGCGGGGTTACGGCAACCCCCAGGCCACCTACGCCATTGAAAGCACGATGGACATGCTGGCCGAGGCTGCCGGCATCGATCCCGTGGAATTTCGCCGCATCAATGCCAATCAACCCGGCGATGTGTCCACCCAGGGGCTTCGCATCACCACCTGCGGCCTGACCGAATGTATGCAGGCCGTCAAGGAAAAATTGGAATGGAATCGGCCCAAGCAGGCGGGCGAAGGCATCGGTATGGCCTCCTTGATTCATGTGGGCGGGGGTGCACGGGTGTATAAATCAGACGGCTGTGGCACGATCATCAAGATGGATGATTTCGGTAAAATTGATCTTTTCACCGGTGCCACCGATATGGGGCAGGGCTCTGATACCGTCGTTGCGCAAATTGTGGCCGAAGAGCTCGGTCTTGAAGTGGAAGATATTCATGTGATCCACACCGATACTGATGTCTGCCCGTGGGATGTGGGCTCGCACGCCAGCCGAACCACCTTTATTGCCGGTAATGCGGCGTTGGGAGCGGCCCGTAAGCTCAAAGCGCGCATTCTGGAATTGGGGGCTAAGCTGCTCGAATCTCCACTTGAGAAATTAAGCCTTCAGGGTCGACATATTGTACACATCGACGATGCGGAGAAAAAACTGCCGATTGGAAAGGTTTTGCGCAAAGCCCATTTTAGCCACGGCGGGCAAATGTTGATGGCAGAGCATTTTTATGATCCGGCCAATGAAAACATGGGCAAAGACTTCCGCGGCAATATGTCGATGACCTACACTTTCGGCACCCACGGCGTGCGCGTCAAAGTGGATGAAGAGACCGGCAAGGTTAAAATTTTAAAATACGTTGCCGCGCATGATGTCGGTAAGGCCATTAATCCGCTGCTGCTTGAAGGCCAGGTTTACGGTGGGGTGATGATGGGGGTGGGTTACGCCCTCACCGAACAGGTCATTTCCGAAAAAGGGCAAAATATGAACCCGAATTTCCGGGATTATAAGATCCTGACCGCCAAAGATGTGGTACCCATCAGCGCTCCGGTATTAGAAACTTATGATGAAGATGGGCCTTTTGGCGCCAAAGGCATTGGTGAGCCGGGCTGCGTGCCGACCGCCCCGGCAATTGCCAATGCCATTTACGATGCCGTCGGTGTCCGTATTAAAGATTTGCCGATTACCCCTGAAAGAGTGCTGGCGGCGCTACGGGAAAAACAGGGGCTCGATCTGTGTGGCCAGGAGCTGGACAAAGATGATGCCACTGAATGTATTATCGAAGAGTAAGGCCTTTAAAAAAATAATTGCGATTGAGCGCATTGTTTTTAACCGGGAATTAGATGTCAAATCCGCAACCATAAAAAAAGGAGGTTTCAAATGAAAAGATTCGGATGGTTTCTAATTGGCGTTTTCGCAGCCACGTTGTTGCTGGCGGTAACGGCACCCATACCGTCTGTTGCCGAAACGGTGAAACTGACGTATGCAAATTTCCCTCCGGCACCCACATTTCCGTGCGTTCAAATGGAAAGGTGGAAAACAGAAGTTGAAAAACGCACCGGCGGCAAGGTACGGATCGATACCTTCCCCGGCGGCACATTGCTCGGCGCAAAAAATATGATGGACGGCGTCATCGCCGGCCAGGCCGACATTGGCTGTCTGTGCATGGCCTATCAGCCGGGCCGCTTTATTGTCACCAATGCCACCAGTTTGCCTTTAGAGATACCCAATGCTACTGTCGGCAGTCTAGTTCTTTATGATTTATATCAAAAATATCAACCGGATGAATTTGCCAAGGTTAAAGTTCTGACCATGTTCACCACCGCTCCTACTAACATCATGTCCAAGGTCCCGGTGCGGACACTGGATGACATCAAGGGGCTGGATTTGAGGGCATCAGGCGGTGCCGCCAAGATACTGGAAGCCTGGGGAGCAAATCCGGTGGGTATGCCGATGCCGGCCACCGTCGAAGCTTTGCAAAAAGGCGTGGTAAAGGGACTGTATTCCTCTCTTGAGGTGATGAAAGACTTTAAATTCGCCGAAACCTGCAAATATGTCACGCTTACCGACACGGTTATTTATCCATTTGCGGTTGTCATGAATATGGATAAATGGAATGCATTGCCCAAAGACGTTCAAAAAGTATTAGACGATCTCAGAGTCGAGCAGGCCAAATGGACCGGAAACTATATGGACGATCATGTCAAAACAGCGGTCGAATGGTCTAAAGATACACAAAATGTCGAAGTTATTGAATTAACAAAAGAAGAGAAGGCTGCCTGGAACAGTAAGCTTGAATTTTTGACCTCCAAGTGGATCACGGACAGTAGCGCAAAAGGTTTTCCCGCCCAGGCAATTGTTGATGATCTTAAACGCATGATCTCAGAAAAAGCAAAATAGCATGTTGTTGGTCTTAATTTAAACCTTGACGGATTGCGGTTCGCGACCGACCGCAATCCGTTCTTGCCCTATCGATGGCATGTGCATATATGCCCGTAATCATGGTCACGTGGTTATCCGGGATAATATGCCCGAAGTGGTTCTCACCACGAAGAACACGAACCCGCCCGCCTCGCCTGAGCCCGCCCGGCATTGCCTGAGGCGCAGCCGATGGCGGGCGTGGGATGCACGAAGAAGAAACACATAATTTGCCTTTGGTCTCTTCGTATCCCTCGTGCGCTTCGCGGTTATATATGCTTTACTTGAGCTTTCCGCATAAGCGTATATGGTTATCTAAAATGACTGTCTTAGAGAAAATCAGCACGATATTGAATCGCATCATGATTGTTCTGGCCGGTATTTTTCTGGCAGCCATGATCCTGATGACCTGTCTGAATATTTTTTCACGGATTTTTTGGAGTCCGCTCAAAGGCACTTATGAATTGATGGGCTATTTTGGAGCTCTGGTGACCGCATTTGCGCTAAGTTACACGCAACTCAAAAAAGCCCATATCGCCGTAGATGTTCTGGTGAGTCAGTTCTCGCAAAAGACGCAACTGATGATGCAGGGATTTAACTGTCTGATCTGCACGATCTTTTTTTCCATTGCCGGCTGGCAAATCAATAAACTGGCAAGAACCCTGTGGCAAACCGGCGAGGTGACCGAAACCCTTCGCATCATTTACTACCCCTTTACTTATGGTGTGGGCTTAGGCTGTTGTTTGCTGGCATTGGTATTACTTGTTGAATTTTTAAAATTGGTTTTTACTCACAGAGGCGCTCAATAGATGGAACCATCAATTATCGGCATCATCGGGATTCTGATCTTGCTGGTCGTTCTGTTTGTTTTCGGCATGCCGGTGGGATTTGCCATGGCGGTGGTGGGCTTCTGTGGTTTTGCTTATGTCGTATCTTTTCATGCTGCATTGAACATGATCGCTGCGGATCTATGGGGCACCTTTTCCAAATATGGTCTGACGGTGATCCCTTTGTTTATTTTAATGGGATATCTGGCCTTTAATGCCGGTATCGCGGAGCGGCTCTACGATGCTGCTTACAAATGGATGGGGCATTGGCGCGGGGGGCTGGCAATTGCCACCATAGGCGCCGATGAATTATTTGCTGCCATTTGCGGTTCCAATACAGCAACCGCCGCAACCATGGGTGCAGTCGCTTTGCCGCAGATGGAAAAATACAACTATGATACACGATTGAGCAGCGGCACAGTGGTGACCGGCGGAACACTGGGTACGGTGATGCCACCCAGTGTGGTGCTCATCATTATCGGTCTTCAGACCGAACAGTCCATCGTCGAACTCTTCCTGGCCGGAATTCTGCCCGCCGTTGTATTGGGGTTGATGTTTGTGATCACCATTTTTTTGCTGTGTCGGGTTTATCCGGATTTTGGCCCGGCCGGGCCCAAAACCCCTTTCACAGAAAAATTGAAATCGCTGCTGGGCGTTATTGAAGCCATCACCATTTTTGTGCTGGTGATCGGCGGTCTGTACATCGGTTTTTTTACCCCAACCGAAGCCGGCGCCGTCGGTGTTTTTTTCACATTTATGGTATCAATTCTGGCTCGCAGACTGACCTGGAAGGGCCTTATCCATTCATTTGAAAATACACTCCGGATATCCTGTATGGTTTTCATGCTGGTGACGGGCGCCATCATTTTTGGTCGCTTTTTAGCCGTCACCCGATTGCCTTTTGTTATTGCGGATTTTGCAGCAGGCCTGCCTGTTTCGCCGTATGCGATTTTGATTATTGTTTTGCTGATTTATTTAATTGGCGGTTGTTTTATGGATTCATTGGGATTTTTGGTTCTAACCATTCCAATTTTCTTTCCGTTGGGAATGGCGCTTAAATTCGATCCAATCTGGTATTCAATTCTGCTGACCATGGTCACCACCATGGGCGCCATTACACCACCGGTGGGGGTCAATATTTACGTTGTCAAAGCTTTAGCACCGGATATCAAGTTGGCAACGATTTTCAAAAGCGTTAGTTTTTTCCTGGTGGCCTGCGTCATCAGCATTATTATTTTAATTCTCTTTCCGCAACTTGCCCTGCTTATACCTAATTTAATGCATTAAAATTTTTGTATATCTAATTAATATTAATTATAAATTTTTAATTTATAAATGGAAAAAGGAAGCGAGATTTAATCGGCAAACTTTTTTATTTTTTCCAGGTCTTCCGGCGTATCGACATCTAAAAAGAAGAGTGGATTTTTGATGTCGACTTCAAGCACGTGTTCCGGGTTTGCCTTTATTATCTGGCGGGCACCGATATCACCGGTGATTTTCATGATTTGCGGATAAAAGTAGCTGCTGAAAATGCAGGGAGTTCCGCTCTTGCCGGCACATGTGGGAACGCAAATGTCTTTATCTGAGGACCAAAAATGATCGAGCAGATAATTGAGGGTCGTAACATCGACCAGGGGCTGGTCTGCCAGGAGAAACATTACCGCCGAATAGGTATCTATGACACTTGACAAGCCAAACTGCAAGGAACTGCTCTGTCCGTCTTCATAATGCGGATTGACTTCTATTTGAAGCTTCGGATGGTGTAATATTTTGCCGAGCGTTTGCTGAATCTTTGAATGGGCATATCCGAGCACCAGAACAATCTGCTTGAGTTTGGCGTTTATAGCTGCATCCAGAACCCATTCAAGCAGGCATCTGCCGTTTAACTGCAGGAGCTGTTTGGGCCGGCCAAATCGTTTCGATTTCCCGGCTGCCAGGATAATACCTGCTGTTGGAATCTTTTGAATCATGCTATTGTCCAATTTTTGTCATAAGAGGCTATTTCGACGTATCATGATCCTTCACGAAAACGCCAAAATTATACAGGTTGAGCCCGTTACCCGTTGGTCCGTTTACCGGTTAAAATTGATATAATTTAACGGTATTCTTTTTTACCAGGCTAAACCGGCTCAACCGGGAACGGGCAAACCTTAAAACACGAGCGGTACATACCCCGCCTTAATCGAGTCGGAAATTAAGGCGCCCACGTATTCGACATACCGGTCAGCGCTTTGCCCTTTTCTGCTGTTGAGATAATAACCATCACTTTTGATGCCATGATAACCTCCTTTTGAGACGATAGGATTGTGAGATCCTAACACAGGCAAACGCGATTTTCCATGCACGTTTTAACATGTGCTTAACCTGCTTGATAATCGCTTCAGAGTTTTGATAGGAATCCCATATGGCCGCTGTTCACGAAAAATACCTTGCCCCAACATCGATCATCGACGCTGACTCAAAGATAATTATGGATTATGCCATGTCAGCCATTGAAGGTGCCGAGCATCATCCGATTTCCAAGGCAATCAGCCTCTACTATGCCGTCAGAGATGCAATCTGGTACGATCCCTATATTCCGTTTTATCGCCCGGAGCACTACCGGTCCAGTCATGTTTTAAAAAATGGCCGGGCTTTCTGCATTGGCAAAGCGGGCCTTCTGTGCGCTCTGGCACGCGCCTGCGGCATACCGGCACGCGTGGGATTTGCCGATGTTCGCAATCATCTGGCCACGCGACAATTGCTCGATTATCTGGGGTCCGATATCTTTGCCTATCATGGATTCACCGAGTTTTATTTGGACGGCCGCTGGGTGAAAGCCACTCCGGCCTTCAATAAAGAGCTCTGCCACAAAGCCAAAGTAACACCATTGGAATTTAACGGTAAAGAGGATTCCATATTTCAGCCTTACAATGAAGAAAAAAAGCTGTTTATGGAATACGTCAATGACCACGGCACCTTTGCCGACATACCGGTCGATCGAATTGTTAAATCTTGGAAAGCTGTCTATGGAAGCGAACGTGTCCGGCAGTGGATCGATGCTTTTGAAAAGTCCGGTGGAAAACGCAATCGCAAATTGGAAAATGAAGATTGGGTCAGGTAGTGGGGCAAAATTCGCAATATCGCGTTTGCGGACAAAACTCATCCCTATCAGCTGACACCTGACACCTGCTTGTCCTCCGAAGCTGTTAAGGCGAAGGAGGAAAACCCGGTAACTATGATTACAGCCCATATGACTGAATCGAAACTAAGATCACGAAACCACAAATTGAGCGACCTAATAGTGGTGATCAAAGGGGCAGGGGAGATGGCCAGTGCGGTTGCCTGGCGGATCTATAGAGCCAATATTCGTAAAATTCTGATGCTGGAAACATCTTCGCCGCTGGCCGTCAGGCGGGCGGTTTCATTTTGTGAGGCCGTGCATGACGGGCACCAAACCGTCGAAGGCGTGGAAGCCAAGCGGATGGACAACCCCAGCGACATACGGGCGTGCTGGCAAAAGGGAAGTATAGCCGTCAGCGTTGATCCTGAGTGGAAGCTGCTGGCGGGATTTCGACCCGATGTCGTCATCGATGCCATCCTGGCCAAAAATAATCTGGGCACCACTATGGATGAGGCACCATTAGTCATCGGACTGGGCCCTGGTTTGGTCGGCGGACAGGATGTCCACATGGTCGTTGAGACTCAGCGCGGTCATCACCTGGGAAAAATTATAACGACCGGCAGTGCGGAACCCAATACAGGAATACCAGGTTCAATCGGTGGCTATACCGAAGAGAGGGTTCTGCGGGCTCCCTGCGACGGAGAATTTAAAGCCAACAGTTCCATCGGTGATGCCGTCAGAAAAGGGGAGCGAATGGGTACTGTTGCCGGTGTTGATGTCCGGGCGCACATAGACGGCGTGCTGCGCGGACTCATTCGAAGCGCCACGCAGGTGCAAAAGGGATTGAAAATCGGTGATATCGATCCCAGAGGGGATGACCAATTCTGCTATACGATTTCAGATAAAGCCCGCGCCATTTCGGGATCGGTGCTCGAGGCTATTTTACGGGTTTATAACTAATTATTTTAGATTTGCCTTTAGCGTGTCATGTATCATGCAATCGGCTGCTGCTGGCCTCTGGCTGCTGGCTACCGGCTTCCGACTTT
>Ga0209536_100015424_pt1 | contig 10916 bp, 11 predicted proteins | sample DeeMarSeWOR28_12_FD_187461 | JGI IMG/M metagenome (GOLD analysis project Ga0209536, IMG submission 187461) | Marine sediment microbial communities from White Oak River estuary, North Carolina - WOR-2-8_12 (SPAdes) (version 2) | ecosystem: Environmental > Aquatic > Marine > Intertidal zone >... | reverse complement strand
GCATACGCATCTCGCAGCTTCTTAACCTTTTTCTGGATAGAATCATAGGTTCTAGCATCAGAACCATATTCATCACAAAATTTCAGATAAACTTCCTTTGTACTGAGACCTAAGTTCTCAGCAAGGAATCTTACTTCTTGCTTTTCCCATCGTTGCATCGTGTAATATTCTCCTTATTAGATTGCTGCGTTCCTTTATACACTAGGTACGCTGCGCCACCCAGGACAAGGACTGGCCATACTTCTATTAAAACCCAAAGGCTACATACACCTACTCCTGCTCCCAGTCCTAGAGCGACGAGTGGATTAAGATCTTTACTCATCCTTTATCCTCGCTAAGTCTCTGTCGAAAGCACCTTTACAGTCAGCGATCTTAAATATCTCCGGCACCTTCACTCGTGTACCATCCCTTGTTAGCAGGACAATACTTACCTCATGAAAGTCCCCAGTATATTTATACAGTAAACTGGTAAGTTCTTTCGCTCTCTCTGCTGGCACCTCGATCGAAAACTTTTGTGGAGGGCTTGTCTCTTCTATGTCTAAAATAGACAGCTTGGATATCTTGATCTTAGTCACTCTTTTGTCATCTGCTTCAGTTACTTCTGTAATTCCTTGCACTTTAAGTGGTAAAGATTCATCCAGGAGAGACTTTGTTCTCTCATACATCTTTGGAAAGCATACTGCTTCGATACTACCCGTTAGATCTTCTAGTACTACAAAGGCCATCTTCTGGCGTTTCTTTGTTGTAATCTCATTTGTACTAGTTACTACTGCTGCTAGATTCGCTTCACAACTAGGCTGGTTCTTTAGATCCTCAATAGTATTTAACTTCTTGCTTATCTCGCTAGCAGCTAAATTATCAAGAGGATGAGAGGATACATAGAACCCTAGTAGCTCATGCTCAGCCTTTCTGATCTCATTTGGTAACATCTCATCTACTTCAATTAACTCTGGGAATTTTGGGCAAACTGGCATTTCGGGTTGCTTCAATGGTTTGAGTGGCTTTCCCTTTGGAGATAACTTGCCCTCATCTATATCAATCAGGCGTTGCTCACATGCTGCTGTCTTTTTCTCAAAGGTTTCCACCTTAGATCTGTAAGACTTCATCTGGTCTTTGTAATCCCAGACAAGTTCTGTTGCATGGAGCAAAGAAGCCCGCTTGGAGCCAAACCGGTCAAAGGCACCTGCCTTAATGAGAGATTCCACCTTGAGGCGGTTCACCTTTCCAAGGTCTACCCTCTCACAGAAATCCTTAAAGCTCTTGAAAGGACCTGCGATCTTCCTTTCATCTAGGATAAGATCAACACTCTTTCCAAGATTTTTAATCGGAGCAAGTCCGAAAAGGATTTCGCTGTTATCATTAACAGTGAATGAGTCTCCACTGTTGTTGATATCGGGCGGGAGTACCTTAATCCCAAGTCGTTTGCACTCTGTTAAGCATTTAATGATGTCATCATGGTCGTCTGATTCACAGACCATTACTGCACACATAAATTCAGTCGGATAGTGAGTCTTTAACCATGCTGTTTGATAGGTGATATAAGCATACGCAGCTGCATGAGACCTATTAAAACCGTAGGCTGCAAAGGCACACATCTGTCCCCATAACAGAGCGCCTTTATCTGGGGGCAACCCATTGTCAACCCAGCCTTTCTTGAACATAACCTCATGCTTGTCCATCATCTTCTTTTTCTTCTTGCCAATGGCTTTGCGGAGGTCATCAGCATTGGCTCCATCATAACCACAGAGCTTCTTTGCAATCTCCATGCATTGCTCTTGATAGATAAGCCAGCCTTCTGTTCTTTTTAAGATGGGCTCAAGCTCAGGCACCAGATAATCTGGCTCAGCAGTACCTGCTCTGACTGCGAGATAAGTTTCCTTATATTCTGCGTCAAGTGGACCTGGTCGGTAGATAGCTACGGTTGCAATGAGATCTTCTACACTACTAGGACGAATCTGCACTAGCATGTCACGAATACCAGAGCTTGCCTCTAGCTGGAAGATACCTACTGTGTCTCCCTCGCGTAGTTTAGAGAAGACTTTGTCATCCTCTAAGTCGATAGCATCTATGTCTATCTCTACTCCATGTCGTTCCTTGACGATATCGACACACCTGTGGATCTTTTCTAGCGCATCTAAACCTAGAAAGTCAAACTTAATGAGGCCGACACGTTCTATATTATTCATCTCCCATTGTGTTGTAAGCTCTCCACCTTTTCCCTTAAACAGTGGGACATCTTCTACTAGATCTGTATTCGATACAACGATACCACTAGCATGTACACCAGCATTAGAGATACTATCCTCTAGCTTCTCTGCCCACTTGAGTATCTCAGATTCAGTTCCATTTGCTTCGTAGAGATGTCTGAGTTCTTCCACCTTCTCAAGAGATGTTTGTAGAGTCTGAGGCTTCCCATGTATCGGCGCGAGTAACATCTTTGAGAGCTTGTCACCAATGGCATACGGTTGACCGAGGGTTTTACAGACAGATCTAACCGCTGCTTTAGCTCTCTGTTTACCGAATGTTCCAATATGAGCGACTTTATTTGCTCCGTATTTATCAATAACATAATCAATAACCCTATCTCTCCAACGTTTCTCGAAGTCTACATCGATGTCAGGCATACTGATACGAGCTGGGTTCAGAAACCTCTCAAATAGTAAGTCCCATCTGAGTGGGTCTAGGTTTGTTATTCTTAGACAGTAAGACACAAGACTGCCTGCGGCAGAGCCACGGCCTGGTCCTACATAGATGTTATTTTTTCTTGCCCAGTCGATGAAGTCCTGAACAATAAGAAAGTATCCTGGGAATCCCATCTTATTGATGATCCCGATCTCATAACTGAGCCTGTTGGCATAGGTCTGCTTCTCTGAGAGTCCTCGTTCAGCTAAACCTTTCCAACATTTATACTCGAAGTAGTTACTGAGCTCGCTCACTCTTCCACCTTAGATAGTCCTTGTAGTCATCACAGCTTGTGATGTCAAACATTGGATTTTGATACTCGCCTAATGCTAGCTCGAGTTCGCAGAGGTCTGCTATCTTCTGGGTATTCCAGAATGCCTCCTCTGCTCCATGTCTGACTGCAGCATCGAACATTTCATCCGTCGAACGAATGAAGTACCCGCTGCCGTAGCGCAGTTCATCACCTTTCATATACTCATCCATTGTCTTCTTCATCTGCTGTGCTAGGACCATCTTATGCATTTCATGATCCGTATGCTTAAGATAGTGAGCGTCTGTAGTAATGACAGGTGGTATACCCAGACCTTTAGCCTTTTCTAGCAACCACTTGTTATATATACCTTGCTCCCACATTGCATTATCTTGAATCTCTGCGTATAGCTTGTCGCCATAGATTTGTTTTAGACCTTGGAGCATAGCATATGCTGTACCTTCCGGGTCAGTAAAGGTTACTTCCTTTTCATTATAATGTCCCAGTCTTGAGACCAAACCGGCAAGGCATCCGGTTAGCGCAATAATTCCTTCTGATCGAGATTCAAGGTGTCCAAAACATACCCTTGGTTTGTAATAGAAGTTATGTAAATATGATTGGGTTACCATCCATAGGAGATTCTGCCACCCTGCTTTATTCTGAGCTAGCAAAGTAAGATGACAGTTCTTTCTTTCCTTGTCTTTATTCTTAAGATCGTCCTTGTCGAAAGTGACATAGACTTCGCAGCCGAGGATAGGTTTTATCCCTGCTTCTTTAGCCAAACGGTAGAACTCTACTGCGCCAAATAAATTACCGTGGTCGGTGATGGCACAGGAGTTCATTCCCTGTTCCTTGAGGTGCTCCATAAGTCTCTCTATCCGGATAATTCCATCCAGCATAGAGTACTCAGTATGCACATGAAGGTGTGTGAATGTTTTATTCATCCGCCTTAGCTCTAAGAGTAAAGGACATCATGGCATGGCCACGACCTGAAGCTTCTAATTCCTTAGCCCACTCCTCGTAGGTAATTTCCTTATTGGCTAACTTAGCGCACTCATCACAAAGTGTAACGATCCAGCCACCACCTCTTCTTCTGCCAGGTGCTCCGCAATCTTCACAAGTCTCTCCGGATTTACGTTCTGCTTCGCTGATTAGATCCCACATCTCATCAGTGGCACTGGACATATAAAATGACAGCGTACCAAATTTTTCTTTAACCTGGCTCGCACGTGGATGTCGGTGTTCAAATTCTATACACTTACATGGAAGCTTTTCTTTTAGGCCTAGCTTAAAGAGAAGTCTAAGTACTTGATTGATTCGTCTGTAGATACCGTTATGTATATTTCTATACTTGGTGTACTTCCAGTCGTCTCGTAAGAGCTGTTTGAAAGTTCTCCAGATTCTTTTATATCTTGGAGCCTTCTCCCAATCAAAACCTTTCCATGCATTCTTTAGGTCTCTTCCCCATTGAGGGACACAACAGCCAAAGGATCTCTTTCCTACTGTGTAGGGTAATTCATGTACGGTGGTACAGATTTCCTTGCCAGATGGCATAGGTCTGTGTTTGAGATAGTCACACCCACATTGATAGCAACCACCACCTGGATTTTCTTCGACGAATTTTTCAATAAGAGGTTCTAGTTTATCTGCTAGTTCCTTGATGATGTCATACCAACCATTACCAGGAAAACCCCAGCACATACAGGTCTCTCGCATACTTCGATGACGGTCCTTAAATAGGAGTGGGTGAGTTTTCACCAGATCTTCATCAAGATGTTTGTCCATTATAGTTTACCTCTAATCTCCTCTGCAATTGAGGGATTTTCTTTCAGCCAGATACATGCTTTATCTCTACCTTGCGCAACGTTCTTTCCTTCATAGGCATACCATGCACCAGACTTTGCTACGATCTTTGCATCTACTGCAACATCAAGTAAATCAGCCTCGGCATTAATGCCCTGGCCATATACTATATCAAACTCTACCTCTCTAAATGGTGGAGCAACCTTATTTTTAGTTACCTTTGCTCTAGTACGATTGGCAACAAACTTTATTGTTGCGTCATCCTCTGAGCCAGGTGGTTTGATCCCACCAATTCTACGGACATCAATCCTTTGCGATGCGTAGAACTTGAGTGCATTACCACCCGTGGTGGTCTCAGGATTTCCAAACATAACTCCGATCTTCATACGGATCTGATTGATGAATAGTACAGTACAGTTTGCTCTGTGACATGCAGCAGCTAGTTTGCGCATAGCTTGGCTCATTAGACGAGCATGTAACCCCATATTGCTGTCACCCATCTGTCCTTCAATCTCCTTCTTGGGAGTTAAAGCGGCCACTGAGTCTACTACAAGTAGCTGAACGGCCCCTGTTCTAACCAGGGTCTCAACAATATCTAGAGCAACTTCTCCACTCTCTGGTTGTGAGACTAGAAGCTTGGACATATCTACTCCAAGAGCTTCAGCATAACCAGGATCAAGAGCATGTTCTGCATCAATAAATCCTGCTACTCCACCAGCCTGCTGGATCTGAGCTATCGCATGTAGTGCAAGAGTTGTCTTGCCACTAGACTCAGGACCAACAATTTCGATGAACCGGCCTCGAGCATATCCTCCACCAAGAGCCTTGTTAAGACTTAGACACCCAGAGGAGAAAAACTCCACTCCTGGTACTACGTCATTTTGTGTGAGAATTGCGTCGTTACCGTGTTCTTTTCTTATCACGTCGAGCGCTAGTTGAATTGCTTTTTGTTGTTTTTCTTCCAGAGTTAGTTCTTTTTCTTTTGCTTTGGCCATTATCTTCTCCGTGTCTTGCTTTAAACTTCTTGGTAACTTGCTCACGAAACCAAGCAATGTCAATGTCTATTATATCCAGAAACTCCTCAGTTGTTAGTTCCCAGCTTCCCCATTGAATACGATATTCATCATCATAAATAAACATCCTTGCTGTTTCCCATAGCATACGTTCATTCGGAAGCTCTGAGTGCGGTAAGGCACAGTAGTCACGTACAGCCTGTTCCATTACCTTAAGCATTAGGTAACGAGATTGCTCAGGAGTAGCATGACAGTCTGATAGATAAAACGTCACGTTACCATAAGTATGCTCTCGGTCATATCTGTCCTTAAGATCCATTTGGCTTTAAGCCAGGCAGTTCACAACGATCGCTATCACAGAAGTTCTTCTCAAACCCCTGTGTTTCCGTAGTCTTACGTAAGTTAATCTTTTTTATCTTAGCTGTAGCCTGTATATATTCCTCCTTAGTCATTGCCTGATACGGTGGGTGTTTATACCCTCTTGCCTGCATTTCTTTAAGTGTTAGCAGGGGTAAAAAACTCACTGATTTTAATCTAGTCTCATACAGCTGTAAGGCCAAGGGTATTTGATCGGCTTCTTCTTTCTTAAAGGTGATAGTCACAGAGACTTGGTTATCAGACCACCAGGTCTGCATCTGAGCAGCTATCTCGAGCTGTTCCCAAATAGTAACATCTTCTTTTGATTTCCAAAAGTTTTCTTCTCTTACAGGGAAGTAGACAACGACTGTGTCGTGGCCTTCAGCTTCCTCTATTCTATATCCAGCTCGTCGAACCGCTTTAACGAAGGGGCTGTCTTTGTCGAACCGCTGAGTTCTCCAATAGTACTCAGCGAGGGGGAAATGTATCCCTGAAGTAGCTCCAGGGAGCAGCGATATTGTCCCCGATGGTTTGACTGACGTGACTTTAATTGATTCAGGCACACATAACCATCTTGAATAAACCCTGTCCAAACTTCTGATATATTTGTAACCGATATCACACCATTCAAAGTGTTGCCGTACGCCGTGGCGGGCAAAACTTTGGACGATACCGGACTGACTAGTACCAATTCTCCTGTTTCGAAGCATAACAGCATTAGTTCTTGCGTTGTGCGTAGGGACAAGAGTAACGGTTTTAGCATAGAGATAGGCAAATTTGAGAGTTCTTTCGAAGTCTTGATATGTTTCATGTCTTGCCGGAAATGTCTCTACTAAACAACATAGTTCGTAGGACTCTAAAGTTTGCTCTCCACATGGATTACATCCCTCTGCTAACGCATCAGCATTATTCTCAGGGTCGCATAAGCGGCCAAACCGTCGAGCAGTATCCAACCAGAAGTATCCTATCTCACCCCTTGCTCTGGTCCTCAACGCTGGACCAGTGTAGTCCATTCCTACCTCAGCAAATACACTATTGTTGGAGGCCCATCTCCATCCCTTGTCGCTACAAAGAAACTTGTGCCTCTTGCTTTTAGTAGGATCTTTAAGGTCTAAGAACTCTTCGTCTTCTGGGTCGCCAAGCATTATTTCGGCACTCCGACGAACATTGCCACTCACTACACAACGACCTATAGCATTAAATAGGTCGGCAATGGCAGTACTGGTAATCTGTTCTTCTATAAGAGGATTTAGTATCTCACGGATATCATCTATAAGCTGACGTAGTGGGTCGGGACCTGAGGCTGTACCTCCAAAGGTTTTAATGGGAGCTCCTTTAGGACGTACCTTAGAATAATCAATCTCCTGAGGGATAGTACCCTTGCCTGCATAGGCATTTAATATGGTACGTGTAAGCTCTACCCAACCTTCCCTACTATCTTCTACTACAAAGGTATAGTTCCCTTGCCGTGGTTCTCTAATCTTAATAATCTCTGCACCCTTCGTATCTCCACCTACTCCAACTCCTAACATGGACATGTCCATTAGGAAGCAGAATGGTTCTGCGAAGTCTACATTGATTTCTTTGGTGGAAACAAAAGCACAATTATTAAGAGCTGCGGATCCCTTTGATTTTACAAAAGGTGTTCCCATCATCCATAGGCCACGGCCAGGAGGAAGAAACTTCATATCAAAGATTAGTTGGTACATTTCCTGTGCAGAATGTTGAGCTTTAGCTCCATTCCACGGCAGGCAGAGGCGTTCGCAGTGCTCCTTCTGTATATTGTAGGTGCCCTCTACGACACGCTGAACCGTTTCCCACCATTCTTCAGTACGGTTTTCTTCCTCGATTGGCCTGGCATACTTAGTCTTATAGGTAAGGTAACCAATAGGTCCCCACCCAGGTTGCTTGCCTGTAAACCGCTCGAGGAAACTACCGGATAAACGGAAGTCTCCCACTTATATTTTCCTTACTCGATCTTATTATCGGGCTTTGGAGGTGCAATAACTTGAAGCAGTTGATCGATTTTTTGATTGACAATAGCAATTGCCTTACCGACTTCGTGCGTCAACCTATCACCAGAAAGCTGTGAGTCTTCATAAATCCTATCAACACGCTTAGTAGCATGTTCATGGATACCTAGAAGCTCTACTAGTCCTTTCTCTTGGCCTAGCAACTCAAATACAAAGTTGCCATCAGGTGTGAGGCCTACTATATAACCCATCTTAAGGTCATTGAGACTTAACTGCTGTTGCTCCGGCTGTCCTGGTGCTGCAATAGGTCCTTCTTGTAGATCAGGGCTCATCTCAGGCTCTGCTTCTACTACTTCAGGAGCCTTCATAGGGACTACATCCGCTTCTTGGGTTTTCTTCTTCCTTGGCATTTCTTTCTCTCCTTTATATTAGCTACTGCTAACGTACTTCAATTCAGTTGAGATAGTCATAGAAGCATTCTCAACTAACCTTCTACACATACTTAAGTGATCTAGAATATCCTTCCAGAACTTGCATTCAATATCAGCAATTGTCTGTGCCGAGTCAACATCTTCATTGCCAATACTTGCTAGAGTTTTGAGTGTTTCTTGACCCGGAACTCTTTCTCCCTTAGCCTTAAATTCCTGGACAATAGTCCAGAACTTATCATTGAATGCTGCCTCGGAACCACGTTTTAACCATTGTGCCTTGGCTGCTGCCACTGCATGAAAGAACGTAGCTTCTTGGTTTAGCTCCATAATTTGCATATCTAGGTCACGGCATAGGGCTGGAGTCAGGTTGTCTGTTGGGATACTAATTTTAAACTTATCTTCCCAATATTCCATAGACTCGCCACTAATAGTGAGCTGACGTCTCATACTGTCAGCAAACATATTGTGGACTGTCTTGCCTTTAAGTAGTTTTTTAACCAATAGATCTGCTTTTGCTTTGGGTGTTTGTTCGTCTGTCATGTCTAGTCCTCGTCTTCTATTTCCCACCGTATCTGATCCCAGCGGGAGGGATTCTCCTTACCTAAGTAAGTAGCTTCTTCCTGTGTGCTTTCTCCACACAAATGTTCATGATGATTAATAGCTTGATCTAGTGTCGAGTATCGATACATCTCTTCTTCTTTGCTATCTGGGTGGGTAACCATTGTTTCAAAGATGAGAGGTCCTGAGCCATCCATCCCGTGTTCTAGTCCCAGCCAAACGGTTGAGATATGAGTGCCATTATGACATTCAGTCTTTCTTACAACTCGGTATTCCATGTCCTCAAAGAGCTCTGTCCACTCTTCTAGACTAATCGGATAACCTTCCTTGTTGTAGTAGCTACTCATACTCATCTATCATTAAAGCAAAACGTGCTTGTTCAAAATCCTTACCCAAGTAGATGAAGTCTGAGTCCAACATACTTGGTGGCACCCACCATTTCCAATCATATGGTGGAGATATAAAAGATAAGCTATAGCCTATCTTCCCGTCAAGGTCTATTTCATAGCTTATTACTTCAACTATAACATGCTGTCCATCAAGAGACTCACGCATTTCGAAGTCCCAGTCAGTTCGCTCCATTGCTTCCTTACGTAAGAGGAATTTGTCACCAACATTATATTTAAACTCTGCTACCTTAGGGTCATCCGATGAGAGAATCATAGATTTCGGATAAGTGGCATCGTTCTCGATAGTCATAGATCCTCCTGGCATGTCTGATGTTTTCCAAGATATTTTCAGATGCTTGGGGTCCACCTTCACCAATTCCACGCCACGCATACGGGCATCCAGAGACAGAACCATCTGGCCAGATCTGAAACCTTGACACGTTAGACGAACATCCGTAACCGGTTCTTCTGCTTCTACGAACGTCCTGCAGACACCCATCAACCTTACATTTTGTCCAGACACGATAAGGTAGCTTCTCCCTCAATGTATTAATTACCGCTATATCATGTGCAAGCCTGGATCTAACCTCCCGAAATCGCTGGGGTGTTAGCTCCTTGCCCTGGGGATCCTTATTAATAACTAAGTATATACTATCAACTACCTTACTTACTGTTTCGATATCCTTGATGTATTGCTTAATATTATCACTATTTATATGCCCCGGGATCAAATGGTTAAAGTTAATATTAGTCACATGCTTTGCTTTGTCCAGTAATGAACAATCTAGAATACTAATATTACTGAAGCTTACCATATCCAGATTCTGTACCACAAAATTAAAATCTGTAGGATTATTCCCACCATAATATTTCATGTATTTAAAAACTGTTCTGGGTGACCTGAAAGTCATATGTACTTCTGGTCTATCATCTGGATTACGTGTACCACGATGTTGCGCAAGTATCCTGTGGATTCCCATCCAGAAGTTGTACATAAACATATCTTTAGCTAGATCTTCACCTGACTCGCTTAGCTCATCAATTGATATAGTAATCTGGTTTGCCCAGCATCCTCTTACCCCAAGATAAAAGTCACTGAAGACATTTAATAAGTTAGGAATTTCTGCTTGTTTTCTTTGACCTCTGGCTTTGACATAACAACCTTTACAGTTGGCTCCACAATAATATGTGGGCTGAAAGAATAAAGCATTCAGTTCCAGGCGGTCTGGGCTACGATTTAAAATTGGTCTCATATCGTCTACTCCTAGAGCTATTCTAGGTTACTAAATCTTGTCATAGTTAGAGAAGGTTTACCTTGTATCTCAGTTTTATCTCCAACTCGTTCGTCTATCTCTAGTCCCCACTTCATTAGGGTGACATAATATAAATTCCACCATCGTGGTATGCGATGAATGCTGTAATCATAACTAAAGCTATGTGATGCCCTGATCTGACACTCA
>Ga0209536_100015423_pt1 | contig 10917 bp, 10 predicted proteins | sample DeeMarSeWOR28_12_FD_187461 | JGI IMG/M metagenome (GOLD analysis project Ga0209536, IMG submission 187461) | Marine sediment microbial communities from White Oak River estuary, North Carolina - WOR-2-8_12 (SPAdes) (version 2) | ecosystem: Environmental > Aquatic > Marine > Intertidal zone >... | reverse complement strand
CTTGTTCATCTTCTTGGACCTCTTCTATGGATTCATTTAGCTGGTCAAGCAGGCAGGTGACCGGATCGGCAAATTTTTTGACCACTGAAATCGCTTTAGCTTGCGCATTCCGGTAACCGGCACGATACGCAAAGGCATACACAATGGTCACCAGGCTGAGCTGCGAAAGCACAAATAAAAAGGATTTCATAGGTGATTCTCCTTTATTTTTTTCAATCAGTGATATAGTTTCGGTATCCGGGGTGCACAACTTCAGATGTAAGGTGCAATTTTGATACCAAATCTTAATAGTTGTCCCCCCCACAATGGCAAACCAATTCAGAAGGACAAAAAATGCCGACGCATACCCATGAGTTTGTTGAGAATTACAAAGGACTGGTTGGTTATGGATTCGACCGGGAAACCGATGAAAATACGGTTATATACTATCTGCAGAAATTCTCAGATGACCGATTCATGGCGATGATGACCCAGAGAATGACAGAGGGGGAGCTTTTGGAGCTGTTTGAGTTAATCAATCGCCTCCTGAAAGCGCATCTGACCGAAACCGAATACCACAACCTGTTTCTGAGGGATGACCATGAAGGTTGATACTGGATTCTGGTTGCTGGCTGCTGGTCACTGGTATATGGCCGCTGGCTCCAAGTTGCGAGTTGGGGGTCACGAGTTGCGCGTTGAATGACTGACAAACCGAAATACAGAACTTCTGGAGTCTGCCATCGCTTCTCTGTCTTCTGTCGTCTGACCTCTGTCCTCTGACATCTGAACAAAGAAAGGAACCAACAGGGTGTTTACAACCAAACAGCTTGAACGCTACGCCGACGTCCTTTGGTGGGGGCTCTCCACGGCCCGCACGTCACCCTTTAAAAAAGAGGATATCGTACTCATTCGCTATCATCGACCGGCAATCAAACTGGCTGAGGTTTTATATGCCAGAATGCTGGCTGAAGGCTATCATCCCGTCCAGCGCATGAGTCCAACCACCGGGATGGAAAGACAGTTTTATTTGCTCTCAACAAACAGCCAGCTCGCCTTTTTGCCTCCCGGGGAAAAAGAGCTGATGTCCAGGCTCAACGGAAGCATTTTTTTGTATGCACCGGAATCCATTACCCACCTGCAGGATATCGACCCTGAAAAAATCGGGAAAACCGCAGTGGCCCAGAAGCAGTTGCGCGATATTCTCAATCGGAGAGAATCCCGCGGCAGCTTCAGCTGGACGCTGTGTGTGTTTCCCACCACTGAGCTGGCCGGTCAGGCCGGTCTGTCGCTGGATAACTACACCCGGCAAATCATCAAAGCCTGCTTTTTAAACAGGACCGCCCCTATCTCCGAATGGCAGCGTGTTTATAAAAATGCACAATCCATTAAAAAATGGCTGAACTCTCTGAGGGTAGAATACTTCCATGTGGAGTCCAAAAACATTGACCTCGAAGTGACTCCCGGAGAAAAACGACAGTGGATCGGTATATCCGGGCGCAACATACCCAGCTTTGAAATTTTCCTGTCCCCTGACTGGCGGGGAATCAGAGGAAAATATTACGCTGATCAGCCTTCCTATCGAAGCGGCAACCGGGTGGAAGCCATACGGCTGGAATTTAAAAAAGGCCGGGTAATTAAGATCGAGGCAGAGGTGGGGGAAGATTTTGTCAAAAAACAGCTCAAAATGGATAAAGGCGCCGATAAACTGGGTGAATTTTCCTTGACGGACAAAAGATTTTCCCGCATCGATCGTTTTATGGCCAATACCCTCTATGATGAAAACTATGGAGGCAAATACGGCAACTGTCATGTCGCTCTGGGCTCTTCGTATTCAAACACCTATGCCGCAGACAGCAAAAGATTAACCCCGGCACGCAAGCGCGCACTTGGCTTTAATGAATCGGCCCTCCACTGGGATTTGGTCAATACTGAGAAAAAGCGAGTTACCGCCCATTTAAAGTCCGGCGAGACCATCAGCATTTATGAGAATGGTCGGTTTGTAAAATAATGAATCCAGCCCAGCAACCGGCCTTTTCGGCCTGTAACTTAGAGGGACTGGTGCTGAATTTAAAAATACCAAGCACCAAATAACAAATAACAAACAATACCCAAATTCCAAACTCCAAAAAATCCCCCTTACCCCGTTAGAAAAAGGGGGGAAACAGGCTTGGACTTTCCACGAGAGGCTTTTTGCAGTCTGAGTTCAGGCAGAATGTTACATTTCACAGGTAGCTGAATCGATTTGATTCATTGTATTCCGAGGATTGTTTCGAAATTGAGATTTGTAATTTGGGATTTATTTGTGATTTGGTAAGTGGGATTTGGGATTTAACCAGATTCATTCTGGAAAAGAAAAAACGACTCCTATCAATAGGACCTTTACAAATTAAATCCGGGACTTGACAAAATCAGGCTCCCACTGCTGCCCGGGGAGGCATCGCTACCAGTGATCCAATGGATTCAACCAGTTTTTGCAAGGGAAACGGTTTCGCCAAAACCATATCAAACGCATTGCTCTCCATCAGCCACGGGGTTCCGGATATCGCAATTACAGGTATGGATTGTTTTTCTGAGTTCCGGATATGCTTCACCACGCCGTTGCCGTCAATACCGGGCATCCGAATATCGGTAATTACAATATCAAAACTGCCATCATCAAATTTGCGGATTCCTTCCTGACCATCAGCTGCTGTTTCAACATGGTGACCGAATTTGGTTAACGCCTGACGTATGATCTGCAAAATTCCTTTTTCATCGTCAATAACCAGGACTGTGGACATGGCTTTTCTCCAAAAAATGGTGGGCCGTTTCGATGGTATATTATAGAGCTATGCTATTCCATTTTCAGGGCAATGTCAACTATATATTGTGTATCCCTATCTGGTCAACCACTATATACAGTGCTTCAACCCGTCTGGGCGTAGACAGTGAGGCTCTATGTCAGCGATCCGCACAAAGGTTGTAAAAAAAAATGTATGGTGGTCTGGAAGGTTTTGAACATCTCGACACATAAAGATATTCAAGGGGTTTTATAGAAATTCATGCCCGGGTGTCAAACCGAATTATCCAAGCTTTTCGGATTTATCGAAAAAAGTTATCAACAAAATGTATATCAATGAATTTATTGCAGATAATATGAACTTTGACCTTATGGTTCTAAAACCAGCAGTTTAATTACAAAAGAATTTTTTTAAAGATTTTAGATAGATCGGACTTTATTAACAAGTTATGAACAATCGGGCTTTCTTTAAAAACCTTTTGAAATCTCTCCTTATTAAGGATTTATAGTGGTTGTCAAAAAAACGTTCCGTTATTCAAACGCATTTTTACGACAACCACTTATACCAGCCGGAATGTTTTTATGAAAAGCGGTATACATAATTCGGGCAAAAAAACCCGAAATGCGGAACAGAGGTACAAAAAAAGCGCCTGAAATTTTCGAGGCGCTAGGAAATTTATTATCTGTGGCGGCGGAAACGCTAAGAATTGACTATTGAATATTGAAAATTGGATATATGTGGAAGTCGCTTCGCTCCGTCATTTTTTTTGATAGGTCTTTATAATATTGATTCACCGCAGGTGGACCTTAAATATTCAATCTTCAATCGACATTATTCATTCCAAAAGGGGCTATACTTTGTATTTTCCGAAATCATCGGGCGACAGATTTGTTAGGTAATCCGCCCATTTTTTACCTTCTTCGCTGTTATCGACCACTTCGGCTTCACCATCACTTATTTTAGATTGTTGCATAACCGAATCCTCGACATAGATTGGGGCTTTAAACCGTAATGCCAGTGCGATGGCATCGCTTGGACGGGCATCAATGTCGAAGCTCTGATCCTTGGAAACGAAATAGATTCGGGCGTAAAAAGTGTTATCTTTTAGGTCACAGACCTCAACCTTTACAATTGAAATTTGTAATGTATCGGCGAAATTTTTTAAAAGGTCATGGGTCATGGGACGATCATATTTTATATTTTGAAGGGCTGAGGCAATCGAGGTAGCCTCGAGCAATCCTATCCAGATGGGAACCGCTTGCTCATCATCTTCTGATTTTAGAATGATTATGGGGGTATTCGATGCTGGATCCATTGTCAGACCTGCTATGCTAACTTTATGCAGCATAACTTCTATCTCCTTTCAACCTTTCGGCTGCGGCCGTGCCTTCAACCAGTTTGCCCCACAGGGAATGAGAATAGGCCTTCTCGATTTTTACATCAACCAATTCCCCTGGAGACAGGTCATCACAGCTCTCAGGATTGTCATCATGATAAAAATTTACAATTTTGTTTGTGGACGTGCGCCCTGTCCACTGGACAGCCTGAAGCGGATGGTTCAGATTACCCGAAGACTGCCTTTTACTGAAACCCTCAGCCAAAATCGGCAAACAGGCACCGACCAGGGCCTGATTTTTCTTTTCCGTAAAAGTATCTTGCAGATCCAGAAGAACTTGCAGCCGTTTCTTCATATGCTGATCCGGCACCTTTTCTTCAAATTTCGCCGCCGGTGCGTTGGGGCGATCGGAGTACTTAAAGGCAAAAAGACCGTCGAATTCGATGGTCCGGATCAAATCCAGGGTTTCATCAAAATCCGCCTCCGACTCTCCCGGAAATCCGACAATAATATCGGAGGTAATCGCGATATCAGGACAAGTATCTCTGAGTTTGGCAACTTTGTCAAGATAGAGCTCTTTGGTGTACTTACGATTCATACGTTTTAATACTCGATTGGATCCCGATTGGACCGGCAAGTGGATGTGATCACACAGTTTTTCATTCGTTCCCAGGGCGTATATCAAGTCCTCATCGAAATCCTTGGGATGGGAGGTCGTAAACCGTATCCTCATTAGCCCCTCGATTTGACTGACCCGAGAGAGCAATTCCGTAAAAGAACACAACCCCTCCTTTTTCCCATAACTGTTTACATTCTGCCCGAGCAAAGTGACTTCTTTGAGGCCCGATCGAGCCAGTTCCCGGATTTCGCTAATAATGACATCCGGATGCCGGCTGGTTTCTCTGCCCCGCACATGGGGTACCACACAATAGGAGCAGAAATTGTCGCAGCCCCGCATGATGGTGACAAACCGGGACACCTGACTGGCGGGAGCGATACGGTCATTGGCTTCCGGGAAACGGGGTTTGTCCGCCTGTTCGATATCGACAATCCGGCAGCGCTTTTTCTCTATTTTTTGAATTAAATGCGGCAACCGATCAATGGCCTGGGTTCCAAACACAAGATCAAGGTATGGAATCCGCTTAAATATTCTTTCGCCTTCCTGCTGGGCGACGCAGCCGCCGACACCGGTGATAAGACCCGGTTTCTTTTTTTTCAGTCTGGCCAGGCGCCCCAGAAAGCTGAAGGCTTTTTGCTCGGCTTTGGCCCGGATGGTGCAGGTGTTCACAATCACCAGATCCGCCTTTTCCAGCAACGATGTCTGCTGATACCCCAGGGCAGCCAGTCGCATGGCGATCTGCTCGGAATCATAAACATTCATCTGACAGCCGATAGTGTTTAAATACAAGTATTTATTTACCATACAAGTTATTTCTGCAATGCACTTCTAATTTTACCGCTCGCCAGCTCATTTTTGATTTGCGCCGGTTCGATCAAGATATCCCTTTTCAGATCCTCCAGGAGGGCATCTAGATCACGTTCGCAGCCAGGTGCAATGTGAAAAACGACGATACCGGCCAGCGGGTCCAGTGTTTCCATTACGGCTATACCATCATAAGCCTCGCAGATGAACTTTACAAAGGCGATTTCCCGGCGGTCAACGCGGTGATACCGTTTGATGGTTTCGACAGACACGCGATTGGCTGACATGGCAAGAATCAAGCACCTGAAAAAAGACGATAGCCAACAGAAATTTCATAACAAGCTCAAGGTTTTCATAAAGGGGTGGAAATTATGAGCCAGATCCATAGTATAATCATATCATGGCCTTTTTCAATATAAAAGTCAGCATTCTCAAGGGATAAGCTTTGCTGGCTAATTTTAGGTTGAGATCGTAGTTGTTGCTTAATTTTTTTTAAATTCTCTCGCAAAGCCGCCAAGACGCAAAGCAATATTTTAAAAAACCTTAGCGCCTCTGCGACTTTGCGTGAAATAATTTCGCTACAGTCTCAAATCCTTTTAGCTTGTTTGCCATCGCAATTTAGGATATATGGCGCATTCATGAAAAAACATTGGCAAATGCACCAGCCGGATCCGGGTGTCGTTGAAAAACTGCGCCGGGAGTTGAGCTTTCATCCCGTCACTGCAGCGGTTCTGGTCAACCGCGAATTATTTACGCTGACCGCGGTCCAGGACTTTTTAAATACCTCCTTGAACAATTTGCGCCCGCCTTTTTCCCTGAGAGATATGGATGCTGCCGTCAACCGCATCTACAGAGCAATCATCGAGAATGAAAAAATCCTGATCTTTGGCGACTATGATGTCGACGGGGTCACGGCAGTTGTTATTCTGCTGAACTTCCTGCGTTATGTCGGGGCTGATGTTTCCTACTATATTCCCCATCGGATTGCAGAAGGGTACAGCATCCAGCCCATGCACATATCTCAATACGCCCGTCCCAACCAATTCAATTTGATCATCACCGCCGACTGCGGTTCCGGAAGCCATCCGGCAGTGGAAGCAGCTACCAGATTCGGCATCGACATGATTATCACGGATCACCACAACATTTCCGAAGACATCCCGCCTGCGCTGGCGGTGATAAACCCCAAGCGCCATGACTGCAATGCGGGTCTGCAAAACCTGGCCGGTGTCGGCGTGGCATTTTTTCTGTTAATCTGCCTGCGAACCCGCCTGCGGGAAATAGGGTACTGGGATGCACGCCCGGAACCAAATTTAAAAGAATATTGTGACCTGGTGGCTCTCGGCACAGTGGCCGATATGGTGCCGCTGATCAAAGAAAACCGTATCCTGAGTAAAACCGGCCTTGACCTGATCAAAGCCGGTCATCGCCCCGGCTTGACAGCGTTGCTGGAAGCCAGCGCCATCCGCAACAAGTCCCTGAGTGCCGAGGATATCGCTTTCAGATTGGCCCCCCGGTTAAATGCCGCCGGCCGCATGGACCACGCGGCGCGGGCGGTTGATCTTTTGATCGCCGAAGACAGCGATGCAGCGGTAAAAACAGCGCACACGCTGAATTTGCTGAATCACAAAAGGCAGGACATTGAAAAAGGAATCCTGGCAGACCTTCAGCGGTTTATAGACAACAACCCGTCGTTGCTCCGCCGGCGATCTCTGGTTTTATATCGGCCCGGATGGCATGTCGGGGTATTGGGAATTGTGGCCTCCCGGATGATGCACAACTATCATCGACCGGTGGTTCTGATTTCACTGCAGGATGGGATGGGTAAGGGTTCTGCCAGAAGTGTGGAAGGGCTCAATCTATATGATGCCCTGGCCGCATGCGGGCCTTTCCTTGAGAGTTTCGGGGGGCACGCCATGGCGGCCGGACTGCTGATCCGGGAGGAGAAAATTGCCGACTTTCAAAATGCCTTTGAAACGGAAATCCGGCGCACACCCTCCCCGGAGACACTATTACCTGCTTTACAAATTGACAGTGAACTGGATTTTGCTGCGATTTCAGATGAACTCATCGATGAACTGGAATTGTTGATGCCGTTTGGGGCCGGCAACGCCGAACCGCACTTTCTGGCCAGAAATGTAAAAGTTGTCAATTCTAAAATCGTCGGTCTAAACCATCGACGTATGATTTTAAGCCAGGCATCGGGATACCCGGCCGCCGCAATCCCTGCCATCCATTTCAATGCCAATGACGAAGATACAAAAAAATTTCACTTTGATCAGGTTGTTTTCAGACTTCACTGGAATCGATGGAACGGCAAAAAAACCGCTCAAATTGTCGTAGAGGACGTGCTGTAAAAAGGTTCAGAGTTCAGAGGTTCAGAGTTCAGAGGTTCAGGGTTCTGGGTTCTGGGTTCAGAGGTTCAGGGGTTCAGAGGTTCAGGCATTTGACAGCGAACCGCAGAACCTCAAAATTCCGAATTCCGAATTTCGAAAGGTGGAATCGCTTCGCTTTGCCTATAAAAATGGACAGCAATTCCTTCCTTCGATATTCTGCGGTTCGATGTTCGATATTCTGCGGTTCACTTTTTTATTAACCCGGAACGTTGAACCTTGAACCTCGGAACCTATCTTGATATAACCCTGAACGGTGGGCCCTGAACCCTGGTCGCCATAGGCGGGTAAACCTTTGAGCGCTATGATACATTTTTGCTTGCAATCCTATTTGCTAACCATTATTATGCCCGCATCAATGGATGGTGTGGGCCGGGACCTTTGGTTGCCCGGTATGGACAGCATCAAGTTAAACCTGCCAAAAGAATAAGGTAGTATGCCATGGCCAAGATATTCAGACCCAGTTCTCACGAATCAAGCATCTTATCAAAAATAGAATCAACCAAAGAGCACATGCGCCGTCTGGCAATCAGCAGGGTCCGCGATTGTTCGGAACCCCTTGCCAATGCCATTTCCTCCAAGCTGATTGAGAAAAACCTGGTTGAGACAACCAGTCAAAATTCCCTTGAAGAACAGATACGAGGGTGTCTGGAACGAATGACGCGCATGGAGGATTTTGATATTGATTATCAGATCGCACCGATTCGCAATCTGGTTCCACAGCCACAAATCGTAAGTCTCTATGTGACCGCATATATTATCGAAAAACTGCTCGATCACAAGGATGTGGTGGACATATTCGGTTCCGATGAAGAAATCTATTTTACCATCAACCAACAAGTTAAAAAATTCCTGCCGCTATAATGCGCCCCAGCTTTCATCCCAGGCTAATAAACGGTCCTTTTGACGACCCCGGGCTTTATGTTCCATTTCTTTTTCAAAACCGCGCCATGGTTTTTGATCTGGGCGACATCACCTGCTTGGCGGCCAGAGATCTGCTCAAAATCAGTCATGCCTTTATCACTCACACCCATATGGATCATTTCATCGGCTTTGATCGTCTTCTGCGGACTTTACTGGGCCGTGAAAAAACCCTGGCGCTTTTCGGCCCCGCGGGTTTTTTAAAAAATATCGAAGGAAAACTGGCCGGGTACGCCTGGAATCTGGTTGGCAATTACAATTACCCCCTCAATTTAGAAATCACCGAAGTCAATTCACAATCCACTGTCTACCGGCGATACCGCTGCTGCGACAAATTTATACCGGCAAATGAATCCGTTGAGCAACCGTTTAACGGGATCCTCTATGAGGAGCCAGGGTTTACGGTTACGGCCGCGATTCTCGATCACGGCATTCCCTGCCTGGGATTGGCCATCAAAGAACACTTTCACATCAACATCCTTAAAGATGAATTAAAAAAGCTGGGGCTTGAACCAGGCCCCTGGCTGGCGGATTTTAAACAGGCATTATACAGCAAATCTGATCCCGAATTCGAATTTGAACAGCGGTCTGGACCCGGGGAAAAGACCCGGCATTACCGTTTAGGGGAACTTGCCGCTAAAATTGCCCTGATCACAGCGGGTCAGAAAATAGGCTACATTGCCGACGCGGCATACAATCAATCCAACGCCGAGAAGATTATTGCGCTGGTCGAAGAATCAGATCACCTTTTTATCGAGGCCGCCTTTCTCGACACCGATAAGGATATCGCCGCTGAAAAAAATCATCTCACTGCCGGGCAGGCGGGAATGCTGGCCGCCATGGCAGGGGTAAAGCACTTTTCAGTATTTCATTTTTCCCCCAGATACACGGGAGAGGAACAGCGTTTAAGGGAAGAAGCGCGTCTGGCATATGAAAAACAGATGACCGAAAACAGAGGACAGAGGACAGATTAAATCCGGCTCTTGCAATCCCTATCGCCGTATCCACATTCACCAACACCGCCGGAAATCTAAGGAATTTCGGGGGGAAATAGAAGGCAATAACATTTCATTCGCGGTTGCTCGGTGACTTGCTGCTATTTTCAATGGATGGTACGGAGTTTATCAATCGCCGGTAATAGACGAGCAGCAGGTAAGTCACCGGCAGGGCGATGATCATTCCGAGCAAACCGAGCAATTTACCCCAGATCGACAGCGACAGCATAATCATGGCCGGGTTCAACCCGGTTACCTTGCCCATTATTCTGGGGACCAAAATGACATCCTGGATAATCTGTACCACCACGAAAACAAGGCCGGTAAGCCCCAGAACCATCCAGACATTGACTCCGGACTGGACCGCATGCATGATCGCCAGCAACCCGGCCGGGATGAGGCCGATGATCTGCAGGTAGGGAACCATATTCAATAGCCCGACGAACAGGCCCAGCAATATGCCGAGGGGCAATCCGATCAGGGCAAATCCGATGGCAAACAGGACCCCGCAGATGGCGGCCACAGCCGCCTGGCCCCGGAAATAATTGCTCATGGCCGACTCGAAATCGTCCACAAAACCGACAATCGATTCCCTGTAGGCTGGCGGCACCAGTTCTTTCCAGCCCTGCACCGCTTCATAATCCAGGAGCAGAAAAATAACATACAGGCCGATGACAAAAAGGCCTACCAGGCTGATCAGGCGTTCAATCCACATCGATCAACGGCCCATTTTGCAACAGCGAAAGGAGTTTGTGAACAGCTTCGGGTGCAAGCGTCCCTTTGGCTTCAGCCAAGCCGACCGTGTGCTGGCCCAACACCTTGTAAATGGTGGCAAGCTCGGCACAATGCTGCCCCATGGCTTTTAGGTGGGTTTTCTCGGTTTTATTTTTGCTCTTGTTTGCTGGTTTGTCGGCTGCGGCCCCTTTGTGTTCGAGTATTTCGGGGGCGACGAGCCAGGCCTCCTGCAGTCCGGGGTTGTGCAAGGTTGGTTCGTGCACGTTCGTGCAGGTGCCGGCGCTGACGCACGTCGGCGGATACTGCACTTGTGCTACGACCACCACTACGACGACTCTGCAGCCTGTCACCTGCC
>Ga0209536_100015422_pt1 | contig 10917 bp, 7 predicted proteins | sample DeeMarSeWOR28_12_FD_187461 | JGI IMG/M metagenome (GOLD analysis project Ga0209536, IMG submission 187461) | Marine sediment microbial communities from White Oak River estuary, North Carolina - WOR-2-8_12 (SPAdes) (version 2) | ecosystem: Environmental > Aquatic > Marine > Intertidal zone >... | reverse complement strand
AGCGTGCCCGATGTGAATCAAGCCAGCGGCTACAGTGTTGTGCTGCAGGAAGTAGCGGGAAGCGACAACGTGCTGCTGTCCACGGGGAGCTTCAGCGTCAGCATAAGCCAGTAGCAGCGCGTTACCCGGATCGCCTCGATCGCTTGAGTCGGGAGGTGGTCGTTGCGGTCCGGGCCCCCAGCTCGGGCAGCCAGGGCCCCTCCGCCTCAGCGCAACTGAGCGGCGATCTTGCTGATCCTGGGATCCTGCCCAATCACCTCGCCGGCGGCGGGCTCCTCGAGCCAGCCACGCACCATGCGTTCCCCCATCACCGTGTCGACGCGGAATCCGTTCTCCTCGAGCCAGCGGAGATCCGCTTCCTCGACGGGGCGCGCAAACTGAACGAGCATCCAGTTCTTCATCTCGCCCTGCGCCGCGTCTTCCTGTGGCGATGTCGTGGCCGGAGAGATTGCCTCCTCAGCCGCGGCGTCTTCCTCGGCCCCCTCTGCCCCGTCATCTCCGGACCGGCACGCCGCACCCAGCACAACGAAAACCGCAACGACTAACCGCCAGCGGAATGTCATCCATCTCATCGCGTGCCTCCCCCCGCGCAGGCGCGAGCTAGTACCAGGTGTCCACGGTCCCGGCAAGGTGGTCATATCCAACGAACGTCCCCGCCTCGACCGTCAGTCGACCCAAGAAGTCATGACCGAAGCGCGTACGAATATACCGCTCGATGGGCTCGTCCACGAATTCCGCCACTAGGCCAGCGATCACCCCCGCGTGAGTGACGAGCAGCACCTCCGCATCGCTGTGCTGCCTCTCCAGTCCCAAAACAAAATCGACCGCCCTCGTCTGCACTTCCCCCCAAGATTCCCCGCCTGGATAGCGGAACTGGCCCAGAACGGCCGTGACCGGGACCCGCTGACGTACTTGCTGGAACGTCATCCCGGTGAACTCGCCCGCGTCGATTTCGGCCAGCGCCGCTTCCGTGTCCAACGGCACGGGACGACCCAGCGTCTCCAAGACCAGAGCGGCAGTCCTTTGAGTGCGCGCCATGGGGCTGGCGAAGATGCGATCAAGCGCGACACCGTCGAGATGCCGGGCAACCTCCACCGGGTGCCTCCAGCCTGCTTCTGTGAACGGCGAGTCCTCACGCCCCAAGAGTACCTCCTGGACGTTCGCCTCCGTCTCACCGTGCCGCATGATGTACACTTGTAGACTCATCAGCCCTCCGCCCCTATCCTAGGCCACACTCACGCTCTGACAAGCCCGACCGCGCCCCGTCTCTTGCCACCGCTCAACCCTAAGACTACGTTGGCGCCGCTTCTGGCCCCAGGACCGAGCTAGGGAGGGACTCAATGAACTTGCTCGTCGCGGTCGTTTTTGCCTATCCGCTCGCCCTCATCGCCGTAAGCCTCTGGCGGTCTCGTGGTGTGAAGAGCCACGAGGATTTCATGGTCGCCGGACGCAGCGTACCTGTCATCCTGCTGGTAGGCACTCTGGTCTGCACCTGGATCGGCTCCGGCTCGTTATTCGGCGGCGCCGGTCTCGCGTACCGCACGGGTATCGCGGAGTTGTGGTTCTCGTTCGGCGCCTGGATGGGGCTCGTGGTCGCGTACTTCATCGCCGGTCGCGTTCGCCACATCGCGGAATACACGGTGCCGGACCTGCTGGAGAAGCGATACAACGCGGCCGCCCGCCTGCTTGGCACGCTGGCCATTATCTTGGCCTACGTTACGATCGCCGCCTATCAGTTCCGCGGCGGCGGTTGGATCTTGAGCATCGTCACAGACGGTGCGATCTCGCCCGAGATGGGGATGTATATCACCTGCGCCGCGATCGTGTTGTTCACAGCTCTCGCCGGGATGGTTTCGATCGTTACCGTCGACATCTTCAACGGGACGATCATCACCCTCGGTATCCTCTTCGCGCTTCCCTACATGGTCTTCGAGATGGGCGGGATCGGAGAAGTGGCCCGCGCCCTTCCCGAAGACCACCTGAGCATCTTCGGCGGCCACAACCTACTCTGGGTTATCGGAGTGTCGCTCCCTACGTTCTTGCTCCTACTGGGTGAGAGCGGCATGTATCAGAAGTTCTTCTCGGCCAAGGACGCGAAGGCTGCCCGGAGGGCGGTCATCGGCATGGTCGCGGGCGTGGTCATCCTCGAGACGGCGCTGGCGCTGTTGGCGATCGTCGGGCGTGCGGCTTATCCCAACCTGCTGGAAGAAGTCTCGATCATCGGGCGGGCCGCTTCCGAGACCATCATTCTCTTCATCGCCCGCTACGGCCTTCCGATGCTGGGAGGTGCGATCCTGCTCGCAGCCAGTGTCGCCATCGTGCTTTCCACCGGCAACACGTTCCTGCTTGTACCGTCCACCAATGTCAGCCGCGATATCTACGAACGCTTCATCAACCCCGAGGCTCAAGAGAAGCGCAAGCTCTTCGTGCAGCGCATGTCCGTCGTGGCATTCGGGCTGATCGGTTTGTTACTGCTGACCCAGTTCGAGACCGTGCTCTCGATGGCGCTGTACGCTTACTCGCTGGTGGGTGCCAGTCTTACGCCCGCCCTGCTCGCTTGCTTCCTGTGGAAACGCGTCACTCCGCAGGGCGGCGTCGCGTGCATCGCGGGCGGAATGGGTACCATCGTCGCCATAGGAATCCTTAGCCGGCTGGGTGTCGGATTCAGCATGATGATCGGCGCCACCGAGTTCGACTTCGCCAGCAGCGAGTACATTGTAATACCTGGCGTCCTGGTGTCGATTGGACTGCTGATCGTAGTGAGTCTTCTGACGCCGCCATCCCACGAAAGCGTGTGGAAGCCGTTCTTCGCGGACGAGAGCGAGCAGGCAGCCTAGTATCGGTAACCGCAAACAGTACGGCGGTAGGCAGTGTAGATCACCACCTACCGCCGTACCGCCACAGGTGTACGCGTACTACTCATCCTCGTCGTCCATCTGGCGTCTCAGCTCGGCGAGCTTTGATTCGATCTCGTCGGCTTCCCTTGCCGCCTCGAGCTTTCGCAACTCGATATCCGCTTCCAGTTCCCGGACCGACGGCGCATCCCCCAGCGCGGCATCGACCTCCCGCGACGCTGCGGCGAGGTCTTCGGCCTCCTCGATGTCCTCTTCAGCTCGCTCGAACCGGGCCAGCCCGCTCTCGGGACCCCTAAGCATATCGTCCAGCTTCTGCCCCGTAGTCACCCGGCGTGAACGCGCGACCAAGGCGCTGCGATTCCGTTCGGCGTCCTTGAACTGTTCCATCTTGTCACGGTACTCGATGTTCAAACGCTCGGCTTCCCCGCGCATCTCCGCCGCCTGCTCCTGCAGATACTCCGCCTCGTGCAACGCCTGCCGGGCCGCCTCCATCGCGTTCTGCGCTTCGTCAGTGCGGCCTGAAGCAGTCGCTTCCTGGGCTTTGTGGTGTGCAAGCTCAGCCAGCTGAATCTGCTTCTTGCCCCGCGCCGACAGCCGTTCCGCTTCCTTCTCCAACTTCGGGATGCGGGAACGCATGTCGATGAGCTCGGCTCGCATACCTCGGAGGATGTCGTCGACGTCGTCGCGCGTCAGCGGCCGCTCAGCCTCTTTGCGCTCGAGGGCGCGCTCGATCCTTTCGCGAAATCGTTTGAACATGCAGCGAAACTAGGGGCTGGGATGCCGGTAGTCAAAGAGCGGGTCGGCCCTTGCGGGACCGGGAGCGGCGGAGTAGGTTACATGAACATATGAGAGACTCTTCATACGTTGTCTCGCACGACCGCTCGCCCCAGGATGATGCCCGCGGCGCAAGCGACCACCACATCGTCGATCCAAAGACGGTCGAGGCAGCTCGATCAGCGCTCTGTAGAGAGGACGAGCTGACGCTCATAGCCGACACGTTCCAGATCCTTGCTAGCCCCACGCGTCTGCAAATCGTCCGTGCCCTGGCGCGACGCGAGTTGTGCGTCGGTGATCTCGCTGACGTCGTCGGTGCCAGCCCCTCAGCGGTCTCACACCACCTCCGCCAGCTGCGCCAGATGCGATTGGTGCGCCACCGCCGTGACGGCAAGCTCACGTACTACACCCTCGACGACGATCACGTAGCCGAGCTGTTCGAGCTGGGGCTCGTACACGTGAGAGAGGAGTTGGAGTGAGCAGCGTATCCAGCGATCCGACATCGGAACGCGGCTCCGGGAGCCTGGTGCTCGACGTGCCCGACATGGACTGCGCCTCCTGCGCTCAGCGCATATCCGAGCGGCTCGAAAAACTGAACGGCGTCCAAACCGTGGATGCCAGAGTCGTCGCGAAGGACGTCCGGGTGAGCTTCGACCCCGATCTGCTCGCGGAGGATGCCATCGAAGACGCCGTCCGTTCTCTGGGATACACCGTGGAGCGAGACGGAAGACAGAGCCGATCCGAAGCACCCAAGCGCCGGAACGTATGGCGGAGCCGCGATGCACAGCGATCGTACCTTTCCGGAATTGGCCTGGCGAGCGGCCTGGCCTTGCAACTTTCCGGGCTCGACACAGTCCTCTGGATCGGCTTCACCTGGACGTTGAGCGTCGCTTCCCTGCTCTACGTCGCCGCAGCACTCGTGGGCGGGCTCAACTTCTTCCCCAAAGGCCTGCGCGCTGCACGTGACGTGCGGCTCGACATGAACTTCCTGATGACCATCGCCATCTTCGGCGCCCTGGGCATCGGCGAGTTCTTCGAAGCCGGCAGCATCGCTTTTCTGTTCGGCATCGCGGAGCTTCTAGAACGCTACGCCGTAGACCGGGCTCGCAGCTCCATCGAGAAGCTGCTAGACCTCGCACCGGCCACGGCCCGCGTGCGCCGTGGGGACGATGTCATCCCCGTCCCGATCGAAGACGTCCATCCCGGCGAGATCGTCCAGGTCAGGCCCGGCGAGAAGATCCCCGTAGACGGTTGGGTGCGCCAGGGAGTATCGGCGGTCGATCAGAGCCCCATCACCGGTGAGTCGATGCCGATCAACCGGCAGCCATCCGACTACGTCTACGCAGGCTCGATGAACCAGGAGGGCTACCTGGAGGTCGAAGCAGCCAAGCGAGCCGGTGACACCACGCTGGCACACATCATCCACCTGGTGGAAGAAGCGGAAGCCTCGCGCTCGCCCAGCGAACGCTTCGTGGAGAAGTTCGCGCGCCACTATACACCGGCCGTCACCATCCTCGCGGTCACCATCGCAGTCGTACCGCCAGCCGTCATGGAAGCCTCCTTCAGCGTCTGGTTCGTTCGCGGCCTGACGCTCCTGGTCATCTCCTGTCCCTGCGCCATGGTCATCTCGACGCCGGTGGCCGTCGTCAGCGGCATCACCAGCGCGGCCCGTAACGGCGTGCTCATCAAGGGGGGCGTACACCTCGAGGCGCTTGCCCAAGTTCGCGCGATCGCCTTCGACAAGACCGGTACGCTCACGGTCGGCAAACCCGGCGTCGTCGAGGTGAACGCGTCACCGGGCTCGAGGCTCGACGATCATAGTCTCCTTTCCATCGCCGCCGCACTCGAGGCACGCTCCGAACATCCTATCGGCGCCGCGATTCGAAGGGCCGCAGCCGAGGCCGGCATCGAGATCGAGAACCGCATCACGGAGTTCGAGGCGCTGCCCGGCCAGGGTGCGCGCGCACGGCTCGACGGAGTGGTCTATCAAATCGGCCGGCCGGAGCTGTTCTCCCAAGGGACGGACGAGTGCAGACCCGAGCTCGAACGGCTAGCCGCTCTGGGATACACTCCAATCTGCATCGGCGAAGACTCTAGAGTTTTGGGCGTGATCGCTCTCGCGGATCGAGAGCGCGACGGGGCCCGGGAGGTGATCGAGACATTGCGCCGCCACGGCATCAAGCGGATCGTCATGCTCACCGGGGACCACGAAGCCACGGCCCTAACGATGGCGGAACGCCTGGGCATCGACGAGGTCTACGCGGGCCTGCTGCCCCAGGAAAAGGTGGATCGGGTTCGCGAGCTCACAATCGACTCCGGCAGCGTGGCTATGGTCGGCGATGGCGTCAACGATGCCCCCGCCCTCGCCACGGCGACTGTCGGCATCGCCATGGGGGCGGCTGCCAGCGACGTGGCACTGGAGACCGCCGATGTCGCACTCATGGGCGACGACCTGACCAACCTGCCGTATCTGTTCCGGCTATCGCGGCGCAGTGCCTCCGTCATCCGCCAGAATATCGGGGCATCCATCGCAGTCAAACTGTCTCTCGCGGCGGGGGTCCCAATCGGCCTGGTCAGTCTGATTACCGCCGTCCTGGTGGGAGATATGGGCGCGAGCCTGGCCGTGACCACCAACGCGCTACGACTGGCTCGGCTGCGCCGCTAGACCACTTAGCCAAAAAAGAAGGGTCCGGGTTGCCACCGGTCTCTCGCGCAAATGGCCCCAACCAGCCTCCGGCAGCAAACCCGGACCCGTCTCAAAATGTCTCATCCCCCACAGCGCTGGGGATCACCCCAACCGACATTCCGGGTCCGTCGACTATCTAAAAGGCATAGCGCGTGCCATTGTGGCTTGGATCGTCAAATCATTACTGTTATTAAAGTTAGGTACGGCATTCGATCTCGAGACCCTTGCCTGCGCGGCGGATTGTCTCGCATGGGGACAAGCGGATGGCGGCTTCGCGCGTGCGACTCTGCTTAGCCTTGCAGGGCACATGAATTGCACTCCAGCGCGTTGCTCGCAGGACACACCAGCAGCCACCGAAGTGTGGAACGGAATCACGAGGGAGGATGAAGAAGCAACTTGGGCGGCCCCAGTCAGGCGGTAGATCCTCAACCGTAGGATCCTCGATGGCACGCACGCCGCTGGCGAGCGCGACCGCCGCGGCGTTTCTAGCTCTCGTCGCCTCGCTGGTGCCAGTTACGACGGCCCGCGCGCAGGGAAACGACACCTGCCTAATGTGCCACGAGCAGGAATCGCTTTTCAGCGCTCAACAGGATCCGTCGAGATACGTGGTCACGCGACAGCAACACGACCGCTCGTTGCATGGGCAGGCTGGGGTCCTTTGCACCCAATGCCACGCTGGCCTGTCATTCCCACATGGCGATGTAAGGCCAGCTGCGGACTGTTCCTCCTGCCATGATGACCAGTGGGTCCAGCACGCGGCGTCCTTGCATGGCCAGGCAGCCGCCGATGACGATCCTTTGGCCCCCAGTTGTTCCACGTGCCATGGCACGCACGACATCAAAGCCCATACAGATCCGACGTCGCCGACTTATGTGTTCAATATCCCCCTGCTCTGCGGCGAATGTCACCACGAGGGGACGCCCGTTTCACGCACCCGCAACATCCCCCAGGATCAGATACTGGAGAACTACTCGCTATCGATTCACGGAGCAGGATTGTTCGAGCAGGGCTTGGCGGTCACGGCGGTCTGCACATCATGCCACACTTCTCATTTCATCCTTCCACACACGGATGCGCGCTCCAGCATCTACAAAGACAACGTCCCGACTACGTGCACTCAGTGTCACGCGTTGATCGAGGAGGTGCACCAACAGGTCATAGAAGGCAGACTTTGGGAGGAGGAGCCGCATAAGATACCGGTGTGCGTGGACTGTCATTCTCCGCATAAGATCCGCCGCGTCTTCTACGATGCCGGAGCGGCGAACGCGGACTGCATGCGTTGTCACTCGGATCTGAGCCTTACGATGGAGCGCGACGGCGAGACGATCTCGCTGTACGTGGATGAAGGCACGTACGCCACATCGATGCACGGCGGAACTGGGTGTGCCCAGTGCCATACCGACGTGACTCCGTCGTTACTGGAACGACCGTGTGTGACTTCCGTGGCCACCAATGTGGACTGCGCGATATGCCACCCCGTACCGGTGGACGACTATACCTCCGGCACTCATGGCAGACTCTCCGCCCAGGGCGTCGCAGACGCTCCAACCTGCAGGGACTGTCACGACTCCCACGCCACTCAAGGGCGACTCACACCAACGTCCCCAACCTTCGCGAGGAACGTTCCCGACCTCTGCGCACGTTGCCACCGTGAGGGAGAGGTGGCGGCGCGCCGGATTCACCACGAAGGCCCCGATATCGTCAACAGCTACGAGATGTCGATTCACGGCACTGGTCTCATCGAGAGCGGCCTCGTAGTGACCGCGGTGTGCAGTAGCTGCCACACACCTCACAAGGAGCTTCCGGCGAACGATCCCGAGTCCTCGATCAACGCGAACAACATCGCCGGCACCTGCGGTAGCTGCCACCACGGAATTCAAGAAGCTTACGCAGCCAGCGTGCACGGCCAGCGCCAAGACGAAGCCCCCGAGGGCGAGGAGTTCCCGACGTGCGAGGAGTGTCACACATCGCATTCGATCAGTCGCGTCGACCAGGGCGACTTCCGGATGACGATGATGAATCAGTGTGGACGCTGCCACGAAGAAGAGTCGGAGAGCTTCTTCGATACCTTCCACGGCAAGGTCTCACGACTGGGCGATGCCGGCGCGGCCAAGTGCTACGACTGTCACGGCACGCACAATATCCACCCGACTTCCAACCCAGAGTCTACGCTCAGCCGCAGGAACATTGTAGAAACGTGCGCAAAGTGCCATCCCGGAGCGAATCGAAGATTCACGGGTTATCTGACTCACGCCACGCACCACGACGCGCAGAGGTATCCGTGGCTGTTCTGGACCTTCTGGGGCATGACCCTGCTGTTGGTGAGCGTACTCAGTTTCGCCACGATTCACACGCTGGCCTGGCTATTCAGACTCTGGCGTTCACCGGGTGAGTGGACGCGCCACAAGTCCGTCGAGCACGAGGCGCTCTACCGGCGTTTCACCACGTTCGAGAGAACGATGCACCTCGTGATGTTGATCAGTTTCTTCGTGCTAGCTCTGACCGGCATGGTGCTGAAGTTCTCGTACATGGGCTGGGCACAGATCGCAGCCAACCTGGTGGGCGGCTTCGCAACGACCGGCGTTTTGCACAGGCTCGGGGCTGTCACACTCATCACTGTCTTCGTAATCCACCTGGTGGACGTGTTCCAGCGAAAGAAGATGTCGAGGAGTAGCTGGCGCGAGTTCATCTTCTCCGAGAACTCCCTGATGTTCAACCTGACGGACCTGCGCGAGTTCGCCGGTTCGATCAAATGGTTCCTCGGTGTCGGACCGCGGCCCAGGTACGGACGCTTCACCTACTGGGAGAAGTTCGACTACTTCGCGGTCTTCTGGGGGATGTTCATCATCGGCTCGACTGGGCTCTTACTCTGGTTCCCGGAATTCTTTACGAAGCTACTGCCGGGTTGGACTGTGAATGTGGCCACGATCCTCCACAGCGACGAGGCGTTGCTAGCCGTGGCCTTCATCTTCACGGTCCACTTCTTCAACACGCACTTCCGGCCGGACAAGTTCCCGATGGATCCGGTCATCTTCACCGGACGCGTCCCGCTGGAAGAGCTGAAGCACGACAAGCCGCGGGAGTACCAGTTGATGGTGGAACAGGGCAAACTCGACCAGTACCTGGTCCACCCCTATCCGAAGAAGTTGCAGCGGCTGTTCAAAGCGTTTGGGTTCGCAGCGTTGTTCGTGGGATTGACGCTGATCTTCCTGATAATCTGGACCATGCTCACTTCGTACCTATAGAATGCCGCACCCCTGCAGCGCCGCGTCAGCCGCGTCAGCTACCCCGACGTCAATGCATGAGCGACCGCCGCTTGGCCCAAGGACAGGCCCCCATCGTCGGGCGGAACCCGACTGTGGGTGAACGCCTGGAAGCCGGCTGAACTCAGAGTATCTACGAGACGCCGTGTCAGAAGTGCATTCCGGAAGCACCCACCGCTCAATACCACCTGATTCAGGCCGCGAGCCTCACGGACCTGGGCGCATGCGGCCAGCGTAAACGACGCGATACTGTTGTGGAACGCTGCCGCAATGTGAGGTACCCGTCGCCCGGCCCGATACTCACACCATAGGGCCCGAAATAGCGCGGCCGGGTCGATGATCCAGCCGTCCCCGCGGCGGATGACATCGTACGGGTAGACGTCTTCGACCTCTGGATCTGCGATCGCCTCCAACTCCAAAGCAGGCTGGCCTTCATACTCTGCCTCCCTGCGCACACCGAGCATGGCCGCCGCCCCATCAGAGAGTCGTTCACAAGATGACGTCAACGGAGTATGCAGCTCCGCTTCCAGTTGACGGCGCAGAATGATCCGTTCACCAATCGGCAGCGTTGCCAGGAACGACTCGAACTCGGATACGCTGGCCGCACACAACGACCAGACGTATGCCGCCGCCATTCTGTACGGATGCCGTATTGCAGCCTCGCCTCCAATCAGTGGGGCATAGCGGATGTGCGCCGCCCGCTCGAACGACTGCCAGTCCGCTACGAGAATCTCGCCACCCCAGACGGCGCCGTCCGTACCGTACCCGCCGCCATCATAGGCAACACCTATGACGGGTCGCTCGAGCCCGCGATCAACCATCGCGCTCACGACATGCGCATGGTGGTGCTGGACGGCCACACGAATCGCCGATGCCGCCGGGTAGTCGTGCGCGAAGTGAGTAGAAACGAAGTTGGGGTCCATGTCGTGAGCGATGACCTGCGGCTCCAACTGGAAGAGGCGCCTGGTGCTCTTGAGCGATGCCTCGAAGTGCTCCAGAGTCTCCGGCCTTTCCAGATCCCCGAAATCCTGGCTCAGGTAGCAGGCCTTGGGATTACTGCATTTCTTGCCCGGTTCGCCGCCATCGACCAGCACACCCTCGAGGTTGCCGAACGCGATGTCGACGGGCCAGAGCCAGGGCGCGACGCCGGCCAGGAATCCCACGCCATCATCGTCGGGCAGGTGATTCTCGGGGTAATCGGTGCCGATCATCATGTCGCCGACCGCAGCGATGCTGATCGTTGTGCTGACGCGTATCGGCTCGACCGTCTCCGCAGGCTCGACAGCCTCAACGGCGGGAGCAGCTTCCGGCCCTGCAGGTTCGGGGGCGGTCGTTACCG
>Ga0209536_100015421_pt1 | contig 10917 bp, 13 predicted proteins | sample DeeMarSeWOR28_12_FD_187461 | JGI IMG/M metagenome (GOLD analysis project Ga0209536, IMG submission 187461) | Marine sediment microbial communities from White Oak River estuary, North Carolina - WOR-2-8_12 (SPAdes) (version 2) | ecosystem: Environmental > Aquatic > Marine > Intertidal zone >... | reverse complement strand
TGATGAGGCGAAGGAAGAATTGCAGGAGACCATCGACTTTCTACGGGATCCTAAGAAATTCACTAGATTGGGGGGAAGAATACCCAAAGGCGTGCTCCTGGTGGGGGCACCGGGAACGGGTAAAACGCTTCTGGCCAGGGCCATAGCTGGTGAGGCAGGTGTTCCCTTCTTCAGCATAAGTGGATCGGACTTTGTGGAGATGTTCGTAGGCGTTGGTGCTTCAAGGGTGAGGGACCTCTTTGTCCAGGGCAAGAAAAACGCACCTTGTATTATATTCATGGATGAGATCGATGCGGTGGGTCGCCATAGAGGCGCTGGATTGGGTGGTGGACACGATGAAAGGGAGCAGACCCTGAACCAGCTTCTCGTGGAGATGGATGGTTTTGAGTCCAATGAGGGTGTCATTCTTATTTCTGCCACGAACAGGCCGGACGTGCTTGATCCGGCGCTCCTCAGGCCAGGGCGGTTCGACAGGCAGGTCGTTGTTCCTGTGCCAGACATAAGAGGTAGGGAGCAAATCTTTAAGGTCCATGTGAGGAAAACCGTCTTGGGAGATAACGTGGATCTATCCGTGCTTGCCAGAGGAACACCAGGATTTACGGGCGCAGACATAGAAAACATGGTGAATGAAGCGGCGCTAATGGCTGCGAGACGGGGTAAAGACAAGGTGGAGATGGTCGAGTTGGAAGATGCCAAGGACAAGGTCATGATGGGCGCTGAGCGAAAGAGCATGATCATCAGTGATGAAGAAAAGAAGACCACGGCCTATCATGAGGCTGGGCATACCCTCGTTGCCAAGCTGATTCCCAAGGCGGACCCGATTCACAAAGTGACCATAATTCCCCGAGGCCGAGCCCTTGGATTGACGCAGCAGCTCCCCATCGATGAAAAGCACACATACCCAAAGGATTACCTGCTGAACAATATTGCCATTTTGATGGGTGGAAGAGTGGCGGAAGAACTGGTGCTCAATATCCAGACAACAGGGGCAGGGAATGATATTGAAAAGGCATCTGACCTGGCAAGAAAAATGGTCTGTGATTTTGGTATGAGTGACAATCTGGGTCCTCTCACCTTCGGGAAAAGGGAGGAACAGATATTCTTGGGCAGAGAGATTGCCCAGCACAGGGATTACAGTGAACTGACCGCTCAAAAAATTGATGAAGAGGTCAGGAACATTGTCACAGGCGGTTACGAAAGGGCCTCTAAGCTCATTAAAGATAACCTGGACACCCTCCATCGCATGGCCACCGCTCTTTTGGAGAAGGAAACCCTGGATGCTGAGGCCATAGACAAAATCATGGCAGAGGCAAAGGAGTCGCCCAAGGAGGAAGCGGAGGCTGTACAATCTTGAAAGGACAGGCCTTTCTCCTGAGTTGGCGGAATTACACGCTTGAGCTGGGGCGAAGAACGCATATCATGGGGGTCTTAAATGTGACCCCCGATTCTTTTTCAGACGGGGGAATATATTTTCAGAGGGACAAGGCCATTGCGCACGGGCTCTCCATGGCAAGAGATGGGGCTGATATTATTGACGTGGGAGGGGAGTCCACAAGACCTTATTCAGAAAAAATTTCAGCTGGAGAAGAGTTGGATCGTGTCATTCCCGTGATCCAGGCCCTTAGCAAAGACCTAAGAATCCCCATCAGCATAGATACATGCAAGGCCGATGTGGCCCGGCAGGCCTTGAAGGCTGGGGCCTCCATGATTAATGACATCAGCGCGTTGCGGTTTGATCCAGAGATGATTCCGGTGGCAGCTAAGGCAGCGGTTCCTGTCATCCTGATGCATATGCAAGGGATCCCAACAGATATGCAGACAAATCCCACGTACAAAAATCTGATCCCTGAAATTGTGGATTTCTTGAAAAGGGCTATGGACAAGGGTGTGGCAGGAGGAATAAGGAAGCAAATGATCATTGTGGACCCTGGGATCGGGTTTGGAAAGACCTTTGATCATAACCTTCAAATCATAAGGGAACTGGGGGCATTCAATGCCTTGGAAAGGCCAATTCTTCTGGGTGCGTCTAACAAGGCCTTTATAGGGCATATCCTCCAAAAAGAGCCCCATGAGCGGGACACAGGGAGCATGGCGGCGGTGGCTGCAGGCGTATTGAATGGTGCCCATATTGTCAGGGTTCACAACGTGAAGAAGACCATCGAGACGGTCAAAATGATAGATGCCATCAAGAGAGGAAGCGTCGAAGAAGTGAACTGAAGTGCCTAAAGTGAACTAAAGTGCCTAAGATGCGTAGAGGGAGCTATGTTGTTCTGTATTGACATAGGAAATACGAATACTGTTTTTGGTGTGACTGAAAAGGATCAGGTCCTTGAGCACTGGAGAGTACGAACAGAAAAAGATGCGACGGCAGACGAACTCGGGATTCTCATAGGCAACCTGTTCAAGTCAACCGAAACAGAAATGAGTGACATTTCAGATATCATTATTTCTTGCGTTGTTCCCCCACTCTTAAATGCCTTTGAGGAACTTGCCCACCGCTATTTTGACATTACACCCATGATAGTGGGGCCGGGTCTGAAGACAGGCATGCCCATCCAGTACGATAACCCCAAGGAGGTGGGTGCTGACAGGATCGTGAATGCTGTGGCGGCCTATGACAAGTACCGCACCGGCCTTGTTGTGGTTGATTTTGGCACAGCCACCACATTTGATTGCGTTTCCAAGGAGGGGGCCTATATAGGAGGCGCCATCGCTCCCGGTGTGACCATCTCCTGTGAGGCCCTTTTCCAGAAGGCATCTAAACTGCCAAGGGTGGAGATCTTTGCCAAACCAAAAAATGTCATTGCCAAAGATACCATCAGCAGCATGAATGTGGGCATTATCTATGGATATGCAGGGCTGGTTGACGGCATTGTAAACCGAATCAAGAAAGAGATGGGGCAGAACCTGACAGTGATAGCGACAGGAGGTCTTGCCCCCCTCATTTGTGAAGAATCAGAGACCATTGAGCACGTGGAGGAGTTTTTGACCCTTGAGGGTCTGATGATCATTCATAAGAGGAACAGATGAGGGCGTTCAAAAAATTTCCTCGGCGTGATCAAAACACGAGTATTTGGAGACTATCCATCTAACTTAAGTAGCTGGAGTATTGGATTAATGGAAAAATCAGACAGAGACCATTTCACAATTGTAATCCCAATAATCCAATAATCCATTAATCGATTAATCAAGTACTTCATTACTCCATGAAAAGTGTCTTCAATGCAACCGAATAACCTCAAACCCCCTAAACTCCAAAAAGGCGAGGCAGTGGGTGTTATTGCACCGGCCGGACCCGTCACACCCTCGGAAATCCAACCTGGCATAAACCTCCTGGAGTCATTTGGTTATAAGGTCATTGTTTCGCCTCACCTCTACCAAAGGCAAGGTTACGTGGCCGGGGATGATGAAACCCGACTCCAGGACCTGAATGCCATGTTAGAAAACCGGGATGTAAAAGTCATTTTCTGCGCTCGTGGAGGGTATGGAACGCTGAGGCTCCTTGAAAAGATTGACTTTGACCTGATTCGTATGAATCCCAAGATTATCGTTGGCTACAGCGACATCACTGCGCTTCTCTTGGCTATTTACAAGAAGACAGGTCTCGTGACTTTTCACGGGACAATGATCAAGGAACTCTCCAAGAACAGAAACCGAAACTTGGCCTCCTTTTTGGATCTGGTTTCTTCTGATAAAACGGGGAAAGTGGATCTGGCCAATGGAATAACGCTCGTGCCAGGCAAGGTGCAAGGGACCCTTCTCGGTGGAAACTTAAGTCTCATTTGCCATTTAGTCGGGACGCCTTTCATGCCTTCCCTGAAGAAATCCATACTCTTTGTGGAGGAAAAAGAGGAGCCTCTGTATCGTGTTGATCGCATGATGACCCATCTCAGATTGAGTGGACAGCTAAAGGATCTTGTTGGACTCATTGCGGGAACTTTTGAAGATTGTGGCGATATTTCATCCATAAATGGGGTGTTGAGGGATACCCTATCCGATCTGCAAATCCCCGTGGTGAGTGGCTTGCCCGTGGGCCATGGCCTGGAAAATATCTCCCTTCCCATTGGGGTTCAGGCTTCCCTCGACACGGAGGCAATGATTCTCTCAATTACAGAATCTTGCGTCACACCGTGAGTCTGCCCGTCTTCAACCTAGCCAACCGTTTTCATAGGGCTCTGGGAGTTCTTTGACTGAGTTCCTCTAAACACTGGGTGAGAGCGGCCACACTTAGATTCAATTAAATATAATATGTTTTAGTTTATAATATTTTAAAAACATATAAACTATTATATCCCAATAAAATTTTGTGCTTGTCAAAATTTGTTGAAAATGATAATTTAGCTAACAACGTGCGGTATCTCCAAGGCTATTGATCCATCTTAAGCCTATGGAAAGAGCGATTCATTCATGGAACTGATTAGACGCCTAGGAGCAGCAGCACTACTTATCACAAGCAGGATAGGCCTTATGGGTCTCTTCCTTTTCAAGGCGTTTTTCTATTCTACCATTCCCCCTCTAAAATTCTTCCGCATACTCAAACAGATTCATTTCATCGGTTTGCAATCCGGTCTTGTCATATTCCTTACGGGGGCTTTCACGGGCATGGTTCTGGGCCTCCAGGGGTATTACACCCTCAGCCGCTTCGGCTCTGAGGCCTTTCTCGGACCTATGGTGGCGCTGGCGCTGATAAAAGAGATGGGTCCGGTGATTTCAGGTTTGATGGTAACTGGGAGGGCGGGGTCAGCCATTGCGGCCGAAATCGGCATCATGCGAATCAGCGACCAGATCGACGCATTAGAATTGATGGGCCTTAATCCTTACCGGTATCTCGTGGTCCCCAACCTCTTGGCGGCAATCATCGCCCTTCCGCTACTCACAGCCATTTTTGATGTGGTGGGGATTTTCGGAGGTTATGTGGTGGGCGTCAAGCTCCTTGGCGTGGGGGCCGGCACCTACTTTGGCGAGATGGCCAGCTACGTGGCGTTGGAAGACGTTATGGAGGGGATCTATAAATCCCTCAGCTTCGGAATAATTATTGCCTGGATCTCCTGCTATAAGGGATACTATACAGGGATCCACACGGGATTTGGAGCCGAAGGCGTCAGCAAGGCGACCACCCAAGCGGTGGTGCTCACGTCTGTGCTAATCCTTGTGTGGGATTATTTCATGACCTCTATCCTATTTTAAAAATGGGATGTGGTATGATGGAACTACGCGCACGGCTAGGGGAGAATAACGGAGAGCTGGGTACTAAAACGAAAGGGCCAAGCAAGGCGTTTTTCAGGTATGAACCCCATGTTCAAGGGTGGGAGTGGGGCGAGCGGATTACATGATCCAGATTGAAGCATTGCATAAGTCTTTTGATGGTTTCCACGTCCTGAAAGGGATTTCCTTACAGATAAAGACCGGTGAGGTCATTGCCCTGATTGGAAGGAGTGGCTTCGGGAAGAGTGTTCTACTAAAGCATGTGGCCGGGTTGATGAAGCCAGACAAAGGACGCGTATTGGTGAATGGCAAAGACGTGGTTACCCTAAAGGGTAAGGCCCTCACCCAACTGAGGAGTGGCCTGGGGTTTCTCTTTCAGGGTGGTGCCCTGTTTGACTCCATGAATGTCTTCGACAACGTGGCCTTTCCTTTGAGAGAGAAGACCAAGCTTCCAGAGAAGGAGATCAAGGAAAAGGTCCTGGCAGAACTGGATCAAGTGGGTCTCGCGGGCGCAGAGGCGAAATACCCCTCTCAGATAAGCGGCGGAATGAAAAAGCGTGCTGCTCTTGCCCGGGAATTGGTGTGGGCGCCTGAGATCATGCTCTTTGACGAGCCCACAACGGGACTGGACCCTATCATCGGCCATGCCATCTTGAACTTGATAGATACCCTTCATAAGCGGTTTCAGTTCACAGGCATCATTGTCACACATGAATTGGAAAAGGTATTCAAGATCGTCAACCGAGTGGCTATGCTGCATGAAGGGGTTATCTTGGCTCAAGGGACCCCTGAAGAGATAGTCTCTTCAGAGGACCCGATTGTTCAGCAATTCATAAATGGAGATATCGAGGGACCCATATCGTACCGATAAGAAACTCTTGTCATTGGTCATTAGTCAATTGTTAAAAGTGAGCTAAAGTGCCCAAAGTTAAACAAATAAAGTGGTTTAGGACTTAGCGGCGAGGCCGCCTGCCCGCCTCGCCTGAGCGAGTTCAGGCTCGCGATGGCGGGCAGGCCTTATATAAAATCGCAAAGCGATTTTATTGCCGGGAGGTAAGACATGAGGAAACTTGACCTTGAATTGGCCGTGGGACTATTTGTGCTCGCCGGTATTCTTTGCCTTGGCTACCTCTCCATCAAGCTGGCAAAGATGGAAGTTCTTGGGGGAGACGGATATGAGATCTCTGCCATTTTTTCCAATACCGGGGGGTTAAAGGAGGGGGCATCCGTGGTGATCGCGGGTGTGGAAGTGGGACGTGTCAAAGGCATAAGGATTGAGGATTATGCGGCCAAGGTTACCCTCTCACTGAAAGAGGGATTGGAGATCCAGGAAGACGCTATTGCCTCTGTCAAAACCAAAGGATTGATTGGGGAAAAATATATACAAATAAGTCCAGGCGGATCTGATGAGATCATTCCCCCTGGTGGGATGATCCGAGAAACAGAGCCCGCTGTGGACATAGAGCAGTTGATCTCCAATTATGTCTTTGGGAAGATCTAGGGACTTCTACTGGGAGGAATTTATGATGCCTAAAGTTCTCTCGCAGATAATTGCTGTCTTTTTCCTGATATTCACCATCACAACCCCGGCACGGGCCGATGGGCCTATGGGGCGGGTCAAAGAGGCGACAGATAAGATTATTGCCATTCTTAGTGACCCCGCTTTGAAAACCCCTGATAAGGTCCAGGAGAAGCGGAGAAGGATTCGTCAAGTGGTGGATGAACTCTTTGATTGGGAGGAGTTCTCTCGACGAACTCTAGCAAAACATTGGAAAAAGAGGACTGAGGAGGAAAAGAGGGAGTTCGTTCCCCTGTTTGGGAAACTGGTGGAGCGAACCTACATGGACAAAGTGGAGGACTATTCCGGAGAAAAGGTCCTCTATGTGGGCGAACGCATCCAAGAAAAGTATGGGCTCGTCAAAGCGAAGGTGGTGACCAATGATAGGCGAGAGATCGATGTTGATTACCGCCTCAAGCATAAGGGGCGCGACTGGTACGTCTATGATGTCACGGTCGTGGGTGTCAGTCTGGTTAAAAGCTATCGGGTTCAGTTCAACGAGATCATTATGCAGTCATCATATGAAGAGCTTGTAAAAAGGCTGAAGGATAAATTGGCCGCTGAGGAATAGGAGAGAATAAAGATTGAAGGTCTGCGCTTTCCAGAGAAAGGAGCTGCCCTCCCATGAGAAGGATCTGCGGGATATTTATATTTTCTACCCTCTGGTTCATCCTGCCCCCGTATCTCTCTTTTTGCCGATCCGTTGAAAACGCATTCCCAGCCCAGGCCATCTCTTCAGATGAGTCAACGGAACGATTTGATCATTATGACCGGGGTCTTGATATAGATGCGGTATCTGACGGCTTTGAATACCCTCGCTCTACTCATCCTGTGAAATATGGTCACCGTCAAACGCCGACTACTAACAATAACATTTCTGAAAAACCAATCATGGCACAGGCAACAAAATCCACTACGGAGTCTTCACAGTCAGAGGACTCTGAGGAGGACCTCACTGATCCTTTTGATGATAAGGATGATAAGGATCTTCCTCCTTTGAAGACCATCGCTGACCCCCTTGAGCCCGTCAATAGGGCTTTTTTCTATTTTAACGATAAACTCTATTTTTGGCTTTTTAAACCGGTCGCCCGAGGGTATGGTTACATCTTTCCTCAGTCGGTCCGGATCTGCGTAAGAAACTTTTTTGATAATTTGGGCTTTCCCATCCGCTTTGTGAACTGCATGCTCCAGGGAAAATTCGAGGGGGCAGGATTTGAGACGCAGCGCTTTTTGATTAACTCCATCACTAGCTTTGGCTTCAAGGACGTGGCTACGGATAATTTGGGCATCAAGGAGTACGATGAAGATTTCGGACAGACCCTGGGATTCTACGGCTTAGGGCCAGGTCTCTACATCGACTGGCCCATCGTTGGGCCCTCCAGTGTAACCGACACAATAGGAATTATTGGAGACATCTACACGCAACCACTGAACTATGTCATTGAGTTCAAGTACAACATTGGAATACGGGCCTATGATATCGTCAATAGTACTTCCCTCACCATTGGTGAATATGAGGACCTCAAAAGGGCCGCACTGGACCCTTATGTGGCCATGAGAGACGCCTATTATCAATTCCGCCAGAATAAGATCAGGGAATAGGTGGAAAATTGGAATACTGGAATAATGGTTTCCTCTTTCTACCCTGCATTCCAGCCTTCCAACATTCCAATAATCCAGCTAAAACTCTATCCCTTTTCTTGCCTTGATCCCTTTTCTGAAAGGATGTTTAATCTCCCGCATTTCTATGACATTTGTGGCCGCCGCTGTGACCTCAGGGTGGGCATGGGGTCCGCTCAAAAGCAGATGAAGATTGTCTGGTTTCATGAATAGCATCTTTCGCACCCGATGAAAATTGATCAATCCATAATGGGTAGCCACGTTGATTTCATCCAGCACCACAAGCTTGTACTCTAAGGAAAAGATTTTCTTGAGCAGGAGTGCCCAGGCCGCCTTTGCAGCATCTATATGTTTCTTCTCCAGGCCGGCGCTGTGTTTGTGCAAAAAGCCCTTTCCCATGCTCTTGATTTCCAAGAAAGGCAGTTTCTGTATGGCCCTCACCTATCCGTATAACTTTGGGGATTTTATCGTTTGAAAGACAACTTAGGGAATTCCCATAGAGGACATGAGCATGGCTTTGCCGAGACAGTAGGTTGTCTTACCTTTACCCGGGCCGGTAATCACGTCCACTGTTCCGTTGTCTCGCGGACGGCTTTCTTCTGTACGTTTTGGTGCCTTGGTTACGACCATTTCTGTAACCAAATCAGCCCTTTCTATGATCTGGTCACCCAAGCCTTTGCCCGATAGGACTAATTCCGTGTTTCCGGGCTTCTGCCGCATGAGTCTCAGAATACCCTCAAAGGAAAGTAGCCTTTGATCCAAGGCCCTATGAATCCCATTCAAAACAACAATCTGGAAATCCTCACCGAGAATCGCCTCTATGGTCCTTTGAAAGGCCTGGGTTTGAAAGGCTGCGTCGTTGGTCTCGTCTGCGAGAAGAGGTATCTGTTCCGTGTGGCAGTGTTCAATGGCCAAATTGGGGTGAAGGAATTGGGAAGTGAGGCTTAGCCCCTCCAAGATTTCATCAAAGGTAAAGGTGGTGATAAGGGTACGAAGACCATGCCCGGCCGCCCTCAAGCTCAACCCTATGGGGGCAAAATTCATCTGATCCGATTCAGTCGTGTATACCTGAGGGAAATAGAAAGGGTTCTGAAAAGAAAGGGCAGGGTGAGGATAGAGAGTTCTAAGGCTTAATCATCGTTGGCGTTCAGAAGCGCTTTGGCCTTGGTCCATGTGTCATTCAAAATACTCAGTGTTCCTTCACAAGCCTCTTCGCGAAATCCAAACAACTTATTAAATTCCCTGACGTTTTGACTCATTCTATCTTCAGACATGATCGGGGTTGAAATCAGCAGTGAACGTTCATAATGCTTAAACAGGCGTTTGGCCATGTCTATGCTCAATCTGCCAAAGTCCTGTTCGAACATCCGCTTCCAGTGGACCGACCAGCCAGGGATCATGAAGAAAGTTCCCGCCACATTACACAGCTCGCCGTAGTAACATTCTCGGCCCCCCATGATGAGACCCACACAGTCGTCTACAGGGTGGCCTTGATCCATGGGGATAAAGATGGGTACACCGGCCTCGGACAGCAAATCCTCCGGGCTCTCAAGGGCGTTGCCACACAAACCATACCCAAGAAGCAACGCATCCACGCGGGGGCTCATTTCGCACGCGGCCTCCACCAATCCCTCTTGCAGGGTCTTCTTTCTGTTATGAAGCGCCAGTTCCAGCACGCGAACCAGCACTTCCAGTTTTAGTTCGGGGTCAGGATTGAATGCTGTTAATTCAGAGAGTCGCCTCAGGCTATTAGCGTCTTCTGAGGCGAGTGCTTCTATCAAGTGAGCGGATCGGCTATCCTCAAGGACTGAAACTCGAGCAACTTCGGGATCCGTAGCCAGAAGATGTGCAAATTCAAGTTCCAGAATTTCGCAAGTCAAAACACCCAAAACCGCCATAAGTATATCTCCTCCATGGCTTTTGCAGACCCTCAAATAATATCTTATCTAGGCCCTTTTGTCATTGTATGACATCCGTATCTATCCAATTTCTTATCAAAGGAGCGAAGGAATTACTTGACATTTTGAATACTTTCATATAAATAAATGTTGATATGTTTATTTACTGTCTTTGGGCAAGAGAGAGTTTTCAACTCAATGGCCCACCTTTTAGGAAAACGAGGGCCTAAACAATTCATCAAAAGGGGAGAGCTTGTTGACATCCAAGAAGGATAAACACCCCAAGTTGAGTGAGCACCTGGATACTATCGGCATTTTGGCCAAAAGTTTGTCGGACGAAAACCGGCTTCGCATTCTTCTTTGTGTGAGCAATGGGAAAAAAGCTGTCTCTCGCATCGTAGAAGAACTGGATCTTTCTCAACCCTTGGTTTCACATCACCTTAAGGAGTTGAAGAGAACTCTTTTGGTGAAGGTCGAGCGAAATGGGCCTTTTATCTACTATGAATTGGCGGACAAAAGAATCCTTGATATCCTCAACGAGTTGAATCTTCTAGCCAAAGATCTGTTGACAAAACGGAAGACCTTCTAAGCTGGAGAGAAGACCCTATGAACGCAAGCAAAATCGCAGAAATCGCA
>Ga0209536_100015420_pt1 | contig 10918 bp, 9 predicted proteins | sample DeeMarSeWOR28_12_FD_187461 | JGI IMG/M metagenome (GOLD analysis project Ga0209536, IMG submission 187461) | Marine sediment microbial communities from White Oak River estuary, North Carolina - WOR-2-8_12 (SPAdes) (version 2) | ecosystem: Environmental > Aquatic > Marine > Intertidal zone >... | reverse complement strand
AAAGAGGTAATCCCATACAACCAGCAGCAGGAACCATGGGATTTCGACGAAGATCCGCTCCCATTTCCCCCCGGGATCGTGGACAAAGCGGTAGACGAACTCAAGGCCCAGTTTGCGCAACCAGAGGGGTGCGCGGGGCCGGATCCCGGAGAGGAAGTCGAAGAGCCCGCCGACAGCCATGCAGACACGCGCCTGAAGTCGATCCTGGTGCCGTGCAATCCACTCTTCCTGAAGCGGAGAGCCCATCGCTACCAGCAGAATATCGGGACGAGCCGCATTGATCTCTTCGATGATCCTCTCTTCCTCTCCACGTGCAAAAAAACCGGGATGCAGGCCAACGACCCGCGCACCCAGATACCAGTGCTCGATATTCCGGCGGCACTGCTCCACTACCTCTCGACGCGCACCGAGCAGGTAGACGCTCCACCCTTTGTCGGCTGCAAGCCTCAGAACGCGCGGCGTGAAATCCGTCCCGTTCAGGTTCTCTTTGATGGGGTCCCCGTGCAGGCGTCCCGCAATCGCCAGTCCTGTCCCGTCTGGCAGTGCAAGATCCGCACGGTTGACAATCTGCTGGAAGGTGGGATCATTCCGCCCCAGAAGAACTGAATGGACGTTGACGAACATAACCGATCTCGCCCGCTGAGCTGGCTCCTCCAGAAATCCGGTGACGCTCTCCAGCGCTCGCACCCCAGAGATGTTGTCAAAGGACATGCCGAGCGTACCAGATCGTTTCCCGGCCTGAGGCGCGCTGCTCCCCGCCACAGTTGGCTCATTCCTCCCGGGAACGGACCCCTCGGGGAGCGCGCCGGCGTTGCTACCCACGGCAACCTCGTTCCTCAATAGCCCCCTCCACTGTCTGGCGCACGGCCTCCACCCACGTGTCAAGCCGGTGCGCACTGTGCATGTACTCTCGACCGCGACGTCCCATCTCTTCGGCAATGCCCGGGTTATCCCAGAGATACTGAATTGCCTCTCGCATCGCCCGGGGATCCCGCGGCGGTACGAACAGTCCGTTTTCCCGGTCCCGAATGACATCCCGCTGCCCGTCCACCTTCGTGCAGATGACGGCCTTCCCTACTGCCATCGCCTCGATGATCGAGGTTGTTCCGTTGTCTGTGTCAGTGGGAAGAAGAGGAATGACGACGAACCGGGAGCGTGAGTACATCTCGCGCAGCCCGGCAAAATCCTTCCAGCCGACGGTGATCCCTGCCGGGAGATCCGCCCTGCTCGAGACTGCCCGCACAGAGAGGTCGCCTTCTTGCGTGGCGAGCTGACCACCGGCGGCGATGTGGCAACGAATGCCGGTCCCCTCCAGCGCCGCAACCAGGGTCTCGTAATCCCGCATTTCCCTTCCCACCGAAGAGATCATGTCCTCCGGTTGAGCAACGGGGCGCCAGAACTTCTCGTCCACAGGCCAGCGCAGGAGCGCGATCATGCGCTCGGGAAGACCGAGCCGCTGGATGGCAAAATCTCGCTGGGCGGTGCTCATCAGAATCAACCGGTCGAACCCCCGCTGGACGGCACGCAGAACCACAGCCTTCTTTGGCTTGGAGATCCAGGAAAAGATGCCGAGATGCACTGGACGTTTCGGCATGAAGCGGAGCATCCCGGCAAGGGGCAGCCCCAGCTGCTCGGACCATGAGACCAAGGCGTCGTAGCGGGAGCGGGAGCGAAGCGCCTCCAGAACCTGCTGGGCGAACATCGGAGCGCGCCGGCTGAGGCGCGCCAACGGAGATCTCGCTGCAGCCAGGTAGCGGCCGTCAAGGACGTCCGCGTTGAGCGCATCCGGCAGTGCCAGGACCCGGGGAATCACATCCGCCTCCTGCTGGCGAAGAAGTTCAGAACGGTCCGGCCGGGAGACCCCTGATGATACCAGCAACAATGTTTTCATGAGCGACCCTTCGTGCTGCGGGGAAGGGAGTTCGCCCCTCCCAGGAGCGAGACAAGCGTCTGCGGACCCCACACTCTGAGAGCCAGCATCCCCACGCTCGGGGAGCTGCTCGTTACGATCCTTCTGATCTCCAGGGGATCCTCATGGAGGCGGATGGGCCCCCTGGATCCCACGCATGCGAATCGATACCCGGCCTCCTGGACCATCTTCTTGACCTCTGTATTGACGGCTCCAAAGGGATAGGCCATCGTTATCACCGACGCATTGAGAACCCCTTCAAGGTGGACCCGGGAGCGCCAGATCTCTTCCCAGGCCTCCTCCGATGGCATCTCCGTAAGAGGCTTGCTGGCCGCATGAGGTCCCACCTCGTGCCCGGCGTCGTGCAGGGCAAGGAGGTGATGCTCATCCGGGCCGCTCTCGGCATCACCGATTCGGACCGGCTCACCTTCGGTCCTTCGGGCCTGCGTTCGCGCAAAGAAGACCGCCCGCATGCCGACATCGTCCAGGATTGCAGCCGCACACTCAGTCCCTGCCCGGTCCATAGGATCGATCGTAATGACGATCGGCTTGCGGGGTGGGGAGAGGACACCTTCCTGGATCAGGGCATAATCCTGGAACGTCACCGGCGTAAAGCCCCACTCATCCAGCAACCCCAGATGATCGCGGAATTGCTGATCGGTGATTGCGCCCTGCCGTGCGGACGGTTCCGTCTGTTCGGGAACGATCCGGAGGTACTCCAGGACTCTGATGCGGCGTGCCTCTTCGGCTTTCATTTGCTCGATGTGCGTTAGAAGTCGGTCCCTACCCCCTTGCTTTCACCCCTTCGTACGCCTCGGCAATCCTCTCTCCAATTACATTCCAATCGTACAACGCCCGTGCCAGTTCCCGCCCACGCGCCCCCATCGCTCTGCCTCGCCCGGGATTCTCAAGGAGCTGCACAACTGCAGCTGCGAACTCCGCTGGCTCATCGGCCAGCATGAGCGAATCTCCGCCGCTCACCTCGATACCCTCGCATCCGATCGACGTCGAGACGATGGCCTTCTCCGCCGCCATAGCTTCCAGGACCTTAAGCCGTGTCCCCCCCCCGGCGCGGAGCGGTACAATCGCGACAGACGCCCGGTGGAGATAGGGGCGGATATCCTTCACGTATCCGGTCACCCGAACGGAGGTGTCCTCCAGTCCGCGGAGCCAGGCCGGCACGCCACCTCCGACGATCGAGAGCCTGACGCCGGGGTGCTGTCTTCTGACCATCGGGTAGATCTCCCGGAGAAAATATCCGATCCCGTCAGCATTCGGGGCATAATTCAGGGCCCCGACAAAGACGATCGTGCCGGGCTCCGGATCCTCCCCCGGTGGCGTGAAGGCGTCGGTGTCCACGCCGTTGGGAATCACCACGGCAGGGGTCCCCCGGAGATCTGGCACCAAGATCTCGGCATCACGATCTGAGGCCGCAAAGACGAGGTCGCTCCGACGATATGCCCTGAGCTCCTCTTTCTTCATCTTCCGCGACTCGACGCTGTAGAAGAAGCGGCGCATGGGAGAGGACGTCACCGCGGCCAGCCTCCGAATATTGTCATACTCCACGTTGTGGGCATCGACGACTCTTGGAAGGCCGCCGAGGCCGTCGGCGTGGGAGGCAAGGGGGAAGTGCTCGATGTGCACCAGGTCGAACTTCCTGGCTTCTGCCAGCTCCTCGATCTTGGCGCGAAGGAGCGAGCTGCTCTGGATCACCGACATTGACGTCCGTGGGCCCAGAAGGCTTACCAGTTGTTGGAACCGTTTCTTCAGCTGCCCCGGCATCTCGGGCACCGGCACCGTTGCAACGTCGGCCAGCCGCATGCCTGTCTCGTGCAGGATCGCCTCCGAGTCGGGCTGGCCCAGGAGCGCGACGGAAACCTCATAGCGCTTCGTCAGTTCCCGCAGGATGTAGAAACTCCGAATTGCAGCACCATAGTCCGGCGGATACGGGCAGTATGGCATGACCATCAAAACGCGCACAATCGATCTACTCCGGGGCAATGAGGATTAGACCCCTCAAAACCAACAAAGGGTCCAACGGAGTTCCCGCCGCAGCCCCTCGGGCCGAGAATCCGGCTGCCTAGGCTCGCGGCGCCACCCCCTCGCTGGCGATTTCTTTCTTCTGAATGTTCTCGAGCGACTGCACAAGACCCATAAGCAGTCCAAGATAAAACATTACCCTATACCAAACCAGATGCAGGTCAAAGTAGGCTGCAATGAGCTGGTTGATGAGCGCAACAACGACCATCGCTGCCACTGCCTTGAGATACGGGTCATCAATCTTCGTGACGAGCATGGCCCCCCGAAAACCGGTGACGTGGACAAAGAGCCAGAAGAGAAAGAACCCGACGGCCCCCACCTTGGCAAAGAGCCAGAGGATGTTGTTGTGGGCCTGAAAATCCTGAAGGGGGAAGACAGTCAACCGCAGAAGCTCGATGGGCTGCAGGTAGCGCATGCCGAAGCCCGTGCCGAAAAGCGGATAACTCCGGATGGTATAGGCCAGGTCGTAGTCCTCTATCTTGCGGTAGAGATTGGAGTAGTAATCCCGGTCTTTGACGACCACCTCCGACTGTTCGTCCTTCCCTTCCACGGCCGACCTCACGCGCTGCAGTGGGGTGGCCAGCCTGCTCTCACTCTCCCAGAAGAGCGTCACATACCCCATGAGGAGCAACAGCACAGGAACCAGAACGAAGACGGCCCGCCGCAGGTTCACCGTCGGGATGAGCATCAGGAAGACTATGATCGAGATGATGAGTCCACCGTATGCCGCACGCCGTTGCCCGACGAAGAAGCCCCAGAGGAGAAACGGAAAGAGGATGGCCAGGACAATCCGCTGGCGACGCGAGGCTCCGAAGACCAGCAAGCCGAGGAGCAGGAAGAAGAGGGTCGTGAAGAATACTGGGTCTTCGTGAGAGGTGAGGGTCTCGTGTGCGCCGGTGGTCCACCCCGCCTCCCGATACCGCACGATGCCCTCAAATGCCTTGACGCTGATCCCAGCGATAATCACCCAGATCAGGGCTTTCACATCCTCTCTCGTGTGCACGATCTGCGGAACGAAGAAGTAGGCAAAGAGCAGGTACGCCATCGCACGCGTCTCCCAGAGAGCGGGAAGAAACTCTCCGCCGCTCTGCATCCCGCGGGCGAAGGCGACAATCATCCAGACTAACCAGAGCGACGCAGGGAGCCAGAGGGAGACGGGCTGAAGATGAACCTTTCTCCCCATGGCCAGCATCGCAAGCCAGATGAAGACCACGAAGGCAAGATGCAACTCAAACGGCGTCACCACCCCCGCCTGGATCGGCGGGAGGTACGGTATTTCCTTGATGTTTCTGAAGTAGGAAACCTGATAGGTCAGGGATTGAAAGCCGGGCACCTCCAACTGGCTGAAGAGGAGGACGGCGAATACCAGCGCGTAGAACCCCCAATCGATCCGGTAGAGGGTGATCAAGGCAAGTGCCACCACCGCGACGAAGCCGGCTGCGGGAATGACATTGCCGTCTGTGACAACAAGAACCCCCGCCAGCATCAAACCCAACGCGGCAGCCGCAGTGAGTGCCACGGCCTTCAGCAGTACCTGAGGAATCTTCTCCCGGAAGGCGCCCGGGTAGGAACGAAAGAGCACCTGGTCAATCAAGCGGCGGGGGCTCCATCTCTGAAACGATGAGGAGAACGACAAGAACCTGAATCATTGTCACTACCGCCACAATAACCAGTGCGGGCCGGCGCGCACGCCCCGCCCACTTGCCAAGAAGGAAAATGACGAAGTAGACAGCGATGATGACCAGAAGCGGAGGCTTCATAGAACCGCGGAGGATTTGTTCAGGACGAACCCTATGAGTCGTTCGTCCCCCATGCGGGTGATCATCTTGTCGACATCGTCCCGCCTGGTGTGCGAGGCATCCACGACAGCGATGACGCCACGCATGTACTGGAGCGAAAGCGTGGGAAAGAGACTGTCAGGGACAGGGGGGAGATCCAGAATAACATAGTCGAAACGCTCCGCCAGGGAGTACAGCACGTCCCGCAGTCCGTACATGTACGGCAATACGATGGTGTTCTCGGCACCGTCGAGCGGTTCCGTCGAGCGGGTCTCCTGTGCCCCTTCACCCTCCGGTGTCCCATCACCCTCCGGTGTCCCATCACCCTCCGGTGAAACCTGCGGAGTGGCTTCGGGAGGGGGCTCCGGCAAGAGCTTGCGGATCTCCCCCGCCGTCACAACGGTGAGCCCCTCAAAATCTGTCCTGTGCGCAATGATCGAGGTATCGGTAAACGCATCGACCAGACCGGGGATCAGGCCCACCCCGAAGATGGCGTCGAGCTTCGGGCGGCGGAAGTTACAGTCCACCAGCACGACATCACACTCGGTCTTGAAGGTGAGGGCGATAGCCAGGTTTGCTGCAACGGTTGTCTTTCCTTCCCCCGCGCGGGCGCTCGTGATCCCCAGAACACCTCCCAGGGTCCCCTCGTCCTTCGAAAAAACAGGGAAGTTGAAGCTGTTGTACATTCGGCTATCAATGTAGGTCTTGTCGAACCGTGGTTGCCCAGCGCTCCGGTACTCGGAGCGAAACTCCACGACCTTAATGGTTCGGACCAAGGCTTCGCGCTTGCGCTCGTTGCCAGAGGCCTCGCGCTGGCCAGCCTTCTCTTTGGTGTCTGCCACGGAATGCTCTCACTCGGGTGGTGGAAACGTGACCTGCTCTGCGCCTACCGCTCGAGTCACTCTCACGACCTATGGAAGTGCACCGGCGGAAGAAGTGCGATCACCGGGCGCCGGTATCGCGCCAGGTCGCTCTTTGACCGGATGCGCGTGTCGATCGCTTCCATGGCAAAGGCCACGAGAAGGCCCAGCAGCGTGCCGAAGACAGCTCCTCCGGCAATGATCAGTTTTCGGTTCGGTTTGGTGGGCATGGTAGGAACGCGCGGAGGATCGATAATAATAAACGAGTTCTCGGCGCCTTTGCCAAGCTCCTTGGTGATCCGCGCCTGCTCGAGTTTCGTTTTCATGTCCTCGTAGAGGCGTTTGAACAGATTGTAGTCTGACTGTTGATCCGTGGTCACCTGCTGTTCGATGGAGATCCGCATCAGGTCTTCGATCGCCGTGTCCCGAGATGTCCGGATGTCAGCCAGCTGGCCGGTGAGGGAGGCGATCTCCGCCTGCACGCCGGTGGTTGTCCGGTCCAGAATCGCATGCAGCTTGGTTTGGACGGCCTGCACCTCGGGGTGTCGCGGTGTATAGCGCCCCGTGACGTCGGCGAACTGGCTCGCGATGACCCTCAGCTCTTCCACGTAGGGGATATCGGAAGCCATCAGGGAAATGAGCGCCTGATCCCCTTCGGGGGTGCCCAAAGCCCCGGGGAATTTCTTCAACTGCACGAGACTTGCCTCGAGTGCTTTGAGTCTCCGGTCTTTGGTCGAGATCTCCTTGTCCATTCCTTCCAGACGCGCCGTCACAACCTCGCTGCCGGACGGACGGCGCCGCAGGCGCTGCGTGAGGATCGCGACCATCTCTCGCTGGGTCTTCTCGTACTTCACCTGGTACTCATTCACCTTACGCTCGAAGAAGCGAACGGTCAACTCATTGCGCCGCTGCTCTCCCTGGATCCGGGTGGAAATGAATTGCTCGGCGAACAGGGAGACAATCTTCTGCGCACGCACGGGGTCGGTGTCCGCATAGGTGATCGAGAATGTATTGGAGGACCGCCGCGCGGTGTAGATGTTGGACCGGACCGCCTGGATCAAGATGTCCTTCTCGATGTCGCTCGTCAAGGGATCTGCCAGTCCGACGCTGTCAATCACGGCCTCGATCGTCTGCCGACTGTTGACGATTTCGCTTAAGGTCGAGAGCCGGTCACCGGAGGCAAGCTGTACGGCCATCTCATAGTTGACGAGCGGGTTCAGGATCTCGTCCGGCTGCGCCCAGATCGTGGTGGAAGACTCGTAGCGGCGCGGCAAGGTGAAGGCTGCGATGATGCAGACGAGGATCGCCACACCCGGCACCAGGCCGAGTTCCCACTTCCGCCTTCTGACGAAGGAGAAAATATCCGCCGGCGAGAGCTGTCCTGATTCCATCCTCTGACTCCTTACAGTATTTCCCCAAGAAACGGGCCCCTTGTACAGGAAAAGGGGAAGAGTACATATTCCCCGGCTCCCGCGACAGCATAAAATACACTTCCTCTGACTTAGTGGCAACCCCGGACCCTCCCGTGAAATCTGGGACCGACGAGACTGACGCGAACGCGCCAGAAGGGTAGCCGTGTCAATTGTCACGGACGGCCACAGGCGGCTCTTCCGGGCGCGTGATCACTGTCACTCATTCCGACAGTTCTTTCGTCGTACATTTGAGTGTTCGCTATCCAGGTGTTACGGCCGAGCCCCCCGGGCCATTGCATTTTCCGTGCAAAAAAGCGTACCTTACGGCCGACTTGCCAGCAATACGCCTGAATCGGGCCCCCAGCCCGCGGGTGTCAGGCCAGGAATGCGGCCCCTGGAATCGCACTTTCAGCATGAGGAGTTTCCTTCGGATGAGTACCCCACAAACTCCATTCTATGCGTGCCTGCGCAGTAGCAGGGGATCCCTCCTCGTGGCCGCGGCATCCCTCCTTACGCTCTTTCTTCTCGGGTGCACCTCGGAAGGGGTAACGACAGACGCCGCCCGCATCGCGGCCTCAGGGACCATCACTGCAGAATATGTCACCCGTGACTCCAACTCGACGATCGACTACAGTGACCAGATCCAGATCTCGGTCCCAGGCTACCCGGAATTCTCGACCACCGCAACGGTCAAGCTCAACGGTGCAGTGACGATCCCCCTGCTCGGGGAGGTTCAGGCTGCAGGACTGACCAGGACCCAGTTCCAGCAAGAGATCATGCGGAGGCTCTCCAACTATGTGAAGGCTGCCATCATTGCTGAGGTGGTCATTGTCCCGTCCAGTGCCCAGAAGATCGTCGTGCTGGGGGCGGTGAATTCCCAGGGGGGGTTTCCAGCCTCCTCCCCCACCTCCATCTTCCAGATTCTGGCCACGGCCGGGGGACTCGCCACCACAGCCGATGTGCGGAACATCCGTGTCTACCGGGGAGGAAACCTTAGAGAAGAGGTGATCATCGATCTCTCCGGCGTGCTCTACCCGGGCGAGAGCGCGCGGATCGAAATCCCCACCATCTATCCGGGCGACCTGATGTATGTCCCCCGTTCCGAAAACGTTTTTCGCGAGATATCTCCGTTCATCTACGACCTCCTGGTGCTATTCACGATCTTCTCGATTACACGATGAGCGAGGTCCGACACCTACGGGAGACTCTGGCCGGTCTGAGCCGCTCTGCGCTTCTGGGGTGTGTGCTACTCATCCTGACCGTCACTATTTCCCTGGGCCGGATGTACGCGCAGTCTCCGCTGGATAGCCACATCTCTGGACCGGAGGACTTCGACACGCGTACGCTCGCAATGGGAAGTGCAGGATTCTCCGATATCGAAAACGTCGGGAGCATGTACTCCAACCCTGCAACTCTGAACTTCCTCCGGCACCCGGGGGTCATGGCCCTCCACCGCCATCACTGGATCAATCACGTACGCGATGACGTCATCGCCGCGCGGGTGTTCAACAACAATTGGCTCGCCATAGGGATTGGCGCCTCCTTGACCCACGCAGGGCTCATCGACCCCCGCTTCAATATGGAGCTCACCCAGTACGGAATCGACTTCGCGATTTCGACCAAGCCCGAGGACTTCCTGAGCGCCGGCGTCTCAGCAAGCTATAGGAGCGGTACGGCCAGCGACTCATCGGTTGCCGGCTACTGGTTCTCCATGGGCGTCCTCTATTCGCCAGGCGGAGGGCTCAGCTACGGCCTCGCTATCAGCGGCATGGGACGCGCCATCGCATACGCATTCGAGCCCTCGCTCAACCGGACGGTCGTCTCACAGGGTCCCGAGGTCATGCCCGCCATCGATGTGGGCGCCAGCTTCATCTTCCCGGCACGCGGGTCTCCGCCGTCGTTTTTTGTCTCTTCCTCGGCCAGAAGAATCTTCAAAACGCGCGAGACGGAATACCGGATCGGGGCCGAAGGCATTATTATGCGGTTCGTGGCCCTGCGCATAGGATATCTGTCCCGCACCGAGGATGAAGTCCGCTACGGCATCGGAATCATGCTCAGCCGTTTCAGGCTTGACTATACGATTATGCCCCGGAAAGACCGGGACCGGTACGATCAGCTGGCGCTCAGATACAACTTCTGACGTAGTTGCCGGCCTGAGCCGGGCTTTCAGACGACGAATCCTGCAGGACTTCGAGCTCCTCAGATTCGAGTTAAGCGACACGTATTGAGGATCACTTGAACTAAATGGGCCCGATGTGTGTTGATAAAGGTCTAGGAATAATCGTTCCAGGTGCTTATTTTGGGACAGAATAGGCATGTCGAACCCGATGTCCGAAGATCAGAGATTTTCGTTGTGTTGAAACACGGTTAAGCCGGACTTGCACCAAGGCTCACAAAGGGGAATATGATTTCTATCCTGGCGGCATTTCTGGTTGGAATCGTCACATCTGCAATCCTGACGCCTGTCGTCTCCCGGCTTGCCCTCCTTGTGGGAGCGGTGGATCACCCGGAGGCCCGCAAAGTCCACACCGGATCGATCCCGCGCATGGGCGGTGTGGCCGTCTTCGTGGCATTCGCCGCCTCCCTTACCACATACTGGCTTCTGGAGACGGATTTCTTCGGCACCCTCTGGCTGGTACGCACCGAAGGGATCATCTTCGGGGGGGCCCTCCTTCTGGTGATGCTCCTGGGGATCTGGGACGACATCCACGGGCTGTCACCGGCGCGGAAGGCAGCCGTCCAGGTCGTAATCGCGACGCTGATGTATGCGGCAGGATTCCGCGTGAGCTTCATCGATACTTCCGCGGCCGAGGTCAGCCTCTTCTTGGTGGTTCTAGAGTATGTCCTGACCGTCCTCTGGGTGGTCGGAATCACCAACGCTGTCAACCTGATCGACGGCCTGGACGGACTTGCCGCAGG
>Ga0209536_100015419_pt1 | contig 10918 bp, 9 predicted proteins | sample DeeMarSeWOR28_12_FD_187461 | JGI IMG/M metagenome (GOLD analysis project Ga0209536, IMG submission 187461) | Marine sediment microbial communities from White Oak River estuary, North Carolina - WOR-2-8_12 (SPAdes) (version 2) | ecosystem: Environmental > Aquatic > Marine > Intertidal zone >... | reverse complement strand
TACATTAATCGGATTGTAAATTTAATTTTATCTTCAAATAATAGTTAAGCGGAATTTTACTTAAGTCTTTAATTAATTTAAGGCAAATACTCGTCTATATTATCAGGCATGAGTAAAATTTCGTAAATAATTTGAGAAAACTCAACAGGAGAAATGTTATCTTTATTCATGATATTATTTTCTAAGTCAGCACATTTTTGTTGAACGCCAGATTTTGCTAAATTTCTAAGTTTTGAACTAAAAGAGTAAAGATTTGAATAAGCTACCTTATAGTTCTTCTTTTTCAAAGCTTCTTTGGTTTCTTTCAAAAAATATTGTAACTTTATTCGTCTATCTTCTATTTCATCTTTGACAGCTTTTGCATATGGTTGAATTTCACTTAACTCTTCAGTAGCATCAAGTTTATTTAAAACCTCTATTATTTGATCAAAGATTACTGATTTTTCAATATAATTTTGCGTATTTCCTATCTTTTTATATAAATCTTTTTTTTTTATTAATAATTCTTTTTGTAATTTTGTAGAGATTTTACCTGTCTGATCATTCATGGATTTAATAACATCGTTTTTTTGCTCAAGTAACATATCGTCAACTATATTATCAGGAATAATTAAAATTTCGGAAATAATTTTAGAAAACTCACTATGAGGAATCTTATCTTTATCCATTATAATTTTTGCTAGATTAGCATATTTTTCTTGAACGGGAGATTTTGCTAAATTTCTAAGTTTTGAACTAAAAGAGTAAAGATTTGAATAAGCTACCTTATAGTTCTTGAATTTCAAAGCTTCTTTAGTTTCTTTCAAAAAATATAGTAACCTTATACTTCTATCTTTTATTTCATCTTTGACAGCTTTTGCTTGTGCTTGAACTCTAATTAATTCTTCAGTAGCATCGAGTTTATTTAAAACATCTATTATTTGCTCAAAAACTACTGATTTTTCAATATAATTTGGAGTACTTTCTAGCTTATTATATAAATCTTCTTTTTCTATTAGTAATTCTTCTCGTAAATTTGCAGATATTTTACCTCTCTGAGCCCATATGGATTTAAAAACATCGCTTTTTTGATCAAGTAACGTTTCCTCAACTATATTTTTGCTAGTAATAATTAAATTATTTACTTGTTCATCGAAAATTTTGAATTGTTCAGAGCTACCTTCTGATTCATTAAATAACTCTTTATTTTTTAAAATGATTTCTACTATTTTTGGAATTATTTTAGTCGCGGATTTATCCTCTTCCTTATCCACAACCATGACTAATTCTGAATTTATTTCAGAAATATGAGTAATTACAACGTGATAATCACCCAGATTAATAGATTTTAAGACCTTCGAACCATCAAAAAACATTTTTGAAATAAAAGTTTTAAGAGCGACTAGGAATCCGGCAAACATGTCGGACATGCTTTCATCCATTTCTTGGAAGAAAACTTTATCATATAGAAGAGTACCTGTTTCGCTCTGAAAAATAAAAAAGGCGTTTAACATACTTAGAAGCCCCCATGTTTTTTAATTTTAAATCTTATTTAAATCTATTAAATATAATTATCTTCTATAATATTTAGAAATTTTTATAGTAATTTCTTCTTTTTTTTTCCAGTCTACAAACATAAATTCTTTCAATATTAATATGATCCTGTAATTATTGTTCAAGAGTTGTGATATAAATCATTCGTAAAATAATCAAAATAGATAAATATGTTATGTAATATAATCCTTAGATTCTTTATTAAGTTTTAATTTTTTTTTTTATTGAAGAATATGGTGGTTAGAGATATTCATAACCGAATTTCACAAATTCTATAATGAAAATGGATTGACCTCTGAAGTCATTCAAGTATTTCAAGATATTATATATTCCTATTTTAAACAATCCGGTCGTAAATTCCCGTTTAGAGATAAAATTAAGCCCTATTATGTACTTATTTCAGAGATTATGCTCCAGCAAACTCAAACTAGCACTGTTTCGGAAAAATTCCTAAATTTCATAAAATCATTTCCCGATTTTGAAGCACTTTCTAAAGCACCAAAACAAAAACTCCTTAAAGCTTGGCAAGGTTTAGGCTACAACCGAAGATCCATTGCTTTAAAAACTATTGCAGAAAAAGTAATTAATGAGTATGATGGGAAATTGCCGGATTCTGTTGAAACGCTTAAGAAATTTCCCCAGATAGGCCATAATACTGCATGTTCTATAGTAACATTTGCATTTAACAAACCAACTTACTTCATTGAAACCAATATCAGACGCGTCTTTATTTACTTTTTCTTTTCCAATAAAAAAAAAGTGAATGATAAAGAAATCCTATCACTTGTAGAGGCTACTGCTGATAATAAAGAACCCCGTAAATGGTATTATGCCTTAATGGATTATGGAGTGATGCTTAAAAAAACTCACCCAGAATTAAATAAGAGAAGTGCACATTATCGAAAACAAGCACAATTTAAAGGATCCAATCGTGAAATAAGAGGGAAAATATTGAAAATTTTACTTAATAATAAAGAAATTTTAATAACAGAATTGCAGACTCAATTAAATGTAGAGAATAAGAGATTAATTTCAATATTAAAACAATTAGAAGAAGAAGGATTTATTGAAAATAATGAAATGATAATAAAGATTTCAAATTAATCTTCTGTAATAATTAGTTTATTTTTCCTGTTTTTAAATACTTAGAAATTTTAATTGCAAGCTTTTCTTGCTTTTTCCAATCGCCAAACGCATAACCCTTAGAGGTTAGTTTTTTAATTGACTTTTGTAAGGACTCTTGTATTCTATCAACCGATTTTTTTGCAAAAGGAGTTTGCGGTAAAGGAATAAAGGAATGAGTATGGATTCTAGCTCCCATTTTTGTTATTTTTTCCATCATCTCTATAGTATATTTTATATCCTCTTCGGTTTCCCCCGGCAATCCGAAGATAAAGTCAACATTAGCTTTAATCCCTACGTCTATCGTAAGTTCAACTGCAGTATATACATCCTCGACATCATGTCCTCTATGGCAGAGATCCAATATTTTTTGACTTCCTGACTGAGCTCCAATTATTATATTATCATTGGCTGCATATTGTTTAATTAATCCTAATGTATTTACATTCACATGTTCAGGTCTTACTTCTGAAGGGAATGAACCTAAAAAAATTCTTCCCTTGGATCCAATTATATTCTTTATTTTTATTAATAATTCTTCCAGCTTTTCCAAGTTTAAGCTCTTCCCATCTTTAGATCCATAAGAAAATGCGTTTGGTGTGATAAATCTTATATCTGTAAGATTTTTGTCCTTCATTATTTGGATATATTTGCTAATTGACTGAATACTTCTATGCCGTGGAATTGTTCCTGCAATATATGGTGTTTGACAGAAATAACATACATAGGAACAACCTCGGGTTATTTCTATAGGTCCAAATTTATTATATTTGACAGGAAATGGTGGATATATATCTAAATTAATTGGAGCCCTTTTATCGGTATAAAATAGCTCCTTATCCTCATTTAAATAAGCTATACCCTTTATATCCTTATATTCTTCATTATACCTAATTTTTTGAAAAAACTCTATTATAGTTTCTTCTCCTTCTCCAACAAAGATTATATCAAAACCCATTTTAAGCGTTCCTAAAGGATCTCCAGTAGGATGAGGTCCACCTGCTATATAAATTAATTTTTTACCATATTTCTTTATTAAAGTTTTAAGTAATCCATTAATATCCCAAAGTTGAGTTGTGAAAAAAGAGATGCCTAAGATGACTTTTTGATATTTTCTGATTAAATTTTTTAGACTATTAATAAGATTATCTTTATTCTTCAAAAAATAAATATCAATATCATCAATGAATTCCTCTGTCTCTAAAGCCCCAATTAGAGCATTGAAACTATATTTGTTATTTTTATGATAATATATGACAAAAGCAATTTTTTTCTGCAAATTATATCTCGATTATTATTTTCATTATTTTAAAAAATATTAAATTATTTTATTATTAAAAATTGGATTATAAAAGATTTAAATTTAAATTTATTAAATAAGCATTATTAATTAAAAAAAACAAAGTGAAAAAATTTTATGCTATTAAACGATATAATTGCTACGAGCCCAGGGGAGGTTGGCATTAGTTGGTTCGATTTTTACTCTATTGGCCATATTTGCTTCGGAATAGGTGCTTTTTTATTAATTTCATTATTCTACACAATACCAAAGGCTAAAGGTCATACACCCATATTCTCATTGCTGCTTGTTTTTATTCTTTCTATGATAACTTTCGTTGTTTGGGAACTAATTGAGAATTATGTGCTTATTTGGATTGGTCTAAAATTTGAAGGACGAGCTGATAGCTTGCAAAATTTGACAACCGATATTCTTTTAGGAGGTCTTGGAGCGCTAGGTGCTTGGGTTTTTGCTTATATGACTTTTGAGAAAGACAGAAAAATTTGGCCATATTACACATTTGGGACCATAAGTTTTTGCTTATGGTTAGTAGTCTTCATTATACTCCGTTATTTAACTATTACATAGTATTTTTTATATTTTTCTTTTTTCATTTTAAAATGGTTAATTTAAAAGAATATATAGAATTTGAAAAAGGAGCCTTACCTTTAATAATATCAGTTCCTCATGGTGGTACATTAGAATGTAGAAGTATTCCTAAAAGAACTGAAGGTATAATGGGAATTGATAAAGCCACCTACGAACTCTCTCATGATTTAATTAATCATTTAAAAAATAAATCCGAAAGATTACCCTCATATATTATTTCAAAAGTAAGACGCAGTAAAATAGATTTAAATAGAAGCGAAACCGAAGCGTATAACTCGAATTCAGCTTTAGCTAGCAAAATTTATCAATTATATCATAGGAAACTTAAAGGATTCATATCTGACAATTTAAAGACTTTCAATTATTCACTGCTAATCGATATTCATGGTTTTGAAAAACATAAACGACCACCAGGATATCGAGATGTAGAGCTTATACTAGGCACGAATAACTTAGCATCCATTTTTTCAAAACCAGTTCCTATTAAAGATAGAGATAAAAATATTAGGGGAAAAATTATAAAAAAATTTTTGAACTTAAGCATTCCCATAGCACCAGGTCGTCTGAGAAGGAAAGAGTATGTTTTAACAGGAGGATATATTATTAAACAATACGGGACTTCTAAAATTCCGGGGAGCCAATCTATTCAAATCGAATTTTCTGATAGAATTAGATTGTACGATGGAGATTTAAGGAGAAAAGTACTAAAAGCTCTCTCAGAAGTGCTTTTGGATGAAATTCTCTAAGTATTAATATTTAATATTACATAACAATTTAGTTTAACATTTTCATAAGAAAAATTCACAACAACCACTAGAAAATTCCTTTCTTTATGGATTATTTTTAACAAAAAAATATATTATCAAATAGATACTAATATATTAAAATATCTAATAAGGTTCGGTAATTATTTTTTTTTAAAAAATGAGTAAAGAAGATCATTTTGGTATCGATGATATAGAGAGTTTCATTGAAGGATTGAGGGAAACTATCGACTCGCTCAGCGAAACTGATCCAAAAAGTTATGGAATGCAATTGGAATTAGCACGAGCAATATCTCTCCTTCGAAATAAAAAACTTGCAAAAATTATACAAATTCCTAAAGTTAATTCCGAAACTCCCGATTCTAAAGAAGGTTTAAAGAATTTCTTGTTAAATAAATTAGAATTATTAAAAACCCATATAGATTCTGAAAATATAGTATATTCTAGAAAATTTAGATTCCTCAAGCAGATTGTTCAGTTACGTGAAAAAATTAATACCTTATGAAAATATTTTTCATATTTCTTAATTTTTAATAATTGATCTTGAAGTTTAAAGAAAAAAACAGAATTTCCTAAAATGTTAATAGATATACATTGTCATTGTAATCTCTATTTGAATTTGGATGAGATAATTAAAGAAGCTAAAGATTTTGGCGTTGAAAAGATTATATCTGTTGGAATGTCTGCGTTAGGTTTAGAAAGAATGTTAGAGATATCTAAACAATACGATTCAATATATCCTGCGTTAGGAATTCATCCAGAAGAGACCCAAGTGAATAATGACATTGAAAAACAGTTAGATTCTGTACTGAAATTAATTCGAAAAAATAAAAATACGATATGTGCGATAGGGGAAATAGGATTGGATCATTATTTTGTTAAGAAACGAGAATTATACCCTCTACAACAAAAGATTTTTAATTCAATGCTTTCAGTTGCGCAAGATTTAGAATTACCGGTTAATTTGCATACGAAAGGAGCAGAACAAATAGTTTTTGATACCTTACCTTCATTTCGCATTCCAAACATTAATATACACTGGTATTCAGGCCCAGAAAAACTATTGAAAAAAGGCATAGATCGGGGGTATTATTTCTCAATTACACCTGCTATCTCCTATTCTTCCGCAGTTAAGAAAGTTGCGATAATGGTAGATAAAGAGCATCTTCTTTTGGAAAGCGATGGACCCGTAAAATACTCGGAAAAAATAGGAACGCCATCAATGATTAGAGACGTTTTAAATCTTATCTCAAAATTTAAAGATGTTTCTGCTGATATATTAGAATGTCAAATATTCGAAAATACTAAAAAAATCTTCCCAAAAATTTTTTAAAAATTTAAAAATAATGATTTTTTTTTTAAAACACGTAATAAAAATTCAACATTTTTATTGAATAAGATTTAATTATTTAATAAGTATAAATCAATTTAATTGATTTAATTAAAATTCTAATAAAAAGAAGTGAAAAATAAAAAAATGGTAAAAGATACTCCTGTTTGGTATGAAACAGATCTCATCAAGGATAATATAGGTCGCTTGGGAGGTAAAGCTGTCCGAGGCGTAATGTCAGCTTATAATTCACCTAACATAATTACAGGCAAACTTGGTTTATTTTCATTAGCTGGCTACTTGGATAAGATGCTTGAAGAGGATGAGAAAAGAGCTTTAATAATCTGTGATGATTTCACTCAGAGATATGCTAATAAAGTAATAGAACATTTAGAAAGAGTAGATATGGAATGTAAAGTATGGGCAAAAGTATTACCAGAAGTACCGTTATATCAAGTTGAAGAGGGAGCTAAAATTTGCGAAGAATTTAAACCAAAAGTTTTAATTGCAATTGGAGGGGGTAGCGTAATGGATGCTACTAAAATAGTAATGTTAAAATATGAAAAACCGGAAGAGAATATGTTAATGATACTCCCAATCGGTTCATTGGGATTGCGTAAAAAAGTTAAATATTTGGTAGCAATACCAACGACCTCTGGAACTGGTTCTGAAGTTACTTACGCCGCTGTACTTACTGACACTGATAGAGATCCTCCAAAAAAAATAGAGATTATGAGTCCTGACCTAGTTCCTGATATTGCTATATTAGATATAGACTTTGTAAAAGATATGCCACCTTTTTTGACAATGGCGACAGGATTAGATGCTTTAGCACATTCAGTTGGTAGTTATGTTTCAAACTGGGGAACTCCATATGTTGATGCGATGAATATTACTGCGATAAAAGAGATCTTAAAATATCTTCCTCGCGCATATAAATATGGTGCAAAAGATTTAGAAGCCCGTGCTCATATGCAAATGGCTGTAACGATGGCAGGATTAGGTTTTGGGAATTCAGTACCAGGAATAGATCACTCCTTAGGACATAGTTTTGGAAAAATATTTGGGGTTCATCATGGTCTTTCTGTTGGTATGTTCACTCCTATTACTGTTGATTTCCAAAGTAAAATTACAGATAGATGGAAAGATTTATGTCCGATTTTTGGAGTAGAAGTAAGAGATAAAGATAGAGAGGAATTATTTAAAGAATTTATGCAAGCTCTTAAGAATTTCATTCACTCTCTTGATGCGCCTTCATGCGTAAAAGATTTAAAAAATCCTATAATAAATAAAGAGGAATATTTCGAAAAACTTGATCTATTAGCCGATTATGCTGAGAATGATGCTGTAACTCTCTTTTCTTATCGTACAATTAACCCAGAATTATTTAAAAAGATTTTTGAATATGCTTGGGATGGGAAAGCTATTGATTTTTAAATTATAATAAAAGGAGAAAAATAATGAGTTTAATTATAAAAGGATATAATGGAAAGATTGCTTATGTAAATTTAAGTGAGCAAAAAGTTGGCATTGAGGATTTAAATCCACAAATTGCTAAAGATTATTTGGGAGGTACAGGTTTAAGCGCTAAGATAACTTATGATCTATTATCTGAGAGTGATTACAATATATTAAAATCAGATCCATATTCAGAGATTAATCCCCTAATTTTTGCTACGGGACCTGTAACAGGAACTATCAGACCTTCTTCAGGAAGATATTCAGTTACCGGAATATCTCCACTGACGAAAATCTGGGGAGAAGGTACTTCAGGCGGTACTTTTTGCATATCTTTACGTAATAGCGGTTTTGATGCCATAGTTATTACTGGAAAAGCAAAAAATCCTACTTATTTATATATTCACGATGGAACTATTGAATTTAAGAGTGCCAGTACTATTTGGGGTAAATCCACGTATGATACTCAAACAATTATTAAGAATGAGTTAAATAATGACAAAGCTAAAGTCGCTACCATAGGAATTGCGGGAGAAAATTTAGTAAGATATGCAGGGATTATTAATGATGAAGGAAGAGCGGTAGGAAGATGTGGTTTAGGAGCTCTTATGGGTTCTAAAAATTTAAAAGCTTTAGCTATTCATGGAACAAATAGAGTCCAAATAGCTGATGTGGAACTCAGTAAAAAAATATTTAAAGCTGCTCAAGAAAAGGCCAAAGAAGATTTTCTTGGGGCAGCAACATTCAATGTATACAATCTTTATGGAACGAATTCTTATCTGGATATTGGAATGGCAATTGGTGATACTCCAGGATATTATTTTACTAAATCCGAGTTTTTTGCAGAGAAATTAACTGCAAAAACATTGAAAGAAACTTTTCCAGTTTTTAATTATGGTTGTGCTGGATGTGATATGCAATGTGGTAAAAAAACCATTATCGAACACAATGGAGAAGAAATAGAAGTTGATGGACCTGAATACGAGTCTGTTGCTTCGTTAGGGACAATGCTAGGTGTATTTGATCCTAAAAATGTGATATTATCATCTCATAAATGTAATATATATGGATTTGACACTATTTCTGGAGGTGTTAGCATTTCGTTTTTATTCTATTTAGTTGAAAATAATTTAGGAATAGAAAAAATAAAACAACATCTCAAAGACATTAAAATAGAAGAAATAAAATGGGGAAACGGAGAATTACTTTTAAAGTTAATTGATAAAATTTCAATGAGAGATGGTATTGGAGATGTGTTAGCAGAAGGTGTAAGAATTATGGCTGAGAAATTTGAAGTCGATCCAGAGCTAGCTGCTCATGTAAAAGGTTTAGAAATGCCAATGCATGACCCAAGAGCCTATGCTGGACAAGCATTAACTTATATGACCAGTTGCGTTGGAGCTAGTCACGAAAAATGCGATTGGTTTTCAGTTGAAATGGGAAGCGTGCCATATACAAACTTGCGGATCAAATCAGGTGATAACCAAAAGATAGATAGACGGGAAAAAGGTGTAATGGCATTACAAGATATAAGAGCGATTGATGATTCCGCCGTTAATTGTAATTTTAGGAATCCTGAACTATTAGATTTTATAGGATACATTAATGCGGCAACAGGCTTTAATTATGACAGAAAATCTTTAGTGAAAGTTGGAGAACGTATTAATAATATTAAAAGAGTTATCAGTTGCAAATTAGGAATAACCAGAGCAGATGATAAATTAGCTGGTATAAATACTAGAGTTCTACAGGAAGGAAAAATAGCAGGCATAAAGCTTGATTTAGAACATAATTTAGAACGGTATTATAAAGAAAGACAATGGGATTGGGAAACTGGTAAACCCACGGAAGAGAAGTTAAAAGAACTGGGAATACTATAAAATTTATCTAAATTTTTTTTAATTTTTTTTATTATTCATTTTTATTCATTAAATCAAGAACTTCTTCAGGAAATATTTCTCCTCTATTCTTCATTCTGTTTAACATATCTTTAACTTCAGAAATGGTATTTCCATAGATATGAAGTGAGTTACTAAAGTCCAAATAATGCCCCATTTCCACGCCGAGTTGGTCCGCGACGCTCTTTTGAATTCTAATCATGCCATTTACGTTTGCTTCCCAAGCTCGAAAAAGATCTCGGCTTCTCCATGTAGTTTGCATTATTAGTTGATTATCTTTTATGCGCATATAAATTCTCTGAAGGCAAGGTGGATCGTGATGGTATGGATCTATAAGCGGCCTCCAGGTTATAGCTTGAGCTCGACGACTATAAGGCTTGTCTTTTAATTTTTGTACAATGTATTCAATCTGATTAATTTTTGGAAAGTTAATAACACCTAATGGGATCTTATCGACACCGATTTGCTCTGAAATCTTTTTATCTAAATCAAATTCCACACCATTTTTTAGTTTCCATATATTAGATTCCGCTTTACTCTCGATTTTTTCTGCTTGTATTAATTTTTGATGCGTTTTTACAAATTCATTATCGACATATTCTGAATCGTAATTTACATGGATTGTATCTTCCAGTGAGAAGGGAGTGTAATTAAAAATTCGATCATGATATGAATATGGAAAACTCACACCTGAATCCCATATGTAGTGATCGTTCGCACCATCCATAATTTCTTCAATGTATCCACTCTGAATCGAACCAATAAGATAAGTGTCTGCCATGCACCCATATACTTCGTAAGAATTTCCATACTTAGATTTTATTCTCAAGGTTTTATCTTTTCTCATAATAGGATTGCTTAAGGGATCATCTATTTCAATTAATACAGTAGCATCCTTAGATGGAGGATCTTTAGGATTATCATA
>Ga0209536_100015418_pt1 | contig 10920 bp, 9 predicted proteins | sample DeeMarSeWOR28_12_FD_187461 | JGI IMG/M metagenome (GOLD analysis project Ga0209536, IMG submission 187461) | Marine sediment microbial communities from White Oak River estuary, North Carolina - WOR-2-8_12 (SPAdes) (version 2) | ecosystem: Environmental > Aquatic > Marine > Intertidal zone >... | reverse complement strand
TAGCGTCCGCCGCTGTGGATGGTGGTGTTCCAGGTGTCCTTGCTGCCGACCCGGGCGTAGCAACCCAGGTAACGGCCACCGAGAAACACCAGCCCGAGGTCCTGGCCCGGCAGGTCGAGTTTTCTCTGGATGTACATGACGGGGTTATCCGTGCGGAAGTCGTCGATGCGTGTCTGCAGTTGCGTCTCCGGCAGGTCGGCGCCTAGCACGCACATGCCGCGCGCCTTGGTCGAATACAGCGGCTTGAACACGGCCTCGCCGAAGTCGCGGACGGCAGCCGCGGCGTCGGCGGGATTTTCCGTGATGCGTGTTTCCGGCATGGGTATGCCGGCGCTGCGCAGCGTGACCGTGCAGCTCAGCCGGTCGATCAGGCGCAGGATGCTGAGCGCCGGGCTGAACACGCGCACGCCGGCGGACTCGGCAACGCGCAGCAGCTCCAGCCGGTCCAGGGTATGGGGGCTGTACTCGGCGCTGATCTTCTTGACGATCAGGGCGTCGAGCTCGCACAGGTTGCGCTCGCCGTGCCACAGGATGTTGTCTGCCAGGTCCAGCCTGACATCGGCCATATCGCACAGCAGGCGCTCCCCGGTGCGTGCCTGCACGGCATCGGCCAGCACCTCACTGGACCATTTGCCGGGCAGACCGATTACGCCGATACGTGGTGTGTCAGCCATTGAACAGCTCCCTGACCGGTGTGCGGAAACCCTCGATGCGCCCGGCTGGTGTTTCCAGCACCCGTTCCAGCAGGTAGCGGGCGCGCAGGAACATGCCGTCGGCCAGCGACTTGTCGAGAATGAAGCGTGTCGAGCTGGCAAAGGAGCGCGCCAGTGCCAGTGCCAGGCGAACCTCGAAGGTGGCATCGCCGGACTTGCGCGCGAAGCGCCGGACGCTGGCATAAAAGTCCGTGGCGACACGGTGGATGCGCTGGCGCCGTGGCTGGTCGAGCACGTGCAGGCGGTAGTTCGAGACCATGAATACGGATACGTCCTGTATGTAATCCATGTAGTCGGAACGGTGCAGGTCGATGAAGTTGATGCGTTGCTCCATTGGGTCGTAGATTACATTGTCGACGTTGAAGTCCCCGTGGATGTAGACCGAGAAGGGCGCCTTGATGCGGGATTCGAGCTTGCCGGCGCGCTGCACCAGACGGTCGAACGACGCGATACCGGCGCCGCACAGCCGGCTCTTGCCCTGCCGGTACTCCGGGTGTACGGCGTAGACGTCACCCATGCGCCGCTGCAGCTGCCGCATGTAGCGGGCGGCAACACGTTCATCCGTCCGGGTTTCATTCCACACGGAGCGGCAGGTCCTGCCGAGACGTCGCAGTGATTCCTTTACCAGCTCGTCCGACTCGTGCAGCACGATCTGCTCGAAGGTCTGGCCGGCAAGGTGTTCGATCAGCAGGGCGGCCGACTGGCCGCGTTTCTTGTACGACAGGATGCGCGGGGCGAGACCCGGGTAGATCTCGTGCCAGCTGCGCACGCTCTGGTGTTCCTCCTTGAGCTTGCGCCTGGCGCCGTCCTTGACAATGGCGCGGTACGCCGTGTCATCCACCTTGCCGGCGACGGCTGAAATTCCGCTGCCGGAGCGGGTTTCCGCGACGCGCTTGAGTTCCAGGCTGGAGGACGGGTCCACGTCGCTGAGTTCCGGGACCGAGTCGAGCAGCATCCGGTAACGCTGTATATCGACGGGCTGGCCGAGGTTGCAGGAGATGATCGCCTCGCCGATGCCCAGCAGGGCATCCCCCATCTGCTCGATGGCCTGGGCAACAAACATGGTGGATATCAGTTGCCGCGGGTGCTTGCTGCGCTTGACCCTGGTGGCGAACTGTTTCAGCTGTTTGCGGAAGCTCCGGTCAAGGCGCCGCTCGACGCGGCCGATGCGCAGGGCCTGCTGCGTGTCGCCCTGCTGCAGGGCGGCGTCGACACTGCCTATGGCATCGATGACCTGCTGCAGATCTCCGGCAAAATCGTTATTGCACTGGTGCCGCGGGTTGTCGAGGTGGCCGTATTGCCGGATGCAGTCGCAGCACAGTTCGGATATCCGCAGCAGCTCGGTGGCAATCTGCTGTATGGTCCGCAGCATGGCGACCTTGCCCCGGCTGGCGCCGGCGATGTCGCGATAACAGCTGTCGTGTATGCGATCCTTGAGGTTCGAGGCATAGCCGCTGCGGTCAAGCACCCGGCGCGCGATGCTCGGCGAGCAGTCTCCGAAGAAGGCCTGCAGGTGCTCGACCTGCGAGGTGGTCTCGACCAGCAGGAAGCGCAGGTTGTCGCGGATGGCCTTTGGCAGACGCATGCTCAGTCAATAAGCCCGATATATGAATGGATTTCACCGCGCAGGGCATCGATCACGTGTCGGCCCAGCGATGCCGGGAACAGCTGGACCTGTTCAAGTTCCCGGAGCGGCATCCAGACAACGCCGGTCTGGTGCTTGTCGGGATGGTGGCCGCTGGTTGGTGTGTAGTCGCCGGGAACACTGCACTGGAACATCAGTTCCAGTACATGCCGGGTACTCGGCGGCGAGGAGTCGCGGAGCTTGAAGAAGTCGGCGACGAACAGCAGCCGGTCAATGTTGACCGTGGTGCCGATCTCCTCCTGGCATTCCCTGACCAGCGCCTGCTGCAGGGTTTCGCCGGTGTCCTGGCCGCCGCCGGGCAGGGCATAGCGCTCGGGCCTGCCACCACCCTCCTTGCGTAACAGCAGCAGCTGTTCGTTGCGGATAATGACAGCGCGCGCGGCATTGCGAATGTCCGGCAGTAGGTTGTACAACTTACGTTGCCCCTGAAGAATGGTTTCCGTGCTGATCCCTGAAGCAAGTCTAGCAGTATCCAAGCCGCGACATAAACTGCCGGGGCGGGCGATAACCAACCGGCAAGGTGACACAAAACCTTGATATGCGCTACGCTTGCATGTCGGACTGCCGTCAGGCATCACTAAAAGGCCAATAACCCGAAACCAATGCCCACGGAATCGCGATACCTGCTGGAAAACAAGGACAGCCCGGTCCGCTGGCGCGAGCGGCTGGTTGATGAACTCGGTCTGGTCGCCGATCCGGCAGAAAGTTACCGGCTTGCCTGCTGCGACAGTTTCGACTGGCGCCTTAACCACGCGGGCCGACAGCTGAACTGGCTGCAGTACCCCGGCTATTCGCTGCTGAGGCTGGTGCGCCTCGAGGATGACACCACCGAGGCCGAACTCGAACTTGGGACGGTCGATACGCGATTTGCTGCCGGGCTGCCGGCCAGTGAGCTGCGCGACATCATCGAACCGTTGCTGGATATCCGTGCCTTCCTGCCACTGGTCACCCTGAAGATCCGCAGCCACTGCCTGCGACTGGAGGACGACGAGGGCAAGACCCGGACACGCCTGTATGTCGAGTCCATCAGCCGGCTGACGGAGGAGGGCGGCGCCGGGGTCATGATAAAACGCCTGCGCCTGCAGCCGCTGCGCGGTTACGAAAAGTCGGCGCTGGCCATTGGCCGTAAACTGGAAAAAAAATATCACCTGCAGGCAGACGCCGGCAGTCTCTGTGAACAGGCACTTGCAGCTGCCGGCAGACAGCCCGGCGACTACTCCAGCAAGCTGAATATCCAGCTGCAGGCGGACATGCGTGCCGATGCCGCAGTACGCAGGGTGATGCTGGAGCTGTATCACACCATGCAGGTGAACGAGCAGGGCACTATCGAGGATCTGGACAGCGAGTTCCTGCACGATTTTCGCGTGGCAGTGCGGCGCACCCGCTCTGCACTGACCGAGCTGAAGGGCGTGTTTCCCCCAGCCACACATGAGCGCTTCAAGCGCGAGTTTGCTTGGCTTGGCAGTGTCACCACGACGCTGCGCGACCTCGATGTCTACCTGCTCAAGTTCAACCGCTACAAGGCAATGCTGCCGCAGGACCTGCGAGACGGCCTGGAGCCGCTGCGCGACCTTCTGCGCGACAAGCAGCATATCGAGCAGACGCAGCATCTGGCCGTGCAATTGCAGGGCGCCCGCTACCGCAGGCTGAAACAGCAATGGCTGCGCTACCTCGAATCACCGCTGGCAAAACGGCCTGTCGCCAGCGATGCCGCGAGGCCGATCGGCGAGGTGGCGCGACGGCGCACCTGGCGGATGTACAAGCGCGTCATGCGCGAGGGCAGAGCGATCACGGACGAATCGCCGGCGGTGGAACTGCACGAGCTGCGCAAGTCCTGCAAGAAACTGCGTTACCTGATGGAATTTTTCCAGTGTCTGTACCGGCCAAAAGCCATTCGCGCCCTGATCCAGGAACTCAAGCAACTTCAGGAAAACCTCGGCGACTACCAGGACCTGGATGTGCAGATCGCTTCGATTGAGCACTTTGCGGAAGAAATGAAAGAGCGTGGTATGTATGATGACGTCACGGCGCAGGCGATGCGGGCGCTGCTTGCCGGCCTGCATACCCAGATGGATGATGTGCGCGCCCATTTCCATGAACGATTTGAGCGTTTTTCGCTAAAGGAAACCCGCAGTCTGTTCCGGGAACTGTTTCGTCCCGAACCGGCGTCAGCAACCAGATGATTACCATTGCCTCGTACAACATCAAGGGCGGCGTCGGCAAGACCGCGACGGCCGTCAACCTCTCCTACCTGACGGCATGTTCCGGCGCCAATGCACTGCTCTGGGACCTCGATCCGCAGGGCGCGGCGAGCTTCTATTTTCGCATAAAGCCGCGCGTCAAGGGCGGCCTTCGCGACCTGTTCCGTCGCAAGAACAGGCTGCAGAGGGCCATCAAGGCAACTGATTTTCGCCGGCTGGACCTGGTGCCTGCCGATTTTTCCTATCGCAACATGGATCTGAAACTCGAGGAAAGCCGCAAGCCGGGTGCGCAGCTGAGAAAACTGGTGAAACCGCTGCGCAGGCAGTATCGCTACCTGTTTCTGGACTGCCCGCCGAGCATATCCCTGACCTCGGAGAATATCTTTGCCGCGGCTGACGTGCTGCTGGTGCCGGTGATCCCCACCACACTGTCGCTGCGTACTCTGGAGCAGTTGCAGGAGTTCTGCAAAAAGAAAAAATACCGGCACCTCAGGATAGTGCCGTTTCTCTCCATGGTCGACCATCGCAAGAAGCTGCATTGCGATATCGTTGATCAGCCACCGAAGTCACTGAAAAAAATGCTCACCACCTCTATTCCCTACGCGAGTGATGTAGAGCAGATGGGCCTGAAGCGTGCACCGCTGGAGACCTACGCACATAGCAGCAAGGCCGCGCAGGCCTATCGTGACCTGTGGGAGGAACTGCAGGGGCGGCTGGGTTCCTGAGACCGTCCCGTTACCGGAATGCAGCTGGTCCGGCATCAGCCGATGCCCGCGAACCGGGAGAAGGCTGCACCTCCCTGTCCAGCCCTGCAATCGTCGTCATATGCAGCAGTCGCCAGTCCGGTGTTGCCACAGTGATAGTCTGTCGTGCGATTGTGAAAATCCGCTTAAGCTGGCATGACAATCTTGTGTTGCCGCCGGGCGACTGACAGGCAGGCCGGCCAGGTCGCGGCAAGCATTTGATAGCTCAGGGGTAAACCGGTTGCCGCGTGGCGGCCCGGGGGTTGATGAACGTATCGGCGACAGCTACAGTTGACAGCAGGACTATATATCAGAAAACACAAGCATAAGGAGGAGCAAATGGCTGATTCAATGAACGATATTCTGCATCCCGGCGCCGACAGGGCCGGTGAGCCCGGATTCCCGCATGCGCCCGCCGGCTGGAAGCAGGACAGCGCCATGAGTGCAGCACAGGGGCTGGGGCTGGAGCCGGGCGATGCACACTGGGACGCGGTGCGAGCACTGCAGGAGTACTTTGCCAGGCATTCGGACGGCAGCATCAATTCGCGTGAACTGCACGATGCACTGGAAGAGCGGTTTCATTCCCGGGGTGGCATGAAGTATCTCTATACCCTGTTCCCGGGTGGACCGGTAACCCAGGGCTGCAGGCTTGCCGGTGTCGAGCCACCGGCCGGAAGCGCGGACGCCGGCTTTGGCAGCGTGCAGTAGGCGTAGGGCGCGGCGAAACCGATTATCCCGCCACGGGTCAGGGTAAGGGCGCGCACCGACCGGGTTGATTCGTGGAGCAGACCGTCATTATCAAGGGCAGGCCCCTGAAGATACGAATCAGCCGCCGGGCAGAGGCGCAGTTGCGCCGGCGCAGTGCGCCGCTGTTCCTCGAGATGGAGCTGTATTTCAGCTGCCTGTTGCGCAAGCGTGTCAACTTGCACGAGCGTGTCGACGGCATCGAGGCTCACATCATCAATGACAGCCTGAGTATCTGGTTCAGGCCGGTTGTGACGAAAACCTGCGCGATGCGCGAGTGCACGCCCGGCAAGCCTCCCGTGACCGACATGCCGGTTGTCAGGCCTGAACGTTACTTCCCGCACTGGCTGACACTGGACTACAAGGCCGGCGACTGGCGCGCAGACTTCGGCTATGCCGATATTGCGGTCTGAGTCGCTGGCGCGCCCGTCGCGCTCACGTGACGGGTATTGGAGAACACCTTCAGTCCCTGAGGGCAGGAGTTAGCGGCTGCAATTTCCGTCAGGGGTTGCCGTAATCCAGCCCGGGGTGATGCGGCCGGGATCGTACAATGGAAGACAGATTGACATGGTATGTCTCCTGGCTGGCCTATCCGCTGGTGATGCTTGCCGCGCTGCTGATGTATGCCGGTCTCGAGACCCGGTTTGACTCCCCTGCTGTCAGTGTCAATATCCCGGTCATCCTCGGTGCGATCCTGGTGACGCTGCTGGAGATCCGCTTTCCGAAACACGGTTACTGGCGGCCCGGCACGGCCGAGATCCGCAATGATCTCGCCTACATGATCAGCGTGCAGCTGATCCTGCCGCGAATCGTGGTATTCCTGCTGATACTCTCGCTGGTGCAGCCGATACAGGCGAGCCTGACCATCCTGCCTGGCGTCTGGCCGCACGAGGCGCCACCCTGGCTGCAGGCCGTGCTGATGATCCTGGTAGCCGACTTCCTGCGCTACTGGCTGCATGTCGCGGCACACCGCAACCGCTACCTGTGGCGCCTGCATGCGGTGCACCATTCACCGCACCGCCTGTACTGGCTGAATGTCGGACGTTTCCATCCGCTGGAAAAGATACTGCAGATGTTTCTGGATACGCTGCCATTCATCCTGCTGGGCGTGTCCGAGCCGGTGATCGCCATGTATTTCGTGTTCTACGCCGTCAATGGATTTTTCCAGCATTCGAACATCGAACTGCGCTACGGCCTGCTGAATTACGTCATCAGCGGCGCCGAACTGCACCGCTGGCACCACTCGCGCCTGCCGGAGGAATCCAATCACAACTACGGCAACAACCTGATCGTCTGGGACCTGCTGTTCGGTACCTGGTTCCTGCCACGGGGGCGGGAGGTGGACGAACTCGGTCTGCAGAACCGGCACTACCCGCTGCGGCTGGCCGAGCAGATGAAGACGCCGTTCACGCCGGATATCGTCGAGCGCGAGGTGCCGTTGCAGAGCTTTGGCCGGGTCGGTTTCCGGTTGCTGATGTGGCTGCGTATGCAGGCGGTATTCCTGCTCCACGTGCTGCCGTGGCTGGTCAGGGCGGGGCACCCCCGCAAGGTCCAGAGGAAACTGCTGCGAAAGATCGTTGCCGCCAACGCCAGGACCCGCTTCGGTCGGGAGCACGGTTTCGGGCAGATACATTCGCACGCCGACTACATGCGACAGGTGCCGGTACAGGACTACGAGACGCTGCGCCCGTGGATCGCGGAGCAGGAGGCCCGTGGGATACCGGCGCTGACGCGCAAATCGCCCGTCATGTATGCGCTAACCAGCGGCACCAGTGCGGAACCGAAACTGCTGCCGGTCACCCGGTCCGCCATGCGGCAGTTCGACCGCGAGCAGAAGATCTTCTCCTGGGTCATGTATCATCACTGCCCGGCGGCGTTTCACGGCAGCATCCTCGGTTTCGTCAGTCCCGCCATGGAGGGGCGCCGACCGTCCGGTGTGCCATACGGTTCGGTGTCGGGGGAGTTCTACAAGTCGATGCCGAAACCGTTCCAGCGCCTGTACGTGGTGCCGCCGCGGGTCTTCGATATCGAGGACTACAACATCAAGTACAAGGTCATCCTGCGCCTGGCGCTGGCGACACCCAACATCACGTCCATGGCGGGAGCGAATCCATCGTCGTTTCTGCGCCTGCTCGAGATACTCAACACCTCGCGCGAGGAAATGATCCACAGTCTCGAGACGGGTGAACTGGCCGAGCTGCAGCGACTCGACAGCGGGCTGCGCGAGGCGATTGCCCCCGCAATCGTGCCATCACCGGTGCGTGCCTCCTTCCTGCGAAAACTCGAAGGCCGGCAACAGCTGGGCTTCAGCGAGCTGTGGCCCAACATCCGGCTGCTGACCGTGTGGACCGGCGGCAGTTGCGGTATCCCGATCGCTGCCCTCAGGCAACACCTGCCGGAGACCACCTCGGTGGTTGAGCTGGGTTTCCTCGCCAGCGAGTTTCGCGGCACGATTACCCTCGATACTGCCACGGGTGACGGCCTGCCGACCCTCGATCACAATGTCTTCGAGTTCGTTGAACGTGCAGCATGGGAGGCCGGTGAGCGCGATATCCTGCGCCTCGACGAGCTGGTGGAGGGCGGCGAATACTATATAATAGTTACAAATATATCAGGGCTTTACAGATATTACATGAACGATATTGTGAGAGTGACCGGGCGCTACCGCCAGACCCCGCTACTGCGTTTTGTGCAGAAGGGGCAGGGCACCACCAGCATCACCGGCGAGAAGCTTTCCGAGGACCAGGTCCTGCAGGCGCTGCTGCGGGCCGAGCAGCAGTTCGGCTTTTCCACCCGCTTCGTCATGACGCTGGCTGACGAACTGAACCCGGGCTACCGCATGTACCTGGAGTCCGGCCAGCTGACAGACGACAGGCTCGGCGAACTGGGGGAGTTCCTTGATGCCTCGCTGGCGGAGCTCAATATCGAGTACCGGGGCAAGCGCGACAGTGGCCGGTTACTGCCATTTGTCGTGTTGCGCCTGGATCCCGGTGCCGGTGAGGCCTACAAGGCTCACCGCATCGGGCAGGGTCAGCGCGAGGGGCAGTACAAGTATCTGGTGCTGCAGTACCAGAAAGATTTCGATTTCGACCTGTCGCCGTACCTGCAGCGGTAGCCGGGGTAGGAAAGCGTGCAGATCGGGCATGTGGATATCCGTTTTCTCAAGATCCCCTTCAACGCGGTCTTCCGGCATGCGTCGGCCGAGCACCATACCACCAGCAGTATCTGGCTGGAGGCGCGGGATACATCAGGCCTGCTCGGGCTCGGCGAGTGCTGCCCGCGGCCGTATGTTACCGGTGAGACCCTGCAGGGTGCGGCAGCGTTCATCGACTCACAACTGGCTGCAGTGAAGCGTGATATACAGGACCTCGATTCCCTGCTGGCATGGGTGTCGGCGCATGCGCCGGACATTGACCGCAATCCCGCGGCCTGGTGTGCACTGGAACTGGCGCTGCTCGATCTGCTGGCGCGCGAACAGCGGCAGTCGGTCGAGGCGCTGCTCGGGCTGCCTGAAATCCGCGGGCCATTTTGCTACACCGCGGTGCTGGGCGATGCGGACCTGCGGATATTCACGGCACAGCTGGAGCGCTACCGGCAATCGGGGTTTTCCGACTTCAAGGTCAAGCTGTCCGGCCGTCTCGGGCATGACCGCGACAAGCTGGCCCGCTTACGCAGTGACGGCAGGGAAGGGTTGACGCTCCGGCTGGATGCCAACAACCTGTGGGATGACTGGCGGCTCGCCGCGGATTACCTGCAGGAGTTGCCGGGGCCATTCACAGGGATGGAAGAGCCACTGGCCGTGAACGATTACTCCGGCATGGAATGTCTGTACCGGGAGACCGGTATCCCGGTCATTCTGGACGAGTCGTTGCTGTGTGCCGGCCAGGTTGCCGGGCTTGCCGAATCCGTCGACTGGCGGATTAACCTGAGGGTATCCAAGATGGGTGGCCTGCTGCGCTCGCTGGACGTGCTGCAGGCTGCGCGCAGCCGCGGGGTCGGCATCATAATCGGTGCACAGGTCGGCGAGACCAGCCTGCTGACGCGTGCCGCCATGACGCTGGTCATGGCGGCGGGTGACTTGCTGGAGGCCCAGGAAGGGGGGTTTGGTACGCACCTGCTGAGCCGGGATGTCTGCGAGCCGGTGCTGATGTTCGGTGCCGGCGGCAGGATTGCCGCTGCGGCTGACCGGCTTGCCGGACAACCGGGGTTTGGTCTGCTGCGCGACCCCGATACCGATGAACTGCTATCGAAGGAGCCGTGAGCATGCGGGAAGTCATCAGGCTGGCAACCGATGCGCGCGAAACGCTGGTCGATATCACGGACCAGGTGAAGGCGGTGGCGGCGCGCAGCGGTGTCCGAGACGGCCTGGTCAGCGTTTACGCGCAGGGTGCGACGGCTGCCGTCATGATCCAGGAAAACTGGGACGAGAGTGTGCAGACGGATGTCGTCAATTTTCTGCGCCAGATCATTCCCAGGGGTGTCTGGCTGCACGATGCCCAGGACGGCAATGGTGATGCACACCTGAAGGCGGGCCTGGTCGGACCGTCCGAGACCATCCCGCTGATCGACGGCAAGCTTGGACTCTCCACCTGGCAGAACGTCTTCCTGTGTGAATTCGATGGCCCCCGCCGGGACAGGCAGGTGGTTGTTAGCGTGATTAAAGATGGCCAGGGATAGCTATGCCGGAATCGGCGGGGTGCTGACTGATACCGGGCCAGGCAGAAAGATTCCGCAGCATGTTCTGCCAAAGGGCGGGATATACCCCTTGGGTTAAGGTATCTCTTCGATATAGCTTCGCGCGATCGGGGTTTGCACGTAGTAACGTTTCTCGCCCTTCCTGACCCAGAAATAATAATAGCCCTTGTCCGGCTCGG
>Ga0209536_100015415_pt1 | contig 10920 bp, 8 predicted proteins | sample DeeMarSeWOR28_12_FD_187461 | JGI IMG/M metagenome (GOLD analysis project Ga0209536, IMG submission 187461) | Marine sediment microbial communities from White Oak River estuary, North Carolina - WOR-2-8_12 (SPAdes) (version 2) | ecosystem: Environmental > Aquatic > Marine > Intertidal zone >... | reverse complement strand
TTTATTCCTGACAATCCAGCGTCATATAAATTACCTACTTCGCGATAGAAGTCTCCTTGATCTGCAACATATTCCCAAGGAGTTTCAGGAATACCACTTTCTGCAAATAAGTCAAAGGTGGGGCTTAATCCAGTGTAGTTTATAGCCATCATTGACGGGCTGCTTAAGGTAAACAAATAACGTGTTCCGCTTACAAGAGTTGTATTGACATTCAATTCTAGATCGGCTGTATCAGCAGTTGCAGCAACATTTCGAAGATAAATTGTATATTCTTGATTGGTGTAACCTTTCGAATATAAAACCAGAGTCAGTTTAGTATCTAAAATAGCTCGAACTAATAATCCATTTTGATTTAAAGAACCACTAATTACTTGAAAATTATCTCCTAGAAGGAAAGGAATAGTTTGATTTGTAGATGGATCTAGATCATTCATAAACAAATAAATTCTATAAAACTCTCCTTCAAGCAAAGGAAGCGAAAATTGACGTAAGCTAAATCCAATTTTCTTGTTTATATCTTCTGCTGTTAGTTCTTTATCAGGTAATGGGCTAGGGATATCCTGTACAATTTCAGCTCCAAATGTATTATTCACTGGTATTGTAATACTTGACCTTGATCCCATTTTGTGAGGCGTTAATGATACGAGAGTGTTACTATCAACCTCAAAAGTAAATCTTAATGTCATTTCGTCAATTGGAAAAACTGGTATAGTTTCTTTCCAAACACCTGTTAATGACATTCCTGAATATGGAAAAATTGAGGTTTCAAAGACCAGAGTTCCTTCAGCGGAATCATCCTTTATATCAACATCTAAATAAAATGGATCACTCGAATTTATCATAACAATGTATTCTTCACTGTCTTCTGCTAAGAATGTAAACTTGTAATTCATGTGTAAACTTATTGGCATTAGTTGTGTTGCGCTGTAGCTGGCTTCATCATCGGTGGAAGTTCTCACTACACGAGGTAAGTCTTCATCTTCATAAAAAGGATGCAATGAGTTACGACTATCACTAGATTTTAGGCTAGTTGTTAAAAGTTGCCCTGGGTTACGATTTGTATTAAGTGTATTAAAAATACTTGATGATGCATCTGAATAATATAAAGTTGTTGGTAATCCTGTATACGTAATATCAGGGAATGCCAAACCTGGATTTATTAGATAATAATCCCAGTTATCAGTCAGAGAACTAGGAGTAAAAGTATCCTGCTCTTCTGAAATATCAATTATTGGTGTTTGTGCTGAAACTTTAATAATAACAAACGATGATAATATTGTTATAAAAAATAAGCACAAAATAACCTTTTTAGATTTCATTATAAATCCTCGTATTGTTTTTAGATTTTTTTGAAACAGGTAGATTTAGGGTTCCTCTTATTTATAGCTTGAGAAATAAAATCTTGAATAAGATCTATAATATAATTTCAGAAGAATTATATTTGTGGAATTTTACTGCTATTTTTTGCTATATTATTGAGGTAGAAGGTAGAATAAGTAAGATACAGTTATAATTTTTATAAAATATAAGAAATTCAGGTTTTTTTAAAAAAAATGGGTTACGCTCACCTTTTTATTTTTCCTGGTAAATAGAAGTGATATTTCTTTCTGAATAATTTTGTTAAAATCCACCGATCTAAACGACGGGCATTTTGAAAAATAATCCAGATTTGCTTATCTTCATCGTAATAACTTTTAATTTCACTATATAAAAGCGGTTTAACATCTAATATAGGATTCTGAGCTAGAAAATCATTCACAACTTTAATTATATCAGGAATAATGTCTTTTCGTTGTTCTTTGAAGAAATTAGCTATTAAATCAATAATGACTAATCTTAGATCATAGTATCTGCCAACAACGTCTTCTAGAAACAGGGTCTTTAATACAAAACGTAAAAAGCTGGGGGCTGATCTTAAAAATAATATTGGTTCCATAGCATCAACCCCATTTATTCGAAACATTGGAGTTGATGTGTCTAAATATAACAATTCTGTTTTTAAAGAAATTTTAAGATCATTTGCATTATATCCAACGATACTCCAATTTGAAATTTGTCCATCAATTCCGATTTTTAATCTTGTGTGCTTTTGATTATTATAAGTCCAAATTTTAGCTAATTTTTGAAGAATAAGAAAGATTAGTATCTTTACTTCCTCATCTGTGACAGTATGAATGATTCTATTTCCAATTGAGTTTAGATTAATTTTCTCTTGAGCGCAGTAAAGAGAAATCGGACCAGATTCACGAGGTTTTAACCAATAAACATCAGAGGATGGAACAGGAATGTCAAGACGGGATAAAATTTCATTATATAACCGATAAGCTTTCATATGTCTTTCTACTTGGTGGACACTTTGAAATATAGGTAATCGCTTATATGCGATCCCTGGACTATCCTGAAACTCAAATACTAAGGAAATTTCCCCATAGCCTAAAATAGTAATTGGAATTCTACTTTTATCAGGATTCATTGTATCGATTGTGTATTCGAACTGTCTAATTAGTTGTTGATTAATATTCAAGCAGAACACCTCACTAAAGACTTTTCATCTGAAATCAATTGAGCTTTTACAAACTTTACTCTTAGTATTATTCAGATTAAGCTTCTTCTGATGATTCTTTCCATAATTGCTGCATCTCAAGATTTGTCTTTAATAATTCCTTTAAAGATCCCGAAGCATCAAGATGGCCATTCTTTAAGACTAATATTTGATCTGCTTTGCTAAGGACATTCTTTTTGTGTGAAACGACTAGGAAAGTCTTTTTCAGGTTCTTTTGGAATAATCTTTTCCATAATAGTTCTTCTGTTTCGACGTCTAATGCACTTGATAAGTCATCCAATACAAGTAATTCAGCATTAGTGAAAAGCATTCGTGCAGCAGCTAATCGTTGTTGTTGCCCACCAGATAATTTCTTTCCTTTAGGTCCTACTAAGGTATCTAATCCATTTTCTAATTCTGGTACATCCTCTTCAAAAACAGCTAATTCCAATATTTCAGAGATTTTTTGATTCGTGACTTGAGATCCTAGCATTAAATTTTCTCGTACAGTAACTGAAAGTAATGATGGTACTTGTGGGGTATATGCGGAGTAGGGGGGAATAAAAAATTTGGAAGGATGTTCAACTTGAATATTATTCCAAAAAATATTTCCCTCTGTAACTGGTAACAAGCCTAATAAAGCTTTTAACAAGGTAGATTTTCCAGAACCCACACGTCCTGTGATCACGGTCAAAGATCCTGTCGAAATCTCAAAAGAAATATTTTCAATGCCATGACTTGTACCTGGATAAAGATATGTCATATTTTTAACCGAAATATTTTGTAATTGATTACTCCCAGTAATTTGTGGGACAACAATCTCAGGAAATGGTTCTTTTAGAAAAAGTTCTTGTCTTTTGACGATATTATCCCTTGGAATATTTTGCTCATCACTGACCATAAAAGTAATCATTCGTTGATAAGCTACCTTAGTTCTATGATATCTTGCAATAGATTCGCCAATATAATTAATAAATGCGGTTATCCAACCTAATAAATATTGAAATAATGCAAAATCACCAATATGAAACGTACCAGCAAACATAGGCTCCCTAATAAGAATAAACATTATTCCAGTCGCCAAAACAACAATAAAGGTACGTAATGCCCTCAATAATCCCCCAAAGAATTCATCATTAATTCCTGCTATAGCTCGTTTATTATTAATCCCTTCAAAATGTTTTAAAATATTTTCTTCTGCAGTATTTACTTGGATACTTTGAATGGAGGTAAATATTTCTCTTATCGTACTTGTGACCTCTCCAGTAGCCTTTCTATGCTCATTACGATAATAAACAACCTTTTTACGCAATGAATTCACAAAAATTATTACAAAAATAAACGGGAGGAACACAAAAAAGGTTACTTCGACATTTATTTGAAGCATTAAGAAAACAGCAATGATACCAAACAAACAGAAATTCGAAAGATCTGCTATGGCGATTGGAAAATAAGCAGCTTCACTTGCATCTTGGCGAAAGCGTGAAATAGCTTCTCCAGCTGCAAAAGCTGGAGATAGGGCACCATATTGACTGTACAATCCCTCCATCATATTTTTTCGTAATAAAAGACGATTAGATAAGAAAAATCTATTCTGTAAAATTACCCAGGTTACATCGAAAAAGATTTGGAGAACATTATTGACAAAGAAAATGATGATTAAGATCCATATATCTGTAGTAAAGAAATTATTCGCTTCTAAGATGTTAAATATTTCACGAACTATTAATGCTCCAAATAATGGGGTTATAAAAAATAAGAATGATTGTAACCAGACTAAAAAGAAAAGTTTTGGCATGAAGAGGATATGTTCTTTCATATATCGGAGAAGATTCAAGCTAATACCTCCTGAAGTCCAGTTTTTAATAATTGAGAATATTTTGAATTAGGATTTTGTTTTAATTCTTCACGAGCTCCATATTCAACAATCTCACCCTTTTCAAGAAGGAGGATCTCATCAACCTCTTCTAGTGTACTTAATCTATGAGCGATAATTATAGAGGTTCGATTTATCAATAAGCGAGATACAGCCTGATCAATCAAATTTTCTGTTACAGGATCTAGACGAGACGACGCTTCATCTAATATCACTATCTTAGGATTTTTCATGAATACTCTTGTTAAAGCAATTAATTGTGCTTCCCCTGCTGAGAAACCAGATTCACTGCTCAATAATTCAGTATCTAATCCTGCGGGAAGTTGGTTATACCATTCTGTTAATTTAAGGTCATGAATAATTTGAAGAATCTGGTCATCACTGATTTTAGGATTAAAGAATCTAATATTATCCCGTAATGATGCTTTAAACAATTCAACTTGCTGAGTCACATATGCTATATTTTGTCGTAGAGCTTTCAATGGAAAATTTTTGATGTCTACCACTCCATTAAGTGAAATAGTCCCAGAATCTGGATCAAACAAACGAAAAAGTAACCTTGAGAGAGTTGTTTTTCCACTACCCGTTCTACCTATTACTCCTAACTTTTTTCCTGCTTCTAATTTAAAAGAAATATCATTTAATGTAATATCAGCTTTTGAATATGAAAAAAAGATATTAGAAAATTCTAATTCTAGGGTAGTAGTTGTAGGAAATGTTTGAATTCCAGTATCAGAAATTTTAGATTCAAAAGCAAAAATCTCATTTATTCGGTTTATACTTGCATCAGCTTGAGTCAGATCTTGGCTTTCACGAACAATCCGAATTATAGGATCAATTAATAATCCAACATAAGCATTAATTAGAAATAAGGTGCCAAAATCGATAATTCTCTGTTCAAAAAGTGGTACCCCTACCACAAAAACCAATGTTGTGCCTATTGTAATAATTCCCATAATACCAATATGTACTAAGCGGGAAATAATTACTGCTTGTTCCCATTTAAGAAATTCATCTTTCGAATGACCATGAAATCGCTTCATGATGTATAGATCTGCTCCATTAGCTCTAATATCCTCTTTTCCTGTAATTGCTTCTTCAATAAATGCAAATAACTCTGTTGTTGAATCACGAACTTTTTTCCAATATGGCGATGCATAGTTCCAGATTTTGTATAGAATGAGCATTGTTATAATAGTAAAAACAGTAAAAACTGTACCTATTCTCCAATCTTCCAGAAAAAGCGTGAATAGGATTGCACAAATTAATACAAAGTTCATAACCACTAAAAGCGAGAATTGTGAGAAGAAATGCGCAAGAGTTGTCACATCTCCATCAATTCGCTCAATCATCTTTCCTGGACTATATTCATTATGAAATGACATATCTAGATCAATACATTTTTTACACACGTCTGATCGAAGTTTATTTGTGGACTTCCATGCTAAATTTTGTGTAAGATAAACACTAAATATATAGAATATTTGTTGTACGGCACCCAATCCTATATAGAGGATAGCAGCTTCAAATAGACGGATCATTATCCTCTGAGAGGTAATTAACCCTTTATCAAGGAGATCGAATGAATTTATATAATAACGAATGATTTGAGGAATGAAAACACTGAAAAGAATGTCACAAGAAAGCAATACTAATAGTAGAATGAATAATTTCCTGTACGGGTTTAAATATCGGTAGAGTAAAGAGTAAAATTTAACAAATGGTACCTTCACAGAGATGAACCCCACAGGATTTTATTTTCTGAGAAATTATTTGAATTTTTAAATAAATAGGATTTTGGCAAATTTTTATGAATTATTATGTTCCTCAAACTAAGATGTTTTAAATATAGATTTAATTATTTATTCAGTTAGAGTTAATAATAGGGATTAACTTGCCTAGATTTTGTACAAACTGTGGCTATCAAGTAGAAGCAGATAGTGTCTTCTGTGACACCTGTGGATTTGACCTAACCCAACGAAATAATTTTAATCAGAATTCAAAAACCTCTCCTCCTGATAAAACAGTTTTGAGGATTAATTATCCTTTAAATTATGATTATTATCGTCGTTCCCCCCCTAAATTTACAAAAAACCTTGTTTTAGGAATAACATTAAGTGTGATCTTCCTTCTTACTGGTGTATTAATTATTCCTTTTTTAATGAATCAAGATTCCTATAATCCTAATTCAAATACTGCTCAACCTGCGATAATAGGAGAAAAATATTATGAAATCGATGAAGATCCTTCATTTTTTAGCATATTCTTAAATATTTCAATTCCACATGGTTCAGTACACATATACATTGCTACAAGTGAAATACTTTTTGGTAGTTATATTGAAATTATTGGATTTCCTCAACAGTCAGCTGAAGATGCTTCTAACTTCTATGAGATAAGAGAGGAAAATACTTCATATCTATACCTTACTCCAACTGATTCCTTTGAATATAATGTCTGGATTTCAATTTCATCCTTAACAAATGTTAGTATTAATACATTGGTAAAGGAAGGAGATATTTTTTTATCAGCTTATGAATCAACAATTATTTCCTTATTTACCTATACTATTCAAGGTGAGACTGGTATTGAGATTTTTGACTCCTTAATCACTTCTTCAGATTATTTTTCAAAGTATAGTTGTTATGTGGGAATAGGAGATCTGTTTATCGTACATCATAATTTAACATATGAGTCTAATGATTTTTATTGGGAACTTGAAAGTGACTCTGGACTTATCGACCTTTATATACTCCAAGAATCCCTGACTAATGAGTCTCTGGTTGTATATGACATTGAATCTTCCCAAGGAGATATTTTACTCCACACTTATATTAAAAAGGACATTGGAGTCGATATTTCCGCAATCGCCTCCGATCTAATCTATATCAATCACCCTGAATATGGATATTTTGAATCCTTAGAATCATTTATTTTTTCAAGCGAGAATTATGGCACCTCTTTGATGCAGATGAATTTTTTCATAATGAGTCAAAATGGAATTCTTAGTCTTCTTGAAATTGATTAAGGTCATTCTATAGGAGATTAAGCTTTAATTAACAGAAATTATTACGTTGTGAGTAGTTTAAGAATTTTATGTTCGAAATGGGTCTTATCTACCTTTAAATCATTAGATATAGCTGGAGACAGCCTAATATTATCATTTAATGAATTAATCAAAACAAAATAAAGGCAGATGTGAGAATAATCAACCTCTGTTTCCTTAAGTTTAGATTTGAGCTATTTTTTCAATCACCTAAAAATAAAGGCTTAAAAATTCTCTCTTCATTCTTCTTTAGATGTAAAAACAAAGGTTCTAAACTGGGTTATCCAGCAGAGGTATCCTAAATTGTCATATAACTGGAGAAAATACTCTTTTTTAGCTGTAATGATTGGTACAATTCAATTTGTAATAATTACTACCATTGCCATGCTTCTCTACACTGGTGGAACATATCAGAATCCAAGTCGTCCCGGTTATTCATTTTGGGAAAACTTCTTTAGCGATCTTGGTTTAACCATGGCACATTCGGGGCAGGTTAATACTATATCGTGGTTTCTCTTCACTTGTACAGCAATAATAATTGGATTTTGTATGATTTTATTTGGTTTGACTTGGATAAGTCTATTTCAAGCACAAAGGAATATTTATTCTCTCAGTGTATTAGGATCGATTACTCTCATTATAAGTGGTATAGGTTTTATTGGAGTAGCTTTACCTCCTGCTGATCTTTTTTTAGAACCACATATATTTTTTGTCCGAATAATTTTTGTTAGTACTTTTCTCACCTCTCTTTGTTACTCACCTGCCTTGTACCTACATCCAAGTTATAAAAAATTATATTCAGCGATTTTTGTTGGTTTTTCAGGGATTATTTTTCTATATTTAGGACTTCTATTTTTTGGGCCTTCAAGTACAACAATGGAGGGATTACTAATTCAAGCAACTGGACAAAAAATCATCGGATATATAATGGGTTCTGTATTTTTCATTCAAGGCTATGGTGCAATGAGTTTGGTTGAAAATAAGAGCTAAATATCTAGTAATCCCATAAAAGACGAGTGGAATTATTAACAAAATGGAAAAGGAATTTAATTGAATCGAGTATTAATCACTGGTGCCAATAAAGGGTTGGGACTCGAGTTTGCAACCCAATACCTTGCACGAGGGGATCAAGTAATTGCAACTGCCTGTAACTTAGAAAATGCTTCAAAATTTATGCTTTAAAGAAAGATTATCTTGACCTACTAATGTTATTTCCTTTGGATGTATCTAAAGATCAATCTAGGAAGGATTTTATTCATTCAGTATCACAAAAATATACCTCCATTGATATTTTTATAAATAATGCTGGGATACGATCGGGAGGGGCTAAAGATAGCTATACACTGGGTGAAATGCATTTTGAAGATATTGAACAGGTATTTAGAGTAAATAGCATTGCACCTGTGTTATTGATTGAACTTTTCCTTAATTTAATCGTGAAAGGAAAAAATCCACGAATTATTAATATTACCTCAGGTTTAGCTTCTCTCTCTAGAAAGACTTTTGTTTTCCGATATAGCTATTGTGCGAGTAAAACTGCACTTAATATGTTTTCTAAACTTATGGCTCTAGAATTAAAAGAGAAAAATATCATTGTTATACCTTTACATCCTGGACATGTCAGAACCAAGTTGGGAGGATTCAGTGCACCATTATCTCCTCAAGAATCAATACAGGGTATGATTAAAGTTATTGATTCTCTGACAATGGATGATACAGGTCGGTTTTTGGACTGGCAGAGAAATGAATTACTATGGTAAGTATTGAGGATCATATTACTTGTATTCATTAAATTCCTTTGATTGTCGGTATTTCCTTAGTAGGAAGTAGCATTTTAGCATTATCTGACTGATATACTCCCTTAGATGATATAGATCGCTTTAATATAATGAGTCTAGCAATAATTAAAGGAATAATAGCAAAATGTAATGTCTAACAGAGATAGGTCAAAAATAAAGTGGCAATTTATTAAAGTTCATTTTATTCTAAAAAAATAGAAAAAATATATTAATGATTTAGATTTAAAATTAATTAGGTAAAATTCAATATGATAAAAAACAGTGATTATCTTATGGAAAGTGATGAATTCATATCCTCTCGTCAAAAAATTTTACAATTTCTCTTGGTTAATAGAAGCGCTCCTGATAAAGCTGTTCTTGTGAAAGATATCGCAGATGAACTAAATATTAGTATTAATGCTGCTAGACAATATTTAGTTAATTTAGAAAAAGAGGGGTTAGTCACACGTTCTCAAAGAAAAAGTCCTACTGGCCGTCCTGCAATGGTCTATTCTTTACATGAAAGTGCCTTAGAGAAATTTCCTAAATCTTATGTTGACTTTACAGTTAAAATGCTTACTCAGTTGAAGAAACGTTTTGGAATTGAACTCACCCAAGATGTACTCGAAGATGTGGGTAAACAAATAGCTGAAGAAATACGTCCCTATCTAAAAGAGGTTCTAGGGAAAAATCCAGAAGAAGCAACATTGGATGAAAGAATCAAAGCAGTAACAGAGATTTTAAAGGAATATGGTAAATTTCCTTCTTTAATAGAAACTGCTGATTCTTATGATATTCAAAATTTCAATTGTCTTGTTTATGGAGTAGTAAAAGAGAATCCTTTAGTATGTAAAGTTGATGAGACGATTATGAGGGAATTAATTGGTAAAAAGTGTGAGAAAAAAAAATGTATCAGAGATGGGGATGAGTGCTGTCTTTATAGAGTAAAGAAGGATTAATTCACTAAGTTTTTTTGTTTAGAAAATTCTTTAATCTCCTTGACATAATCAGAACACACCTGGTGTCCAAAGCCGCGGGATCCACAGTGGATCTGAACCACAACCTTTCCTGGAGATAATCCCATTCGATCGGCAGCCTTGCTGTCAAAGGTTTCATCGACAAGCTCAAAAGAGACGTTCTCCATTACGCTCCTGCTGCTTTCGTACCGGCCGGCCTGGTAAACCGGCGCCATTGTCAACGCACGCTGGAAAGCGGGTTTGTCGCTCTCCTATCGAAGCTGGCAAGCGATCTGTGCGAACGGGGAGTTGATGTGCATGTCGCCCAGCCCGACTACCGCCGAATTTATGCCGACCTTGCCGCTAAAAAACGCAACCTGGCAGACAGCAAACTGCCTGCTGATCGGCTTCATCTGGCTGAAGACCGGATCTTTTTTTATTCAAACCCTATTCATACCAATAATGACTGGCAAAATACGGAAATCGCTCTGGATTTTCAACGTGAGATCAGTCACCAAATCCTGCCCCGGGTACAACCCGATCTGATTCACTGCCACGACTGGATGACCGGCTTGATTCCGGCCGTGGCCAAACACCGGGGAATTCCCTGTCTTTTCAGCGCTTTCAATTTCCGCAGTGCAGGTAGTCTCCTTTCCAAGGTCGAAGATCGCGGAATCGACGCAGCAGCCATCTGGCAGTACCTATACTACGATCGATACCCT
>Ga0209536_100015414_pt1 | contig 10921 bp, 8 predicted proteins | sample DeeMarSeWOR28_12_FD_187461 | JGI IMG/M metagenome (GOLD analysis project Ga0209536, IMG submission 187461) | Marine sediment microbial communities from White Oak River estuary, North Carolina - WOR-2-8_12 (SPAdes) (version 2) | ecosystem: Environmental > Aquatic > Marine > Intertidal zone >... | reverse complement strand
AGCCTCTCGGCCGCAGTCCGCGAGGTGTTCGTCCGCCTGTACGAAGAGGGACTGATCTACCGCGGGAAATACATTGTCAACTGGTGCCCAAAAGACCACACAGCCATCAGCGACGACGAGGTGAACTATAGCGAACAGCAGGGGAAACTCTATTATATCAAGTACAGGGTCAAAGGTGGCCGTGGAGCGTCCCGCCACCTGACCGTTGCCACGACCCGCCCCGAGACGATGCTTGGGGACACCGCAGTGGCCGTCAACCCGAACGATGCACGCTACAAGAAGCTGATCGGAAAGACCGCCGTGCTGCCGCTGGCCGACCGGGAGATCCCGATCGTGGCCGACGCGTTTGTCGATCCAGAGTTCGGGACGGGCCTGGTCAAGGTCACACCAGCCCACGATCCGAACGACTTTGAGATCGGACGACGACACGACCTGCCGCAGATCATCATCTTCGATACCTCCGCACGGATGACCGAGGCCGTCCCCGAACCCTACCGAGGTCTGGACCGCTATGAGGCCCGGCGGCGGATTCTCAAGGACCTCGAGGATCTTGAGCTCCTGGCCAAGGTCGAAGATCACACCAACAAGGTTGGCCGATGTTACCGCTGTGACACCGTGATCGAACCCTATCTCTCCGACCAGTGGTTCGTCAGGATGCAGCCCTTGGCAGAACCCGCGCTCAAGGTCGTCCGTGAAGGAGCGATCCGGTTCTACCCCGAGCGCTGGATGCGCGTCTATGAACACTGGATGGCAAACATCCGGGACTGGTGCATCTCTCGCCAGCTCTGGTGGGGACACCGGATTCCCGTCTGGTACTGCCAGGGGAGCCCTGAGTGCACCGAGCCAATCGTGAGCCGATCGACCCCCGATCGCTGCCCCCGCTGCGGCGGGACCGCACTGCACCAGGACGAAGACGTCCTCGACACCTGGTTCTCCTCCTGGCTCTGGCCGTTTTCCGTCCATAACTGGCCGGATCACGAACGGCTCGGAACCGCCCGGGACCTCCAGTACTACTACCCGACCGACACGCTGGTGACAGCACCGGAGATCCTCTTCTTCTGGGTGGCACGCATGGTTATGGCCGGACTGAAGTTCGCCCCCACCTTCACCGGCACGAGCGACACTGCACGCAACATACCGTTCCGTGACGTCTATTTTACCAGCATCGTCCGCGACGAGAGCGGGCGTAAAATGTCGAAGTCTCTCGGCAATTCTCCGGAGCCGCTCGAACTGATTGCCGAGTATGGCGCCGATGCCGTTCGCTTCACCACGCTCTACCTTGCTCCGCTCGGGCAAGACATTCTCTACTCGCCCGCAAAGAACGAGATCGGTCGGAATTTCGCCAACAAGATCTGGAACGCAGGTCGCTTCCTGCTCATGAACCGCGACCAGATAGGCGAATCGCCGCCGAAGGAGGCTCTCAGCACCGAGCACGCCGACCTTGCCGATCGCTGGATCCTGTCCCGACTCACCTCGACTACCCAGGAAGTGACGGCGGCCTTTGCGACCTACGAGATCAATAAGGTCTCCAAAACCATTTACGACTTCTTCTGGCACGACTACTGCGACTGGTATCTGGAGATGATCAAGTCGCGCCTCTACGGCGAAGAGTCTGACGAGGTCAAATGCACAGTTCTCAACCGGGCGATCGATGTCTACGATGCCGCGCTCCGCCTCCTCCATCCACTCATGCCCTTTGTGACCGAAGAGCTGTGGCAGCATCTGCGCCCCCGACCTGAAGGAGCCAGCATCATGCGCGCCCCCTTTGCAGGCGCCGACGCCACGCTGGTGGACCGGCAGACGGAGCGGGAAATGGAGTTTGTCCAGCGCGCCATCGAGGCCGTCCGGAACATCCGGGGGGAGGTGGGGATCGCCCCCGCGCAGGATGTCTCTCTGGTCTTCCGCATCAGCGAAGCCCACTCAAGTGAAAGCATCCAGCGCTATGCAGGGTACTTTCAGCGACTGGCACGGGTCACCGAGCTCCACTTCATCGCCGACGCAGGACGACCCCGGCCGTCGGCCTCGGCCGTCGTCGACAACGAGGAGCTGTTCATCCCGTTGGAAGGCGTCATTGACATTGAGCTCGAGAGAGCACGCCTGCGCAAGGAGATTGACCGCGTCACACGGATGGTGGAAGGAGTTGGCAACAAACTCCGCAACCAGGCCTTCCTGGAGAAAGCTCCCCGGGAGGTAATCGACCGGGAGCGGCAGAAGCTCGAAAATTTCACGCAGACACTCGAGAAGCTGGAACATCACTATCAGGATCTGCAGTAGCTCAGGACCCACATCGATGAACCTTCGCCACGCTGGCTCGCTCGTTCTTCGAGGGCTTCTCCTCTGGAGCGTCTTTTCACACCGCGCCGCCGCTGAGACGGTCGACAGCGCAGTCGTCGCCGCCATCATCGAGGAAGGAACCAACCGCTCACAGATCGTCGAAACCCTGACCATGTTGACCGATGTGATCGGACCCAGGTTGACTTGGTCACCTGGCTTCGACAGCGCCGCCGCTTGGGTCGCCCGGAAGCTCGAGAGCTGGGGGGTGGAACAGGTGCACCGCGAATCGTGGGCCCCGCGCGGACGCGGCTGGACCCTGCAACGCTACAGCGCACACGTCACCGAACCGGTCGTCTTCCCGCTGCTCTCCTATCCCAAAGCATGGTCTCCAGGGACGCAGGGGACGGTGGAAGCCCGGGTCATTCACCTCGATGCGAAGGACGACAGCACACTCGCCGCATATCGGGGCAAGCTCGGCGGAGCAATTGTACTCCTAGGGAACCCAGTCGAAATCACCCTGGACTTCGCTCCACGTGCCTCGCGCTTGAATGACTCAACGCTACTGGCGCTGGCCAATGCGGGCCCGTCGCAACGACGGCGGCGCCGGTCCCAGGGGTGGAACCGATGGGTGCAGCGGCGGATTTTCGAACAACGAAAACTCCTTCTCTGCCAGGAGGAAGAGGTGGCAGCCATCCTGACGCCCTGCGGGACCGACCTTGGAATCATTCGGGTCGGTGAGGCGAGCATCGCCGACCATCCCGACACCCCCTACACGCGACGGCCCCTGGCCTATAATCCCGAGGCACCGGAGACCGTTCCACAGATCGCCGTGGCATCCGAGCAGTACAACAGGCTTGTGCGCATGCTTCGAACGGGCACGCCGGTCCGAGTGGAGCTCTCGCTGGATGTACACTGGAGCGGAGCGGACTCGGGCTACAATGTGATCGGCGAGATTTCCGGCACCGACCTCAGGCAGGAGACTGTCATGATCGGCGCGCATCTGGACTCCTGGCACGGCGGAACGGGTGCAGCGGACAACGGCGCGGGGGTTGCCGTGTGCATGGAGGCGATGCGTATACTGAAGACCCTCAAAGACCCCCCCCGCAGGACGATCCGGATCGCACTTTGGGGGGGAGAGGAACAGGGACTGTACGGTTCGCGCGACTATGTCCGACAACACCTGGGACAGCGCATCGCTCTGGCCGACAGCACCGTCGAGTCCGCCTCCACCGGCTGGGAGTACAGCTACACTTCCGAGGGTGAAGGGTTTGCGGGGTATTTCAATCTTGACAACGGAGGAGGTCGCATCCGGGGCATCTACATGCAGGGCAATGAGGCACTGCGCCCCATCTTCCGCGCATGGTTCACCCCTTTTGCAGACATGGGGGCCTCAACGCTCACGCTTCGCGGGACAGCCAGCACAGACCACACGTCGTTCACAGCCATCGGCCTGCCGGGCTTCCAGTTCATTCAGGACGATCTCGAGTATGATACCGTCTCATGGCATACTACGCTGGATGTCCTTGACCGCATCGACACGAATGACCTGCGGCAGTCTGCGACCATTGTGGCCGCCTTTGCCTATCTGGCCGCCACCAGGACCGAACGCCTCCCCCGGCTCCGGTAACACCGAGGACAACGAGAGACCCCATGCGCTACGGGACGCTCACCGAAGACCTTGCGGCACAGTTGCGGGCAATCGTCGGCAGCGACCACGTCCTTGACGACCAGGAGAGCCGCGCACGCTATGGCCACGATGAAACCGAGAGCCTGTCTTTCCCCCCGGACCTCGTCATCCGGCCACGGACAACGGACGAGATCTCCCGGATCATGAAGCTCGCCTCAGCCCACCGCATCCCGGTGACCCCCCGGGGCGGGGGCACCGGACTCTCCGGAGGCGCGCTCGCAGTCTACGGAGGAATCGGTCTCTCGTTTGAACGGATGAACTCGATTCTGGAGATCGACCGGGCGAACCTCCAGGCCGTTGTCGAGCCAGGGGTGATCACACAGACACTCCACGAGAAGGTAGAGGCACTCGGCCTGTTCTACCCGCCAGATCCTGCATCCCGGGGCAGCTCACACATCGGAGGCAATCTCGCCGAGTGCGCCGGCGGACCCCGCGCCAGCAAATACGGGGTGACCGGGGACTATGTCCTGGGTCTTCAGGCGGTGATCGCCGACGGATCGACGATCCGCACCGGGGCACGGGTGCTCAAGAACGTCGCAGGCTACGACCTGACGAGCCTGATCGTCGGCAGTGAGGGAACTCTCGCCCTGGTCACCGAGATCACGCTCCGCCTCATCCCCCTGCCCCGACACCGCAGGGTGATCCTTGTCGCCTTCAAAACGCTGGAAGAGGCCTCCGCCGTTGTGGCCGGGATCTTTCAGCAGGGGATCACTCCCTCGGCCCTGGAGTTCATGGAGCGCGCCGCTGTGAGCATTGCGGAGGAACGACTGGGAAAGAAGTTCCCTAACGGCGAGGCCGGGGCACAGCTGTTTCTCGAGGTTGACGGGAACAGCCCGGAAAGCCTCGACCACGATATCGCGGGAATTGCAGCCCTGCTGGAACACCACACACCACTGGACATCCTGGTAGCCCAAGAGCACCAGAAAATGGAGGATGTCTGGGCGCTCCGCCGCGGAATCGGGGAGGCAGTGAAGTCGATCGCGCCGTACAAGGAGGAAGATACGGTCGTACCCCGCAGCCGCCTCCCGGAACTGGTGCGTGGCGTGAAGGAAATCTGCCGGCGCTATAACATCACCTCGATCTGCTACGGCCATGCCGGAGACGGCAATGTTCATGTCAACCTCCTGAACGAACATCTAGAGGAACAGCAGTGGCAGAAGACCGCCGATAGAGCCGTGAGGGAGATCTTCGCCCTCACCGTCGCCCTGGGAGGGACGATCTCCGGAGAGCACGGCATTGGATACTCCCAGAAGTCCTATCTGCCCATCGGGATCGGACCCGGCGAGCTCGGCCTCATGCGGGAAATCAAGAAGCTGTTCGACCCCCTCGGGATCCTCAACCCCGGCAAGATCTTCCCGGACGAAGAGCCCCCTCCACTGCCCCGCTGAGGTTTACATTGTGCGGCGAAGGGGGTATATTCCGGTGAAGGGCTCGATGAAATCTGGCGTGAACCGACGAGCTCCCCCCGGCGCTTCACCGATCGCTCTTCTTCTCCACAGCGGCCGCACGCGGTGGCGGAGAACCGATCGAACCGCGACAAGCACAGCATCTGAGAGACAGCCCAGGAAAGAGACCGAGGTGCACGACACCCACCAAATCATAGCGACGGTTCTCCAAGAGCTACGCGCACAGGCCGAACAAAGCCCGAAGTGCACGGCAGAGCCGTGTCACGATCCCCTCTGCCCGCTCCACGCAGAGGATGAGCTGGAACGCCTGGATTCGGCGGCGTGGACACCCCCGGCGGGCGCTGAACCTTGGAGGTCGCTTCGGGACGGAAAGCTCAATCTTGGCGCTATCCTTGACCACACCATTCTCCGCCCGGAAGCCACGCGCACGGTGGTGGAGGCGGCGTGCCGGGAAGCGCTGGATCTGCGATGCGCGGCCTTCTGCGCGAACCCGATCCACATCCCGCTGGTGGCACAGCTTCTCAGGGGAAGCCCCGTTGCGGTGTGCACGGTGGTGGGGTTTCCACTCGGCGCCACCCCGACGGCAATCAAAATAGAGGAAACCCGCTGGGTTCTCGCGCAGGGGGCGCGCGAGATCGACATGGTGATTTCCATCGGGATGCTGAAGGGCCGGCAATATCGGGAGGTCTTCGAGGACATCAGCACAGTGGTGCAGGCAACACACCAGGCCGGCGCGCTGTGCAAGGTGATCCTTGAAACAGCCCTTCTCTCGCCCCGGGAGAAAATCGCCGCGTGCCTGCTCGCCTCCCGCGCGGGGGCAGATTTCGTGAAGACCTCGACGGGCTACGGCAAGTCGGGAGCCACGCCGGAGGATGTTGCGCTCATGCGTGCGGTAGTCGGAAACTCCCTCGGGATCAAGGCCGCCGGCGGAATCCGAACACGCACGCAGGCTCTTGCTATGGTCAGCAACGGGGCGAATCGGATCGGCACAAGCTCAAGCCTGGCCATCGTCAGTGATCGGCCATCTCAGGGGGGCTCATGAGCAGGGGGAGCGACACCGCCAGGCCTTATCCCGGGAGCCCCGGCCAAGGCTTCCGACACCTGGGATTGGGCCTGGCAGCGGCGGGGATGCTCATCATCGGGGGGTGCGCAAGTACTGAGGAGGGAACGGAGAAGGAGGAGGAAAGCGTTCCGGTCTTGGAGGCTCCGGCGCCCGTCTCGTTTGAAATGAGCACCGACACCGTGGAGGTCCTGCGCCGCGGGGAGCGCGGCTCGGGTGTCTTGGAAACCCAAAGCGGTGACACGCTCTACAGCGTTCAGATCGGTGCCTTCAAGGAACCTGCCAACGCGGCATCGGCAGAGGAGCGGGCGCGTGAGAGATTCCCCCATCCGATCCTCCGATACCAGGACCTTACCGCCGGACTCTACCACGTACGTGTCGGACGCTTCGCCACGCGGGGGGCCGCCGAGGAACTGAAAGCGGAGATGCAATCAGCCTACCCGCGCGACTACGGGGACTGCTGGATCGTTTTGCTCACGGTGACTCAATGAAAACCATCGTGTCGGCCCTGTCCACCCTTGTGCTGCTCTCCTGCAGCTCATCGCGACCGCCTGAGGCGGAGGCCGAGCGAGTCATGGCGGAGCTTCATGCGTTCGAGGCCGATTTCAGGCCGTCAGACTACGAACCCGACCCCCTTCCACCAAAACTTGAGGATCCTCTCCGTACACCCGCCGACCCGATTGAGCTCGACCTCCCCTCTGGCGAGACTCCGGATGTGCCGGTCGAGATGGTTGCCGGATACCGAGTCCAGCTTCTCTCGACAGACAACATCGACACCGCCAAAGTGCATAAAGCAGATATCGAGCTCCGCGTCCCCGGGATTTGGTTCTACCTCGACTATGATCCGCCGACGTACAAGATCCGCGCGGGGAATTTTCAGACTCGCTATGAGGCCGAACGCTTCGCGCGTGTTCTGGCCGCTCAGGGCTATCCCGACGCATGGGCCGTTCCCCAGCGTGTCTTCAAGAATCCCCCTCCCCCACCGACCAGCATCGCACCCGAGGTGGTGATCCCCAAAGGACCCGAGCCTTAAGTACTCCCCCTTCTTAGGGCCCCAGCATCAAATCCGCATTCTCGTACGTCCAGCGCGCACGCACCCTGAGAGTGTCGGCATGCACGCTGAATCGCTCCGAGGGAACAAACGGGAAGGGAAGCCCGTAGCTATAGCTCCCTGAGCTGTCAGCGTCCTCAAACACCTCGAGTCTGTAGCGTCCCTCCCGCACCTTGCCAAGCGTGAACATTCCCGGCGTCCGAAGCACCATGCTGGAGAGGGCCCCTGCACGGTTCAGCGGGACTGCCTGGACATACAGAATTCCTCGGAGTCCTTCCCCCGTTCGGTCAGTGATTCTCCCTGTGATCTCCCCGGTCTCCCGTAGATCAAGGGTCATGAAGTTCAGGACGAGCGTCGTGTCGGCCCAGCTGTTTTGTTCCATATCGACCACGCCATCCAAGGGGACCGAGAGCACATACCAGGTAGCCTCCCGGAGGGGCCTCGTGGGCTGGAGCAGGAGCCGGGTGAGAGACTGCCACCGGTGAACCAGCTCGATCCGGGCACGCGAGGTGTCGCTGAGACTGAGGGCAGAGAGGGCAGCCAGGGTGTCAACGGGTTCGGAAAACCTCATCAGGAAACTCCCAGCCGGGTCAACAGCGCGAACGCTGTCGGTGAGTGCCTCGACATCCACACGGGGGCGTATCGTGTCGGGCTCACCGGTGGCGACAAACAGAAGCCGGGCGTGCTGCTGATCCAGAAAGTTGCCTGCCGTGTCTTTTGCTCCCCCCACCGCGACGCTGTAGGCACGTCCTTCCACGGGCATCATCTCAAGGAGTGCGCCCAGTTCGAGCCATTCCGACCCGACCGGATAGAGTGCCCGAACCGGCACCAGAAGCCCGCTGAGGGTGTCCCGCACCTCCACAAAGGTGCCGGGCAGGGAGAGGCTGTCGAGCGGCTCGCTGAAGCGGAGGAGAATCCTTCGGCCTCCGGCAGGCGTAACCGACGATAGAAACGGACGGGTTGTATCCTCGCGAGCCAGGCGGATCCAGATAACCCCGGGGTCCTGGTCCGATGCCCTGGCAGCGCAGTCCCCGCGGGCGACACCGTAGGCGTCGACCTGCTTTTCGTAGAGGAGATTCTTGTACTGGTCGCGAACAGCGATGAGACGATAGAGCCCATCGGCCAGGTGCGACAGGCGGAAGACCCCCTCCCGCCCCGTCTGCGTGATATAGTCCGGGCGCACCAGGGCGGGATCGAGCGTGTCGGGATTGCGGCCGTCCAGCCGGTAGGCGAAGACCAAGACACCCTCGGGCGAGGCATCAAAAACTCGGCCCGTAATCGCAGCGTTATCGATCTGTGGTCCCGTAGAGAATGCGAGCGAAAACCCGCTCGCCATTCTGTTCCCGGCACGAATGTCAACGACGTCGGTTCCCACGTTGAGCACGTAGGTCACGCTGTCCTGCAAACGCTCCGCAAAGGCAATCTCAAGCTCGCGACCGCTCCAGTCGAACTCAAGCGTTCCCAGATCGGGCGAGAGGAAGATGGACTCCTCGACGGAGCGGCGGTCGACGTATTCGCTGAACTCAATCACGATGCGCTCCGGCCATACCCCCACCGCATTGGTATCCGGAACGGTGCGGATGATCCGCGGCGGAACTGTATCCGGAGGTCCCCCCGGCGGGGCAACCTGGCCCGCGCAGGAAACCAGCAGCAGCGCCAGAGGCACGGCTGGCATGTGAAGAACGCTTGTGGAACCTTTGGCCATCGGGTGCGGTTCTAAAGATTGAAGCGCCCTGTCAGGGCGCGGAGTTGTTGCCAGATGGGGACCCGCGGACGCTCCCTGTTGGTCGATGTCAATCGACGGTGGGTAGTGGTGAGGAGAGCCGGCCGCGTGGTCCCCTTGTTTTATTCCCGCTGCAATGACTGCGCCGCCCGCCGCTGCGCTGCAAGCGCCCTCCGGCGTTCCCTCCGGTATTTGCGGACATGTTGCTTGTGCTCGTTGAAGGAACGGGAGAACCAGTGCCCCCCACGCCCGTTGGCCACGAAGTAGAGGTAGTTGTGCTCCTGGGGGTAGAGCGTAGCCAGAATGGAACGGGCACCGGGATTTCCCACCGGTCCAGGGGGAAGCCCTTTATTCCGGTAGGTGTTGTACGGACTCTCGATCTCCAGATCCTCATAGAGAAGCCTGCGCGGCCCGTCCGGAATGATATACTGGATGGTCGGATCAGCCTGCAGCCTCATCCCCCGGCGCAAACGATTGTGATAGACTCCCGCGACGATGGGGCGCTCCTCGTCGAAGATCACCTCACCTTCGACGATCGATGCCAACGTCACCACCTCATTGACGGTCATCCCGATCTCTTTCGCCCTCGCCTTCAGTGAATCGTTAAACACTCGATGAAACTCTATGACTTGGGCTCTGATGATGGTCGCTTCCTCCTGCTGCCAGTTGAAACCGTAGGTCTGGGGCAGGAGATACCCTTCCAGCATGGGCTGCTCGACGCCCAGCGAGCGTGCAAATGACTCGTCAAAGGCCAGCCGGGCGTAGCGGAGTGAGTCAACTCCGAGCGCACGCGCAAAGACCCCTGCCTGCGTCCGCGCCCGGATCCCCTCGGTGACGGTAACCGGAATGAGGACCCCGCGACCCTCCACGAGGGCCCCGAGGATACCCCAATTGGAGACACCGCTGTCGAATCGATACTTGCCGACCTTGATACTGGAAGATCCGCCGTGGATGCGCGCCGTGACCTCGAAAAAGAAGCGGCTGCGCAGGATGCCCCGCTCCTGAAGCGAATCAAGAACAGTGGCGAAGGTGGCACCGCGGGAGACTAGAATCGTCCGGTGGCTCGGGTGAGTGAACGTGTTCGGCCCGAACAGTACCCAGAGGACCCAACCCCCCAGCAGCAGCAGGCCCACGGCTGTCAGCACGGGAATCCGCAGCCGCCGGCGTCGGTCCTCGGCCTGCGATTGGTCTTGTGCATGCCCCTGTGTCGTCATTCTCCCCTCAGCTCAGTCTCAGGTTTGCCACGGCCGGCAGGCCGAGCGGAGAGCGGGTCGCGTGGATGATGCGCGCCACCGGGATCAGCACTCCCAGGTCCGCGACTCGCTCCAACATGCGCACCCGAGCCCGCTCGAGCGGAGTCGAGCCGAGCATGGGCGGATCGGGATGCAGCTCTTCGAAGAGCTCGATGATGGCGAGCGACTCGGTCAGGTAGGTCCCGTCGTCTAGCTCGAGCACCGGGAGCTTGCCGAACGGGTTGCGCGCCAGATGCTCCGGCGACTTCTGCTCCCCCTCGACCAGGTTCACGCGAACCTGCTCGACCTCGAGGCCCTTCTCCGCCAGGTAGATGCGGACCTTCGTGGGGTTGGGGGCGACTGGAAAGTAGTAGAGCTTCACGGCGGCCTGAGCCTCCCTCGTCCTAGCCGATCCCGCCCGAGTCGCGGACCTCGCGGATCTCGCCAACCTCGCGGCCCTCGCCGATCTCGCGAACCTCGCGGCCCCT